>Ga0182030_10023931_pt1 | contig 11257 bp, 8 predicted proteins | sample 812S3MmetaG_FD_121299 | JGI IMG/M metagenome (GOLD analysis project Ga0182030, IMG submission 121299) | Permafrost microbial communities from Stordalen Mire, Sweden - 812S3M metaG (Illumina Assembly) | ecosystem: Environmental > Terrestrial > Soil > Wetlands > Permafrost | place: Sweden...
ACCGTGGATTTTGCGATCTCCGAAAAATATCTCCCCGTCATCCGTCATGCCATGCAGACGCCGCCCGTGCGCATCGAGGTCACGCCGCGTGGCGACACCAACAGCTATGCCGGCACGCTCGTTTTCATGGACAACGCCGTGACGCCGCAAACCGGCACCATCGCGCTGCGCGGTGAAATCCCCAACGCTGATTTGAAACTCTGGGCCAGTCAGTTTGTCGAGGTACGTCTCTTCGCTGACGTGCAACATGACGCCGTGATGGTTCCCGAGGGCGCGGTGCAATACGGCAAGATGGGCACCTATCTTTTTTCCGTTTCCAGCACCAACACCGCGGAAATGCGCGTCGTCAAGACCGGCCTGCGCTACAACGACCTGATCCAGATCATCAGCGGCGTCGCTCCCGGCGATCGCATCGTCGTGCTCGGACAGTTGCGCATTTTCCCCGGTGCGCCGGTTGCGGACCTCTCGCAAATGCCGCCGCCCGACGCACCAGCCGCTGACGTGAAGAAGCCCGCCGACACCAAGGTCGCCACGAAGCCCGGCAAATAAAGACGCTGCATCATGTGTCACGCAGAACGGAGAACCCCATGTCCTTTTCAGAAATTTTCATCCGCCGCCCGATCACCACGATCCTGCTGACCTTTGTGCTCGTGGTCTTCGGCGTCGTGGCGTATTTCCTTCTCCCAACCAACAGCCTGCCCACCGTGGACTATCCGGTGATCCAGGTCTCCACCTATTATCCAGGCGCCAGCCCGGCCACCATGGCCTCGGCCGTGACCACGCCACTGGAAAATGAATTCACCCAGATTCCCGGCCTGCAAACCATGATTTCGGACAACAAATCCGGATCGTCCACCATCAGCCTGACCTTCAGCCTCGACCGCAGCGTGGACCTCGTCGCGCCCGACGTGCAAGCCGCCATCACCCGCGCCACGCGCAACCTGCCCACCGACCTGCCCAGCCCGCCCACCTACCAGAAATTCAATCCGTCCGATTTCCCGGTTTATTTCGTCGTCATGTATTCCGACACGCTCACGCAGGGCGATCTCTACGATTATGCCAGCCATGTCGTAGCCCGCAAACTGAGCATGGTCGAGGGCGTCTCCCAGGTGCAGGTGTTCGGCTCCAAGCACGCCGTGCGCATCCAGTTCAGCCCGGAAAAACTTTCTTCCTACCAGCTTGGCGTCAACGAACTCGCCGCCACGCTCCAGGCTGGCACGGTCAACATCCCCGGCGGCAGCCTCAATGGTGCCATGCACACCTTCAGCATCGAGCCGCAGGGCCAGTTGCAAAAGGCCAAGGATTACGGCGAATTGATCATCACTTGGCGCAACAACGCCCCGGTGCGCGTCAAGGATGTCGCGACCTGCGTGGACAGCCTCGCCAACGATCTGGTTGACATCCGCTACCAGCGCGCGGGCAAGCCCGAGCACAACCAGTGCATCGTCATGCCCATCTCCCGCATGAGCGGCGCCAACACCGTCGCCGTCGCCGACCGCCTCTCCAAGCAGCTGGACGACGTGCGGCGCGACCTGCCCGGCGACATCAAGATCGAGAAAATGTACAACGGCGCCGATCCCATCCGCACCTCGCTTGAAGACGTGCAGATGACCGTGCTGATCGCGCTCGTGCTCGTGGTGCTGGTGATTTTCGCGTTCCTTGGCCGCGTGCGCGAAACCGTCATCCCCAGTCTCGTGCTGCCCGTCTCCATCCTCGGCACGTTGATCGCCATGCTCCTCCACAAGTTCAGCATTGATAACCTTTCACTCATGGGCATCGTACTGGCCGTGACGTTCCTCGTGGACGATGCCATCGTCGTGCTGGAAAACACCGTGCGCCATCTGGACGAAGGCATGAAGCCGATCCCGGCCGCCGTGCGCAGCATGAAGGAAATTACCTTCACGCTGCTCTCCACCAGCGTGGCATTGATCATCGTGTTCACGCCGCTGGTTTTCATGAGCGGTGCCGTTGGCCGTAACCTGAGCGAATGCGCGCTCACCGTGATCTACGCCATCGTCATCTCCACCGTGCTCGCGCTGACGCTCTCGCCCATGATGTGCGCGCAAATCATCAAGCACCACAAGGAACCCAACCGCACCCAGAAAGCCATCAACAATTCCATCGGCGGCATGATCCGCACCTACGGTCAGGCCTTGCACTGGCAGCTCCACCATAAATGGATTTCCCTCGCCATGCTGATCTTCTGCACCGTCGGCATGGTGGTGCTTTTCCTGCTCCTGCCGTTTGACTTTCTGCCACCCGGCGACAGCAGCTTCATCCGTGGCGCGTTGATCATGCCGCAAGGCGCATCCTCCGAGCAGATTCGCGAATACCAAACCAAGGCCGTCGCCATCGTGCGCAAGGATCCCGCCGTCACGCAGATCGGCAGCGTCTCTGGTTTTGCCACCGGCGCGGACCAGAGCATGGGTTTCATTTTCATCCGCCTGACTCCGCCCGGCACGCGTCCGCCAATTGCCCAGCTCGCGCAAAAATTCATGGGCCAACTCTCGGTACTTCCCGACGGCTTCTGCGCGCTGATGCCGGTTCCATTGCTTCGCATCAGTGCAGGTGCCGATCCCACAGCCATCGGCAGCGACTATGCCTATTCCATTTCCGGCCTGGATCGCGAAACGGTTTACAACACCGCCGCGCTCATCGAAAAGGAAATCCGTAGCGTCGGCGGCGTGATGCCTTTTTCCGTGCAGAACAGCGTCAAGCTCAACCTGCCGCGCCTAAGGATGGACTTGGATCGCGAACGCGCCTCCTCGCTCGGCATCAGCGCCGCGACCATCGAAACCGCACTCGCCGCCGCCTACGCCGGTGGTTACGCCACGCAGTTCACCACCGACCAGGACCAGTATCAGGTGATTCCAGAGGTCGAGAAATCCCACCAGCGCGTGCCGACCGATCTGGGACTGCTCTATTTGCGCGCCACCACCGGCGCGCTCGTGCCGCTGAGTTCTCTCGTGACCTCGCACGAGGAAGCCAGCCCGCAAAACATCCCCCACCTACAGCAGCTCGAATCCGCCACGATTTCATTCGGCCTTTTCCCCGGCGTGCCGCTCGGCTACGCCACCAAAACCATCGAGGCCAAGGTTGACAAGATCATGCCAGTCGGCGTGACCGGAAAATTCGTGGGAAATGCCTTGGAATTCCAGAAATCCATCAACAGCCTGATCGTGCTGCTGCTGGTCGCCATCTTCCTCAAGTACATCATTCTCGGCGTGCTCTACGAGAGCTACATTCACCCAATCACCATCCTGACCACGCTGCCCGTGGCTTGCTTTGGCGGATTGCTGACGCTGTATGTGGCCAACGCACTCTTCCCGACATCCGGCGCGGGCGTGCTCTCGCTTTACGGCTTCATCGGCATCTTCGTGCTGATCGGCCTGATCACCAAGAACGGCATTCTCATGGTGGACTTCGCGCTGCAACGCAAGTCCGAGGGCATGAACAGTTATGATGCCATCCACAGTGCCTGCGTGGTCCGCTTCCGCCCAATCCTCATGACTGGCCTGTGCGCCATTCTCGGCGCCATGCCGATCGCGCTGGGGTTCGGTGCCGATGCCTCAAGCCGCATTCCGCTGGGCTTGGTGGTCGTGGGCGGCATGATGTTCGCCCAGATTGTCACGCTTTTCGTCACGCCCGGCATCTACCTCTACATGGAAAAAATCCAAGAGCGTTTCTTCAAGCCCCGCACCGACTTGGAATAAGGTATTTCAAAAATATCCTTCGTGTGCTTCGTGGTGACACGTCCGTGTTTTTTGCGGCGTCCAAACCCGATAGGCGTTCAAGTTGGCGGACTTTCCAGAAAAACAAAAACCCCTGATCTTTCAGGGGTTAATCACTTTTGACATCTGGTAGGGGTGCGGGGGCTCGAACCCCGGACCCACTGATTAAGAGTCAGTTGCTCTACCAACTGAGCTACACCCCCACAGGGTGTCAAAAGAATGGAGCGAGCGAAGGGACTCGAACCCTCGACCACCACCTTGGCAAGGTGGAGCTCTACCAACTGAGCTACACTCGCTCTTTGGGAGCCGTAAAAATACCACGCCCACGCACCTTGGTGCAACTGTTTTTATGAAACGAAAAAATAACCGTGCGCCGCCACCATTCCGCGACGCGCGTCAGCGGACGCCGCCAACCGGAATCCGCGCCCGGCGCAAACCGTTTTTCGCCGCCGCAACCAGCGCTTTCTTTGCGCCTTCGCCAAAAAGGTCCGCGACACTTTCCAACAAAGCCGGCGCAATCGTTCTGCGCTTTTTTCCACCAGGCTTGCGACAGCAATCAAAATCAAATGCATTTTCGGAGATCGTCAGCCGCGAATCCGGCATATCGGTGAATGTCATCGGCCAAAGCACGCAGACGGCAGGCTTGAGCGACACCGGCGACACGCCCAACAGCAAGGCCGCACTGTGCAGTGCGCAGCGAATGCCACCACCGGAGGCATACGCAAACACGCACAGCCCGTTCGCGTCCGTGTCCAGTGCGAAAAGCCCGTCATCCGTTTCGTCAAAGACATTTTGAAAGCCACCGCGAATTTTGAGCGCGGGCTGGAACGCCGCGGCGACCTGCATCGCGCCGGTGATGATCCGCATCTCGCGCCGCGTCACGCACACATCGAATGACGCGCAGCAGCACGCCTGCTTTGTCCCGCAACCCGCGCACGCATGCCGCACCGCCGCCAACACCGCGACATCCACCGGAATGATTTTTGTCCTGCTCATGAAATCCAACGTACACAGAACGGATATGAAAGTCCATCCCGGTGTGGTTTTGCAAGCCAAGCAAAACGGAAGCCACCGGGGTGCTTTTTCCAAGACTGCCGATTTCTGACGCCGTCATCTCGTGCGAATGGTGCCTGTCGAAAAAAAAGAACGCCCTCGTTCAAACTACCCGTTTTTGACGCCTCGGTTTTGAACCAACTTGCGACGCCTGAATCCAGACGCCGGATCCCATTTTCATGGCGTCAAAAACCGGTAGTTTGCGCCGGTTGCTTCTTCTTGTCGTTCGGGTCATCGCCACATCCACCGCTCACGTCAAAACCGGCTAGTTGTTGTTTCCACTGGTTTTTCCAATGAGGCGCGGTACAATACGCCGCCGAACAGCAACCCAAACCAACCAACGGAATTTCAACATGACAAAAAACACGGTCACGCGCGAAGAGGTTCTCCAATTCCACCAAGGCGGCAAGGTCGGCCTCGCGCTGCCCAAGCCGTTGCGCACGCCGCGCGACCTCTGCCTCGCCTACACGCCCGGCGTGGCGCAGGCCGTGAAGGAAATCGCCGCGCACCCGGAAACCAGTTTTTCGCTCACCGCCCGCAGCAACCTCGTGGCCGTGGTTTCCGACGGCACCGCCATCCTCGGCCTCGGCGACCTCGGCGCGCTGGCGAGCGTGCCGGTGATGGAAGGCAAGGCCGTGCTGTTCAAATCGTTTGGCGACGTGGATGGCTGGCCCGTGCCGCTGGCGCATTGCCGCAAGGGCGGCGCCGACACCGGCCCCACCGATCCGCAGCGCGTGATTGACTGCGTCGCGGCCCTGGCGCCGATGTACGGCGGCATCAACCTGGAGGATATCGCCGCGCCCGCCTGTTTTGAAATCGAGGACAGGCTCGACGCCATGCTCGACATCCCGGTTTTTCACGACGACCAATGGGGCACGGCCGTAATCACGCTCGCCGGCCTGATGAATTACAGCCGCCTGGCCGACCGCAAAATGGCGGACCTGAAGGTCGTCATCAACGGCGCGGGCGCGGCTGGCATCCGCATCGCCGACATGTGCAAAGCCGCTGGCGTGCGCGACCTCGTGATCTGCGACACCAAGGGCACGGTGCGCGCCGACCGCACCGACCTCAACGACCACAAGCGCCGCCATGCCGCCACCACCACCGCGCGCACGCTGGCCGACGCCATGCGCGGCGCGCACGTTTTCGTCGGCGTCTCGGCTGCGGATTGCGTTTCCGCCGACGCGGTGCGCACGATGGCTCCGTTCCCCGCGATTTTCGCCATGGCCAATCCCGATCCCGAAATCCGTCCCGAGGTCGTCGCCGCCACGCTCGGCGACAAACCGTACGTCATGGCCACCGGTCGCTCCGACTACGCCAACCAGATCAACAATGTTCTCGGCTTTCCGTTCCTGTTCCGCGGCGCGCTCGATGTCCGCGCCCGCACCGTCAACACGGCCATGAAAGTCGCCGCATCAGAAGCGCTTGCCGCGCTTGCGCGCCAGCCGGTTCCCGAAACCGTGCAGGCGCTTTATCCGGGCGAACGCCTGGCCTTCGGCACCGGGTACATCATCCCCAAGCCGTTCGACCGCCGCCTCTTTGTCGAGATTTCCTTTGCGGTTGCACAGGCTGCCGTGGCCTCCGGCGCCGCCCCCGCCACCGACTTGCCAGCCTTGCGTAAACAATTGGAACAGCGCAACGCCGCCCGCGCATAAACCGGCGAAGTGCCGTCGTCCAAACCACTTGCTTGCAAAATCAAAACCATTTTCTCATCGTAACGGAACTTGACCGCAGCACCTGTTTTTTCTTATAGTAACGCCTGTTCAGAACGAAAGGACCAATACCATGGCAACACAAAAAAACAATGCGCTCCCCAAGCGCGCAGCCGCACCCAAAGCCACCCCAAAAGCCGCTCCCGCGACGCCAAAAGCCAAGCGCGTGACCTTCAATATCCATGCTGAAACCGGCAGCCAGGTTTTCCTCGCCGGCGATTTCAACAAATGGGATCCGACCGCCACGCCCATGACCGAAAAGAAAGGCACGGGCGATTTCAGCGTCGGCCTGTCGCTGCTTCCCGGCAGCTATGAATACAAGTTTGTGATCAACGGCACGTGGTGCGCCGATCCGGCCTGCCCGGATTGGGTCAAGAATAACGTCGGCACGCTGAACAGCGTTTGCAAGGTCAGCTGATCTGGTTTGTCTGCGGCTGAAAAAATCAGTCGCGACGTTCCGGACGGTTAAGCCGTCATTTCTATGGCAGCCGTACGGCCATTGATTGGTATCACGCTGGGCGATCCCGCCGGGATCGGCCCGGAGTTGGTTTTACAAGCCTTGAACGCGCCCGGATTGCGAAATCTGGCGCGTTTTGCTGTTTATGGAAACGCTGCGCTCCTGCGTCGCGTCGCGCAAACCGCGCACCAGCCGTGGGCCGCCGACTTGCAGATCGTTCCCGTCACGTCTTCCCAAACATCGTTGCCGCGCGCCAATGTTCCCCTGCTGCTGGATTTTCCCAACGACGAAGTCGCCGCCATCGCGCCCGGACAAATGCACGCCGCCTGCGGGCGCATGGCCGCGACGTGGATTGAAGCCGCCGCCCGCGACGCGCTCGCCGGTCGCATTGACGCCGTCGTCACCGCGCCGCTCAACAAGGAAGCGCTGCACCTTGCCGGCGTCCCCTACCCCGGCCACACCGAAATGCTCGCCGCGCTGAGCAAATCCGCGCACACCACCATGCTTTTCTGGAGCCCGGACCTGATCGTCGGCCTGGCCACGATTCACCTGCCCATTGCAAAAGTTCCCGCCGCGCTCACGCAGGAAAAAGTCCTCGATGCCATTCGCTCCACCGCCGCGACGGCCCGCCGCTTTGGCCGCGCCGAAAAACCGATCGCCGTGCTGGCGCTGAATCCGCACGCTGGCGAGCACGAACTTTTCGGGCACGAGGAAGAAACCGTCATCAAGCTGGCCATGGACACCGCCCGTGCCGAGGGAATCCACGTCGTCGGCCCTCTGGTTCCTGACGTCGCTTTTCAGGAAACGCAGCGCCGCCAGTACGCCGCCTATGTCGCGATGTACCACGACCAAGGGCTGATTCCCTTCAAAATGCTGGCGTTTGCCGAGGGAGTGAACATCACGCTCGGCCTGCCGTTTGTGCGCACGTCGCCCGATCACGGAACTGCCTTTGATATCGCGTGGAAAGGCACGGCCTCGCCAACAAGCCTTTTCGCCGCCATTCGCTGCGCCGCTTTGCTCGTCGCCGGAAAACCGGACTGACGCGTCGCATCGCTGCAATCCCCACCAAGCAACACAACCGGTTTCTGACGCCTGAAATTTCACGCCCGCCAAGGCAAACCAGACTACCGGTTTTTGACGCCTCCGCTGCAAATTATTTTTGCCAGAATTTGCCAGCAAAATTGGCGAAAAAACGAGGCGTCAAAAACCGGTAGTTTCAAATCATAAAAATGGCGGCGTCAGAATCCGGTAGTGTTTCCTGTTTTCAGCGACGCTTGTTATTTTCCGGACGGCAGATCATTTGTGTTGAATGCTGGTCCGCGTTCGCCCTTGAATGCGCGACGCAGCCGGCGATCGGACGAACTTTCGCGACGCCGCGTCACAGGCGGGCCGAACCGGTCCGACACGGCCTTGCGCGCCGCGCGGCTGGCCTGCCACTCTTCCCATGTCCACGAAACCTTGAGTTTTTCAGCCGTTTTCACGAGAAACCTCGCGCTTCATTTCGTCCAGTTCACGCACAATGTTGAACGAAGGCAAGGCCGCCAAGCGGGCGACTTCTTTCCAGTCAACCGGCGTCGAATCCTTCACGCATACCGCCATCAACTTCCGCGCAACGCCCTTCGCTTCGTCATCCGGCCGAGGGTAATAGGCCAGCAACGTGCGCTCCACCAGCACCAATTCAACCGGCATCAGGCTGACAGGTCCGTACGGTGTCTGCACGGTCCGCAGCGGCGTTTGCGCCTCGTTTTCGAGCAAACCAAGAATGTCCACGAAAAGCCCGGCCACCTTCCAACTCCGCGGACCACCGGTCGCGCCCAATTGCGCCATGATGTCCTGCGCCTTGCGCAAAGGAATGGGAGCCAGCGTGCGACGGCACAGATCAATGTCGCCCGACATATACGCGCCTTCCGTGTAAAATTCCACGGCCGACCCGCCCACCACGACCAGTGGAAAACCGGCCTCGCCAAAAACACGCGTGACCAAGCCTGCCAGTTTCAGCGACTTTTCCAGCAGGTTTTTCGTGTTTTCGATTTCGCCCACTTCTTTGGTGATTTCACGCATGCTCAAAGTGTAACACGCGACTGCATGGCAATCAACCAACGCCTTCTCCATCACATCACGGAGCGAACGTCACGGATCAGCCGCTGCGACGTACTGTCCAAGGCTCCCTACTGTCCACAGTTAGCAGCGGCTGCATCTCTCTCGATCACAACATTCATGACTTTAACAATCTTCACATGCCGCATGTGCCCCATCTTGTCCGGTTCAGTCGGATCAACGAAAAAATCACCATAGATGGTCCTGCTGAACACATCCCCATCCTCTGCCAAGATCGTGTTAAGCTTTTGATTTGCTGGCCCGTCCACCACTGAAAGCATTCTTTTGCTGCCGACAATCCAGATGCGCATCTCCCCGCCGCCATGTGAGCATTCTCATTTGTGGCCTAACGCTTTATTATGAGGCCAGCCGGTTTTGAAAGGGCGGTTTCGCCACGCCGTACCACCGATACCATGAATCCCGCTCCAACGGGTTCATGGTGTGGCCACCCGGGGTTTCATTTCGAGAAGCAGATGGATTTCGCTTCAGATTGCCCCGGATTTCGAGATTTCCAAGGCGAGCTGTACTCGTGTACGCGAAGCCTTGGAAATCTCGAAATCCGGGGCGATATCAAGCGCAAGCCGGATGCCGAAATGAAACCCCTCGGTGTCGTGCACGTCACGCGCTGCACGTCACGCCCCAGCCCGCGCGTCACGCACCGCCTCAGCGCGGAACCGGGATCACATACGGTCCTTCGGGTATGACGGCCAGTGCCGGTTCGCCGGAATCCTTCACGGCGGCGGCCAGCTCGGTCTCGAGATTTTCCACGCGCAACACACCGGTGTCCGCCCAATCGGCCGCTGGCAGGCCGCCGGAAAAAAGATGCACCTGCGCACATCGCGTCACCTTGACCAGCATTTGCGCCTGCCATGCATCCACCGGCGCGCGCGGCAGCGTGTGAAGATACGCCATGAAATTGTCCGCTCCGTCGCGCACCAAACGCTGCTGCGCCTTGCGAAAACCAGCCGAACCAAAACCCTCGGCACATTCGGAAACAATGAAAAGATGCCCGCCCGGACGCAGCGCGCCCATCGCGCCGACCATGCCCTTGATGGTTTGATAATAGGTCAAATCCAAGGGAAAACCGGCCGAACTCGTGAGCACCACGCCGTATTTGCGGCTGACCGGACATTCCGCAAAACGCCGTACCGCATTCACCGCCGCCGCGTGGCTCGCCTCCAGTCCGCCAAAATTCACGTGCGAAATCCGCCGTTCCTCATCGAGCACTACGCTCACCGCAAACACCGGCCCGACCATCCGCGCGATCTGCAAAAGTTCGTCATGCACCGGATTGCCTTCGAGCGATCCGTTGTCTGCCGCCGGATGCTCCAGCATGCGCGCGTGGTGAATGCAGCCAATCGTGTCGGCATGAGCCACACCCGGCGCGATCAGCTTGCGCCCGCCAGAATAACCAGCCATGAAGTGCGGCTCCACTAATCCGACCACGATCCGCAAATCCGCCTCGGCAAACCGCCGGTCAATGCGCACCGGCGTGCCACGCGAAGTTGCGCCCAGCGTGACATGCTCGTCATCGCGCTCCGCAAAATGATTGACCACCTTCACCGATTTCAACACATTTTCATCGCCGATCACCGCCGCCATTTCCGCGCCTTCGTTCGGCCGATGCAACCCAGTGGCGATTAGCACCGTGATGGCATCCTTCGGCACACCGGCCGCTGTTAGACGTTGCACCAACGCGGACAAAACAAAACCGTTCGGCACCGGCCGCGTGATGTCGCACACCACGATGCAAACACGCCGCGCCTTGGCCGCAAGCTGCTCCAGTGCCGGTGCGTCAACCGGCGATGTCAGCACCGCTTTAAGAGCCGCCACCGCATCCGACAAAATCGGCATGGCTGGCTTGCGAACCGTTTCGATTTTCCACGCGGCATCAAGCCGCACACGCAAACCATTCCGGCCATAAGACATTCTGTTTTCGTTCATCTCACTCCTCCAACTCGTCCGCATGATGGCCGAAAACATCGCAAAACGCCCGCAAAACCGCACTCTTCACATCCGCCATCGCCGGTGCCTGCCCCAGCACACGCGACATGGACGTCACGCCCGCGTCGCGCAAACCGCACGCCACGATGCCGCGGCAATCCTCGAGCCGCGTGGTGACGTTCAAGGAAAAACCGTGCATCGAAACCTGTCGCGACACGCGCAAGCCAATGGCGGCAATCTTGTCGCCGCCAATCCAGACGCCG
>Ga0182030_10023933_pt1 | contig 11256 bp, 11 predicted proteins | sample 812S3MmetaG_FD_121299 | JGI IMG/M metagenome (GOLD analysis project Ga0182030, IMG submission 121299) | Permafrost microbial communities from Stordalen Mire, Sweden - 812S3M metaG (Illumina Assembly) | ecosystem: Environmental > Terrestrial > Soil > Wetlands > Permafrost | place: Sweden...
TCCAACCCCAAGCTTAGCTGTAGCGAGAATAGAAGCGTATAAATCAACAGACTTCTCCATACAGATACAAACAAGCTCATCCGGAAGGACTTTCTGTGAGACTAAGTAGTGGCCGATTGTATTTGCACGCGAATTGAGCTCGAAATATGATGCGCGATGCAGATCAACCTTTGAACCTTCTATTGAGTTCGCAAAATCAATGGCAGGTCTGTCTGGATCATCTGCAGCAATCCTTTCAACGGGCGAAACCAGCGTCTCGCCACCAAGAGCAGTTTGGGGAGTTTCATTCGCAACGGAAAGAACATCATTGCTCATATGACTAAATGCCTGATGTATTGGAACTTTCTCTCCTTGAATGAGCAATAGGCAAATTTGCTCGACTTGCTTCAACATAAAATCGACTTGAGACTTGGGAAACATTGATTCTTGATAATTCGCACTCAACTTTATGTTCCCGACGCTAGGGATAATTTCCAAAGTCAAACTGAATTCCAGATTGTCTAGACTCTTGACCAAAGAGACATATTCTCGTGAGTGCTCATAGCTGTGCAGGGTCTGTTGCCAGATGAGCAGGGTATCGAATAACGGCTGTCGAGGATGGGTTCCGCTGACTGATTTAATCTCATGAAGAGGAACAGTGCTATGCTCCAGATGTTTCCTATTTGTTAAATTCAATTCTTGGACTAAATCTTGAATTGTATCCGATATGGAGATATCGACTCTGACCGGCAAGGTTGCAAGACAAGGACCAACTATATCTTCGATTCCAGCGATTGGTAAAGTTCGGCCAGAGAACACTGTTCCGAAGCAGATATCTGAAGATCCAAGATAAGAGCCTAACAACAATGCATATGCTGCCTGGAACAAAGATTGGGGGCTAGAAGATAGATGCCTCGCTGCAGCCTCTACCTGTGAGGTTGGAATCTTGGTTTGCAAATTTGCTACGGCCAATCGAGTCGAGGACACTTTCTTAGTATGGAAATTGGGAATTTGCCGTACATCAAGCTGTGCCAGGTGATCCTTCCAGTAATCCTTGGAAGCCCAAGAATTTGTCGATAGAGTTCCATCGATATAGCCATCCACTACCTTAGCAAAGGACGGACGGGAAGGGATATCGTTAACGCATAATAATGCATCAAGATCGTCCAGAAGAAGTTCCAAAGACCACGCGTCGTACAATGCATGGTGGAGGTGAATCAAAAGCTTCGTATTCGAGTTCTGTGACTGGACTTGGACATGAAACGGATGATGAAGGGATCCATCCCGAGCGTGGTCGAAGTCGTACAGGAGATCTTCCACCTTGTTGATTTGCGAGTCTGCAAGGCTCTTCCATATAATCTGGATATACCCATCAGAATCCTGAGATTCTGTGAATCCAGTCCGCAGAATGGAGTTGTGCTCTGCCAAGTTGCACACAGCGGAATGAATAGTGTCGTAGTCATTTATTCTACGCAAATCAATCTCAATCCAATTTCTATATGCTTTTGGGTCCAGTGCAGTTTCAGATAGCATGGCGTTTTGAATAGGTGTACAAGGGATTGTAGATTCAACATCTTTAGCATTGCCATTGAGCACTGACATAGTTTTCTCATTTGGCACTGCGACCGCTTGGCTAGACGGCTTAGATGTGCTAGATTGAGAAGCTTCACAAAGTTGGGCGAGCTTGCTCAATGTATCAGCTTGCAGTACACCCACTGTTGTGACGTTGAACCCCGACAATCTTAATTTGGAAGCCACGCGTATAGCCATAAGGGAATCGAGACCAGCAGAGGCAAGACGAGTGCTTGTTTGGAAATTGCCCAACAAGATCTGGACCGTCTCTTTTACCAAGCGCTCCGTCGGTGTTGCCGACTCTGATCCATCATCCTCTTCATTTGCTCGTTCTAACCGATAATCTGACTCCAGCTTCCTTTTGTCTACTTTTCCGGACGGCAAATATGGAAAGTTCTGGAGTAGGATAATCTCGCTTGGCACCATGAATTTTGGCAGCCATTTGGCACAAGTCTTCAATACCTCGTCAGACTTGACCTTGGCCTCAGCTACTAGTGCAAAGACAATTAGCACGCTACTGACAACCACAGCGGAAACAGTCTTGATGCCTGGGTGTTTGTAGACGGCCTCTTCAATTTCTCCAAGTTCAACTCGTTGTCCTCGGAGTTTGACTTGACCAGCACTTATGCGACCCATGATTTCAATGGAGCCATCCTGAAGTAGCCGAGCTTTGTCGCCAGTTCGGTAATATTCTTTGCCTCCAGAATGTATGAAGGCCGCTTTGTTCTGCTCAGGTCTGTTCAAATAGCCCTCTGCGAGCTGGGGACCTCCTAGTACAAGCTCGCCTGATTCCCCGATAGGTAATATCTGGATATCATCCACAGCATCACTTCCAGAATTTGCAGCGGCTATGAAAACAGAAACTGTATCGAACGGAATGCCAATGTTTCCTGGTTTGGCGTTCGATTTCATTTCTGGATGAACAGTGCAATGGATCGCGGCCTCTGTGGGACCGTACATCCCATAAAGCATGCATTCCTTGGTCTCTGAGCCACCAAATTCATCCACGATAGGCCTCGTGAGCATCTCTCCAATGGTCAATAAAAGCCTCAACTCCGGAACGTTTGACCTCAGCTGCAAAAGCGAGCCAACGACTGTTGGTGTAAGCTCCGCAGCATCTACTTCCAATTCATTAACCATCCCAGGTAAATCATTGAGAAGCTGGCCACGATTGCAACCAACGAGAGTACAGCGACGCTTGAGGGGAAAGAATATCTCAAAGACCGAGACATCGAATGACGGTGCAGCAAATTGCAGGAAGCGCTTGAAAGGAGGAATATGTCTCTCATGGGCAAGAAGAGATTGTGTAACGGCAAGATGACTCAGGGCGACACCTTTCGGAGTACCGCTAGAGCCAGAAGTGTACATGACATATGCAAGATCAAGGGGAATCGTTTCACGTGACTTTCTGGATCCTGTCGTCGTCGAGCTTTTCTCTGGAACAGAAGGGAACTCATCCACAAGAATGACTTTAGGACCGCCTTCCCAAGATACCTCGTTCTCAAATCCTGGAGTGGTAATAATTAACTTCGCCGAAACATCTTCAACAACAAACTTGATGCGTTCTTTCGGAGCGTCAAGATTGATGGGACAAAAAGCTCCTCCCGATTTGAGGATCGCGAGTTGAGAAATGTAGAGGCCGGGTGATTGCGGCAGAAATATTGGAACGACATGCTGCTGAGATGACGGGTCGTTCTCAGATTGGGTAGTTAGATTCTTCAGTATCACTGAGACCAAATCTTCCACGCAGGACTGAATTTCAAGATAGCTGTATTCCTCTCGTTTGTCATTGCTTGTGAAGTCGATAGCGCAAGAATCGCCGTTTTTCTCAAATTGGACGAGGTCGTGGAGAAGTTGGGGTCCGTCCAGGACCTGGGGAGGGTCGTTGAGTATGGATAGTCTTTCAGCCATATTTGGCTTCGACGTAAGCAGCTCTCAAGGTGAAATTCCCATTGTCGATGCGACTTGAGAGAGCAGAACACGTCGATATGTACAAATCTCAGAAACGTTGTATATGTCGTTATCAGCTGAAACTCACGAGCCTTGGTTCACGTGTTCACGGGACGTGATAGATCTTGCTTGAAGCTGAGAGGTTAGTGGGATGGGGTCAGTCAATATCAAATGAGAGAGAAGAGAGCCTTCATAGGTGGGATATGGAGAAGCGGGTATTGGTTTAATTTGCCTCCCACCTTTCTTCGCTCTCATTTTTTGCTGGCTTTCTTTTCCGTTCGCTCCTTCTGCTAGGAAGGGTGGCAAGACGACGAACGCGATTGCGTGAGTTGCCCATTCTCGGCAATCTGCTTGTAATTGTCATGACGTAAAAGATGCTTCACCTTAACAGAGATAATTTGAGGGATATGTCACTCCTAGGTCCTGGCTGTGTCCTGACCATTGTACCTTAGCTTCGGATATCATATTCTGAGTCATGAAGAAGCGTGGAAAGATCGAGACCGTTTCGTTGTTTCGGATTTTGTGGCACAATGTAGTTGCATCTCCATGAAAATTGAAATGCAACGGTAACCGGGAGAGGCCAACTATGCAGCGGAGCATTTTGGCCAAGCGGTCGTCTAGGGAACTTCGTTTGGCATCAGGTACTTGTACGGTAATAATGTTTTGGAAAGGAGGACAACGTTGGTTGTCTCTCCACCTTTCACACTTTACCTAAGATCAACCTCAATCTGACGTGTCAACGTCAAACAAATACGCGCCAGAAGCAACAAGGAAGACTCTTCACCTTGATCTAATCTCAATCTTATCAGATCCCAAGGATTAGATCCATTCCCATTCCTCCCCATGAAGAAATCCCGATCACGGAGCAGTGATGGAAGAGGCTTTTAATTCGATCTGATAACTTCTCTTGGCGGCGGGGCGAGACTGCGACAAGGCTAGTCAAGAGCGCCAAAGCGGACTGTGATGGTGTTTGGATGGCTTCGCACTTGGCCCCATGCTACCTACGGAAGCCCTCATTCATCGATCCACCAGAAGTCCACTGTGCACTTCCATAGTTCGGAAGACGATAGACGGTGTGAGGTGAGCTATGGTCCGGTCAAATGAACCGCATCATTGGGAATGTCACCCGGAATGTCACTCTGGCGGTGTTTTGTATCTCATCTCATTCTTCTACCCTAATCCACGCATTCTAATTCTCATTCGTTTATCCTTGGATACGCTATCACTGCCGGCTTCCATGCCTTTCACTTTAAGCTTAACGACCTGCGGGAAGGAACTTCAATGCCGAGGTGGCAATGCGTCTCCACAGGGGACTTTTGATGCACGGTGACGGCGAGGTAATGCCGCTAGATTATCTCTTAGATCTTGGGACAATGGGGGTGGTACCTCCTAGTACGTGTCTTAAATTTCGGGCCAATTTACTATTATCTATTCGAATCTGTCATGGAAGCTCAGATCGACCCCGCTACCTGCCGAATGTTTACAGTTTTCTTTCAATTACTCCCTATTCCTCCATCAGGTGAACCTTTGACATGTCCTGCCCAATTCAATGACACCCTCAGTGTGCACAGAGGATGGCAAATCAAGTAAATTGCAGACCCTGTTGATGTGCTTTCATTCCTTGCGTGCAAAGGGTGCTCTGAAGAAGACTGGGTCTTCATACATCAGTCTATTCAGACCTCTGCAAGATATCCAATCACGCGTGATTTTATTTAGCGGCATAGTACTCGCTATTTCAGCTGGGGCCCCTCTTCCTATCATTGGTGTCATATTTTCCAAAATCATTAATGTCTTCCCACCATCAGAAGATGAGATCCGGACCAGGATCTATCAACTTCTGGCAGTAGGTGAGTTGGTCAACATCCATTTTCTGCCTATATTCTGACTATATAGCCATTGCCTATTTTGTCGTTACTTGGGGATGGGCTTTCTGTTGGGGCGTCGTTGGTGCCCGAGTCTCGAGAGGCCTTCGCACCCAGATGGTTGAACGAGCTCTTGGACTTGATCAGACTTACTATGAAACACAATGTCCAGATGTATGTCCGATCGTGAAGGGTCAAGTCTATGCTAATACTTCTCAGATCACAAGTCGTCTGACCGTGGACGCTCAAATTGTTCAATCTGGAACGGCTGAGAAAGTGGGGTTGTTCCTTCAATCTATCAGCTATTTCGTGGCTACCTTCATTGTTGGGTTTATTCTCAATGCCCGTCTCACAGGTATTCTAATTGTAGCCGTGATCCCGTCGATGGCACTCGTGGTAATTACTGGCACCACCTTGCTGAACAAATTCTCGAAGCGAGCATCAGAGAGCACTACGACAGCGGCCTCAATTGCCGAGGGTGCGATCAGAGCTGTTCAAGTGGTTCAAGCATTTGATGCCTTCGATGCTCTGACAGCTGATCATCAGAATAACCTCAAGGAAGCCATGGAATCTGGTGTCAGGAAGTCAATTTCCAGTGCGGTCCTTCTAGCCAGTGTCTTTTTTATAGCGTGAGTCTTCTTTATAGGGGTCAAAGTGCTTTTATTGACTCGGGGCAATAGATTCTCTGCCAATGCTCTGGCGTTCTTCGAAGGAGCCAAAATTGTCAGAGACGAGCACTCAAATGGTAACGCCGGAACCGTTTACGCTATTGTCTTTCTTATTCTCGATGCCGCCTTCGTCATTGGCCAAGTTGGACCCTTCATTCAATCATTCGCGCAAGCAGCAGACGCTGGTCGGCGGATTTTTAGTCTTATTGACTATCCTGAAATACCGATCAATGTGTACTCAGATGAAGGCATCCGCGCCGATGAGAAAACATTTGCAATTGGCAGAAATATTTTTTTAAAGGACGTTAGTTTTGCTTATCCTGCGCGCCCTCTAGAAACTGTTCTGGACAAAATCAATCTCAGCATTCGGACTGGCTCATCTGTGGGTATCGTTGGTGCATCTGGTAGTGGCAAGTCAACGATTGCGGCGTTGTTACTACGATTATACGACCCTTCGCAAGGTACAATTTCTATCGATGGTCATGCGATACCTGATTACAACCTCTCAAGCCTTCGTGATCAGATTGCCCTTGTAGACCAGGATCCTGCTGTGTTCTCTGGAGCACTCTACTCAAACATTCGGGATGGATATAAAGGACCACCAATCAGTGACGAGGAAATGAGAGAAAAGGCGGTGCGCGCGGTAAAGGCTGCTGATGCGTGGACTTTTATTGAATCTCTTCCGAACGGGCTGGATACTTGGATAGGCGAGCCTAATGGTACTAAGCTTTCTGGTGGACAAAAGCAACGTATTTGTCTAGCAAGGGCCCTTGTGGGAGATCCATCTTTGCTCGTTCTTGATGAGGCCACCAGTGCCTTGGATACCATCAGCGAAGCGTCTATTCTAAGTGCCCTTGGAAAGTCAAGATCAATTGGCAATCGAACGACAATTATGATCGCCCATCGCCTTGCATCAGTCAGAAATGCCGACAACATTGTAGTTATGGGCAAGGGTCGGATTCTCGAACAAGGTACTCATTATTCATTGATGTCAAATGTCAACGGACATTATTACAGATTGATTGAGGCTCAGAAGTTTGTTTCGGAAGAAACCACCAATCATTCTCCGAGATATGACAAGGACTTGGTCTCAAGAGAGTCGATATCAGTCGGCAAACGATCAGAGATATCAATGACGCCTTCAGAAAAACTTCCAGAATCAACTGTCTCGTTCGGCACCTTCACTATCATCCGTCGCTGCCTTGCTCTTTCCAGAACCCGACTGTTCTTCACGCTACTCGCTTTGGTTGGATCGCTCATCACCGGAGGACTCATCATTGGAGAGTCAATCATATTCGGGCATCTTGTTCAACTCCTCAACAGTTCCGTCCCTTCTGGACGCGTTGACTTCTTTTGTCTCATGTTTTTTGTCGTTGCACTTGCGGCCTTCTTGGGTTATACAATTTCCGGATCCTGCTTTGGCATTGTTTCAGAGTATTTGATCTACCGGACTAGAGACATCTCCTTGCGAACGATCCTCCGTCAAGACATGGAATGGTTTCTCCAACCAGGTCGATCCACCTCGGCTCTTGTTTCAGTGATCAGCATGGACTCCGGCCACCTCAGTGGTCTTTCTGGAGTCATTATCGGGACCATTGTATCCGCATTAGTATCCGTTGTCGGAGGTGCCATACTTGCACATATCGTTGCGTGGAAAATAGCCATTGTTCTCTTCGCTACCTCCCCTATTGTTATACTCGCAGGGTTTTTCCGACTTCGCGTTCTTTCCAAGCTGGAGGAGAAGAATCAAAAGGCTTACACAGAAGCTGCATCTTTAGCCACTGAAGCTTGCGGCTCTATTCGTACCATCGCTGCTTTAGGAACGGAAAGGATTACTTCAAGAAGATTTCATCTCGCTGTTGATAAGTATCGCGAGCAAACATTTAGAGATACTGCTCTTGGTAATCTTCTTCTAGCTTTCGCACTTGCAATCACGTAAGTTCCAAAACATCCCTTTCCAGATGGTTACTAAACATTCTCTCTCAGGTACTTTGTCTATGCTTTAGCCTACTATTGGGGAGCAAGGCAAGTCCGGTCTGGCAAATACGATACTCTGCAGTTCTTCACAGTTCTGCCAGCAATTTTGTTCTCGGCACAGGCAGCTGGTCAAATCTTCAGTCTCGCACCAGACATTGGCCGCGCGAAGGGAGCAGCCTCTCGAGTCTTTGCATTGCACGACCAGAAACCCTCGATAGATCTAAGGCCTACCACCACAGCGTCCATCAACCCCGAAAAAAACAAGGAACACTCCACCGCTTCAAAAGGGACGATAACGTTCAAAAACGTCTGCCTCACATACGAATCCCGTCCCAATACTCCCGTCTTCACGGATCTCAACCTTAAAATTCGAGCCGGCGAAACAGTTGCGCTCGTTGGACGGTCTGGTGCTGGAAAATCATCTACGATATCTCTCATTGAGCGTTTCTACGATCCTACGTCAGGAGCAGTACTTCTAGACGGAGTCGATATTAAATCTGTTCTAGTGTCCCAACATCGAGCTAGAATCAGCCTTGTTTCTCAAGATCCAGATCTATTCGCTGGAAGTGTAGCATTTAATGTTGGATTAGGAGCTCGAACTGGCCATGTCGCAACAAAGGAAGAGATCATCGAGGCATGCAAAGCAGTTGGCATTCATGACTTTGTCAATGGACTACCAGATGGCTATGAGACGTGAGACAACCAACCCCTGTGTTAGCTTTATATTGACAAACCACAGACAATGCGGAATCAACGGCTCTCAACTCTCAGGCGGACAAAAACAACGTGTAGCTATCGCGCGCGCCTATATCCGCGACCCCGAAATCTTACTCCTCGACGAAGCAACTTCTGCATTAGGTAGGTCTCCAATCTAATCCCCTCACACTCCTCTCAACACAAATGAGAGAGACGTGGCTGACGATCTGTCCCGCGTGCACAGATTCCCATTCCGAAGCACAAATCAAAGAAGCCATCTCTGCCGTGTCACGTAAAAGAACAACGATTATGGTGGCACACCGTCTCACTACAGTTCAGAACGCGGATCGAATATTGGTTTTTGATAAGGGGAGGATTGTGGAGGAGGGACGGCATGAGGATTTGATTAGGGCGGGGGGCATTTATGAGCAGATGATTAAGGCTCAACGTTTAGGATAAGGGGTTTGGTTTTAGTGTAGCGCATGTGTATGGAGTTTAGAATAGGAGTTTGTAGTAGACAAAAGAGTTGGTTGTGTGAAACCTTTTTACACATCTGATTGAGAACACTGTCTTGCCATATGTTTGAAAACCCTGACCGTTAACACATGCCGATCATTCTAAACCCTTCTCATACCTTGGGAACAATGAGGAAACTCCCTTCCGCATCCCCCCTTCCACGGTGCCTACTGCTGCAGCACACACTGGCATCAACCCCATCAGGGAGCTTCAAAACAGAGTTTCAACGGCCCCCCCACATTTCCAGCTCAACACCAAGCTCAACCCACCTTCCTATCCAGAAATTTCTCTTACGTGTCAATTCCTGTAGCAGTGGAACCATACCAAGCCGGGCATTCCTGATCCATCATATTTTTGTCTAGTCAAATGACCTTAACCTTGCAAACACGGAACACCTCGGGGACCAAGTGGAGGAAAGAGATTATCTCTACATCTGATAAACACAGCCCCAGTATTATCCCATGTCTAGGCTCGCAAACCCACGACGAGCGACATCGGAAATGCACGTTTTGCACGTTCTGCACGTTCATCACGTTGTCATGCACTGCAAGGAAAACTTCAGAAACCGAAGCGACGGAGATAATTTTATTTTCAGCGGATCAGATAAATAGTCTTGGCAGTCTAATTGCCCCCGTAAAAAATAGTTTGTAGGGAGTCAGCATCATCGTCGCAAACGATGCTTGTCCGGCCCGCCAGACGACACTTGTAGGTACTAGTACTCGTACGAGTACGTGGCGGCATCAAATGATTCGATGACCCCATAAAACCTTTTCAGCCAAAAAGAAAAACACATACCTAGGTAAAGAAAAAGACGAGAAACACTACTAGTAGATTGAGTACTAAATGGGAATTGCACAGCGTAGGCACCTAAGACATCATCTAAAATGGCCTGCTTAAAACTTTCAAGAGTCCCATGCATGGAATGTCATCACTAAGGCCACTTGCGTCAGTGAAGACATCCATGTTCATGAGCCTGCTTCCATGTCTCCTTGGTAGCCCGACAACATGTGGGTGACAGGATGGGCTGAGTAGCCACTACAGAGAAAGAATCTAATTACACAGAAACAGACCATACCTGCAGGTCCCATCGTCCCATCCCATTTCTTCCATAACCCCAGCCCACCACATACGAAAGTTCCGATCCACCACACACTTCCTCGGGCTATGACATCCTATGTATACTCCTCTCTTCCATTCTTCCAATAAAGTCGCCTCAGTCTCATACTCCCTTCCAAATACCACTCTTCCACCCCCCCAAAGTAGACAAGGAGACACTTTCGAATACGAAAAACGGTGTCAAAATAAGCTTATCCTCCGGCACTCTCTCAAAGGTCCATCCTTCAGCCGGTACCTGACCCAACCAATCAGCTATTAGCAACGACATATTCCGTCCCCAGATCTAGACATACACCAAAATCGACCCTAGAATCGCATCCTCTCAGACTTCAAGTGAACTAATAGACCGACCATCTATTTCTAGATCCACCAGATCTATATTAGAGGATCGGGTTTAGCTTGGTAATAGGAGGGAACGTGGATGAAGTAATCGACAAATCATTTGCAATTCAAAACGTGCTGGTCATCGTTTGCAAATCTACGGAATCGAACAAGCTTAGAGGATCTGAGGAATCCAATCAGAGGATTGCGATTTCCCATCGGGGGTCGATTGCTGTTATACTTTGCGTGTGTGGGTTTGTGGCTTGGTTGATAAAGGAAGGAGAGTTTCTCGCAAGTGGGTGTTTGATATCCAAAGGATTTTTGGTTCTGATAAGGACTTCTCGGAATTAGCACAAAACAGAAGTCGGTTTTGTTGCACGACTTTTTTTTTGGTTTCAGGAGAAGACTTTCACTTCAAGTTACTACCTTCCTGATTGATCACGTTACTTCTCTCCTTTGAGCGACCAACACCAAGATGGCACCCTCAGCCATCAGCTCTCCCACCGCGGAAAGCACCGGGCAGCCTACAAACGGAATCACCTCTCTCAACGGACAACTAGATGGAGTACAGATCCGCTCACCACCTTCCAACGGCCACA
>Ga0182030_10023934_pt1 | contig 11256 bp, 11 predicted proteins | sample 812S3MmetaG_FD_121299 | JGI IMG/M metagenome (GOLD analysis project Ga0182030, IMG submission 121299) | Permafrost microbial communities from Stordalen Mire, Sweden - 812S3M metaG (Illumina Assembly) | ecosystem: Environmental > Terrestrial > Soil > Wetlands > Permafrost | place: Sweden...
CGGGAGCCGTCGCGATGCAATCGCCCAGCAATTTCCTTGGCCAGCGCCTTCGCTTTTTCCAGCGTGTTGCGGCGCTGAAAAATCCGCCGGTTGCCTTCGTAATGCACAACCTGGAACGACTCGTAGGTTTTGGAATCCGGAACGATGGTCGGCTGACTTGAATCAGCCGCTGCCGGCTTGGCTTCTGGCCTGACGGTAACGGGCGAAGCGTAAATGGAAATCGTCACCGATCCGACCGTAACGGTCGCAACCGGTTTTCGCTCGCAGGATGAAACACCAATCTCCATGGCTAGTTATATTGGGATTGGGTGGCGCCGCAACGAACCCGGGTGATATTTTTGAGAAAATAATTTCCAAACCCGCGCGAACGGGCAGGAAAAAGCACGACCGGGAAAGGTCGTCGACCCTGAAGGAAATCAGCCGGCGGAAGGCGCCGGGCTGTGGCAAAACTGTTGCAAAAACCGGCTAACCTTACAAACCCCTTGAAAACATTGGAGCGGGCGAAGGGAATCGAACCCTCGTCTCAGCCTTGGGAAGGCCACATTCTACCATTGAACCACACCCGCATTTAATCCGCCTCGTTTTTAGCAGACTGGCGGCGCGCTGGCAACTGCTTTGCGCGCTAAATCACCGTTTCCAGTCCGCCAATCGCCAGGCGCAGGCGGTTGGCGATGTGCTCGCGCCGCTCCGGGCGGATCCCTTTCACGCCGGCGGCATCGCTCACATAAAAACTGTCGATCGCCGCGCCGCGTTCGGTGGCAATGCGCGCGGCGGAAATGTCCAGCCCCAGTTCCGCCAGCGTCTGCGATATGATGTAGAGCAGGCCGAGCCGATCCTCGGTTTCAATTTCAATCACCGTGCGCTCGGCGGACGCGTCGTTGTCAAAATGAATTTGCGTGCCGAGGCGTTCGCCCAAATAGGCCGAATACACGGGCCGCGCGGAGACCTGGCGCAGGATGAGCGCGCGCAAATCCACTTCCGCGCCGGTCAAAACTTTTTCCAGTAGGCCGTCGAATTTTTCCCGCTGCTCGCGCGTGGCGAGGTTGCCGGTGCGACTGTCGTTGACGAAAAAGGTGTCCAGTGCGATGCCGTCGGCGCGGGTGAAAATCTGCGCGCCCAGAATGTTGATGCCGGCGGCGCTCAATGATCCGGCGATTTTGTTGAACAATCCCGCCCGGTCCCAGGTGCAGATTTTTACGAAGCTATAGCCACGGTCGGGTTCGTCAATCCAGGCGGTGACCGGCGCGAGCGCGCGCTGGCCTTCCAGCACCAGCCGGTGCAAAAAAAGGTGGACCAATTCGAGGTCGTCGAGAATCTGGGGCGCGGTGTGGATTTCAAAATAGCGCGCCGGCAACTGGTTGAAATGCGCGGCCAGTTCCTCGTCGCTGACGGGCCGGGACGCCTGTGCGCGCACTTGTCCGCAGAGTTCGTCGCGGGCTTTTTGCGTGGCGCGGCGGAATTCCGTGCCGCCGGTCAGCAGGGTCAGGGCGCGGTTGTTCAACTGCCAGAGCAGCGAGTCTTTGAAGCCGCTCCAGAGTTTGTCGCTGGTGCCTTGCGCGTCGGCAAAGGTGAGGAGCGTGAGCAGATTCAGTTTCTCCGGCGTGCCGACCTGGCGCGCGAACTGGCGGATTTCCGCCGGGTCGTCAAGGTCGCGCCGCTGCGAGAGGTTGGCCATGAGCAGATGGTTTTCGACGAGAAACTGCAGCGTCGCCACCGCGCCGTCGTCGAGGTCGAGGCGGCGGGCGGCGCGCAGGGCGAGCTTGGCGCCGGCCGAGGCGTGCTGGCCGCGGGCATGTTCGCCGGCCTTGCCGACGTCGTGCAGCAGCAGGGCGAGATACAAAATGCCCGGCCGTTCGAGGCTTTGCAGCATTGGCGCGTAGCTTTTGAACGGGTCGTCCTTGGCTTCCCAGATTTTATCGAGCTGTTCGAGGCAGACGAGCGTGTGCTCGTCGGCGGAATATTGGTGATAAAATTCGTGCTGCACGAGGCAGGTCAGCTTGCCGAATTCGGGAATGTATTTGCCGAGCAGATTCACCTCGTGCATGGCGCGCAAAATGTGCGCCACCTCGCCGCGCCGTTCGAGGATCGTGAGAAAGGTTTCGCGGACGTGCTCGTCGTTCAGGAACTCGCGGTTGACGAGCGGAAGCTGGTTGCGGATGAGTTGCGCCAGATCCGGATTCAGGGTCAAATGCCGCTGCTGCGCGTGCAGAAACACGCGCATCAGCCGGCGCGGCGAATCGCGGAAAATGCGGTTGCTGGCGGCGCGGATTTCGCCGCCGACGAAAACAAATCCGTCCACCGGTTCCGGCATTTTGCGCGGCTTGGCCCCGGGCAGCAGGCGGCGCAACCGGCCGAGCCGGCTGGTCTGGGCCGGCGACAGGAACGCCATGCGCTGTTCCAGCGTCCGCGTGATGAGATAGACATTTCTCATGTGGACGTAGAGGTCGCGCATGAATCTTTCGATGCGCAGGCTGGGCGAGCGTTCGCTGTAGCCGAGGTTGAGGGCGACGGCGGGCTGCAAATTTTTTCCGAGCACGTCCTGCGGGCGGTTGGTGTGGTAATGGAGTTCCGTCCGCACGCGCAGAAGAAATTCATACGCCGCCTCCAGTTGTTTGCACTCGGATTCGCTGACAAATTCCTGTTCCTTCAGCTCCGGCAGCGACCGGGTGCGGTATTTGAAAAACGTCATCCAGAGTAGGTTCTGGAAATCGCGCAGGCCGCCGCAGCCGTTCTTGATGTTCGGTTCCTGCATGCAGGCGGAATTGCCGTGCTTGCTGCGGCGCGTGGCCTGGTCTTCGAGCCGCGCGGCGATGTATTTTTCCTCGTAGCCGAGAACGCATTTGCTGACGACGGTTTTTTGCAGCTTGGAAAAAACCGCCGGATCGCCCGCGATGAGCCGGGACTCGATGAGCGAAGTTTTTGACTGCATGTCGGTGTTGGCCACCTTCACGCAGTCATCGAGGTCGCGCACGGAGTAACCGATTTTCAGGCCGAGATCCCAGAGCGGATACAGGATGCCGTCAATCAGCTTGGCCAGATAGGGCAGGGGCTTGCCCGCGACCACCTGGCCGCTGTGGAGAAACATGAAATCAATGTCGCTGTGCGGATTCAGCTCCGCGCGGCCGTAGCCGCCGATGGCCACCAGCGCGAGCGGCGGAAATTCCTTTTGCGCCGGCGCGGTCAGATTGCTTTTCGCCGTGTCCCACAGATGGCGGAGCAGCGCGTCGAGAATCGTCGCGCGGGCCTGGCAGATTTCGCGGCCGTCGGCGCCGGCGCGGTGCAGCAGTTTCAGCCGGTGCGACTCGACCTTGAGAAAAGTTTTGTAGCGCGCGAGCTTGTCGGCCGGCGCGGCGTCGGGCGGAAACGTCAACCTCGCCTCGGCGGCGGCCGCGATTTTTTTGAGCAGGTCCTGCACGGGCGCATAAAATGGACGCAAACTCGGTTCAAGGCAAGCCGGGCCGCGCAATTCTTCCGTCGTTTTCATCCTCGGAAATCAAAATTCGCGGACGCTGGCAAACCGAAGCCTTGTCGCAGGCGCGACATTCAATAGACTCTTGGCCGATGCCCGAGTCGTCCGATCCCGATGCCGCCCTGATGCTGCGTGTGAAACGCGGCGACCGCGCGGCGTTTGCGGAACTGGTCGAAAAATACCGGCAGCCGCTGTTCAATTTCATTTTCCGCACCCTGCGCGACGAGACGGAAACCGAGGACGTGGCGCAGACGGTGTTTCTTCAGGTCTATAAATCCCGCGCCCGCTACGAACGCACCGCCAAATTTTCCACGTGGCTTTTCACCATCGCGCGGAATTTGTGCCTGAACGAAATCCGCCGCCGCTCGCGGCATCCCGCCGAATCGCTGGAGGAGACGCACGCCGAACACGAAGACCAGCCGCGCCAGCAATACGAGGATAAAAAAGTTTTTCTCCCGACGGAAAATGTCCTGCACGGCGAGCTGGCGAAAAAAATCGAGGAGGCGCTCGATGAATTGCCCGAAGCCCAGCGCACCGCCATTCTGCTGTGCCGGCAAGATGAGTTGAGCTACGAGGAAATCGCCGCCGTGCTGAACTGCTCGCTCTCCGCCACGAAATCGCTCATCCATCGCGGGCGCGAAACGCTCAAGGAAAAACTCAAGCCGTATCTGCAAACCGGCGAGTGGGACGGATGATTATTTTTTCGTTTCCAAGCCCGGCAGCGTGAAGAAAAACGTCGCGCCCTTGCCCAGCTCGCTTTCCACGCGCACCTCGCCGCCGTGCGCCTGCACGATGTGTTTCACGATGGAAAGTCCCAGCCCCGTGCCGCCTTGATCGCGCGAACGCGCCTTGTCCACGCGGTAAAACCGCTCGAACACGCGGTCCAGCGCTTCCGCCGGAATGCCCGGCCCGTCGTCGCGCACGAAAATTTCCAGCCGGCCAGCGGCCAGCGTTTTGCCGCCGATGCGCACGGAGCCGCTGGCGCGGCCGTATTTAATGGCGTTGTCCACGAGGTTGGTGAGGACTTGATCCAGCCGGTTGAGGTCGGCGCTGGCGGCGAGATCCGGCAATTCGTTCACGAGCTGCACTTTTTTATTTTCCGCCTTGGTCTGGAGATGCAAAAAAACTTTGTCCGCCAGTGCGCGCAACTCCACCGCTTGCAAGTCCAATTTCATCCGGCCGGATTCCAGCGCGGAAATCGTCAGCAAATCCTGGATGAGCAGATCGAGCCGGTTGGCGTTGCGCTCGATGATTTTCAGAAAGCGCTCGGCCACTTCGGGGTTGTCCCGCGCGCCGTCGAGCAGCGTTTCAACATAGCCCCTGATCAGCGACAGCGGCGTGCGCAGCTCGTGGCTGACGTTGGCGACAAATTCTTCGCGCGTCCGTTCCAACTGCTTGAGCCGCGTCAAATCGCGGAAGACGAGCATTGTGCCATCGCGTTCGCCGGCGGCGTTGGTGATGACGGCGGCGTTGACTTGCAGCCAGCGTTCGTTCAAGTCCGACAACTTGATTTCGTAATCCAGCACCTGTTGTTCCGCCTCGACGCGCCGGACCAGTTCATCCAGTTCGTGCAGGCGCAGCACCTCGACGATGGTTTTGCCGCGCAACTCGGTCTTGAGGCCGAAAAGATTTTTGAACGCGCGGTTGACGAGGTAAATCTTCCGGCTGCGATCCAGCAGCAGCAACCCTTCGAGCATCGAGTTGAAGAGCACCTGCTGCTGCGCCTTGGCGTCGAGCGACGTCTGCTGCTGCCGGCGCTGGGCCGCCTCGATTTCCGCCGTGCGCTGTTCCTGCTGCGCGCGAAATCTCGCCCGCCACCACAGGTGCAAACCGGCGAGCGCGGCGAGCGCGAGGATGAATAGGAAAAACCACACGGGAATTATTTAGCCACAGATGAAACACAGATGAAACACAGATTTTTCAAAGGCGCACGCAGATTTTTCCCTCCATCTGTTTTCATCTGCGAAAATCTGTGGCAGGAAAAATTATTCCACGAACCGGTAGCCCACGCCGCGCACCGTGTCCAGATGCTTCGACGCCGGGCCGATTTTTTCGCGCAGCCGGCGCATATGCGTGTCCACCGTGCGCGTGTCAATCAGGCTGTCGTATTCCCATACGTCGCGCAAAAGCTGGTCGCGCGACTGCACCCGGCCCGCGCGCTGCGCGAGCGTGACCAGCAGCTTGAACTCCGTCGCCGTCATTTCAATCGGCTTGTTTTTCCAACTGATGACATGGCGCGGCAGGTCAATGAGCAGATCGCCGAAGCGCAGTTGTTCCTTGGGCTTTTCCTCGGACTGGGAACGGGAAAGGATTTTTTTCACGCGCAACATCAGTTCGCGCGGGCTGAACGGCTTGGTGAGATAATCATCCGCGCCGAGTTCCAGGCCCAACACGCGGTCAAGCTCCGCCGCCTTGGCCGTGAGCATGATGATGGGCACCTTGGCTGTGGCCGCGTCGAGGCGCAGCGCCTTGCAGATTTCGAAGCCGTCCATCTCCGGCAGCATCACGTCCAGCACGATGAGGTCGGGCGTTTGCGAGCGGGCTTTTTTCAACGCCTCCGCGCCGTCCATCGCCGTGGTGACGGCGTAACCGGCCTGCTTCAAATTAAATTCGACGAGTTCCACCGCTTCCGGCTCGTCATCCACAACTAAAATTCGCGGTTTCACGCCGGCAGTGTGGCACGCGGAAATTCGTCACACAATTTCATTCCGGTGACAACCGTGTGACGATTGGGTGACGACTTTGCGGCGGGGCTGGATATTGAAAAAGTTGTTGATTCTTAATTTTGAGTTTTGAGTTGGAGCCGTTTGAACTAAAAACTAAAAATTCAAAACTTAAAACGCGCAGCCCGGCGTGGGATGAGGTCGAACGCGCCTTTCGCGCCGCGCACCCCAAATATCTCGACCAGATGGCCAGGCCTAGGCCTGGGGATAACACCCCATGGCATCCGCGCGTTGCCCCGGACTATCTTTGCACGGTGAACGCATCGGCGATTGCCGGGGGCATGGTAATGGACACTCTACGGAGACATATTAAATGAAAGAAAACAGAATGAATAAAGACATGCAAAGTTTTTGCCAACTGGCCGCTTTGGGGGCAACGCTCGCCTTGGCCGCCGGTTGCCGCACGGACAATTATTATCAAAACACCCCGTCGGCCGGCCGGAGCGATGCCAGCCAGGCAGCCATGCCGGTTGGGCAAACACCGCCGGCGGGAGCGCCCGGCGCAACTTCAGAGGTCAACAACGGTGTCGTGGCCGGCAGCACCGGCGGGCAGCCCGCCTGGAACGAGGACCGGACTTCTTTGAAAGCGGAAAAGGTTTACTTCAGTTTTGACAAATCCGCCATCAAATGGCTTGAACATTCCAAACTCAACGACGTGGCCGACTTCATGAAACGCAACGCGCAAGTCTCGATCCGGATTGAGGGAAATTGTGACGAACGCGGCACGGAGGAATTTAACCGCGAGCTGGGCGTGCGTCGCGCCGAGGCTTCCCGCGATTACTTGGTGCGGCTGGGCATTGATCCGACCCGCATCCAGACCCTCAGCCGGGGAAAAGATAATCCCGCTGTCACTGGAGATGGGGGCGAGTCCAGATCGCTGAATCGCCGGGATGAATTCGTGGTCCTGACCTCGAACAAGGCCATATAAAAATATGCGTGGGCAAGCTGCCGTTGCCTGAATATGTGCATCCGCTGGCCGCAGTCGGATTCAGATTCGGGCGTTGCTTATTTGTCTCTCTGCGACTCTGGGTCTCGATGGCCAGATCGGCAAGTCCAAGCGGTTCAAGGCGGATCGGAACTTTGCGCCTTGGCGGTTAAATTGGGTTCGCGTCTTTGGCGTGGTTCGCGGTTCGCCTCCGTGGTGGCGACGGAATACAATCGCCGCCGCTGACGGATCAATTTCTCTCCGACGATTTGATCCGCCAGTTGAAAGAGCTTCCCCGCGCCGCCGCCGCCCATTAGATTTCCCGGAACATTTTGCGGCCGCCGCCGTCTAACTTGGTTATGAATACAATCCGCCCGGAGCCTAAACTGAAAATCACACTGGTTCTGGCCATGCTGCTGATGGCCGGTCTGACACTGCCGGTCGCAGGCGCGGAACGGGACAAACAGGACGTCGTGCAGTTGCACGCCACCTTGGAATTGAAAGACGGTTCCCGGCTCGTCGGCGTGCCGCTGGAGAAAACTTTGCCGGTGACGCTCGATTTCATGAAGGCGTCCATAATGCCGCAACCCGGATTATGCCGCATTGCTGCCAAACGGAAGAACCTGTGGGGAGGGCGAAATGAGTTTTCGCACGCTGAAAATCGAAGAAGATGGAGATCACTGGAAAGGGAGAATAAAGCCAAAGATTCGGCTCCAGGGAAACTGGCTGGAGCGGGCGGGATTCAAACCTGGACATCGTGTTAGCGTAAAGTGCGTTGCTCCTGGAATCCTTGAATTACGCACCCAAGACGCAGTTCTGATGCCGGGCGGATTGCTTCAGACCGTCGGGTGAACCATGCTGTGCGGGGTTATCTATGCTGCGTCCATGGGTGATTTTCAAAACCGGGAAATCACCCTTTTATTTATCTGTTAATGCGCGCAGCAGTCCCCGCATCAACCATCGAAAACTCCAAAAGCTGAACAATTTGTTGCGGCATAAACTTTGTTAAAATCGCACCGTTCTTTCAACCTGAAAGAGCTATGCAAAATCATTCGCCAATCAAAAACAGGCCGGGTATTGTCGCGCCGAAAACGGACAACATTCTTGGCAATCACCTCAATCAATTCCGGAATTATCTCGAAATCCGGAGTTACTCACCAGAAACATTGGCTGGCTACATCCGAGCTATCAGTGCCCTTGGTGTGCTTATGCCGAAGCACAGGATTGCGCTGGAGGACTTGAATGAGGCCGAAGCCGTCAGGCTTTTCGCCAAGGCCGAATGGCCGCCATACCAGCGCCGGCATGGCAACTATATGGTCAAGCACTTCGTCCGATTTCTGGTCGAACAGGGCGTCAAAATACGCGTTGTGAAGCCAGCCATGCCGGAAAACAGCCGTGAAAAACTGCGGCGAGACTACGAGGCATATTTGCGCAATGAGCGCGGCTTGAGTGAAAAGACCATCTGCAAATTATGGTATTTGATCGTTCGCTTCCTGAAGTTTCGTTTTGGCGATGACATGGGAGACCTGTCAAAGATCACTCCCATTAACATTGCCGGATTCATGCAAAAATTACATTCGCGAGCGCAACCCTATCGGGTCAAGACCACCGCCACGCAACTGCGGTGGTTTTTTCAGTTTCTTTTTCGGGCTGGCAAAACCAAAAATAATCTCAGTCTGGGCATCCCCAGCGTAGCGCAACGCTGGGGGCAACGCTTGCCCCGCCATCTGCTGCCGGAACAGGTGGAAGCGTTGCTGGCAGCGGTTCGATCTGACACGCCGACCGGTCGGCGCAACTATGCGATGTTGCTGCTGTTGGCGCGGCTGAGGTTGCGGCCGCCGGAGGTGATCGCCATGCAAATTGATGACATTGACTGGCGTTCCGGTGAAATCATGGTTCGTGGCAAGGGTGGTTTATTTGATCGGGTTCCGCTTCCGCAGGAAGTGGGCGAAGCAGTGGCAACTTACGTCCGGCAAGACCGTGTCGCAACTTCACGGGTGCTGTTTGTTGCGGAACACGCTCCCCACCGTCCTTTCAAAGACAGTCAAATGCTCAATGCCGTGATCAAAGATGCCTTTGCCAAGACCGGCATAAAGCCACCAGCACGATACGTTGGCGCGCATATTTTGCGGCATAGCTTGGCGACGAACTTGGTGCAACGCGGGGCATCGCTGGATGAGATCGCCAACGTCATGCGCCACCGTTCGCGGGCTACGACCATGACCTACGCCCGACTGGATGTGGAAGGTTTACGCTCCATCGCTTTGCCGTGGCCGGTGAAAGGAGGCGCAAAGTGAAGACATTGAACAAAGAACTGGATCAGTATCTGGAAATCCGCCGCAGCTTGGGTTACAAACTTGCCACCGAGGAAAGAATCCTGCGGCGTTTCGTTGGTTTTGCCAGACAGAGCCGGGCCAGTCACATCACCAGCGAACTTTTTTTGCGGTGGCAGAAAAAGTTTGGCCATGCCCGTCAGGATACATGGGGGCATCGGTTGAGCGCCATTCGTGTTTTTGCCCGTTGGCTTCATGGTCTTGACGCTCGCCATGAAGTGCCACCGGCATCCTTGATCCCATACCGTTTGCGGCGACCGCGTCCCTATATTTACAGTGAGGACGAAATCCAGCGAATCATTCAGGCGGCGGCAAAGTTGCCGTCAATCTACGGGTTTCGCGGGTTGACGTTCTCCACTTTTTTCGGATTGGTGGCCGTCACGGGTATGCGCATCAGCGAGGCCATCTTGCTGGATGTTGGAGATGTGGATTTGGTTGCGGGCGTCATAACCATCCGCCACGGCAAGCTGGAAAAGGCGAGATATAATCCGGTCGCCGACAGCACCAAGGCCAGACTGTCGGATTATGTCAAAGAACGGCGTCGCCTTTTGAGCGGCCAGCAAGACGCCTTTTTCCTATCCAAGCAGGGCATAAGGCTGACCGATTGTTGTGTGCGATATAACTTCGCGCTGGCTTGCAAAAACATCGGCCTGCGGTCTCCGCAACAGTTTCATCGGCATGGCCGTGGCCCCCGCATTCACGATCTCCGCCATACCTTCGCGGTGCATACGCTGGTGAACTGGTATCGGGCGGGCAAGGATGCAGCCAGAGAGATGATTAAACTGACAACCTATTTAGGGCACAGCGATCCAGCCCATACTTACTGGTATATCGAAGCGGTTCCAGAACTGCTGGAACTTGCTTCCCAACGAGCGGTCAAGGCTTTGGCAAAGGAGGTTCGAGTATGAACGAGTCCACACTCCCGGCACTGCTGCAAAAGTTTTTTACCGAGCGGCTCATGGCCCAAATGGACGCCAGCCAAAACACGATTGCCGGTTACCGTGACACCTTTCGCTTGTTGCTGATGTTTGCCAGCAAGCAGAACGGCAAGGTTCCAACAAAAATCCAAATCGCGGATTTGGGATCCACTTTGGTGAACGACTTTCTGGCTCATCTCGAAATCAAACGCGGCAACAGTGCCCGCAGCCGGAACACACGGCTGGCCGCCATCCGCTCTTTCTTCCGGTTCGTGGCGATGAATGAACCAACCCTCATGCTCCAATGCCAGCAAATCCTTGCCCTGCCCAGCAAACGGCATGTTCGCCGAACGGTGGACTTTCTTGACCGCGATGAGATGGAAGCTCTGGCGGCCGCACCGGATCGTTCAACTTGGGTCGGGCGTCGGGATCATGTCATCTTGACACTGGCCTTGCAGACAGGTTTGCGGGCATCAGAACTCATCAACTTGCGCAGTGGCGATGTCGTGGCCGGAACCGGTGCTCACGTTCGGTGTGAAGGCAAAGGCCGTAAACAACGCTGCACACCCTTGCGTCGGGAAACCCTCAAAGTGCTTGAGATATGGCGCAAGGAACGGGGCGGAAGCGACCAAGACCCGCTCTTTCCGAGCTACAGCGGCAACAAATTGAGCCGCGATGCGCTTGAACACATTGTTCAAAGACACACCTTATCCGCTGCAAAAAAATGCCCGGCGTTGAAAGGAAAGCGGGTTAGTCCGCACGTGCTACGTCAGTATGCCGGGTGCCGGAATATGCCGGGCGGAACGGTTTTCCATTGGTTTTACAGTCTTTTCGACGTGTTCTGTCCGGCATAGTCCTGCCTGATCTTTTTTCCTATCTTCGGGACGAA
>Ga0182030_10023935_pt1 | contig 11256 bp, 7 predicted proteins | sample 812S3MmetaG_FD_121299 | JGI IMG/M metagenome (GOLD analysis project Ga0182030, IMG submission 121299) | Permafrost microbial communities from Stordalen Mire, Sweden - 812S3M metaG (Illumina Assembly) | ecosystem: Environmental > Terrestrial > Soil > Wetlands > Permafrost | place: Sweden...
ATCTTCCGGCGTTATCATTGGAATCTCCGCGGGCGTAGTTCAGCGGCAGAACATCAGCTTCCCAAGCTGAGAACGCGAGTTCGATTCTCGTCGCCCGCTCCAACGATTTTCATCTGAAGCCCGTGTTTGCAACGAGTTTGCGTTAGCCATTAGTGACCACAATTGACCGCCGCTGCCCTGTGTTACATGCCCATATATGCCCGCAGTATGCCCGTGGTATGCCCAACATTCGATTGGAAGGGTGCCCTTTTGCGAACCATTGAGATCATTGCGGCCGTTGGGATTGATGCAGACAGATCAAGAGCGCTTGTACATAGCCAGCAGAATGGTGAGTGGCGTTGCCGACTACCTCACTGAATCTCTGAGTTGCACCGAACTGATCGATCTGTGGAGTCTGATGGAATTAGCCGGACAACTCAAAGTTGCCGTCGACACAATTCGACTAGCAAACCGAGCCTCGAGCTAACTCTTTTCCGTGGCGCGTCTATAAGCAGCGATTGCTTGGCCCAATACCTCACGCCTGGGTGCGCTAGACCTCTCGTAGCCGAGTTCGGGAATCGCAATTGCAATGACCTCCTCCGCGGTCCGCAACTGACCGTCCGAGTTAATCCACTCGATGAATTTCACGAGATCGCGTTGGTAGTACCCATTTATTGGCCTGCCATCGGGCCAGAAGGGCATCGGCCCCCTGGCACGGCTGGCAGGCTCCAATTCAGCAGAACTCGCCAACGATACTTCGGCATCAGTGTTCGGTTTCGAAGGGCGCGGCGTTGCGAGTTCTTCGAGTGCTTCGTTAAACGCCAACACAGTGGCTGATATCTCACGTTCTCGATGGTGGAACCAGTCGGATGACCAAATGCGATGAAAGTGCCACCCGAGTCGCTCCAGGTGATCCTGGCGCAACCGATCGCGATCGCGGGCCGTGGCAGAAGAGTGATACATGACCCCGTCGGCCTCAATTGCTAGCACGTAGCGTCCAGGCTCCGTAGGGTGCTTCGCAGCGAAGTCGATCCAGTAGCCGGAGCACCCGACCTGGCACTCTAGTGACAATCCTGCCGCACTCAATTGTGCCAAGACATCTGCTTCGAAAGGGTTCAGTGAGTCCCTTCCACGTTGGCGTTCACCGAGGTCCGTACCTCCCGATTCGGCGTAACGAAGGTAATCGCGAAGCATCTGAGAACCCGCAGCTCTGAGCCGGGCCGGGTCCATGTCAGCAGACGAGAACGAGGAAATCAGCTTTACGCGCGAACGTGCCCGAGTTACTGCCACGTTGAGGCGTCGCTCTCCGCCTGCGTTGTTGAGAGGGCCGAAACGATACAGCATGCGACCGTCGGGGTTCTTTCCGTAACCAATCGACATCAAAATGGCGTCACGCTCATCACCCTGAACTCGCTCAAGATTCTTCACGAAGAACCTCTCAGTTCCGTAGAAGACTTCATTGAGATAGTTGTCGAGGACCGGATCGATCTGTCGAGCTCGGCGCAATGCCTCCTCAATCCGGTCCATGTGCTTGATGCCCATAGTGATAACTCCGAGGCTCTCGTGCGGTCGATCGCGGGCGTGCTCGCTCACTGATTTCACGACGGCGACAACTTCGTTGGCGACGGACTGCTCCTGGTCGACAAGGCCGGGCACGAACGGGATCAGCTCGTGAGTGATGACCTCTGCAGTTTCGGCGCCTGGGAATGTAGTGAGTGACCAGTCATAGAGTTGCGGTTGGGAGTTGGAGAATGCGATGAGTCGTTCGTCGCGAGATCGATAGTGCCAATTCAGTCGTTTGGTCCCAACGGGGGGTGGAAGGAGGGCGCCCATGACGTCAAGCAGTGACTCGAAATCCTTGGTCATGGACCCTGAGGATTCATCGGCGTCGTCTCCGTCTTCATCGTCGACCGCGCTGCCAGACGCGAAGAAAGCTGTCGGCGGAAGCTGGTGTGGGTCACCTGCAACGACAGCCCGGCCGGCGCGCATGAGGGCACCCACTGCGCTCTCGGGAGTGACTTGCGATGCCTCGTCGAAGATCACCACGTCGAAGCACTCTTCGACGGGGAGCACTTGGGAAACAACGAGTGGACTCATGGCCCAGCAAGGTTTGAGAGCAGTTAGCACATGAGGGGCCTGTTGAAATAGAAGCCGTACTGGAACATGACGTCGCTTTTTTCCAGCTTCATGTGTTACGAGTTGGGACTCAATTGGGAAAGCGTCGCGGGCAGCGACTATATGTTCGGCCACGCTTCGACGAATGCGGGTCGGCGTGGACTCAATGTGACGGGCGTCGGCAGACCGGAATTCGGAAACAATCCTGCTATAGGCCGGTCCGTCGAACGCTCCGATCTCAGGATCTGCCAAACTGACCGTCTCGAGGATCGAGGAAAGCCAAACGAATTTGAGACACTCGAGGGACTGGTCAACCGTCAAGTTTCGGTCTCGCAGCTCGGCCAAAACGTCAACTAGACCTGCTTCCTCAAGGTCGACGGTTAGGCGATAGAGCTCTGGCAGCTTGTAGAGGGTGACGCGGTCGGCGATGAAAACCCGTAGCCGGTCGGCCAGTTGCTCAGGTCCCAACTCTTCAAGCTCACTCTGATCGAGGACTAGCTCGAGGTGGCGAAGTTCTGTGCACAATTGGCTGTAAGTGCCGTCAGCACCGCCGAGGTCGGTGGGAAGACGCGGAACTCCACCGTCGGTACAAGCCAATTGCCAATCGACCAGCAATTCCATCGCTTCAACCAGATGTTGATGCAGCTGGGCACCGTTGAGTAACTTCGACGATGATTTGGCACATCCAAGTACCGTCTTGCCCGCGCGGCGATAATCACCATCGAAAAGGCGGTGTCTTATGCGAACGAAGACGCTAGCGGTTGCCGGAGTGAGCGCCTCAATGAGAGCACCCAGATCGAGGTCGAATACTGCCGACTCGAAGCGTTCAAGGGATTCACTGGCTCGCCGTAGCAACTCGAGTGTTCGGGCCCAGTCGGCCACCGATTCGGGGCGTGTGAGACCAACCGATGAGAGCGAACTCTCGATGCGAGCCGTGGCCTGGGGCAAGGTGTGCTGGGTAAAGGTCGTGATGGCTTCCATTACCGACGCGGCTTGATCGGGAGTGACAATTGTATGTGCGGAGAGTGCCGATAGCCAGGGACTTTGAGAGGCCACAATCGTGAGACCTCCGATGCCCACGAACTGTTCGAGATCGGCCTCGGCTTTGCGGAACGCGTCAGCCCCAAGATCGGCGAGCACTGCAGCGCCCAGGCGTTGCTCGCTTTGCACGGAAGTCGGCACACCGATCAACGCAGTTTGAAGGTCGTAGACGGAAATGCCCCAAGGTTGTCGCACCTCGTGCAGGGCGGCGGTGCGGCGCACCAGCGTTCCGCGTCGACGTTCCAACTGCTCTTGTTGGACCGCCATGTCGGTTTGACGCGCGTTTGTAGCGTCAGCCAGAGCCTTAGCGAACGACTTCGCTAACTTGCCCTTCGCACCCGGTCCGTCGTGCAGGTCAAGCACCAAGTCACCCAGGCCCACTTTCTCGAGCCGGCTGAGCACGGCGTCTATTGCGGCTCGCTTTTCGGCCACGAATAGAACCCGCTTACCTCGGGCCGACAATGTGGCAATCAAGTTGGCGATGGTTTGTGATTTGCCGGTTCCCGGCGGTCCATCGATCACTAGGTCCGCTCCGGCCACTACAGCGTTGATGGCATAACTCTGAGAAGAGTCGGCGTCAAGAATTAGGTACTCGTCAGATGGCGGAGTGAAGTCCGGAGCACTGGGCGATACTTCGCCGCGGCGTTCTCTCAGAGACTGGCGAGCTTGCTCGTCTCCTGCGATTGCGCAAATAAGGGTGTTGCGAGACAGTAGGTCTTCGGCTGCCAAAAGGTCGTTGACCATTGGCAACTTTGCATAAGAGAAGTTTGCGAGGACCACTCGAGGACTGATCCCGAAACCGCCGACTCGGCCAGCTTCTTTTGCGAGACGCTCGAAAAGGAAACTCGCATTTGGTGGATCGGCATTTGGGTCGAATAGGTCAAGCAGGTTTTCGGGTTCGAGGCGAATTTCGAAGTCGTTTGCCAGGACGTGGAGAAGGGTGGGGTTAATTTCCCATTCACCAGGCAATGACAGCTCGAAATCCTCAGCCGCACTCCCACGCGCTATCAGGTGGGCCTGACAAAGCAGCACTGGGGCACTAGGCACGAAGGTACTCTTGGTGTTAGTCCAAGTCGCCATTCCCCAGGCAGCGAAGAGGGTGCGAAGTCCTCGCTCTTCAAAATTTTCCTCGGACCGGGATTGGATTGCCCGTCCTCTTCGAGCGGCTCCTGACAATTCTTCGTCAGCAAAAGCTTCAGAGAATCGAATCGTGAAGCCAGCCAACATCCGCTCGAGCGCGACATCCTTAGCGCTCGAGAGGTCGAGAGTGCCGGCCTTTAGGTCTTTGAACGAAAGCAGCGTATTTCTACCACTGACATCAATCAGTTGACCGGTCCAGTCCTTGACAGCACGAATGATTCGACGCCCCGCGACGTCATCGAGTGCAGCATCTTCTTGCCCTGCATCGACGTTCATCGACTGTCCCCTTCCCAAGGGATGCCACGGAGACTACCCGGCCATAGAAAGTCCGAAATCCTCACTGTGACGATACAGCCCTGTGTTACAACGTGTCGATGGAGAGTTATTTAAATGTGGGCGGGGTAAACTCCGGGCTTCGAATTTCCCATGGCGAAGTCTCGCTAATCGCGGGTATAGGGCGACATCGACTGCGCATAACTGACACTGTGTCGGCTGCCAACGAGCGAGCCGACCAACTCGTCGTCACTTTCACCGGGGACCTCATAATGCCGAGTATCGGCATTGGAAGCGGCTATGTTGGCTCGATTCTTCCGACAACGCCACAGAGAATAACTCGCGACGGATCGTTTCCGATTGTCTTCGATATAGAAGTTACAGACGATCAGATTCGACGTATCGAGGATCGTCGTTCAGTGAGTGCCGATGGCGGATTCGATCTCGCACTCAACCTCCGTATTGAGTCCATAGACGCTCAAAACGCCATCTCTCATGGGTCGGGGCAGCTCCAGCCACACAAATTCTCGCGCGAAGCATGGCTCGAAGGCTTACGACAGGTGGGGTTCCGTCATGTCCAGATAATTGAGCTCGAAGTCATGGATTCGAGTGATAGACCGACCATTTCGCAAGCAATTGAATTTTTCAAGCAAGCACAGAGCCGATATTTCAACGGAGAGTACCGAGAAGTAGCTGAGAGTCTCCGTCAATCGCTCAACGCAATTGTTGGAATATCGGGGGACGAAGAAATTGATGCGGAGCAACTCGCGAGGGAATTGGGTGAACTCCAGAAACAGACTCGCACCTCGAAGGTTGGATATCCACCTCGCGTAGAACATGTGCGAAAGGCATTGAAGTTCGTGTCCGACATCGGTGCCCACCCAGAAGTCGGTGATACAAACAGGTTCGACGCGCTCGCACAGTTGAATATGACGGCTGGGCTCATCCAATGGTACGCAATGCATTGAAGTAACAAACATTTAGACTCGTCATTACAATCGCGCGATCATAAGTTTACGAATTATTACCGGAACGAACTTCGCCCACCTGCTTCAGCGACGGGAGGTAGAAGTTCAGGGCGCCTCTTTGCAGAGGTTCGCGAACAGAGTTGAGGGGTTGGCCTGTGGCCGAGTTTGTCTACCTTGATGAGACTGGATCGTCACGTGGGAGTCTCGTAAAGTCACCATGCATCAAGTTGGTTGCAGTCATTGTCCATGAAGATTCTGTTCGCCGCCTCTCCGAGACTCTCAATTCGATCACGTGGAGATTCCTTGGTTGGCGGCCTGCGGATTTTGAATTTCATGGTCAAGAGATTTGGCAACGTTCAAATTATTGGGCGCGCTTGGACCACGACAAAGCTCTGGCTGCATACGAGGCTGCGATATCTATTATCGATCAACTCGATTTGACTATTGCTCACGCCACAATAGATAGGGCAAAACTCAACTCAAAATATGATGGCAGGTTCGATTCGAACTGTTATCTTCTTGCACTTCAATTTCTTCTTGAAAAGATCGACAGATTGGGCATGACAAATCGCGTCGTAGTGGCCGACCGGATAAACGAGCAAGAACTTCGCGCAGTCAAACTTGTGTCCGACATGCAGAACTGGAGTATTGGCATCGTTCCGACTGCAAGGTTGACTTCGGTTATCGACAGTTTGCACTTCGTACGATCGATTGATAGCCCAGGAGTTCAAATGGCCGACTTAGTTGCTTTCGTCTTGCATCGAAGAGGCAGAGGATCCGAAGTTCATCCTGATGCTGATCAGTCAATGAGTCGAATGGCCGACGTAATCTCTCGTCACACACGAACGTGGCGATCTGATTGGCCCTCTTAGGCGAGCAAACTTGTTTGAATGGGGTCAGAATATGTTGTGCCTCTCAATGACGATTTTCTTAAAATGGTTGTATTTCTTCTTGACAAAGAGGGCGGCAACCCGACCGGCACCGGATTTCTCGTAAACGTCCATCATGAGGGTGTCAGTGATCACACTTATCTTGTCACCGCGAAACATGTCATCGACAACGAAATTCATACGTTCATGCGATTTCGAACGGCATCGGGAACGATACATGACCATCCACTGCAGCAATGGGAATTTGACGACTATGAAGACCTCGCGGTGCAGGCTGTCGACTTCGCACCCATTCAGCCAAAGGCGGTCTACTTTGCATATGACCTCGACGACGCCATCGATCGGAATCACTTACCCAATGACGACCGACTTCTCGGCGAACAAATATATTTCATTGGAGTTCTCGAACGTTTGAAAGACTCAATGGGTTCAACCATGATTCCAATGGTTCGCTCTGGGACCATTGGAACATTGAATCAGCCAAACGTGCCTTTGGAAAATGGTACAAGCGTTACCGCCCATCTAATTGATGGACGGTCGCTGAGCGGATTTAGTGGTTCGCCATGTTTTGTCTATAGGACAAATGTTGCCAACGAACTTGAAGGGGCAATCATGCAGGTGAGCACACGACTGCTCGGCATCGTCGTCGCTCACTTTGACGATCTAAAGGACGTTTCCGGAGAATTGCCTAAGAAGTTGAATTCAGGAGTCATTGCGGTGTTGCCAGTTGAACGGCTCAGAGCATTGCTCGACCGCGAGGACATTGTGCAGGCTAGGCAGGATGCTCTCGATCAGTACCTAAAGCATCATCTGGAATTGTCCGCTGAATCCAATATCGACGGCGACTGACGTTGCCTCGACAATTCGACTACTTGTATCAGTCGAATGAGCGGGACTTGGAGGGTACGTGGCAGCGACTCGCACCGGGCTGTATGCATTGTGGCTGAGATCAGTCGCCATCGCGAATATATTCTCGTATGTCCCATAATTCCTCTCGAATGTCACATCCGAGTCATACAATGTCCCAATGGAGAACTTCGATGTCTTGGAATCCCTCGTACGTGTCTCGCTGGCAGGAAATGTGGACGCGATTCGCCACCAGATTCTTCGGATGGCGGATCGACTTGAGGCTGAAGGACACTTACGGGAGGCGAAATCTCTGAGAGCGCAAACTCGTCGGAGTGAGCGACTGCAGGCGGTGGAACCACTGAAGCTCTCGCCATCGGAACGAAGCCCCGCGCGACTTCGAGGTCAGCGACTGACTCCAAAAACTTCGTTACCAGTTGACAAAGAAACTGTTGCGCCATTATGCGAGGTCATCTTTCCTGCTCCATACTCACAGGCGCTCATCCTTCCCGAAGAAGCACTGGAGTCTTTCGCCTCCCTCGTTCGTGAGTGGCAGCACGAAGAGCGTCTTGAGGAGCATGGTCTGTCAGTTAGCCGGACCCTACTTATCTATGGGCCGCCTGGCACAGGAAAGACCACGCTCGCGTTGTCGATTGCGGCGAAACTGGCACTTCCGGTAGTGATGGCTCGTCTGGACGGTCTCATCTCATCACTGCTTGGAAATACCGCGAGAAATCTCGGTGCATTGTTCGACTTCTGCAATCGACACGAGTGCGTTCTGATACTTGACGAGTTCGATGCAGTCGCAAAGGTTAGGGACGATTCCAACGAGGTTGGTGAAATCAAACGTGTCGTCAACGCCCTTTTGCAGAATCTGGATATCCGTGTCACCTATGGACTGACAATCGCGATTACAAATCACGAGCAGCTTTTAGACTCCGCTATTTGGAGGCGATTCGAGCATCAGATTCGTCTCAGTATGCCATCGAAACAGATTCGCCACGACATTGCCATGGACCTCCTTCGCGGACGTTCCGATGCCGATGAGATTTCGCGCGCAATCAGCTTCTGGACCGAAGGGCGGTCTGGGGCAGACGTTCGCACGCTTGCTCTCTCCTTTCTAAAATATCTGGTACTTGCTGATTCCGAATTACCGACACCTTGGAAGGCACTTAGGTCTGCTGCTGGTGCGACAGGAATCGTTCCCGATGGCTTAGGTCAAGATTCGGACGCTGACGTCGCGCGAAAGCTTCACCTTTCGGAATCCGGGATTTTAACCAATGATCTTGCCTTGTTTTTTGGCAGAGATAGGAGAACAATTACTCGATGGCTTTCCAATCTCTCGGGTGTTTGATCGAAAATGGTTGATGGCCCCATTCAGGTTGTGCTCAACCCGAGCCAGTTTCGAGAAGTCCGAATCTCACGACGCATTGGTGGTACTGGAAAGGATTTCTACGAGGGGAGCGATCGCGAGTTTCTAGAACACAAGGTGCGTTTACTCGAGTCTGTTAATGCGATTCTTAGGTCGACTGAAGGGGAGCAGCGTGTCAATTTACTGGTGAAGATGAGGCCGGATGCCCTCGCGAAGTCTCATCGACCATTTCAATTTCTTTTCGACGCTGCCCGTGCCGCCCATGTTGGGACGGCCGATTACGGGGAGATGATCTTCGCCATTTCATACCAAAATCTTTTAGAACTCCGGGGTCGGTTTGATCGAGCAGAGATCAACGTCGGCTATAGAGATCGCGGCAACGGTGAGGCGGTGTATTGGCCGAGCCGAGCTCGCTCAGAAGCGAGCGCAATCAGTGAGATACGTGAATGGCGTCCCGACGACGAGCGCGGCTACGAACTCCGTGACGCCAGTGAATGGCTATCTTCGGGTGATCAGGTGAAGTTTGTAGTGGAACTATTGGATCTGCCGGAAATTGCGGGGTTGAGGCAACTCGCTGTAACGGAGGTTGAACGGCTACGCCAATTGGCTGCGGAAAGCAACGGTTGGTTCACACTGTTGCCGTCAACAAAGGACAAGTTGGTGATACGTGCGGCGCATCGCGATGAAGGAACTCGGGTTGAGCCAAATCCAGTTTCGGGCTCGGCCATCAACACCGCATTTTCAACACTTCAATCTTTTGAAGCAAGCAGCGTTGTGCGTACGGTGCGTCTCGAGGACAGACTCGAACCAGTTGTATTCGCGACCGTCCGAGGGCCAGCGCTATCCCAAGAGATTCTGAGGTCGACTCCAAGGATCAGCGATCTCCCAATCGTCGGAGTGGTCGACGGAGGCGTATCTGGTCCCTTCCATGGGTCATCAAGTTGGGTCGCCGGACGTGCAGACTTTTTGGCTCCCAGTCATCGGGGAACCACCCGAGTGGATCACGGCACAATGATTGCGTCACTCTTGGCGTTCGGGAGCTCGTTGAATGGAGAGTATGTGGAGCCCAACGAAGACTGCCGCATCTACGATGTCGATCTCTTCCCCGAAAAGCGATTTCAAGATTCTTACTACCAGTCTCTCGATGATTTCGTAGAACAGTTGCGCTCAAGCGTGCGACGGGCGCGGGAAAACTACGGAGTTAGAATCTTCACTTTCTCTTACAACCTTCAGCAAGCCCCTGGAACTCGTTTGTATTCTGTGGTAGCGGAGCATCTTGATGACATCGCAAGCGAACTCGACGTCCTCTTCGTTATATCGGCGGGCAATCTTTCACGTCAGCAAGAGCGTGAAGAGTGGCCGAACAATCCTGGCGAGGCGGTCGCATTGCTCGCACGGATTGCCAGCAATGGTGGCCTGGGAACTCCTGCTGAGAGCATCGTTAACCTCAGCGTAGGCGCAGTAAACCCACCCGGCGTTCTGAACACCGTTCCTGGTGCGCCGACGCGGTATACGCGTCGAGCAACGCCAATCCCTTCGACGGTTAAGCCGGATTTCGCTGCGCCAGGTGGTTCTGGAGGTTCGCGTCTGACTGGCTTGACCGCAATTGATTCGACTGGTTCGGCTCGAGAAACCAGTGGAACCAGCTTCTCTGTTCCGCTAGTCGCGAGACACTTAGCAACACTAGATAATTCGATCGTTGGTGAAGTATCCAGAGAACTACTAGTCGCGCTTGCCGTCCATTCGGCCAAGTATCCAGATGCGCTTACTGATGCAGACCTAATTGACATCGCGCCTTCCTTTGTTGGTCACGGGATGTTGGGAGCAGTGTCGTCGACCCTCGAAGGAGGGAGCGATCAAATGACGCTTGTGCTGAGTGACATAATTCGTTCCCGCGCTTGCGTCCAATTTCCATTCAGGTGGCCCGACTCATTAGTTAATCAAAATGGTGGCTGTCGCGGAAGGATCAAGCTTACGCTGGTTACTCAACCGATCATTGACCACGCGCATGGAGCCGAGCGCGTCCGGGTCAACCTTGACGCGGGACTAAAGCAAAGTGACGAAGATGGGCGCTTCCATTCGAAGGTTGAACCAACTCACCAGTTCTTCTCGGGCTACAGGTATGCGAACGAACTGAGGCTCTCAACTGAATTTGGCAAGTGGTTTCCGATCAAGTCTTACGAGCGGGCCTTCCCTCGTGGTATCGGGAAGTCGACACAGTGGAGACTCGACATTGACTATCTCACTCGAGCGTCAGAGGCTCCTCCACTTAGTGGGGTGAGGTTCGCGGCGATACTTACGATCGCTGACCCAAACGGCGAAGCTCCAGTGTTTGAAGAAATGCGGGCGTCGTTATCGCAGATCGGAGTCACCCTCCAAGACCTTCGAACGGCGGTGTCGATCGGAGTTCAGGCGTAACTGACCATTGCCGCCATTTGGGAGTCGAGTTGTACCTCGCGCGTCGTGACGCAAGGAAGAGGCCGCGACGACCGACCTGCAACTCCAAGCGTCTTGATTGACGTATATGTGAGTTCATCACACTCATCTTCTTGAGCCACTGTTTCTGTTAGTTCCAACAGCCCGAGGACGGCGGGCGCGAAGCGCCAAGCCGTCCGTACGGGCTACCTGGGTG
>Ga0182030_10023937_pt1 | contig 11255 bp, 18 predicted proteins | sample 812S3MmetaG_FD_121299 | JGI IMG/M metagenome (GOLD analysis project Ga0182030, IMG submission 121299) | Permafrost microbial communities from Stordalen Mire, Sweden - 812S3M metaG (Illumina Assembly) | ecosystem: Environmental > Terrestrial > Soil > Wetlands > Permafrost | place: Sweden...
CCGACGACATCGTGGCCCGGGTGGGCACCGACGAATTCGCGGTCATGTTACCCGGCCAAGACAGCGCCAGCGTCCAACAGTTAGCCCAACGGGTGGCGCATCAGATGTCGCAGCCCGCGCCAACCGATGCCGGGCCGATCCGGATCCAGGTCGCGGTCGGGGCGGCGTGCGGCATCAACGCCCAAGGCGAAAAAATCGTAAGGGACGCCGGGCTGGCTATGCACGCCGCCCGCATCAACCCGCAGCGGAATTGGGAGACCTACAGTAACCAGCTATACACCGACGTGCTCGAAGACATGCGGCTGGAGCTGGAGCTCGGGTTCGCCCTGCAGCAGCACCAGCTGGTGCTGCACTACCAACCGCTAGTAGACATCACCACCGAACGAATAAGTGATGTGGAGGCGCTGGTACGCTGGGAACACCCACGGTTCGGGCTGACCGGACCGGACCGGTTCATACCAATCGCTGAGCGCACCGGGTTGATAATCCCGCTGGGCGCCTGGGTGCTACGCCAAGCGCTTACCGACATCAAACCGCTACACGTTGACGGCCACCCGCTGCGGCTGGCCGTCAACGTGTCAGCTCACCAGCTAGCCGACCCCTCGATAGCCCAGCTGGTCACCCAGACACTAACCGACACCGGTTTCGCTCCCAGCCGCCTGACCTTGGAAGTCACCGAGAGCGCCATCACCACTGACACCCACGGCGCCGCCCACACCCTCAACCAGTTACGCCAGCTCGGTATCCAGATCGCGATGGACGACTTCGGGACCGGATATTCATCTCTAGCCGCGCTGCGACAGCTGCCTATCGACATCATCAAAATAGACAAATCGTTCGTGACCGAGCTAGCTGACAGCCAGACGTCGGTGGACATGGTCCGTAACGTGCTTCAGCTCGCCGCCGACCTGAAACTACGCACCGTCGCCGAAGGGGTAGAACACAACGACCAGCTGGAGCTGCTGCGCCAACTAGGCTGCGACACCATCCAAGGATACCTGTTCGCCCGGCCCCAGCCGCTGGCGCAGCTCAGCGAGCGGCTAAACCAGCAGCCCGCACTACACACCGCTCCCGCTCTCCAGGTCCGATAGCGGCAATCGTCCCTGATGTCGTGTCCCAGCAACTTCGATGCGGCACATCCGCGATATGGCTGTCACGTTAGGGAGCAGAGCCGGCTCCAACCAGTACGCTAGCCGGGCCCGGCCCGGACAGCCACCCGTTAATCTGCTCGCCCAGGCCCAGCCCGCCGGAATGACCCATCCCTGCTACCAGATCTGGGGCGGTTCCTGCACCCAGCTGGTCGGGCCGCCCAGCTGGTCACACATCCAGCATCCCACCCTGGATCAGAAAGCCAAAACAGCCCGAGATCCGCTCGCCCCGCCCGAGGTGCTGACGTACATCGCCACCCGCAAAGACCACGGCGCCCGAGAGGCCGCCGCCGCGAACACCCATTGCCCCCCGGGCACCCTGGCCGCGCTTGCCCACGACCCCCGATGGGCCGTCCGGGGCGCCGCCGCCGGCAACCCGCATTGCCCCCCGGACACCCTGGCCGCGCTCGCCCGGGACAGCAGCCAAGCGGTCCACCAAGCCGTCGCCGCTAATCCCTCCAGCCCCCCAGACGCGCTGGAGATCCTCAGCCAAATCGGCACCCCCGGGGTGGCCCTAGCCGTGGCCAGCAACCCGGCCTGCCCGCCCGCCGTCCTGAACACCCTGAGCTCCCACAAATACCCTGGGGTGCGAGCCGCCGTCGCCGGCAATCTCTCCTGCCCGCCCGCCATTGTCCTGCGCTGTGTGCACGACCGGTCGCCGGCGGTTGCCACCCACGGTAGCCGACGGGCACGGCCACACCATGGCCAGCTCCGTTAACCGGTACGTCAACGCGAAAATGCCGCTGGTCACTCTGGCTGCCGCCGCCCGCAGCTCCGCCCGTGTGTTGGTCGCCGGTATCTACCTCGGCCACTGGGATCAGGTGGCGAAATCCCTGGGTGCCGCGAACTACGAGCCGGTGGGGTTCAACCCGCCGAGACGTCCGAAACGGTTCAACACCGTACGGCCCGCCTGGCACTGGGTAGACAACCGAGAGCAGCTATGGGTGTTGGTCCCGCCCAGCCGAGATTATGTGCTGCAATACGCCTCGCTGATCCGCCACGCTTTGTGTTATTATTTGCCATCAGACGAGGTGGACGGTCTGCTGCAGGTCCGGTACTACCGGCGGGCCGCCAGCGAGCTGGCGAGCTGGACCGAGCTGGCCGGGGTGGTCCGCACCGCGAGCCGGGTGGTACTAGGCCACGTCGACGAGCTGCTGCCCGCTCTGGGCCGGCCCGACAGCGAGCAGCGCAACGACTATTACTGCGCGATGCGCTACGACACCCAGCAGACCGTGCTGCTCGGGGTCCGCTATTCATTCTGGGGCGAAGCCGCTATGCACCTCGCTCAGAGCCTGTGCCAGCTGGGCTGCCGGGAGCTGCTGTACCTGTCCAAGGTCGGGACGCTCACCGGGCCCCAGGATGTCTATCAGCGTGTTTTCTCGCCGTCCCGGTTTGTGCTGGAGGACGGGGAGCAGATCGTGCGCCACCCGTTCACCGTGCCCCGGGCGCTGCCCCAGCTCGAGCTCACCGGCGGGCATATCACGGTGCCCACAGTGATAGAGCAGTCGCTGGCGCATCGCTCAGCGTTGCTGTGGTGGCCCGCGGACTCCATCGACAACGAAATCTCGTATATGGCCGCCGGGATCGACGACTTCAACACCAGCACGGGCACCCAGGTCGCTTTCGGCCCTGTCGCTATCGCCACTGACTATGTGCGCGAGCTCGGCGACAGCCAGCATTCCCTGCCGTTCGACCTGGCTAACAACAACACCGAGGAGGCGCTGGAGAGACGGCAGCAGGCGATGCAGCAGGCCGCCGGCATTATCGCCCGCCACCTCGCTGGCACACGATGATGGTTGACAGTTACGGCCTGGCATACACTGTGGTTAAGCGGGATTGTCGGATGGAGAGCGCAGAATGTCTCAGCTAGCGAAAATCCAGAAGACCGCTGATGAGCTCATGGAATACGCTCGGCGTCGCGGTATCGAGATGCGCCAGGCCCATGGTGTTCCCGACCATCCGATACCGGAGGTACCCGACGTCTCAGAGTTACTGCGGGACCATCTGGTGGCGGTGCTGCTGCGGGACCGGCTGCTGTGGGCCGCGGCCGGCCAGCCCAGCGATCTCACGGTCAGCTTTCTAGCGCCGGGCCACTGGGTGCTGTACATCCCGGACCAAGACACCCAGCGATTTGAGACACTGCAGGCGGCGCTGGATGAAGCTCATTCCCGGGCTCAGCGTCAACAGGTAGATGTTATTTGGGGCGATGAGAACGGCGGTCTGGCCGGCCGGGCTGATCATCGACCTCAACCTCGGCATACCGACATTTAACCTATAAAAGGAGGCAGGCCGTGACCCTCGAAGTCGACCAGCAGCTCGAAGTGCTCACCTGGGAGGGCTTCGGGATAGCGTCCCGGCAGCTCGCTGTCAACATCGCGGAGTCGGGGTACCGGCCCGACCTTATTCTGGCTATCGCTCGGGGAGGTCTGCCCGTCGGCGGCGCTCTGGGTTACGCTCTGGGGATCAAGAACTGCGCCACCATCAGCGTGGAGTTCTACACCGGGATCGGGGAGCGCATGGACGTCCCGGTGGTGCTGCCCCCGACCCCGCCGTTTGTGGATCTGGCTGGGCTGCGGGTGTTGCTAGCGGACGATGTAGCGGACTCCGGCCTGACTTTGATGCTGGTCAGCGGGCTGGTCCGCCCTCACGTCGCCGAGCTGCGTACCGCTGTGCTGTACACCAAACCCACCTCAGTGGTAGCGCCGGATTACGGCTGGGCTGAAACCGACCGTTGGATTGATTTCTGCTGGAGCTCCCAGCCGCCGGTCGTATAGTCTAGATATTCCGCCCTTTCCGGGCCGCCACCTCTATAATAACCCCCAATATCTGTACATATTATGCTGGGGTTATGGCCAACCTGTACGAACGGGCAGCTGCCAAAGAGGCCGCTCAGCACGCTGCCTCTACCTATCTGCAAAAGAGCCGCCCTGACCTAGGGACGATGGTTATGAACGCAGTGCTGCTCGACAGCGGCTGGCTGGTCCAGTGCTCCACCATGCCCGGCGGCCAGCCCGCAGACAACCCAGACGAGCCGGAGCGGCCTTTGTTGCTTCTAGTTAGCTCTGACCACAAGGTGGTGCGGCCTCTGGATCAGACTAACACCCGCAGTGTCGCTAACCGCTGTCTTAGCGGTATGAGGGCAGCCATCGGCAACCCTCCGGCAGCGCCCTCCGGCCCCGGCAGCGAGGTCCCTGTAGCTGCCTCCTGGCAGCACGTGGCGTAGCGGGAGAGTCTGTCCCCGGCTGGACGTATAGTGAATGGTGCTGGTCTGCCATTAAATTGGCATACTGTTAGGTGTCCCGGCGTCCCGTCCGGGCTGCAATGGAGGGCCGATGAGCATCCAGACCACGCTTGCCGCAGATCTGGCGGTCCGCACCGTTCATCCTCGAGAGGTGCAGGCCGTCCAGCTGACCGCAGAGAACCTGAAACAGACCGCTGAGTGGTGCCAAGGCCGGATCTGCACAGAGCGACCTGCCGGCATCTTCACGTTGTGGCTGCGTACCGCTCCCGAAGTGTACCAACAGTGCCAGCTGGGAGACTGGGTGGTGCGGGGGCCGGACGGCCGGTTCCGGATCGTCTCGCTAGATGATTTCGTGGTCGCTTATTACTGGCCGGCAGCCACCCAGCCGATGCTGAGCTACGACCAGAACCTGTCTTCAGCGGTGGTGTCTTCGTAGACTGCCGGACCTCGACGATCTGGCCGTTAGGACATCGCGGTGTCGAGGATGTCTGCACCTAGCAGCCAGGGCCGGACCATCACCGAGCTCTGGCGGTAGCCAAACGGCCCCAGGTCAGCCTCCACCGGCAGGTCCTTGGGGGGCTCTCCCGAGGCCGGCATCACGATGGCGATCTCTTCCCGCTCCGGCTCGAACACCTGCTGGAACCCCAGGGCCACGGCGGTGAACATCGCCCCGGACGCACTTTTGGTCCGCCACTGCTCCAGCCGGCCTGGTGCCGCCGCCCGGGCGAGCTCGCTGTCCCGGATCTGCTCAGTGCCCGTCGGGACGGGCGGCCGGACACGGCGACGTCCGGAGCTTAGCTGTCTCGTCATCAAAGTTCTCCTTGGTCCGCCTTCTCCTGATATGTCGGCCGCCGATATCCCGCCGGGGATTGTTCCTGGCGACACTGACATTAAACGGTCATGCTATGCGCCACAGATAAACAATGAAGATGACGGCGGCTATAGTGATACCAGCCCACTGCAAGGCGACGTAACCCCGGTGATGTCCGGGCCGGGACGGACGGCGCTGCGGTGTGGGGGGCTGCGGCGGATAGAAGTTGGTGTCGTTGTCGGACATCACCTCCAGTATAGTGTGGTTTAGCGACAGCAGATCGCCATCCCTCGGCATTCCAGACATCACGGCGCTCTCCCGGTATGTCTGGTCCGTGGCCACCCAGGACAGCACTCAACGCCAATCTCAACGTACCCTATTATATAGAATTCGGTTAGTTGGGGTTTGATTTTCCGGGCGGCCGGAGGGGACCGAACGTAGCCCTATGTCTCGGCTCGTGGTAGGATGGGACCTAGGGCTGAGCTTGACAGCAGCCGGCCCGTGAACTCAGATGGGCCTCTCGCGACAAAGGATCTCCGTCGATGACCCAGGAACAGCCAGCGAACAAGACGACGGCGGTCGAGCTGTACCAGACAGCGGTGGCCGCTGAGGCTGCCGCGGTCGCGACCTCCGAAAACGCCGTAGATATCTATCTCCACACCCTGGACCAGCAGGCTCCTGATGGGGTGGTACAGTCCGCTGACGGCGGCTCCACCTCGGCGTTCAAACGAGCTCGGCTGGCCCGCAAAGCGGCCCGGGACGCCAAAACCCAAGCGGTGCAAGCAGGGGCAGACACCCGGGAGCTAGAGCAAATCGAGCACCACGTCGAGACGACCGTCGAGAGTTAACGCTGCCGGGTAGGGCTGCCTGCCGGGGCCGGGCGCGCTATAATGTGATGTGGTCGATCTCAGCCGCACGCACCGGTGCTACGAGCTCGCGGGCCGTCGAGTAGTCCAAGACGGAGGTGTCCTGGTCCACGGTGCCGTCAAGAGCTTGCGGCACCCAGAGCCGGTTGACCACGCCTGGGTGGAAGTTATCGACTATGTCTACCAGGTCGACGGCCACTGGTTGCAGGGCGACGGGGTCTGGGACCCGGTGATCGAGGTGACCCACTCTCGAGAGACTTTCGAACGGATATTCGAGCCCCGGGTGGACGCCCGGTACACCCAGGTGCAAGTCAATGCCATCGTTTTCATTGTGCAGCACTGGGGGCCCTGGAGGCTGGGTGAGATGCCGGGCTGGGTGGCTGAGCAGCTGGCGGCATCCAACGTCTGCCCACCGATATGATAAGTGTGATTGCAAGATCGGCGGCAGATGGGAAACCCCGGCTGTACGCTGTACATTATCGGCTGGTGGTGCGCCCTCTTGCTGACCGTAGTTTGGCGGTGGTGCATGACCGGCTGGCTATCCGGGTGGTCCTGTCCACCTCGAGCCTGACCACGAGCTGCGACCTTAAACATGGCATTGCCAGGCTGGACTGCCGCTCCGCCCTGCCTCCCTCCGAGCTGTCACAGGCCCTGTGGTGCCTGGGGATGCAGCTGGTCCGGGGGGCCACGGTGTCCAGTGTGCTGCCCGGAATCTCGTGGTGGCGCCGGCTAGCGCGAGCGATAGGCGGTCGGCTGCTGGAACGCAAGACGCCCCTTGTGCTCCCGGCGGGAAAGCTGCCGTGACCGGCGGTGAGACAGGCCCGGGCCGTGGTCTGCTGGCCGTTTACTGGCTGGTGCTGGCCGTGGTGCTGGCCACGACCCTAGCGGCGGGATGGACCGAGGTGGGCTGGTGGGTGGCTGTCTATTTCGTGGTCGCTGGCGCGGTGGTGGTAGGGCTGGTCCGACGAGCGGCGAGACGAGCGCAGCGGCGCCGGCAGGTGCCCGCCGGGCAGGACAGCTAATGAGGAGGCTATGAGTGTGGACGGCCGAGCCCGGGAGCTAGCCGCGGTGCAGGCCGCCCGCCACACCGCCTACCGGATCCAGAGGACGACGGTATGGGTGGTGGCGGCGGCCGCCTTGGTGGTGGAACTGGCGGTAGCGGTCACGCCTCATCCTAATTGGACCCAGTTCACGGTGATCGGGCTGCTGGCGGTGCTCATAGTGGGCCTGGGAGCGAGAGGCGTCCGCCGGCTCCGGCGGACCATACAGGACGACGAGACCGCCGCCGACAACCCGTGAACGTTTCCGATTTTGCGCGCAGACACCCAGCCCCACTATCACCCACCAACCCCACCTATAATACACTGTTATCGTGACTGTTGATCTGGGCGACCTGGAAGTCATCGAGAACATGGAGCGGGCTGCCCGCCCGGCAGGCAGCCCGCTCCATATGTCCCGGCGGCAGGGCACGACGTGGAGGCTGGACGCCAAAATATCCGACCGGTGGGCTCATTCCATCACCGTGGGCCTGATACTGGTGTACACCGTGTCTGTGTTCCTGGTCCACCGCAGCAGCCCCAGCGGCAACCCCGTCTGGGACGGCGGGGTGTACAACCTGGCGGCGCTGCTGCCCGCCATCCCGATGATACGGAGCGCCCGGCGGTACCCCAACTACCGGCTCATCGGGACAGCTATGGCCATCGGCGTGACACTCAACACCGTCGACAACCTGGTCTACACCTACCACGACCAGTACACCAACCACGCCGCCCCGACGGCCAGCAACATTCTCTCCCTGCTGTCCTATCTGGCCTTTGCGGTCGGGGTGGTGGCGTTCATTCTGTCCACCTCGGGACGTACCCACGCCAGCGTCCGGCTGGACGGAGCTATCGCGGGCCTAGCTGTAGCGTCCGTGGTCGGGATCACCTACGGGTCGCTGCTGCAGACCAGCGGGTCGCTGCTGCAGACGGTCGCTAACGCGGCCTACCCCATGTGCGACCTGGCGGTGGTGGTGCTGCTAGTGGTCGGGCTGGCCTCCCATCAGTACCGGCCGAACTGGCCCACGGTGTTCCTGATGTTCGGTATCACCTGGTTTGTGGTGGGCGACACTATCTGCCTGGGACAAAACAGCTGGTTTGTCCCAGGGGCGCTCGTGAACTCGACCTATCTGGTCGGGATGCTGTTCATGAGCCTAGCCGGCTCGGTCCGGGACCGCCGGCAGATCACCGGCTGGAAAGGGCAGCAAGGCCCGGCCGGTGTGCTCGTCCCGGTTACATTCGGCCTGATCGCGGTGACTATGCTCACCGTCTCACTGTTCGACCATGTGCCGGTTGTCATCCCGGTCCTAGCCATCGCCGCCATGATCCTGGTCGTGGTCCGGATGGGAGTCACCCTGCACGAAGTGCGACACTCCATGATCAACTACCAGGACGCCCGGACCGACTATCTCACCGGGCTGCCCAACCGCCGGGCGTTCCTGGAGAAGCTGCGGCAGATGTTACAAGAGGACGACCGGCCGTTTATCGGGGTGCTGCTGATGGACCTGAACGGGTTCAAAGAGGTCAACGACACCCTGGGCCACCCGATCGGCGACAACCTGCTGTGTGTGGTGGCCCGCCGGTTCGAGACCTGCGTGAACGGCACCGGGATGCTGGCCCGGCTGGGCGGCGACGAATACGCCTACGCTATCTGTGTGGACAGCCTACAGCAGCTGCAGCAGATCACCGAGACACTCTCGAGCTCGCTGGACGACCCCTGCATGCTGGCCGGGATCGCCGTCCACATGGAAATCAGTATCGGGCAGGTGCTCGCCCGCCGGCTCGCCGAGAGCGAGCAGGAGCTGCTACGCCAAGCCGACGTCGCCATGTACGAAGCGAAACGAGCGCAGATCCGAGTGGCCACCTACCGAGCAGTGGACGACGGCAACAGCCGGGAACGGCTGGAGCTGCTGGACCACCTGCGCACCGCGGTCGCCCGCCAAAACCTGGTGCTGCACTACCAGCCCACCCTGAACCTCAGCACCGGCCAGATCCACGGAGTGGAAGCGCTGGTCCGCTGGCCCAAGCCCGACGGAGAGCTGCTATACCCCGACCAGTTCATCCCGCTGGCCGAGCAGAACGGGCTCATGCCAAACCTAACGGGCTGTGTCCTGGACCAAGCGGTCGCCCAGGCCGCCCGCTGGGCCGCCGCCGGGCACCAGCTGCAGATGAGCATCAACATCTCGCGCTACGACCTGGCCGACGAACACCTGGTGGGATACATAGACGCCATCCTGGACAAATACCAATACCCGTCGGGCAGCTTAACCCTGGAGATCACCGAGTCAGCCCTAGGAGGCGACCCGGAACGCAGCATGAGATGTGTCCAGCAGATGCGGGCCCGCGGGCTGCGGATCTCGATCGACGACTTCGGGGTCGGGTACTCCTCCATGAGCCAGCTGCTGCGACTGTCGGCAGACGAACTCAAAATCGACAAATCGTTCGTGCTGAACCTGGCCAGCGACCCCCGCACCCACGCCATCGTGCGAGCCACCGTGGCGCTCGCCCGGGCCCTCGACCTGGCGGTGGTCGCCGAAGGGATCGAAGACGAACCCACCCTGCTGCTGCTGGACACCCTAGGAGTCGACATCGGCCAAGGTTACTTCATCAGCCATCCCCTGCCCGCCGAAGCGCTAGACCAATACCTGCTGCACTAGCACCATCTGCAGGTAGGGTGATCTTGTGATCCGGCGACGATGGAAAGTGGATCTACGGCGGTCCCAGACCGCCCACATCGAAGTGGCAGCGGAAAGCTGGCAAGACGCCCGAGCCGCCGCCCTGCGAGCCGCAGTGCCAGACGAGAAATGGCAGCCCGCCGACGACACCACCGTGGTCCCATTCGGGATCAACCTGGCCGAAGACCAGAACGGACTAGACGGCAGCGACGACGAAGAGCCCGCATGCTAGTCCGGCTGTCCCGCACCATCCGATACGTGGTAAGCAACCCGTACCGCTCGGTGTTTTGGAAGATCGCCGACTCGTTAGTCCTGGCGTTCTTCTGCGCTCTGGTGCTGATCTGCCTGATCGGCGGGTCGCTCTATTTCTTGTTCTTGCTGCCCGTAGTGTGGCTTATCACCCGGCGGTCCTGGTACGAACTGCCCGGGTCGTCCCGGCGGCGGCCTAAGCCAGCCATCAACCGCGGGAGCGAGACCGATAACATCCCGCCCGGCAAATGGGATCCCGTGGCCAGGAAGCAGCTCTGAGGCTAGACCTAAGCGGAGATGCCCGGATGGTCAGGGCTGCGGAGCTGCCGTTGCCGGCGGCTGGCGGACCAACATAAAGCAAACCAATATGCCAGGATTAATCCCAGATAGATGAGACTGGCAGCCAGCAGGTCGGCCGTGTCCACCAAGAAATAAATGACCGTCGCCCCGGCCAGCACTAGCAATTTGGCTGCCAGCGACCAGCGCCGGAGATCGTGGGAATTTCCGGGAGAGCCCATACCTCTGATATCGGCTGTTTCTGTGTCTCGCTCAATCAGAACGCCACATATCGTAATGCGCCAAATGCAATATTAGATGAGGTGTGATGCCGCCGACATGCTATGTGTGCTGGCCGACGAAGTCGAGATCAAAACGGTCCAACGCTGCCCCAATCTAGGCTGGGCGGTAGAATTGTGGCACCCCCGCACCAGCCGGACCATCATAACCAGCCGGCTGGACACCCAGCCCCGCTGGGCCCTGGACGGCGTGTACTGGCGAGGGCGCACCATCTTCGACGGCCGGACCCGGCGGTTGCTGCACACCAAGCTGGAAGCCATATGTAACCTGGCCGTCAACGCCGCCCGCCAGCTCGCTGACTGACCTGCGTCGGTATAGACCTCTCAGTAGCACAAACAGAGTATACTAAGTTCTTATGCGCAGCCAGTACAACGCCGACCGAGGAGCACTCTCCCCAATAGAAGGTTTATTGCTGTTCCTGATTGTGCTGGTGGTCTTGGCCATGGGATCGGTGTTTATCTTCGGCTCGAGCGGGCCGTCCAAGGCGGACAGAGCGGCACAGCGGTCGCTGGACAACGCCCTAACGGCGATTCAAGCCTACCAGCAGCATATCTCAACCGTTGCTCGTGATTTTAGTGGGGTTGAGTGCCAACCACGCACCCTTCCCTGCCGGGAAACAACCCCGGCCCGTCGCGGGCTGCTACCAGCCGAC
>Ga0182030_10023938_pt1 | contig 11254 bp, 12 predicted proteins | sample 812S3MmetaG_FD_121299 | JGI IMG/M metagenome (GOLD analysis project Ga0182030, IMG submission 121299) | Permafrost microbial communities from Stordalen Mire, Sweden - 812S3M metaG (Illumina Assembly) | ecosystem: Environmental > Terrestrial > Soil > Wetlands > Permafrost | place: Sweden...
CCTCTCCTGCTCTTCGGCGCTGATGGATTTCGGGTCCTCGCGGAATTCCGGGCCGAGGGCCATCGCTTTTTTCACGGCGGGCCGCTCGCCGATTTCTTCCAGCCAGCGCTTCACGTTGGGAAATTCGTCGATGTTGATGTCGCGGGTTGCCCAGCTTGAGGCCCAGGGATAGCAGATCATGTCGGCAATCGTGTATTCGCCGGCGGCGAGATAGCGCTTGTTGAACAGACCGAGATTCATCACGCCGAAAATGCGGTGCGCCTCGTTGTCGAAGCGACGCAGGGCATAGGATAGATCGCCGTTGGTGCCGGCGGCGAGCGCGCGGCGGAAATGGCCTTGCTCGCCCAGTTTCGGGCCCTGATTGGCCATCTGCCAACTCACCCACTGGGCGACGTCGTACTTGCCGCGCGGGTCGGTCGGGCAGAATTTGCCGGTCTTCTCGGCCAGGTAGGTCATGATCGCGCCGGACTCGAAAATGGAAATCGGGTCGCCGCCACCCATCGGTTCGTCGTCAACGATCGCGGGCATCCGGCCGTTGGGGGAAATCTTCAGGAATTCGGGCGTGAGTTGGTCGCCGCGGCCGATGTTGATCGGGTGGAACGTGTAGGGGAGGCCAAGCTCCTCGAGCAGAATGACGATTTTCTTGCCGTTTCCGGTGGGCCAGAAATAGAGATGAATCATTGGTTTCCTCCTGTTGCTATCAGATCGGCGGTGACGCGCCGGCGCCGGCGCTCGATGCGGCAATGACGGCGCGGCGCTTCAGGCAATCCGTGGGCGGGGGCATACTGCCGCGAATGCACGCGGTGTGGTAGGGCTGGACCGCTCAGGCGACGAGATCAGGCGCGCAGCAGCAGCGGCGACGCGCCAGGATAGCGAAGGAGGAAACGAACATGGCACAAGTTGCAGATTCGAAGGGCGAGTACCGCGGCACCAATGTGCGCGACGACGCGACGCTGAAGGCATGGCTGGCAAAGCGCACCGAAGCGGTGCTGGAGCCGGAACTGCCGATCATCGACCCGCATCACCACTTCTGGGACCAGCCGCATCGCGGCCGCTATCTGCTGCCGGAGTTGTTGGCCGATATCGGCGGCGGCCACAACATCGTCTCGACCGTGTTCCTGGAATGCCGCGCGATGTACCGCAAGGACGGGCCGCGGGAAATGGCGGCGCTGGGCGAGGTCGAATTCGTCAACGGCATCGCGGCGATGAGCGCCTCGGGGGGTTACGGCCCGTGCCGCGTCGCCGAGGCGATCATCGGCGGCGGCGACCTTTCCGTTGGGGCGCGCGTGCGCGAGCTGTTCGAAGCGCAAATCGCCGCGTGTGGCGGACGGTTGCGCGGCATGCGGCATGGCGTGGCGTGGGACGGCAGCGAGGCGGTGGGCAAGTACGCCTCCCGCGTGGTGCCGCCGCATCTGGTGCTGGACAAGACGTTTCGCGAGGGATTCGCGCAGTTGGCTCCGCTGGGGATGAGCTTCGAATCGTGGCAATACCATCCGCAACTGCCGGACGCGATCGACCTGGCGCGATCGTTCCCGGACACCACGATCATCCTCAATCACGTGGGCGGCATTCTTGGGGTCGGGCCTTATGCCGGCCATCGGGAGGAGATTTTCTCCACTTGGCGCACGCACATCGCCGAGCTGGCGAAATGTCCGAACGTCAATATGAAGCTTGGCGGGCTGGGCATGGTCTCGGTCGGGTTCGATTTCCATGAGCGCGATGTGCCGCCGCCGTCGGAAGACCTTGCCGCTGCATGGCGGCCTTATATCGAGACCTGCATCGAGGCGTTCGGTGTCAACCGCTGCATGTTCGAGAGCAATTTCCCGCCGGACAAGCAGTCGTGCGGTTACACCGAGCTGTGGAACGCGTTCAAGCGCATCACTTCCAATGCATCGGCCGCGGAGAAGACTGCGTTGTACAGCGGCACCGCGGCGCGCGTGTACCGGATGATCGCACCCTGAGCCGCTGACGCCGGCGTGGCGGTGTAGCCGCTACGCCGGCGGCCTGGAGCGCTTCCAGCGTGACCGGGATCGGCGACCGCCCTGTCATTGCGAAGAGCGCCGATCCTGTCATTGCTAGGAGCGAAGCGACGAAGCAATCTCCTGCCCAGTGAGCCGACAGCCGCTCATCACGCGGGAGACTGCTTCGTCGTTGCGCTCCTCACAATGACAGGGCAACGAGCGGCCCTGGCAGCCGAGGGCGAACGCTCTGGGCCAATTCGCGCGGACGCGCATTGCGACGGAGGATGAATGATGGCGGATCGATTTCAGTTTGGTCTGGTGGTGCGCGGACAGGCGGAGCAGGGAGAGGATATTTCGAGGCGGTTTCAGGAGACATTGGCGTTTGTGCGGCTGGCCGATCGGCTCGGCTTCGATTCCATCACCAAGACCGCGCATTACAGCGCCTATCCGTTTCAGATGCTGCAGCTTGTGCCGATGCTGGCGCGCTTCGCCGCCGAGGCGCCGCGGCTGCGGTTGAATGCCGGCGTGCTGCTGTTGCCGCTGCTGTCGCCGCTGCATGTCGCGGAGGAATTCGCGACGCTCGATGTGATCACGGGTGGCAAGATCATTCTTGGCGTCGGGCTTGGCTATCGCGATGTCGAATTCAAGGCGTTTGGCGTGCCTCGGGCGCAGCGCGCACGCCGTTTCGAGGCCAACCTGGTGGCGATCAAGCGTCTGTGGACCGAGGACAAGGTGCAGATGAAGACGGCGTATTTCGAATTGGACGATGCGTCATGCCTGCCGAAGCCGTTGCAAAAGCCGCACCCACCGATCTGGGTTGGCGCCAATGCCGACCCCGCAGTGGAGCGCGCTGCGCGGCTGGGCGATTGCTGGTATATCGGGCCGGCGGTCGAGATTTCGACTCTGGAGCGGCAGATGGACTTGTATCGCCGCGCTTTGGACGCGGCGGGCAAGCCGTTTCCGGCGGAGTTGCCGCTGCGACGGGAGGTCTTCGTGGCGAAGACCAGAGAGGAGGCGATCCGTCTGTGCGCGCCCTATCTGGGCGCAAAGTATGCGGCGTATCACGCATGGCGGCAGGAGTTGCCGGGCGATGACGGCGGCCTTGGGCAGGATTTCACCAGCCTGATCGGGGATCGCTTCCTGATCGGGTCGCCGGACGAGGTGGCGGAACAGATCCTGTCGATTCGCCGCCGGCTTGGCGTCAATCATCTGGTGATGAGTACGGAATGGGCGGGCATGCCGGAGAGCCTCGCGGTGGAGACGATCGAGATGATCGCACAGGAGCTGTTTCCGCGCGTGCGGCAGGGGCTTTGAAAGTTAGAGCGTTTACACCCTGACCGGGACGCGTCCTTCTCGTCATCCCCGCGAAAGCGGGGACCCCACGTCCTGGGTCCCCGCTTTCGCGGGGATGACGCATTGATGGCGGCTTTTCCGGTCAGGGTGAAACTGCTCCAGAACGTACCTCGCGACTGACCGGTTGTTGGATGGCTCGGGGTTACCGACTGGAGCGGCTCCGCTGCGAGCCACCCGGGGTGGCACGGGCCAAGACGGCGCATCCGGGACCGGTTGCATTGGGTCGATCGCACTTTCCCTCAAACCGACCGCCAGCTAATGTCCGGCCCTCTCTTGCGACAGGATGCAACCTGCATGGCCGACTTCGTCATCCCGCCTCCCGCGATAACCTCGGTCCCGGTTGCCGGCGGCGGCGCCTTCCCGGTCCGCCGCGTCTTCTGCGTCGGCCGCAACTATGCAGAGCATGCGCGCGAGATGGGCAGCGACCCCGATCGCGAACCCCCGTTCTTCTTCATGAAGCCGGCCGACGCACTGGTGATCAACAACGCCGACATGCCGTATCCGCCGCAATCGACCAGCCTGCACCACGAGATGGAGCTGGTCGTCGCCCTGGGTGAAGGCGGTGCCGATATCCAGGAAGCCGACGCCCTGCGCCATGTCTGGGGCTATGCCGCCGGCCTCGACATGATCCGCCGCGACATCCAGAACCAGGCGAAGAAGGAGGGAAAACCCTGGGACATGGGCAAGGGCTTTGATGCCTCCGCCCCGATCGGCCTCATGGTCCCGGCGGCCAAGATCGGCCACCCCGCCAAGGGGCTGATCGAGCTGAAGGTGAACGGCGCCGTCCGCCAGACCTCCGACTTGTCGAAGATGATCTGGGACATTCCCGAGACCATCGCCTACCTGTCGCGGCTGGTGAAACTGGCGCCCGGCGACCTGATCTTCACCGGCACGCCCGAGGGTGTGGCGGCGGTGCAGCGCGGCGATCTGCTGGAAGGCGTGGTGGAGGGTGTCGGCACGGTGCGCACCCGCATCGCCTGATGGCGATACCGCAAGACCGATTGCGGGTCGCCACCTGGAATATCAACTCAGTACGGCTGCGGCTGGGCCTGCTGAAGGAACTGGTCGCCGCGCTCGATCCCGACGTGATCTGCCTGCAGGAGACCAAGGTGGTGGACGAGTTGTTCCCCACCGACGCGCCCGGCGTCCTCGGCTATCCGCATGCGGTGTTCCGCGGCATGAAGGGCTACAACGGCGTGGCGATCTTTTCGCGCCGGCCGATCGAGTTGCACGACCTCGCACCCGACTGGTGCGCCAAGAGCGACTGCCGCCACATCGCGGTGACGGTGGACGCCAAGGGCGGCCCGATCGAGCTGCATAATTTCTACGTCCCGGCCGGCGGCGACATTCCCGACCGCACGCAAAATATCAAATACGGCCACAAGCTCGACTTCATCGCCGAAACCCGCAACTGGTTCGCGGCACGGCCGGCCCTGGGGCGATCGGTCATCGTCGGCGACCTCAACATTGCCCCGCTCGAGCATGATGTCTGGAGCCACAAGCAATTGCTCAACGTGGTCAGCCACACGCCGCCGGAGACCGAGGGCCTGAACGCCTGGCTGAACACCGGCTTCGTCGATGCGCTGCGGCATTTCGTGCCGGCGGACCAGAAACTCTACACGTGGTGGTCGTATCGCAACCGCGACTGGCGCGCCTCGGACCGCGGCCGGCGGCTGGACCATGTGTGGGTGACGCCGGACCTGCAAGGCAAGCTGAACCAGCATGTCATACTGAAGGATGCGCGCGACTGGCCGCAGAGCTCGGACCACGTGCCGGTCTGCGTCGAACTGGCGGTGTAGATCAGGCGCTCGGCGCGACCGCAAGATGGGCTTCAAGATCCGCCCCCTTGGCCGTCAGCAGATCGTCCAGAGCAAAGGGACACTCTTGTGGCCAGGGCCGCGGTTGCCGGTCATCGTAAGCAAGCAGTTCCACCTGTGCCACCGAGCGCTGATAAAGCGTGGGCAAGTCGATCCTGGGGCGCATCGACGGCGCAAAGTGGTCCTTCAGTTCGTTCTGCAAGCCAACAAGTTCGCTGCGCCAGTGCCGCAATGCAGAATGGTCAGGCCACCCGTGGACCTTTAGCAGATGCACCAGCATCTGCCGTAGATAGCTACGCACAGCGTTCAGTTCGGACAGCCCCACGTCCTCGATCTCCTCGACGACATGGTCCCAGTCCACGTCATTCAGCCGCTCGCCCCGGGCAACACGGCGCAACAAGGCGGATTGACGTTCCGACCAGGCGAGGATGTCACGGTCGTAGAGATCGTCCGGCATCAGCACAGGATAGCGCAGCCTGGCGGCCCACTGCCAGCCCGGCAGCGGGTGGCGCAATCCAGCCCCGCCACGGCCAACCTTGACCCAACCATATGCGCGCGACGATCGTGGCGCTGCCTCAACGGCCCGATCGCTTGTGCGCGGATGGCAGGGTCAGGCCCTGCCATGACGGGAAGGCGTTCGCGGTCCCGCAGCAGAGCAGGCACGCATGGCAGGCTCAGAGGGTTGCCGGCATCGGCGTCGGTATGCCGTCGCTCAGACGTTCGCCGGCATCGGCGCGGGAATGCCTTCGGGGTCCAGCCGGTAGCCGCCGCCCTCGGTCACCAGCAGCCGCGCATTCGCCGGGTCCGGCTCGATCTTCTGCCGCAGCCGATAGATGTGCGTTTCCAGCTTGTGCGTGGTGACGGCGGCGTTGTAGCCCCACACCTCGTTCAGCAGCACCTGCCGCGCCACCGCCCGCGTGCCGGCGCGGTAGAGGAACTTCAGGATCGCCGCTTCCTTCTCCGTCAGCCGGATCCGCCGGTTCTTCGCCGGGTCCTGCAACAGCTTGGCCGACGGGCGGAACGTGTAGGGCCCGATGCTGAACACCGCATCCTCGCTGTTCTCGAAGATGCGAAGCTGCGCGCGCAGACGCGCCAGCAATTCGTTCAGCCGGAACGGCTTGGCGATGTAGTCGTTGGCGCCAGAATCGAGCCCGCGCACCACGTCCGTCTCGGCATCCGAGCCGGTCAACATGATGATCGGCATCTTCTGCCCCTGCCGCCGCAGCTTGACGCAGAAGTCGCGTCCGTCGCCGTCGGGCAGCCCGACGTCCAGGATCACCGCATCGAAGCGGGCATCCTTCGCCAGCAGCTTCTCCTCGGCTTCCATGACCGTGCCGGCCTCGGTAGCAATGAACTCGCCATCCACCGCGAGTTGCTCCGTCAGGGTGTCGCGCAGGGCGGCATCGTCATCCACGATCAGGATCGGTCGTTCGGCCGACATGTCATCTCCCCTTGCAATCCGGACACGGACGGTGGTCCATGCCGTGATCTGTGCCAGCGCCCGTGAGCTTACAATAGCCCAGCTCACGTGCTATCGAAACGGATGCAACTCTTGGCTCCCGGCGGCGCGGTCACGAGCAGGCGCGGGCTTCGCCCTCACTTTCTCGTGAACGCGTCCACGACAAACAACCCTCCCCGCCATATACCGGCGAATGGCGAATCGGCCGTCCAGGTCCTTGTGCACCACTCGGAAACAGTTTCCCAGAATCTTGACCAAAATGGGCTCGCGTAGTCTCAATTTCCCGTAATCGCCGTGGTTTATCCTCCATGACCCGTCTGCAAGGCCCCCGTCTGCACGACCCCCGTCCGGAAGGCCCCCGTCTGGAGGGTTCCCGTCTGGAAGAGCCGCGTCTGGAGGGGGCCCGTCCGGAAGGCCAAAATCGTCCTGCGCTTCCCAGCGCAGAGGCCCCGGACCGGGTTTCCACCGAGGCCACCGCCCGGCTGCGCCGCGTGCATCGGGCAGCGTCCGATCTGCGGCGGGGCATCCCGGTGGTGCTGAGCGCGGGCGAAACCATGCTAGGAATGCTCGCGGCCGAGACCGCGGCCGCGGGAAGCATCGCCGAGTTGGCATCCTTGGCGAGCGAGCCGCCGCTGCTGTTGCTGGCACCGACCCGTGCCGCCGCCGTGCTGCGCCGTCCCGTCGAGCAAGCCGCTCCCGCTGTGGCCGTCCGGGTGCCTGAAAACCTGCTGCTGCCCGAGACGCTGCGCGCGCTGGCCGATCCCGGGCTCACGCCGGTTCCGCCCGATCGGCTGGGCGACTCGGTGCCGCCACCGGCGTTGGCGGGCGCCGCGCTTGCACTGGGCAAGCTCGCGCTGCTGCTGCCCGCGGTGCTCGTCGCGGTGCTGCGGCCGGGGCTGGAAGCGGACCTGGAACGCCGCCATCTGCTGTTGCTGCCCGCCGCCGACGTGCTCGCCTATCCCGGCGACGTCGCCAGCGCGGTGCGCCAGGTGGCGGCGGCCCAAGTGCCGCTGGAAGATGCGCCCGACGCGCGGGTGATCGCCTTCCGCAGCGAGGGCTCCGGGTTGGACCATCTGGCCATCGTCGTCGGCGCGCCCGAGAAGGTCGCGGCACCGCTGGTACGCATCCACTCCGAGTGTTTCACCGGCGACCTGCTGGGCAGCCTGCGCTGCGACTGCGGCCAGCAGTTGCGCGGCGCGATCCGCCGCATGGCAGCCGAGGGTGCAGGGGTGCTGCTGTACCTGGCGCAGGAAGGCCGCGGCATCGGCCTGATCAACAAGCTGCGGGCTTACACGTTGCAGGATCGCGGGCTGGACACGCTGGACGCCAACCGGGCGCTGGGCTGGGACGCCGACGAGCGCAATTTCATGATCGCCGCCCGCATGTTGCAGGCCATGGGCCTGGAGCACATCCGCTTGCTCACCAACAATCCGGACAAGCTGGCGGCGCTGGCGGCGTGCGGCGTGGACGTGGTCGGGCGGGAGCCGCACAGCTTCGCGCCGAACGGCATCAACGACGAATATCTTGCCACCAAGGCGGCGCGCTTCGGCCATTTGCTGGATTGATCGGAAATGCAGGCGGTGGTGCATCCGGACGGACGCCTGATGCTGCGCAACCAGGTGTTCCGAGCCGCCCTGGGACGTGCCGGGGTCAGTATCCATAAGGCAGAGGGTGACGGAGCAACGCCGGCGGGCGTGCTGAAGCTGCGCCGCGTGCTGTACCGCCTGGACCGTCTGCCGGCGCCGGATTGTGCCGTGCCGATTGAGCCGATCGGCGAAACTGACGGCTGGTGCGACGACACGTCGCATCGCGACTACAATCGCCCGGTGCGCCTGCCGCACGAAGCGCGGTGCGAAGAGCTGTGGCGGCAGGATCGACTGTACGACGTGATCGGCGTGCTGGGCTGGAATGACGCTCCGGTCGAACGCGGGTTGGGTTCCGCGATCTTCCTGCATGTCGCACAGCCGGATTATGGCCCGACAGAGGGTTGCGTGGCGCTCGCCCTGCCGGACCTGCTGCAGGTGCTTGCGATGGGCGTCACCGAGTTGCTGGTCCTTGCGGAGTAACCGGATGCACGCCGCCATGACGAGGGCAGGCACCCGCAATGCAACGGTGGCCACCGCCCGCTGTTATGCCGGATCCCTGCTCATGCCGCGCGCGGCCAATGCATCCAGATATGCCGGCCAGCGGTGCGCTTGCTCGCGGCCGAGTTGGTGCAGGTACTCCCAAGAATAGATGCCGGTGTCGTGCAGGTCATCGAATACCAGGCGGACCGCGTAATTCCCCACCGGCTCGATCGCCATGATGCCGACATGCCGGCGTCCGGCAACGAGCTGTTTCTGGTCCGGACTGTGGCCCTGCACCTCGGCACTCGGACTCTCGACGCGGAGGTATTCCGCCGGCAGACTGAACGCGGCGCCGTCGTCGAACGCCACCTCCAGAACACGATCTGCCTTGCGCAGGCGAATTTCGGTGGCGGTCGGCATCATGCGTCCAACCTGCGCGCTTCTTCCGGCAGCATGATCGGAATGCCGTCACGCACCGGATAGGCCAGGCCGGCCTTGCGGCTGATCAGTTCGCTGTTCTCCCGGTCGTACTCGAGCGGCCCCTTGGTCAACGGGCAGACCAGGATTTCCAACAACCGCGGGTCGATCGGCGCCCCCCGGCGCGGCGTTTCCGGCGTTTCGCTCATTGCGCCCTCATTCTGCTCACCCGCCATCGACCCACTCGCAACTCACCTGCCATCAGCGCACTCGCCATTAGCCCACCGGCCATCAGCTCACCCGCCGTCAGCTCACCGGGCGGCCGGGGGGCAGATCGGTCTCGGCCGCACCCATCTGCAACAGCGCCAGCAGCGTGGCGGCGCGATCGGCGTCGGTGGCGGTTTCGAGCAAGGCCTGCTTTTCGGCTGGCTCGAACGGGCAGATCATCGACAGCGTGGTCACCAACTGATCGTCCGGCATGCGCCGGACCGCATCCCAGTTCGCCTCGAAATTACGCCGCGCGAAATAGCCCCGCAGGGCGGTCAGCAATGCGTCACGTTCGATGCCGATCGGCCTCGCTGCGCTGTCCAGATCGGCCAGATACGCGGAGAAATCCGCGCGGATCCGGCGGTAGCCGCGCCCCATCGGCAGTTCCTCGGCAACCGCGAAGCGGACCAGGCCGGTCAGCGTGATCAGGTAACGCCCGTCATCGGTTTCGCTGAACGACGACAGCCGCCCCAGGCAACCCATACGGTAAAGGGCCGGCCCCGAGGTGCTTTCCGGATGCTGCGGATCCGGCTGGATCATGCCGAACATCCGGCCTGCCCCGAGCGCATCCTCGACCATCGCCAGGTAGCGTGGCTCGAAAATGTTCAACGGCAGACGACCGTGCGGCAGCAACAGGGCGCCGGCCAGTGGAAAGACCGGAAACTCGGTCGGCAAATCCTGCGCGGGCGGGGGCGATGCCGGCATCTAGCTGAACAGGATGGCGGAGAGCTTGCGCCGCGCCGCCATGGTGGCGGGATCGTCGAAACCCCAGGCCTCGAAGAACTTCAGCAGTTGCATCCGGGCGGCGTCCTCGTTCCAGGTACGGTTGCGGCGGACGATGTCCAGCAGCGCATCGGCCGCCTGTTCGCGCTGGTCGGTCGCGTTCAGCGCCGTTGCCAGGTCGTAGCGGGCCTGGAAATCGTTGCTGTCCGCCGCGACCCGCGCCTGCAACGCCTGCATCTGCGACTTGGCCTTGCGGCCCTCTTCCGCCAGCGTCAGAGCACTGCGAGCGCCGGAGATCTCGGCGTGTTCGGCGAGCTTGGCCGGCACCTGGGACAGCGCCTCGTGTGCGTCGTCCTCGCGGCCGAGTGCCATCAGGGCGCGGATCAGGCCGCCCCAGGCATCAGCGTTCTCCGGCTCCTGCTGGAGCAAGGTGCTGAACAAGGCGCCGGCATGTTCCGCGTCCCCCGCGTCCATCGCCGCCTTGGCCTCGGCGAGCAGATCGGCGCTGGGCATCGAGCCGCCGGCGAGTTTGAGCAAACTCTCGGCGAAGCGCTTGATCTCGGATTCCGGCAGCGCGCCCTGGAACAGGTCGGCGATCTGGCCCTGCCAGAAGGCGGCGACGGTGGGCACCGACTGCAACGGCAGGCCGAGCTGAGAGAGCTGAGCGACCAGGGAGCGGTTCTGGTCGATGTCGATCTTGACCAGTTTCAGCCGGCCGCCGGCCGCCCGTACGACCTTTTCCAGGGCCGGGGTGAGCTGCTTGCAGGGACCGCACCAGGTGGCCCAGAAATCGACCAGCACCGGGACGGTGCGCGACGCTTCCACGACGTCCTGCATGAAGGTCTTCTGGTCGCCGTCAACGATCATCGCGGCCGGTTGGGCCGCGCCCGGCTGGGCTGTAGGGGTTTGGCCGATAATGTTGTCCATTGCTCGCTATCCTGGTCGGGCGTGCGCGGCCCATAGATGTTGCTCAGGAGGCGCCACTGCAAGCGCGCCGCGCTGGTTGGCCCGACCATGCCGCCTCTGCGCGGTGGCGTCCAGCATGGCGCGGCGGGCACGCGCAGCGGCTTGCAAAGCCCGGGGAAGCCGCCTAGAACCCGCGCCCTGATCGGAGTGCGGGCGTAGCTCAGGGGTAGAGCACAACCTTGCCAAGGTTGGGGTCGAGGGTTCGAATCCCTTCGCCCGCTCCAG
>Ga0182030_10023939_pt1 | contig 11254 bp, 11 predicted proteins | sample 812S3MmetaG_FD_121299 | JGI IMG/M metagenome (GOLD analysis project Ga0182030, IMG submission 121299) | Permafrost microbial communities from Stordalen Mire, Sweden - 812S3M metaG (Illumina Assembly) | ecosystem: Environmental > Terrestrial > Soil > Wetlands > Permafrost | place: Sweden...
GAGAGGGTGGCCTATGACCTATGGACGGGTCGTCAGGTCTATCACTGGCTACGACATGAACTCGACTTCAAAACGAGAACCGGGAAATATGTCTCGCTTGGCAATATTTATCTCATCCTCAGGCATACTTTCTACTACGGGGTATTCGAATATCCCGAAGGCAGCGGTAATTGGTATACGGGAGCTCACAAACCGCTCATCACGAAAGAGCTCTATGACAAAGCGCAGGAACAAATCGTCCGAAGCGAGATAAAGGTTAAAAATAAAGAATTCGCATTCACCCGGCTCATTACCTGCGGTCTCTGCGGATCGTGTATGTGCGCCTCGGAGAAATATAAAACACTAAAAGGCGGTGGCATGCATCGCCACGTCTATTACGGTTGCACAAGAGGAAAGGACAAAACCTGCCAGGCGGGATACATAAAAGAAGAAACCATTATGGCACAGATGCTCGATATCGTGGATGGTTTGGAAATCGGTGAATTCGGCGTGCGTCAGAAGTTTAAAGACGAGATGCAGCGGTATAACAAGTTTCGCCGGCTGGTCTTAGGCAAGGGAAAAGAATCGGGCGAGCCTGACGCGTTCGAGATTAAGACTTATGCGAAGTATCTCCTTACGGAAGGCACGCTTGTTGAAAAACGAGAACTTCTTGCAAACCTAAGAAGTAGATTGGTGTTTAAGGATAAAAAAGTGACATTGGAGAAATAATGTAAGTTCGAATCCTCCCGCACCGCAGACAACATTTCGCATCGAGGATCGTCCTTGCGGTCTTATACTCGTCTACCGCAGCAACTCCTTGATCCCAACGCGCCGCCCGTATTCCATTGAGCCATAACGGAATGCCCGCACGGCGAACCAAACCGCGACGATTGCACTCGCTATTATCACCGCGAGTGCGCCGAGCGATTCCCCTATCGAAAAACTGCCAACGGCGTTGCGAAGCAGTGCGGTCAACGGAGCCGTTAACGGGAAGTAGGTGAAGATGGTGACGATTAGGGTATGTGGCGAACTGATCACATTTTGAAGCGCATAGATTGGGAGGAATGCCGCAATGATGGCAACGCCGAGAAAGCGGCTGGCTTCGGTAGCACTTGGAAATATAGCGCCAAAGCCAACCAGGAGCGCGGTGAATAAAAGCAGGCCAGCGGCAAAGAAGAGAGCTCCGAAAAGGATGGGGACAAAATTGAGCGGGATGAGGCCAAGCGTCATGCCGGCCGGCAATCCAACCTGACTTGGAAAATACAGAAGCACTATGAGCAACGGTATGGCGAGAGTCACCAGTTGCACAAGGCCTAAAATAAAAATGGAAAAGATCTTGCCCGCGATGAGCGTTTGCGCCTTGATTGAGGTCAGGAGCATCTCGGCAGTCCTGTTCTCTTTTTCGCCGGCAGTGCTTGATATCATAAATGACGCCAGAAGAACAATGAGTACCAAGAATGCTATCGCAAATATTCCCGGAGCGATAACGCTCAAGAGCCCCTCGGTTTCCACGCCATTCTTATAGGTTGTCGCGGTGACCGCCGGGTCTTTCTCTAAAATCTGAACTACTTGATTATTTTTTATGGTCGAATTCACTTCGTTAATCACGCTCTCACGCAGTAACTGAATAGCGGCCGTGTTATAGGGCGGTGAAAAGCTGATGCCTTTGTCTTGGGCATAGACCTCGATGTTCATCGTGCTCGGATCTTTCGGATAATAAAAGAATGCATCAAGCTCGTCGCTCTTTACCGCCGCAACGCCAGCATCTTTGCTTGGCTCGATAGTGATATGCCTTGCCGCGATCAACTGCTGGCTTATCAAGCCTGAATCATCGAATTCCCCGATCTTTGCGGTCGCCGAGAATGTTTGCGCCTGTTGCGCCGCATTGCTTGCCGCACTCTTGGTGGAAAAATATTCGATGCCGAAAATAACGAGGATGATAAGAAGCGGCGAAAGAGAAGCTATCCAAAAACTTTTCTTCTTGAGAGCCCGGAGTGTTTCAAAACTAATGATGTTCCACATATTATTTATACAGCGTTAAGAAAATTTCGTTGAGCGTCGGACGACGGACGTCAAATGTGGTGAGGTGAAGATCGGGAACGCTCGCCAAAAATCGAAATATTTCATCTACTGTCACCCCTTCGCGCCACGCGAGCTCCGCGTAGTGCGGCAACTGCTTGGTGATCGTGTATAGTTTTTCATTCAACGGCACTGTTCCGCTATAAGCAAGCGCTATCACCGTGGAACCAAACTTATTTTTTACCTCATCAACCGTTCCATACAAGGCGCTGATGCCATCCTTAAGCAGCAATATGCGATCACAAAGCTGCTCGACCTCTTCCATGCGATGGGTGACGAGAATGACCGTCGATCCATTTGTACGTTGCTCGTTAATGATATTCATCAAGAGTGAGCGGTTGACGGGGTCGAGAGCTTCGGTCGGTTCATCGAGAATCATAAGGGATGGCTCGTGTAATATCGTGACGCCGAGCTGGATCTTTTGCTGCTGACCGTTCGAAAGGCTGATAAGCCGTTCATGGGCCTTGTCGCTCAGCCCCACGCGTTCCAAATATGCCAGCACGCGCTTTTTCGCATCGCTCCTATTTAACCCGTGCATAACGGCAAAATATACCATCGTGTCGAGCACCGGTTCGTTGCGATACAGTCCCCGCTCTTCCGGCAGATAGCCCACCGTGGCCGCCATCGCGGGAGTGTAGCGCTTGCCGTGCACGAGCAATGTGCCGCTTGTCGGGTCAAGGAGCGAAAGGAGTGTGCGGATAGTGGTCGTCTTGCCCGCGCCGTTTGAGCCAAGCAAACCGAAAACCTCTCCTTGTTTCACGGTAAAAGAAAGGTTTTTGACAACCTCTTTCGGGCCGAAACGCATCGCGAACGATTGAATATCTACAACTGGAGATGATATGGAGGGATTGGTCATCAATGGCATTATAGCTCTTTTAAAAGATCCCCGGTATCAGATGCCAGCGAACCTTCGCCTTAAGATTCCTGAATCGATGAACTCGTTCGTGACAGACTATAAAGTAGAGTAGAATAAACGTATGGAGTGGTATCTCTACATAGCGAGCTTCTTTGCGGGAATCTTTTTAGCGAATGCTATTCCGCATTTCGTGCAAGGTGTTTCGGGAAATAAATTTCCGTCGCCCTTCGCCAAGCCACCCGGCAAAGGACTCTCGTCTCCGACCGTAAATGTTCTATGGGGACTATTTAATTTCTTGATTGGCTATTTGCTATTAGGAGTGGGGCAGGTAAACTTCGGCAATGTGCCGTCACTCCTCGTTTTCTTTGTCGGCGTCATAGCGATAAGCATCATATCGAGTATCAACTTTCAGAAGAAAGCAAGAGAATAATTGTTTGATGCGCTTCCCGGGCTCATTGGGTTAGGCTACTTCCTGGCATCAAAGAGAGTGAGAAACACTTTCGTCGGCACTCGAAAAATTCTTGCCGCTACCAAACAAACGGCACCAAGCGATATCTGACCTTTTTTCGATATTCCAAATACCCCGGCAGGTTCTTTGAAAGATACTTCTCTTCGTCCAGAAGCCTTACAATAATGGCGATCACAAGCAACGCTACCGCCAAAAGCCCCCACAAAGATCCGAGAGCAAGCGGAACGCCTATAAGCATTATAAAAGCCCCGGCATACATAGGGTGACGGACGATTCCGTATAATCCCGTCGAAATTACTTTTTGCTCGGCACCAACCTCGATCGTTCCCGAGGTAAAAGTATTTTCCTTGAAAACAAAAAATACGGCGAGCAGTCCGACCGCCACAAAGACATCTCCGATTATTGCAATATAGCCGGATACAGAGGACCAAACAAAACGATGGTCAAGGGCGGATAGTATAAAAATAGCGATAAACGCGATTGATGCAACGAATTGAATTATTTTCTGAATCACTTCTTTTTCCGCTCCCGGCCCCGCATTTACTCGTCGTTCCAAAAGCGCCGTGTCCATCTTCATCAAATAAATAGTTATTGCCAACACCGATATAAAAAATATGGTCAAAAAAATCCAAGCCTGCCAATAGTTAAAAGTCCATGCAGGTAGGAAAATAAACGCGGCCATAACCACCAACAGGAAGAAGAGCCCGCCGAACGCCCTCTTTGTTAGATTCTTCATTATTAAGATGATTATACTCCTAAACTCGGGGTAGAATTCGAACCTGCTCGGGATGGCCGTTTTTTGGAGAAGAGGCGATTTTAAAACTGCAGCAAAACCGAGGCCTCTCGGTCTCAGCTCGATAAAAACGGCCTTGGCTGTTGCCGCGGCAGGACTCGGACGTGTCTAGGTCTTAAAAGATTTAGCCTGGCGCCATCGTTGTGGCGTGTCTTGGTCTCGAAAAAAATGATGAATTCCGAGGCCCCTCGAGGGAGAGAAACCGTCAATTTTAACAACCTTAATGAGTTCTATATCCTCGTCAATAACTTCAAAAACAACGCTGAAAGAACTGGCAAAAGCAGATTATCAAGACCGGCACTGAGTGCTAGCTCTATTAGCGTAATGGTAAGGGCTAATAATATCCCCGAGAGAAAATTGACAGACGCTTGCGATGAGACAAAAAGAAGAAAAATCAAGAATGTCGTGAGAAAAAATGCAGCCGTTCCCTCTACGCTCTTGTTGCCAAATAATTTCCTTTTCCGGGAGCCTAAAAAGGAGCCGACCAAACCGCCAACAGCATCCGATAAGCCAAGAACGAGTACGCCGAATTGGAATGCAATAAGATTGCCGGGCAAAAAGAAATACGCCACCAAGCCGATTCCGGCAGGGAAATATACTTCTCCCAAAGTCCGTCGTCCAACCTTGTGGATGCTTGGGAATAATCCCCAAAAACGAGTGGCCATCAGGAATAAAACAAAAAACACGGCAAGCCCTATAATTGCATTGCGACTCAAAAAATAAGGCATCAAGAATGCGGCGAGCCCCGATAAGAAATGCGCCAGCTTTCTTGAGTATTCATGATCCATTTTTGTCCGGCGCTGAATCAGCTCAACGGAAATAAAAATAATAAGGAATACTAAGGCGAATAAGATTAAATTCATCTATGTCTATAAGTGAAATTCAAAAGAGGCATAACGCCGAAAAATTACCGTATCGACCTGAGGGAAATTTTTAATATTATTGCCCTCACGAATAAGCGCATAAATTATTTTCTTAATTCCCCTTTCTTGTGCATCGACATGTATTTTGTAGGCGAGTGCGTTACCCAATCCCATCCCTTGGTATTCGGGCAATACGCAAATCGTCTTACAAATCAGAGTGGTAGCGTCTTCTTTTAAGGTGCCGCAAAATCCGACTATGCTATCGCTCTTATAGAGCAGATATAGGCCGCCGAAATGTTCGTCCACTTTGTCAGATGAATACAATGCCATAAATTCATTTTCAGTGAGTTCCGTATACCCCCAGCTATTATGGAATACCGTCCTGGATAAGGCTGCGATCGCTTGCAGTTCTTTTTGGGCTATATGCTCCATTTCTTTAATGATAAAACCTGCATCGTCCAGTTTTTTATATATTGGCTCCCCGGCCTGAAGAATGGGAAGGAGTGCCTCAAAACGGTCGCGACTCGCAGAATAGTATGCCATTTCGCTTGCCGGATTATTTGAAATCAAGCGTTGATAATAATACGGTTTCGCGAACAATTCGGATTTAAAAAACGGAGAACCATCGGTCTCTTTTACACAGCGATACTGGTGCCAGATGCTGCCGTTTATCGGACCCTTTAAGATTGAAATCTTCCTGCGAAGGGCCTCTTCTTTTAGGGCTTTCCACATCATTTTAAAATCCTGTTCATCCTCTGAAATCTCCAAAAATCCAAAAAAGGCCTCGCCGGGCGCAAGTCGTTTATCAATAATGAGTGCTATATGGGCTACCATTTGATCTCCCTGATACCCAGCGATGGGTTGAAAGATGACGCTGTCATTGTCGAGGCAAAAATCAAATGATTTTTTAAAGTCCGCGATAAAATAATCGACATTTTTTTCGTTGCCATATTTTTCTCGCAACAAACCGATAAGTTCGATTGGAAAATCGGTAGGCTGATATTTTTTGATATCCATGATTACATTATTTTAACTGCTCCCGTTGAGCCATTTATTTCTACCACCTGCCCGTCTTTTAGGAAGTTCACGGCGTCAGTAACTCCTATGACCGCTGGTATCTGAAGTTCACGAGCTACGATAGAAGCATGGGAGAGCACTCCTCCGTGCTCAATGATGAGGCCTTTGGACAACGCAATGAGGGATGTCCATCCCGGATCCGTATGGGAAGTCACAAGAATTTCGAAGTCAATTTTGGAAGGCATTGAAAAATCTTTGAATATCCTCACCCTGCCCCTCACTACGCCGGGAGATGCAGGTCGCGCCTGAATATTTCTGTTCTCCGGCACAATGGAATCTTGAAGAATTGGCGCTTGATCGTCGATAGTAACAAAATGGGCTGCGGGCGTTACCGCTTCATAAGAAGTATATTCTTGTTTTCTTTTCTCCACTAGACCCGCGAGCTCCTTATTATTTATAGCAGAAGTATCGAATATCTCCCCCAGCTGGAGATAAAAAATATCGTCAACGGCTTTAATAGTGCCCTGCGCGACAAGTAGTTCCCCCATGCGTCTGATAATGCGACGAGTGATGCCAAACGTATTTGAACGCAACAGTCGAAACTCTTCCCTTCGAGAGGCATACTTTTTGAACTTCGCAAGGACAAAAAAAATCACTATTTTCTTTAGTAGTCGCAATCGCACCTCCTCACGCGGTATGGGTTCAAGCAATTTGTAACCAATATACGCCTTGAGTACCAAGAATAATTTCGTAACGTCCTCGTCGACCCCGATCGATTCCAGTTTCAATTCATTGGCAAATCTTCCACCAAATTCATTCAAATAATTATACAGCGACTCGGCTGCCGCAAGATTCTCCGATAGACCATTATTAAACGCCTTAACATCATTTGCTTCGATCGCACTCCATATTTTTTGGTCCGATTGCATAATTTCGCCAAGAGCCGCCAAAGCGGCCACTTGCTCAGTAGCTTTGCTTTCGAAGGTGATCAATTTTTGCAACGCCTGTTCTCCTACTATTTTTTTTAGGATCCCAAGGTACGTCATCACAAAGAAATCATTTTCTACGGTGATGTACCACCGCCGGAGCAGGCGACGATTTAGATCTTCAAATAGAGCCACACACTCCCCGTATTCTAAACGCCCCAAATCGCAACCCCGGAAGCGCTTTATTTCAGTCTTTACCATCCGCTTGAAGCGTGATGCGGTAAACCCGAACGCAAGGGTTTTAAAGCCGACGATGAAAGGATACGCTATTCTCAAGAATAACGATGGGCGCGTGAAAGGAGCGACGATTTTATTGGTATTGCTCGTGATCATCAATTCAAAATTATCCTTGTTTCTGTTGTAGCCAGGGACAAACGCGCCGAGTTGATACCAATTATTCATGTTATAGTACATTCTCCCGTAAAAAAATCCGAGAAGGTTCTCAAATATTTTCGTGTGCTCGGCTATTTTCCCGGCGGGAACACCTGACATCCTGAGTAAGTCTTTATATACCATTTCGTAAATCATCTGCGCAAAAGAGCAAGTAAGCGGCAAAACTATGCCCGAATAGCTTTCAGCAATATTGGCGCTATCGAAATAATTTTTCTCTGGCAAGCTGAATGTTCGCGTAATGGGACGGGATTGTAGCACATATAATTTCCCGGCCTTGAAACACCACTCTATATCCTGTGGCGACCCAAAAAATGTTTGAATTTTATGGGCAAGCGAAATCAGATGCTTCGCCTCTCTGACGGTAAGGGATTCGCCGCCGCTTTTCCTAGGGATTATTTTGCCGTTCTGGAATAATTCTATTTCTTTTTCCTGGGCGATGGTCTTCTCCAATAACCTCCCTTGGGAATCATAAATATATTCGTCGCAAGCGCTGCCGTGAACAACCGGTTTACAGAGTCCGATTGTGGCATTAATCACTATCTTGTGATTATCAACGTCCGTAAAAATAACACCGGCAATATCGCTCGCTATAAACTCCTGAACGATAATCGATCCGGGCATATCCCCGAAGGAATCATTCACTGCGGCAATTTCATCATATATATCTCCCTCCGAAACCCCTATGGCCGAATAAAAATGTCCCGCAAAAGACCGTTCCGGCGAATCTTCACTTTCCGCAGATGAGCGTACTGCGAAATATTTCGCGTTCGGAAGTTTAGCGTGTACCACCTTCAAGACGTCGTTTTTAGACCACAATGCATCGCATGTAAAAAACGGGGGCACCGTAAAGCCCCCTTTTTGCAATTGCGCTAAGAAAAGAGCTTTATTCCCCGTATTCATTTATTTGCGGCAAAAGACCTTTTATGAAAAGATAATACCATAATGTCTAAGGTTGCGCATGACGCTGATCAAAATTTTGGGAGCGTGTTCGAAGCTCCTCACGGAAGGTTTCTCGAACTTATCCCTGGACTTTCGGAGCGGATCACCTGGCTGCCCACCCGGCTATTGTTCAATTTATGCGGTTCGCTCGAACTTAAAGGGTTGGAAAATATAAAAAAACTCAAAACGAACGCTATTATTGCGAGCAATCATTCCAACGAAGCCGATCCTGTTATTATCACTGCTTGCATGCCCTTCTTCTCGCGCCACCTTCCACTTTTTTTCGTATCTCGCGAAAAGAAATTTTACGGTGATATGGGATGGAAAAAAATCATCTACGGCGGGACGCTCTTTAAGATGTGGGGAGCCTACCAAGTGTATGAGGGCTTGAGAGATTATAAACGATCTCTCCATGATCACATTACACTCCTGCAACACGGGAAAAATGTTTTGATTTTCCCTACCGGGAAAAGAAATATACAAGGAGAACGCCCCAAAGGAAAAGGCGGCGTCAGCTTCCTTGCGCGTGAAACTGGCTTACCGATTGTACCCGTCCTAATTGAAGGAGTAGAACGCATGACATTTCGCGATCTCCTCTTCTGCAAGAGAAGGATACGGGTCACTTTCGGTAAGCCACTTTACGCTCGGGATATCTTTAAGGACGCAGAGCATGCGGCCATAACCGACGAGCGGAATGATTACGAGGACGCTTCGGCCGTTCTTCTTGATAAAATAGCCAAGTTATCAGACTTATAGAACCGTATTCTTATCGGGGCCGCCGCAGACGCAACCGGAAAAGACTCATGACTTCAATTTCAAAATTGACCTTTGCTCCATGCATCCATAAATTCCAAAGCCGATAAAATGGCTCACCAAATTTCTTTTCAATGTCTGCGCGATGTTCTTCTAAATTTTTGATCCATACCGACATTGTGCGCACATAATCAGGAGTGTCATCCCGGAATTCCTCCACTAAAAGTCCGGCTTGTGCGGCTGCGGTATACAAATCGTCTTTTGTCGGCAAATATCCTCCGGGAAACACATATTTTTGAGTCCATCGATCAAGGTGGCGGGGCACATACCTGCCACTGGTTTGAATAACGAACGGACTTCCGGGATTAAGGACCCGCTTCACATCCTGCAAGAACGGAGTGAGTCTTTTTTGCCCGACATGTTCGATAGACTCAATCATGGTCACGCCGTCAAACTTTCTGTCGGGAAGATTCGTAACCATGTCCCGCTCTTCAAAAGATATTCGCTTTTCTAGGTGACTTTCCCTTACCAACTCGCGACAATAATTCAATTGGGCATCACTCAGAGAGTATCCAAGCATTTGCCAATGGAAATGTTCCGCCGCATACTCGGCAAAACCACCCCACCCGGAACCGAGGTCGAGCACCGATGAACCGCGCGGAAGATCCATCCACTCCCCGACAAATTTCAGTTTATTTTTTTGTGCAGCATCCAGATTCTCCAATCCGCTTTCATATCGCCCAGCAGAATATGACATTGTTTCCCTATCAAGAAACATCCCAAAAAAATCATTGCCAAGATCATAATGATACGCAATCTGACTTTTCCGCGTATGGGGCGTACTCATGCGGGCCATGAGCGTGATGAAAGTCAGTTGTAATGAGGGTTTAATCCGCTTGGACTGATAACGAAGCCGAAGATACGCCCCGATATCTCCCTCGATTCGTACTGCCCCCTCCATATACGACTCTCCAAATCCAAGAGACCCCTGGGTTAACAAGCGTTCTGCCGTTCGGGAGTCTCTAATAAAAAGAGCAAATGCTCTCGGCTCCGTCTTCCCGTAAAGACGCTCCTCTCTGTCCCAAAGTTTAATACTGAATTTCGGACCGTCGAACTGGCTGAAGATCTCGTCTATCGTGCGTGCGTAATTCATAAAATATATTTTCAGCTTACACTAAAAAGTGTAGCAGGACAAAAAACACGAGCGAAGAAAGCTGAAGAGCGCTTGAAGAAATCTTTGTCTTTTTTATAGCATAAACGAGAATGGCAGCGGTAAGCAACGCGAGCGCAAGCCACGCATAGATCATGGAGAACGCGGCAGAACCGCCGGTGATCTTGATCTCATAGAAAAATAAGAAGGTGGTAGCGACTATTGCGGCAAAGGCGATTGAAACTCCTACAATGCCTAAGCGAGCGGAATATGTATCCCTGCTCTCGTTTTCCTCAAAGCGTGGCCGCATCTTGCGTGCCCACTCAAGTAGTATCAACGTAAGATTAGTGAAGAAAAAATGGAAAATCAGCAATCTACTTGGAGGCCATAGCGTCGCTCCCGCAAGAGAATAAAAATAGATGAGAAGCAATGACATCTGCACGTAATGCGCAAGATTGTAGGTAAAAAAATGTTCCCGAAGCCATTTGCGCACAAAGAATTCTTTTCTGGCGATCAATGAATAGCATAGTGCGATAAAAAATAATAGCAAAACGCCAACGGGGTCGAGCAAATTTATTAACACTTCGATTACGATAACGCACACTGCCAAGTTTCTTATCTCGCCAATAGACATTAATCCTCGCGATACCGGACGGTCTGGATAATATTTCAGATCATGCTCGAAATCTTTGAGTTCGTCGAATAGGCGAATATGGAACATAAAAAGCAAACTGGTGATAAAAGCGATTACCGACGCCTTCCCAAGACTAAAGCCACCCGCGGCGACCGTGAAAGAACTAAAAATCACTGCCGCAGTGGTAAAAATGATTATAAGAAATGGAAACCGCTCGTTTTGGTACTTTATGAAGCGCCTTAAAAAATCCTTCATTTTCGTATTTTTTCTAAAGTGAAATTACTGTAAAGAAAAGCCCTGTCGGTAACCTCCAATTTTTTGGCCTTCTCAAAATCGGTCGCAA
>Ga0182030_10023940_pt1 | contig 11254 bp, 16 predicted proteins | sample 812S3MmetaG_FD_121299 | JGI IMG/M metagenome (GOLD analysis project Ga0182030, IMG submission 121299) | Permafrost microbial communities from Stordalen Mire, Sweden - 812S3M metaG (Illumina Assembly) | ecosystem: Environmental > Terrestrial > Soil > Wetlands > Permafrost | place: Sweden...
CGGGCAAGCTCAACGAAAGAACCCGCCGAACAGGGCGGGCAGGTGACGAACGGGACCAACAAGCCGGCTCCGCGCGCGGGACCGCGCGTTGCCAGGCCCCGGCCAAGCGAAGCCGTCCCCGTGAAGGCCGCCGCGAAGTCGCGGCCTTCACGGGGATCGGCGAAGCGCTACTTCAACTCGACAGCGGCTCCTGCCTCCTCGAGTTCCGCCTTGAGCTTGTCGGCCTCCTCGCGCTCGATGCCCTCCTTGACGGGCTTGGGGGCCTCGTCGACGAGCGCCTTGGCCTCTTTCAGGCCGAGCCCGGTCGCGGCGCGCACGACCTTGATGACCTGGATCTTCTTGTCGCCGGCGCCGGCGAGGATGACGTCGACGGTGGAGGACGCTTCCTCCTCCGCGCCGCCCGCGTCCCCGCCACCGGCGGGCGCTGCGGCGGGTGCCGCGACGGCGGCTGCCGAGACGCCGAACTCCTCCTCGAGCGCCTTGATGCGCTCGGCGAGCTCGAGCACGGAGATGCCCTTGAGCTCCTCGATCCAATCCTGTGTGCTGGTTGCCATTGTGGGTCAGTCCTCCTTGGTGGGGTTCGTCTCGGCGTCATCGGACTCGGCTTGCGCCGAGACGTCCGCCTGGTTGTCGTCTACTTGGGCCGGCTCATCAGCCTCCGGCTCAGCTTGTGTGTCGGGCGCCGCCTCGGGCTCAGCGGCGGCCTCGGGCTCAGCGGCGGCCTCGGGCTCAGCAGCAGCCTCGGGCGCAGCAGCAGCCTCGGGCTCAGCAGCAGCCTCGGGCTCAGCAGCGGCCTCGGGCTCAGCAGCGGCCTCGGGCTGGTCCGCGTGCGTGGGCGCGGCGACGGCTGCGGGCGGATCGCCGGCAGGGATCTGGCCAGACTCCTTCTTCTGTTGCACCTGTCCGAGCGCGACGGCGAGACCTCCGAGCAGGCCACCGAGCGAGCGCACGAGACCGCCGATGGGGGATGCGACGACGCCGACGAGCTGGCCGTAGAGGACCTGGCGGGAGGGCAGGCGCGAGAGCGAGCGGATCTGGTCGGCGTCGATGGCGCCGCCTTCCATGAGGCCACCCTTGAACGGCAGCAGCTGGGTGGCGCGCGCGTAGTCGGCGACGGCCTTGGCGGCGACGGCGACGTCACCGCGCACGAACGTGAGCGCGGTGGGACCGGAGAGGTAGTCCTTGAGCGTCTCGGCGCCCACCTGGTCGGCGGCGCGTTCGGTGAGCGAGTTCTTGACGACGTTGAACGTGGCGTCGGCCTCGCGCAGCTTGCTTCGCAGCTCGGCGACCTGCGCGACGGTGATGCCGCGATAGTCCACGGCGAAGATGGCCTCGGACTCCTCTATGCGGGTGGCGATCTCGGCGATGGCCACTGACTTTTGCTCTCGGTTCATCTGGGCTCCTGTCCCGGTCTTGTGCCGCGTGCGCGACAGCCGGGGGTCTCTGGTGGCCTCTGGAGAAGGTTGCTAGGCCGCGATGCTCGCGGGCGCCTCCTCGAGGATTTCGCGGGTCTTGCTCGGGTCGACCTTCACGCCGGGGCTCATGGTGCACGCGAGCACGACGCTGCGGATGTATCGGCCTTTGGCGGCGGACGGCTTGGCGCGCATGATCTCTTCGATCACCGCTGCGTAGTTCTCGAGCAGTTTGCGCTCGTCGAAGCTGGTCTTGCCGATGATGAGGTGCACGATGGCGGTGCGGTCGGTGCGGTACTCGACCTTGCCCGACTTGGACTCCTCGACGGCTTTGGCGACGTCCATGGTGACGGTGCCGACTTTGGGGTTGGGCATCTTGCCGGAGGGCCCGAGCACGCGGCCCAGGCGCCCCACGATGTGCATCATGTCGGGCGTGGCGATGGCGACGTCGAAGTCGTCGAAGCCCTCCTCGATCTTTTTGGCGAGCTCGTCGCCGCCAACGAAGTCGGCTCCCGCGCCCTCCGCCTCCTTGACCTTGTCGCCCTGGGCGAACACCGCCACCTTGACGTCCTTGCCCAGGCCGTTGGGCAGCGCGATGGTGCCGCGCAGCTGCTCGTCGGCGTGGCGCACGTTAAGGCCGGTGCGGATGTGCACCTCCACGGACTCGTCGAACTTGGCGCCGGCGAGGCTGCGCACGAGCGCAACGGCCTCTGCGGGGGAGTACTCGCGGTCGCGGTCTACCTTGGCGAGGCTCTCGGCGTAGCGCTTGCCGTGCTTGCTCACGACGCCACGTCCACACCCATCGAGCGGGCTGTGCCCGCGATGATCTTTACGGCCTGATCGACATCGTGGGCGTTGAGGTCGTCGAGCTTGCGCTCGGCTATCTCGCGCAGCTGCGCGTCGGTGATGACACCCACCTTGACCCGGTTGGGCTCGCCGGAGCCCTTGTTGATTTTGATCGCCTGGCGGATGAGCACCGCGGCCGGCGGGGTCTTGGTGACGAAGGTGAAGGAACGGTCCTCATAGACGGTGATCACCACGGGGATGACCGTGCCCGTTTCGGACTGCGTCTGCGCGTTGAACGCCTTGCAGAACTCCATGATGTTGATGCCGTGCTGGCCCAGCGCGGGGCCTACCGGCGGCGCGGGGCTCGCCTGTCCGGCATTCGCTTGCAGCTTGATCGTTGTGAGGACCTTCTTGGCCATGGGAATCCGAGAGCTTAGTGGGTGACTTGTAACTGGAGGGCAGCATCCGGCGCATGCGCCGGATGCCGGGCGGGCGCATGCGCCCGCCCGCGGGTCGGCACATGTGCCGACCCGACAGGAGAGATCAGGTTATCGCAGTGCCTCGCCCTGCGCGGTGCTCAGATCCAGGGACATGCCCAGCGCGGTGAGCGAGCTCTCCGAGGCAAGCGGCTCTGAGTGCCCGTTCGCGCCGAAGCCGAGACTGCGGTACAGCGCTGCTGCGGGCAGCGACTGCGGCGCGTCGGTCACGCACAGCGACAGCTCCCGCGCGCGTGTGCCGCGCGCCCAGTCGATCACCGCGCCCACCAGCTCGCGCCCCAGCCCGTGCCCGCGCGCACCCGGGTCAACCCACACGCCGAACACCGTCGCCCGCGCCGGCGCGCCCTCGCCGAAGTAGCCGCCCGCCATCCCCACCGCAACGCCGTCCTGGTCGATCGCCGCGAAGATCGCCCCGTCCTGCCCGGTGCTCTCGTGCAGGCGCCCCCGCCAGAACTCCAGTCCCACATCCGCCTCGCGCTCCAGCCGCGAGCCGAACGCAAACGGAGCCTCCCCCAGCGCCCGCAGCCGCACATCCCGAAGCAGCTCCTCATCCCCGGGCAGCAGCCGCCGAATCTCCATCCCCCGATTCTCCCCCACGCGCCCGCCAGCCGAAGCCCCCACCCGGAGCGGCTCGAGCGTCAAGCCAGGCCCGCGGGCGCCGCAACGCCGAAGCATCCCGCTCCTGAGCGCGACCGGGCCGGCGCCGCAGGACGCGGTCTCGCGCGGGCCCTCGTCGTCCTCAGAGCTTCTTGACCTGGTCGAAGCCAACCTCAACAGGAGTCTCCCTGCCGAAGATGGACACGAGCACCTTGAGCCTGGAGGCGTCCTCGTTGATCTCGCTGATCTCGCCGCTGAAGTCCGACAGCGGACCGGATACGACCTTGACGGACTCGCCGATGGCGAACTGGGCGCGGGTGCGCGTGGCGGTGGCGACCTCCTTGTGCAACAGCCTGTCCACCTCCATCTGCGTCAGCGCAACGGGCTCCTGGGAGGCGCCCACGAAGCCCGTGACGCCGGGGGTGCCCTTGACGACGCCCCAGCTGTCCTCGTTGAGCTCCATGTTCACGAGCACGTAGCCCGGCATCGTGCGCTTCTCCACGGTGACCTTCTGGTTGTCCTTCATCTCCGACACCGCTTCGGTAGGCACCACGACGTTGCGCACCGCGCGCTGCTGCCCAAGCGAGACCACGCGGTGCTCGAGGTTGTGCTTGACCTTGTTCTCGTGACCCGAGTATGTGTTGACTACGTACCAGCGAAACATTCAGTGCCTCTCAGAGGATGGCTTCGACAATTTCCTTGGCGACGAAGTCCGCCAGGCCAAGATAGGCGCCGGCGATCGCCACGAACCCGAGCACCACAGCGGTGGCCTGGAACACCTGACGCCGGTCGGGCCATTGGACCCTTTGCAGCTCCGCCCAGCTTGCGCGCAGGAACCCGATCGCTTTGTTGCCGCCGCGCAGCGGGGCGCCCGAGGGGCGCTCCTCCGGCGTGCCGCCGCGACCGCCGCCGCCGGTGCCGCCGGTGCCGCCGGGGGGCGACGGGGGCATCTGCATGGCGTCGTCGGAGCCGCTGGGCAGCTCGTTGCGATCGTCAAGGACACCGGGCAGCAACTCCTCGTCGGTGTCGCCCGTTGGCAGCTCCGTCGCAACGTCCTCGGTGGCGGGAACGCCGCTGGCGCCGCGGATGAGCGCCGCGTCGAACTCGTCGACATCGCCTGAGGAGTGGTCGAGCGAGCCGGGCAGGTCGGCGCGCAGCGGCTGCTGCTCGGGTAGGTCCGAGTGGGCCGCTGCGGGCCCGCGGGAACCCGCCGCACCGGCGCGATCCCGGCGCTGCTTTGCACGTTTGCGGTCACGAGCCACGGCAGCGCTCCCGCGCTAACGGGTCTCCCGGTGGCTGGTGTGCTTGCGACACCAGCGGCAGTACTTGCGCAGCGTCACCCGGTCGGGGTTGTTGCGCTTGCTCTTATTCGTCTGGTAGTTGCGATGCTTGCACTCCTCGCAGGCGAGGGTGATAGCGATTCGGACGTCTCCGCGGGCCATGGTGAGAGATCCCTGCGTCGTTGTTTAGAGCGGCCTTGGGCGAAGAAAAACCCCGCCCAGGCGCGAGGTAGAAGCAGTCTAGCGTGCTTGGCGGGGGATGGGAGCTTGACTGCGCGCGTGCAAGCGTGGATGCTCGGGCCCCCAACAACGCCCCCGCCCCACGCGGCGGGGCCAGAGAGCAAGGAGATTCCATGCACCTCCCCGAGCCGATCCCGCCGAGCGTCACCGATGAGAGCTTCGCGGGGGTCACCTACCACGTGCGCGGGGAACTGGTGCCCGAGCTGCAGATCGAGATCGGCTCGCAGGCGGTGATGTTCGAGCACCACGTGCTGCTGTGGAAGGAGACGCAGCTGGATGTGGAGCTGAAGAAACTGCCGGGCGCCATCAAGCGCAAGATCGCCGGCCTGGAGTTCTTCGTCACGCGCACAAAGGGCAGCGGCCACATCGCCTTCTCGCGCGACTCGCCCGGCCAGTGCGTGCCCATGCACCTCAAGCAGGGCGAAGGCCTGGACGTGCGCGAGCACCAGTTCATCGCGGCCACGGACAACCTGGACTACACCTTCGAACGCATCAAGGGCGTGCAGAACATGGTGCTGGGCGGCTCGGGCTTCTTCATGGACAAGTTCCGCGCCACCGACGGCGACGCGCTGGTGTGGCTGCACGGCCACGGCAACGTGTTCCTCGTGCAGCTGGACGCGGGCGAGCAGCTGGACGTGGAGGCGGGAGCGTGGCTCTACAAGGACCCCACCGTGCAGCTGGAAGCGGTCACCATGGGGCTGAAGACGGGCATCTTCGGCGGCGGCGGCAAGCTCACGTGGAACCGCTTCACCGGCCCGGGACGCCTGGCCATCCAGACGATGTTCATCGCACCCATGGAGGGCGAAGAGGCCTCGCAGGCGGGCGCGGCCGCCACGGGCGGGGTCGCGGGGGCGCTCATCAGCGGGCTGGTGCGCGGATAGGTCGCGCGCGAGTGGCTTCGTAGGGCGCCACAGCTCGGCCGGACTCGATGCGCCGCTCGCCGGCGCGGAATCCGCAGCGCTCCAGCAACTGCCTGGAGGCATCGTTCTCGGCATCCGGGATGGCCAGCAGGCGCTCCAGGCCGAGCTCGCCGAGCGCCCAGCCCGACATCAGACCGACCGCGCGAGACGCCAGGCCACGTCCGCGGGCTGCCGCGGCCAGCCAGTATCCGATCTCTCCGCAGCGCCTGTGCGCGTCGATGTCGAAGATGGCAATCGCCCCGCAGAGACCGCTCTCGTCGTGGGGCTCCACGATCAGCATGCGCATCGCCGTGCCCGCGGCGAGCTGAGCGGGGCTCTCCTGGAACCGGGAGCGAACCGCGCCGATGTCAAACGGCTCGGGCAGGTGGCTGAAGCGCCGTATCGCCGGGTCTCGTGTCGCCCGCGCTATCGCCGGCAGATCATCCGCTCGCCACGGCCGCAGCAGCACGCGCCCGTCGCGCAGGGGGGGATCGGGGTATGCCAGCCGGCGCGGAGCGCATCGATCGACGGTCGGCTCGGCCACCCTACTCGTACAGCGTGACCGTCGCCAGGATCACGTACAGGGCCACGAGCGCCCAGCCCTCGAACTCCGCTGCCTCGCCGTCGCCGGTGACCTGCGCGAGTGCGAGCGCCGTGAGCACGAGCGCGCCGATGTATACGGGCGCCAGCGCGAACGTCAGCGTGGTCGAAAGCGCGAGGGAGACCAGCACGAGCAGCGGGTACAGGAACGCGGCGATCTGCGCCACGGAGTTCTTCACGACCGAGATCGCCAGGTCCGAGCGGCGCCTGTAGGCGAGCACAAGGCCTGCCGTGTTCTCCACGGCGTTGCCCGCGATCGCGACGATCACGAGGCCCGCAAAGGCTTGGCTGAGGCTCAGCACCTTGATGGCGGGCTCCAGCCCGTTGATGAACCAGTCCGAGACGAACGCGGAGGCGGTACCGCCGATGATCAGCAGCGTCAGCGTCAGCGCGAGCGACAGCCTGGGTTCGCCCGCACGCGCGGCCTCGGCATCGCCGTGCTCTTCGATCCCCGCGTACTGCTCCTCCGGCGTCTCGACAGCGCTTCGCGGGCGGCTGTCGGCTTTCAGGTAGGGGCCCACCCACGCCAGGTAGACGACCAGCAGGCACGCCGCCCCCACGATCGAGATCGCGCGCACGTGGTGGCTGGCCGGGTCGTGCGAGCCAAGGGACAGCCCCAGCAGCACGATGATGAACACGGTCACCTGAAGCAGCGTCGCCGTGTCGCGCGGCAGCTTCTTGGAGAAGCGCATCACCCCGTCGGGCGCCCTGCGCGCGCCCACCACGATCACCAGGCCGAGCACCAGCAGCGCGTTGGCCAGCACCGAGCCCACGATCGCCGTCTGCGCGACCACCAGCTCGCCCTTCTGCAGGGCGAAGATCACCACGAACAGCTCCGGAAGGTTGCCCAGGCTCGACTGCATCATCCCCGTCACTGCCGGCCCGAAGCGCTCGCCGAGCTCCCCCGTTGCGAAGGACACGATCCACGCGAGGCCGGCGAGGGCGATCGTCGCCAGGGCGAAGCGCGGGACAGCCGACCAGGTCCCGTAGTTGGCCAGCCCCGACAGCGCTGTGAGCAGGAAGATCGCGGGGAGGGCGATCCGCTCGGAGGTGCTCAGGCGGGACATGCGCCGGGGATCATCGACCTCGGTTCGGCGGCAGCGCCGGGTGGCGGCGCCCGGTGTAGCTCAGTGACTCTCCAGCACACGGTCGACGAGACCGTACTCCAGCGCCTGCTCGGAGTTGAAGAAGCGGTCGCGCTCCATGTCCCGGCGAACCTCCTCCGCCGGCTTGCCCGTGTGCTGGGCATAGATGTCGTCGATCTGGGCGCGCATTTTGATGATCTCGCGCGCATGGATCTCGATGTCGGTGGACTGCCCTTCAAAGCCCGCGCTGGGCTGGTGTATGAGGATGCGCGAGTTGGGCAGGCACGCGCGCTTGCCTTTCGTGCCCGCGCACAGCAGCAGCGAGCCCATCGACATCGCAACGCCCACGCACATCGTCGCGATGTCGGGCTTGACGAAGTTCATCGTGTCGTAGATCGCAAGGCCCGAATAGATGCTGCCGCCCGGCGAGTTGATGTAGATCGAGATGTCCTTGTCGGGGTCCTCGCTCTCCAGGTGCAGCAGCTGCGCAACCACCAGGTTGGCCACCTGGTCGTCGATTGGCGTGCCAAGGAAGATGATGCGCTCGTTGAGCAGGCGCGAGTAGATGTCGAACTCGCGCTCCCCCCGCGCGGTGCGCTCGACGACCATCGGTATCAGCGGCATGGCCCCACCCTACCGTCTGGCATGCCCGGTTCCCGGGCAACCGCGCCCACACGCCGGGGGCCACCGCCAGCGGGGCGTCCGCATGCGCGATCGCGGCACGCTGGCCGCATGTCCGACCTGCGCACCTGGAACTGCTCCTGCGCCGCACCTGCGACGATAAGGGCATGATGGATCGGGCCGGGGACGGGGCACGCCCCGGCCCGCTCCTCACCTTCCCTGCAGACCCGCCCACCCTGGAGGAAAATTGACCCGTCACGCGTTGCAGCCAAAGCGTCGTTCCCGCTCGCCGCGAGGGCGGCGCCTGCGAGCCCTTCCCGGCATCGGCGCGTGTCTGCTGCTCGCAGCGCTCTCGCTCGCCGGCGTCGCCACCGGCTCCACCAGCCACGCGGGTTGGCCGCCCGATCAGCACTCGGTGCTCGAGAACGGCCCCGCCGGCCGCGCCAACGTGCTGCGCGGAGAGCCCGGCGTGCACAACTACCTGCTCGGCGGCTATGGCAACGACACCATCTACGGCGCCAACGACGGCGATGTCATCTGGGGCGACTACCACCCCTCCGGAGCGCCCGCCTACCAGAGCGACGTCATCCACGCGGGCAACGGCAAGAACTTCATCTACGCAAACGACACCGTCAACCACGTGTGGACGGGCACCGACCCCGAAACGGTCGTGCACGCCATCGGCGGGGGTGGCGTGGTGCACTGCGAAAACACGCACATCCACATCGACACCAACCACAAAGTGCGCTCCCGCTACAAGCTCGACGGCTGCGGGTCCATCAGCTTCAACTGAGCGCACGCGAAGCGCGCCCGCCTCGCCGCGTGCGAGGCAGGCGCGCTTCAGCGAACATTGATCGCATGGCGGCCTCGCCTTTAGACGGCCCTGACACAGTTGGCGCCGTGAACGCACGCGCCAAGAGGAGGGTGTTCGCCGCCATCGCCGTCGCCGCGGTCATCGCCGGCGGGACAATCGCCGCCGTCACCTCCGCGCAGACCGCCGGCAACAAACCCACCCACCACCGCGTCGCGCAGGGCCTCATCGTCCAGAGCGCCGCCTACCTTGGCATCACCCAGGCCCAGCTTCGGCGCCAACTGCTCGCCGGCCGCTCGCTCGGGCAGATCGCCGCCGCCACCGGCGGGCGCTCTGAAGCGGGGCTCATCGACGCGCTAGAGCGCGCGCGCAAAGCTCAGCTGCAGAGTGCCAGCAGGCGACTTGGCACGGTCATCACCAACTACGTGCAGCGCCCTGGCGGGCCGCTGGCGCGCCCTGCCCAGGTGTCGGTGCTCACCGCCGCGCGCTACCTCGGCCTGACACGCGCGCAGCTGCGCAGCGAGCTTCGCAGCGGCAGGAGCCTCGGGCAGATTGCCAACTCCACCGCCGGGCGCTCGCAGGCGGGGCTCATCGCCACCATCCTGGCGTTCCGCAAGCGGACCATCGCGGCACGCGTGGCCGCCCACGCGCTCACGCCCGCTCAGGCCCGGCAGCGCCTTGCCGGCGCCGAAGCGCGCATCAGGCGCCAGGTGGACCGCAGGCGCTAGATGTTCACGCCGCGCATGCCCGCCTCGTCGTAGCGCTCGCCCGCGGCCGGCGGGATCGCATCGGCGATCCGCTGCGCCTCCTCGTCGCTCAGCTGCACGTCCGCCGCGGCGAGGTTCTCCTCCAGGTAGGACACGCGCTTGGTGCCCGGGATCGGCACGAAGTGCTCGCCGCGGTGCAGCACCCAGGCGAGCGCAAGCTGCCCTGCGGTGATGCCCTTCTCGCCCGCCAGCTCCTTGACGGCGCCGGCCAGCTTCAGGTTGTGCTGCAGGTTCTCGCCCGTGAAGCGGGGGCCGTAGCGGCGAAAGTCGCCCTCGTCGAGCTCGTCGGGGGAGCTGAAGCGGCCCGAGAGGAAGCCCCGGCCCAGCGGCGAGTAGGCAACCAGGCCGATGCCCAGCTCATCCAGCGTGGGGATGATGTCCTGCTCGATGTCGCGTGTCCACAGCGAGTACTCGCTCTGCAGCGCCGTGATGGGGTGCACGGCATGCGCGCGGCGGATCGTCTCGGCGCTCGCCTCGGAGAGCCCCAGGTGGCGCACCTTGCCCTCCGCCACCAGCTCGGCCATCGCGGCGACCGTCTCCTCGATCGGCGTGGCCGGGTCCACGCGGTGCTGGTAGTAGAGGTCGATGTGCTCCACTCCCAGGCGCTGCAGGGAGGCCTCGCAGGCGCTTCTGACATACGCGGGGCTGCCGTCGATCGACCGTTTCGGCGGGTCGCCCGGCTCGAGCCTGATACCGAACTTGGTGGCAAGGAACACCTCGTCGCGGCGCCCGGCGATCGCGCGGCCCACGAGACGCTCGTTGGTGTGCGGCCCGTACATGTCGCTGGTGTCCAGGAAGTTGCAGCCGAGCTCCAGCGCGCGCGCGATCGTACGCGTCGCCTCACCCTCGTCGGCGGACCCGTAGAACGCGGACATGCCCATGCAGCCCAGCCCGATCTCCGAGACCTCCGGGCCGCCTGCTCCGAGCGTTCGCTTGTGCATCCTGGGTCCTTTCCGTCGCTGAGTGCCCCGGCAGCTAATGTGCCCCGAAGTGTTCCCTCTGAACCTACCGAACCTGCTGACCGTGCTTCGCATCATGGCCGTGCCGGTGCTGGTGGTTGCGCTGCTGGGCAACAGCCCCGGCGGCGACGTGCTTGCGGCGGTCGTCTTCGCGCTGGCGTCGCTCACGGACTTCATCGACGGCTACCTCGCGCGCGCGAGAGACTCGGTAACCACGTTCGGCAAGCTCATGGACCCGCTCGCCGACAAGCTGCTGGTCGTGGCCGCGCTGATCTCGCTGGTCTCGCTGCACCGCCTGGCGGCGTGGGTGGCCATGGTGATCATCACGCGCGAGCTCGCCGTAACGGTGCTGCGCCTCGGCGCCACGCAGGCGGGCGTCGTGATGGCCGCCAGCATGTTCGGCAAGGTCAAGACGTGCCTGCAGATCGCCGCGATCCTCGCGGTGATCGCGGTGCACGGCCAGCCGCTGTGGGTCTCCGCGCTGCTCTACACGGCGGTCGTCGTGACGGTGCTCTCGGGCCTTGACTTCTTCTTCGGCCTCAAGCGCCGCATGGCGCAGAGCGAAGCCGGCGCGCGCGACGCGGCGCGCTAGGCGCAGCCCGAGTCACTCGGCGCGCGCGCCGAGGTCCAGCCACTCCTGCAGCGTCGTCTGGCGCCGCACCGACGCGCCCGAGTCGAGCTCCTCGCGAAGCTCGCTGAA
>Ga0182030_10023942_pt1 | contig 11253 bp, 12 predicted proteins | sample 812S3MmetaG_FD_121299 | JGI IMG/M metagenome (GOLD analysis project Ga0182030, IMG submission 121299) | Permafrost microbial communities from Stordalen Mire, Sweden - 812S3M metaG (Illumina Assembly) | ecosystem: Environmental > Terrestrial > Soil > Wetlands > Permafrost | place: Sweden...
ACCCGCCGAGGACGTTAAAAGTCGGGCAAGGTGCCTGAGCGGGCCGATCCTCGGGTCGAGCCCGAGGATGACGATGAGGGGGCCGAGGATGACGTTCGGGGGAAGGTTTTCCCTTCGCCGGTCTTATCTTGATGCTTATGCGGTCGAGCAGTGCCATGACGACCCGACGAACGGACGGCGCCCACCGGGGTGGTGCCGGGATGACGATCGAACTCCGCGACATCACCCGGCGGGGCTGTCACCCAACGGCCAGCCGATACCCTCCGGCCTCGGTGATCAGCAGGCACGCTTTCGCCGGGTCCACCTCGATCTTGCGCCGGAGCCGGTAGATGTGCGTTTCCAGCGTGTGAGTGGTGACCGCCGGGTTGTAGCCCCAGACTTTGGTCAGCAGTTCCTGCCGCGGCACGGCGCGCGCGCCCATGCGGTGCAGGAACGCCAGGATCGCGGCCTCCTTCTCGGTCAGCCGGATGCGCAGATTGGCGGTGCCATGACGCAGCGCCTTGTCTTCCGGGCTGAACTCGTACGGCCCGATGCGGATCGCGGCCGGGGTTTCGGCTTCGGCCGCGCGCGCGTCCAGGCGGGTACGCAGCCGCGCCATCAACTCGCTCAACCGGAACGGCTTGGCGATGGTGATCGTGTCATCGGTGCTGCTGGTCCGGTCCACGCCGTTCATCAGGATGACCGGCATCGACAGCCCGTTCGCGCGCAGTCTGGCGCAGACCGCGTGGCCGTCGCCATCCGGCAATGCCGCGTCCATGATCACCGCGGCGAACCGCGCGTCCACGGAAAACAGGCGGAGTTCCGCCTCGCGCGCGCTGCCGGCTTCGACAACGGCGAAGGCGTCGTCGCGGGTCAACTGCTCCCGCAGCGTCTCCCGCATCGCGCTATCGCCATCGACAATGAGGATCGTCCGCTGATGTGACATGCCGGAAGGGTCCTCCATGGGCCTGGCGAAACAGACTCCCGTTTCGCCGCCCTTGATTATCTATAGATCAAACGTGACGAAATTTGGCCGGGATTGTTCCAAAGTGGTTCAGTCCCCACTATCAGGGGGTCATGACCGCCGCCCCTCCCACCACCGGCCACGCTGAAAGCCTGACCCGCGCGTTGCGCCGGGTGCATCGGGCCGCGTCCGATCTGCGCCGCGGCGTGCCCGTGTTGCTGGAAGGCGACGCGCCCCTGCTGCTGCTGGCCGCCGAAACCGCCGGCGCGGAGAGCCTTCAGGAGTTCATCTCGCTCGGTGCCACCACGCCGATGATCCTGTTCGCCCCGGTCCGCGGGGCCGCCGTGCTGCGCCGTCCCGCCGATCCGGATACCGAGGTGGTCGCCGCCGAACTGCCGCCGGCGCTGGCGCATCCCGAGGCGTTGCGCGGCCTCGCCGATCCGACCGCGCGACAGCCGGTGACCGCCGGCATGCTGCCCATCCCCGCCCCCCGCTTCGCTCCCGCCGCCATCGCCCTCGCCAAACTGGGACGGCTGTTGCCGGCCGTGCTCGCCGTGACGCCCGCCTCGGTGGAGGGCCTGGCCGAGCGCGCGCTGATCGGCGTGGACCCGCGCGACGTGCTCGGCTACCCGGCGATGGAAGGCGCGGGCCTGCGCATCGTCGCCTCGGCCCATGTGCCGCTGGTCGACGCCAAAGACTCGCGTGTGGTGGCGTTTCGGGCGGAAGGCTCGGCGATCGAGCATCTGGCCATCGTAATCGGCCGCCCCGAAACGGCCAAGGCGCCGTTGGTGCGCATCCACTCCGAGTGTTTCACCGGCGACCTGCTCGGCTCCATGCGCTGCGACTGCGGGGAGCAGTTGCGCGGCGCCATCCACCGTATCGCCGAGAACGGCGCCGGCATCGTGCTGTATCTGGCGCAGGAAGGCCGCGGCATCGGCCTGGTGAACAAGCTGCGGGCCTATACGCTGCAGGACAAAGGCCTCGACACCATGGACGCCAACCGGGTGTTGGGCTGGGGCGCCGATGAGCGGAATTTCCTCGTCGGCGCCAACATGCTGCTCGCGTTGGGCATCACCAAGGTCCGGCTGCTGACCAACAATCCGGACAAGATCGCCGGCCTGACGGCGTGCGGGGTCGAGGTGATCGGCCGCGAGGCGCATGCGTTCGCCTCGAACGAGGTGAACGACGCCTATCTCGCCACCAAAGCGGTCCGCTTCGGCCATATGTTGGATTGAAATGGAAGCCATCGTTCACCCCGACGGCCGGTTGACCTGGCGCGGTCAGACAGTCCGTTGCGCCCTCGGCAAAGGCGGCGCGCGGATCGAGAAGGAGGAGGGCGACGGCGCCACGCCCGCGGGTTTGCTGCCGATCCGCCGTGTGCTGTACCGCGCCGACCGCGTGCCGCCGCCGCGCTGCGCCTTCCCGATCGAGCCGATCGCGGCCACCGATGGCTGGTGCGACGAGCCCTCGCATCGCGACTACAACCGGTCCGTGACCCTGCCGTTCGACGCGCGGCATGAGGAACTCTGGCGCCGAGATGAGGTGTACGACGTCATCGCGGTGCTCGGCTGGAACGACCAACCGGTGGTCAAAGGTCGTGGGTCGGCGATCTTCCTGCACGTCGCGCGGCCGGATTTCGCGCCCACGGAGGGCTGCGTCGCCTTGGCTTTGCCCGATTTGTCCCGCCTACTGGCCAACGGACTGACCGCGTTGCGGGTGCTGCCGCCCTGACCCGGATTTGCGAACCCAGCCTGTCTTCAGGCAGATAGCGGCGGTTATGAACAGAATCCATGTCATCGGCGCGGGGTTGGCGGGCCTGTCGGCGGCCGTCACGGCGACCGAAGCGGGCCGTGCGGTGACCGTCTACGAGTCCACCGCTTCGGCTGGCGGGCGCTGCCGATCCTACTTCGACACCGAGCTGGGGATCCGGCTGGACAATGGCAATCATATGCTGATGTCGGGCAATCAATCAGCCTTCGCCTACATCGGCCAGATCGGCGCGCGTGACCGCGTGACCGGGCCAAAATCGCCGGTGTTTCCCTTCCTGGACCTAAAGACGGGCCGGGAGTGGACCTTGCGGCCCAGTCGCGGGCGGATCCCGTGGTGGCTGCTGTTCGCGGATCGCCGCGTGCCGAAAACCACCGCCCGCGAGCACCTGGCGCTGCGCCACGTCGGCCGCGAGTGGGACGACACCGTGATGACTGAAACGATGCGGCATAGCTCGCTGTACTGGCTGCTGCTGGAGCCGCTGTCGGTGGCGGCGCTGAACACGCGGCCGCACGAGGCGCTGGCCTGTCTGTTCGGCGCGGTGCTGCGGGAGACCCTGTTGAAGGGCGGCAAGGCGACGCTGCCCAGAGTGCCGAAGGTGGGATTGTCGGACGCTCTGGTCGATCCGGCGATCGAGACGTTGCGCAAGCGCGGCGCGGATATCCAGTTCAACCGGCGGATCACCGGCCTGAGCATCGCGCACGGCCGCGTCACCGCGTTGCGAACCGCTGACGGACCGGTCTCCCTGGACGCGGACGACGCGGTTGTCCTGGCGGCGCCGCCCTGGGTCGCGGGGGAGATGCTACCGGATATCACCGTTCCGAATGCGTTCGAATCGATCCTCAACGTCCATTACAAGATCGAAGTGAAACCCGACGATGACATCAGAGAGGCTGGTTTCGTTGGGCTGGTCAATGGCATCGCCGAATGGATTTTCATCAAGCCCGACCACGTCTCCATCACCGTCAGCGCCGCGAACAAGCTGATCGACCGGTCGGCGGACGATCTCGCTTTCGCCATCTGGCGCAATGTCGCGAAGGCGCTGGATCTGAAGGGCGAGCAGCGCACCGAGGTACCGCCGTTCCGGGTCATCAAGGAACGCCGCGCGACGATCGTGGCCAACGCGGCGCAGGAAGAGCGGCGGCCGGGCGCGGCGACAGAGATCGAGAACCTGATGCTGGCGGGCGATTGGACGGATACGCGGCTGCCAGGAACCATTGAGGGCGCGATCCGTTCGGGGGTGACGGCGGTCAACCTGATCCTCGCTCCCGCGAAGAGAGACAAGCGGCGCAGGAAGAAGCTTTCGCCCAATGATGACTGATACGCTTATCGCTGACCCGGACCTGGATGAGGCGATCTCGGCCGCCGCGGAGGCGCTGACCCGCCGCCAACAGGCCGACGGACACTGGGTGTTCGAGCTTGAGGCCGACGCGACGATCCCGGCGGAATACGTGCTGCTGGAGCATTTCCTCGATCGCGTCGATGCGCCGTTGCAGGCGAAGATCGGGGTGTATTTGCGTGGCATTCAGGGCGCGCATGGCGGCTGGCCGCTGTTCCACGACGGGGCGTTCGAGATCTCCGCCAGCGTGAAGGCGTATTTCGCGTTGAAGGCGATTGGCGACGATCCGGACGCGCCGCACATGCGCCGCGCGCGGGAGGCCATTCTGGCGGCGGGCGGCGCCGAGCGGACCAACGTTTTCACCCGCGCGCAACTGGCTTTGTTCGGGCAGGTGCCGTGGCGCGCGGTGCCGGTGATGCCGCTGGAAGTCATACTGCTACCGGAATGGTTTCCGTTCCATCTGTCGAAGATTTCGTATTGGTCGCGCACCGTCGTGGTGCCGCTTCTGGTGCTGATGGCGAAACGCCCGATCGCGCGCAATCCCCGCGGCGTGGGGATCCAGGAGTTGTTCCGCACGCCACCGGACGGGATCAAAGATTGGATCAGGGGACCGTATCGTTCCGGCTGGGGACGGTTCTTCAAACAGATTGACGTGGTGTTGCGCGCGGTGACTCCGCTGTTTCCCCGGCGCTCGCGGCAACGGTCGATCGACGCGGCGGTCGCTTTCGTCACCGAGCGGTTGAATGGCGACGACGGGTTGGGCGGCATTTATCCCGCCATCGCCAACAGCGTGATGATGTTCGATACGCTCGGCTTTCCACCGGATCATCCGAGCGCCGTCACCGCATGGAGCGCGGTGCGCAAACTTCTGGTCGAATTCGAGGACCGGGCTTATTGCCAACCGTGTTTGTCGCCGGTCTGGGATACCGGTCTCGCCGGCCACGCGATGCTGGAGGCGGGCGTTCCGATCGACTTATCCTGTCGCTGGCTGCTGAAGAAACAAATTCTCGACGTTCCCGGCGATTGGACGGTGCGGCGTCCCGGATTGCGGCCGGGCGGTTGGGCGTTTCAATATGAAAATCCGCATTATCCGGATGTGGACGATACCGCCGTGGTTGGGATGTTGCTGGCGCGCAACGGCGATCCGGCCTATGATGAATCGATCGCGCGCGCGCGCGAGTGGATCATCGGCATGCAATCGAAAGGCGGCGGAAGGTTCGACGGCGGTTGGGGCGCGTTCGAGCCGGAGAATATTCATCTGCACCTCAATCACATTCCGTTCGCGGATCATGGCGCGTTGCTCGATCCGCCGACCAGCGATGTGACGGCGCGCTGCGTTTCGTTTCTGGCGCAGATCGGGATGACGACGGACGATCCGGTGATGGCGCGCGCTTTGGCGTTTCTGCGGCGCGAGCAGGAAGCGGACGGCAGTTGGTTCGGCCGTTGGGGCACCAACTACATTTACGGTACGTGGTCGGTGCTGTGCGCGTTGAACGCCATCGGATTGCCGCATGACGATCCGGCGATAACCCGAGGCGTGGACTGGCTTATTTCGGTGCAGCGCGACGATGGTGGCTGGGGCGAGGATGAAGAAACTTATCGTGCCGCCCCGCCCGGCCGTTACCACGAATCGTTGCCAAGCCAGACCGCCTGGGCCGTACTGGGCCTGCTGGCGGCGGGACAGGCGGAACATCCGGCGGTGGCTCGGGGCATCGCGTATCTGACGGCGACACGGCGGGCGGATGGGGAATGGACGGAAGCGCCGTATAACGCGGTCGGATTTCCCCGCGTTTTCTACCTGCGGTATCATGGCTATCGGCTGTACTTCCCGTTGCTCGCGCTGGCCCGCTATCGCAACCTGCGCGACGCCAACGGCAAACGGGTTTCGTTCGGGTTCTGACACAGGAGGCGTTCGATGCCGCTGCACGCTTATCCCGCCGTCTTCATGCGCGGCGGTACCAGCCGCGCCATCATGTTCCACGCCAAGGATCTGCCGAAGCGGGAGGACTGGGACCCGATCTTCCTCGGCGCGATGGGCAGTCCCGATCCGAACGGGCGGCAGTTGAACGGCATGGGTGGCGGCATATCGTCGCTGTCGAAAGTCTGTATCTTGGCACCGTCGGAACGCGAGGACGCCGATATCGACTACACCTTCGCGCAGGTGCAAATCCGGGAATCGGTGGTGGATTACCGGAGCAACTGCGGCAACATGAGCTCCGCCGTCGGGCCCTTCGCGGTGGATGAGGGCCTGATGCGCCCGAATGGCGACAAAGCGGTGGTGCGGATCTTCAATACCAACACGCGGAAGATCATTCGCTCGACGTTTCCGTTGGTGGACGGGCGCGCGGCGACCGACGGAGCGATGGCGATCCCGGGCGTGGCGGGAACCGGAGCGCCGGTGCGGCTGGACTTCCTCTCGCCGGGCGGCGCCACGACGGGGAAATTGCTGCCGACCGGCAATCCGGTGGACGCGCTGATGGTGCCGGGGATCGGGATCATTCCGGTGTCGATGATCGACGCCGCCAACGCCTGCGTGTTCGTGCGGGCCAAGGACCTCGGGCTGACCGGGCGCGAGTTGCCGGAGGCGTTGGATCAGGACGCGGCGTTGCTGGACAAGCTGCAGCGCATTCGCCGCACGGCTTCGGTGGCGATGGGAATCGCCCGGGACGAGGACGACGCGCGGACGATCGCCAGCGTGCCGGTGATCGGGTTCGTGGCGCCGCCAATGGATGCGCCGACTTTGTCGGGGGAGCCGATCGTCGCCGATCAGGTGGATCTGACGGCGCGGTTTTTGTCCAATGGCCAGCCGCATCGGGCGCTGCCGCTGACGGCGTCGTTGTGCACGGGAGTCGCGGCACGGATCAGCGGGTCGCTGGTGCATCAGGTGTTGGGCCCGAACGCCGGAGAATCGGTGCGGATCGGCATGCCGTCGGGGATTCTGACGGTCGACGCGGAGGTGAGCCAGGATCGCGACGGCATCTGGACCGCGCACAGTGGGGCGTTTTACCGCACGGCGAGAAGGCTGTTCGATGGGCGGGTGTACGTGCCGACGAGTGGTTGAGGCGGGACCAACACCGGCATGCAAGGTGTGACTCCAGATGTCGCCGGCAAGACCGGTCCCAGGTAGTTTGGAACAGACTCAGAAATGCAGGAAAACAGCCCCGAACTGGAATTGCATGCTGGGCAGGTCGTGTGGCTGTCCAGGGAAATAATGGGGTGGTCCGCCGACTCGACAGAACGAGGTCAAGGCGACCCGCACTGGGAAAGGCACTATGAGCCCTGGAAGCATGCAAATGCCAGTTTAGGAGAGGCGGCATCGGAGCAGGATCGGGCGAGCGCGATCCTTCAACTAAAGCGTTCCTTGGAGTTCCGGGAAAAAGCGCTCAATTCCGTCTACGGCTTCGACAAGATGCATGGAATTGGAAAGAAGGGGATTCCCGCCTCGCTCGAAATGTTTAACATTGTTCTTCCAATCATGCGTAAAGTGCTCACCGACGTTCGAAACGGCGTGACGCACGATTTTTCCAAGCAACCACCCGATCTTTACCGCTGTCGAGAATTGGCCGAGTTCACCTGGTATTTTTTGAAGTCCACCGACCATCTGTTGTCCAATAGCATCCAAGCTCTGGAATTTGACGATTACCAGAACCGCGCCGGGGGTGTCCGTTTTGATATTAAACCAAACACATGGAAAATGAAACTGGCCGGCGCCGTCACCCGAAATCTCTTTTCTCTGGTTGAGACGCCCGATAGTTTTCGTGTAGTGTTTGGACGGCAAGTTTCTGTTTGGAAGGGCTCGGTGAGTTTTAAGGATGCGGCTGTGACGGCAGGGGGTGATCTCATGCGAGACTTCCTGAAAATCTACTTCTCGATGATATACTGAGGCATCAGGAGAAACCGAGCGCCTTTGACACGCAGTTTTCGGGAGACCGTGGCCAGACGCGCTCAATCCGATCCCGTGTTCCGCGCGGCGCTGATTGAGGAAGCGGTGCAAAACATCGTCGATGGAGACGTGGAGATCGCTCTGAGCCAATTGCGTGACATTGTGAACGCGACCATGGGTTTCGATGCGTTGGCGGCAGCCACCGACTTACCCAAGACCAGCCTCATGCGCATGTTGGGGCCGAACGGCAACCCTCGCGCCGCCAATCTTGGAGGCATTCTCAAGGCACTCGGCCGTCATACCGGCCTGCACATCGCGGTCCGCACCGAGCCCGAAACCGTTTGACGCGCCGTTCCCGGGCAGCCTGCCTCGCGTCCAGGCTTCCACCCGCCCTGGCAGCACTGGTAGCCTCATGTGACCCCGCTCCCGCCGCGCCTCCAACCCACCCCCAAGGGACCCCGTCATGCCAAGGGACACCGACGACGACCTGGAAGAACTCTCCCGCCTGATCGACACCGCCGACCGGGTCGTCCTGTTCACCGGCGCCGGCATCAGCACCGAATCCGGCATTCCCGACTTCCGCTCCCCCGGCGGCATCTGGACCAAGAACGCGCCCATCGATTTTCGCGACTTCATGCGCTCCGACGAAGCCCGCCGGGAAACCTGGAAACGGCGTTTCGACATGGAGGACACGTTTCGAAAAGCCGCCCCCAACCGCGGCCATCGCGCCTGCGCCGAACTGGTCCGTTCCGGCAAAGCCACCTCGGTCATCACCCAAAACATCGACGGGTTGCACCAGGACTCCGGCATTCCCGATGCGAAAGTGATCGAGCTGCACGGCAACACCACCTACGCCCATTGCCTCGACTGCGGGCAGCGGTATGAGATCGCCGACCTCCGCGTCGACTTCGAGCGCGACAATATCGTGCCGCATTGCGCCTGCGGCGGTTGGGTCAAGACGGCAACGATCTCCTTCGGCCAGTCCATGCCGATCGACGAAATGCGCCGTGCCGAGCAGGAGACTTTGCTCGCCGACCTGTTCATCGTGCTTGGCTCCTCGCTGGTCGTGTATCCCGCCGCCGGCTTTCCGGAACTGGCGAAACGCAACGGCGCCTCGCTGGTGATCATCAACCGGGAGCAAACGCCGCTGGACCGCGCCGCCGACCTGGTGCTGCACCGCTCCATCGGCGACACCATGGGGGCGATGGTTGGAGTGGAATAACGCCACCGTTCGTGCCAGAAGACTCCCATGCTGCAATCACTCAATCTGCCCGACTGGCTGCCATGGTGGGTCCCTCTGGCGCTGCTGGTGCCCGCGCTGCTGTGGGCGCTGTCCTTCCTGTTCATGCCGTTCAGCGTGTTCGGCGTGAAAAGCCGGCTGGAGCTGATCGAGGCGCGGCTGGACGAAATCCAGAACGAAATCCGTCACGTCGCCCTCCGCTTTCCTCCCGGCGGCGGTCCTGGGCCTGACTATGACGATGTGTATCCGCCGCGAATGCAGGAGCCGCGCCCCGATCGGGTCATGAGCCGGCCGCCGATCCCGCCCGCGCGCCACGAACTCTACAACGCGCAACATCTGGAGCCGCCGGGGGAGCCGGCGCGAGAACCTCAGCTTGAGGATCGGCCGCCGCCGCCGCCCAACGCGCGGCCCGCGCGCCGCAATGAGCCGCCGCCGCGGCCGCCGCGCGCCGAACCCAGGCTGGACTGGCGGAGGTAGAGTAGAGGAAGTGGGTGTCGATGGGCAGACCGACGAGACGATCCGGCGGATTCTGACCACGACGCGGCGAATCGCTCTTGTGGGGGCCTCGATGAAGCCCTGGCGCGCGTCGCACGGCGTGATGCGCTTCCTGCTGGACCGCGGCTTCGACGTGACACCGGTCAATCCCGGGCTCGCCGGCCAGACGTTGCACGGCCGAACTGTCGTCGCGCGCCTGGCGGATGCCGCGCCGGTGGAGATGGTTGATGTGTTCCGCAACAGCTCGCACGCCGGGGCTCTGGTCGATGAAGCCATTCGCCTCAACGCCAAAACCATCTGGATGCAACTGGGTGTGATCGATCAGGACGCGGCGGCGCGGGCGCGCGAGGCGGGGATCACCGTGGTGATGGATCGGTGCCCGGTGATCGAGGATCGCCGGCTGCACCTGTTCGCGGCATGAGGCGGGCCAGGCGGCGGGTTCATCTGTTGCCCCATTGAACCGGAGGGCCCACGATGCCACATCGCCCCCATGGCGAACGCATGACGAACGAGCCAGTACCAATCACCGATTGGGGATCCACATGACCAACGAAGAACGCGACATCATCTCTCAGTTCATCGCCCGGGTCGGTGGCGCCCCCGCCCCGTCGGGCTTCGCGGCGGGCTCCGTGCCGGCCACGCAAAATCCGCGGGCGCCCGCTCTGCCGCCGGTGGATCGCGACGCCGATGCGCTGATCGCGCAAATGTTCCAGCGCTATCCGGAGGGGTCCTATCGCATGACGCAACTGGCGTTCGTGCAGGAACAGGGGCTGATCCAGGCGCAGAACCGTATCGCGGAGATGGAAGCGCGGATCCATCAGTTGCAGCAGCAGGCGCAGCAGGCGCCGCCGCAACAGCAGCCGAGTGGCGGCGGGTTCTTCAGCGGTCTGTTTGGTGGCCGCCAGCAGGCCGCGCCGCCACCTGCCCCGGGCCCTTGGGGTGGGCCGCAGGGCGCGCCTCCGCAGGGGTATGCTCAGCCGCAGCAGGGTTACGCGCCACCGCCCGGTTACGCGCCGCCTCCGCCGCAATACGCGCCCGGCTATCAGCCCGGAATGTTCCAACGCGGGGGCTCGGGCTTTCTGGGCTCGGCGCTGACCACCGCGGCGGGCGTCGCCGGCGGCATGGTCGTGGGCAACATGCTGGAGAACATGTTCACCGGCGGCCATCACGGCGGCGGTTGGGGCGGCGAGAACTCGGGCGGTTTCGCGGGTGGTGGTGGAGGTCCGTGGGGCAGCCCGGCACCGGCGGTCGATCAGGGCGCCTGGGACAATGGCGGTGGAGCGGCCGCTCCGTCCAACCAGGATTACGTCGATAATAGCTCCTGGGATCAGCAGCCGGCGCAGGATCCGTCGTGGACCGACAACAGCGGCGGCGGCGACAGCAGTTGGGATACCGGCGGTGGCGACAGCGGCGGTGGCGGATCGGACGATTCGTTCTGAGGCCATCCGACCGTCATGGCACGGCTCGACCGCATAGGCATCAAGATAAGGCGCCGTGGAGGACAATGACCGCCTTTTCCCGTCATCCTCGGGCTCGACCCGAGGATCTCTCGACCCCGCCAAGGACGCTAAAAGTCGGGCAAGGTG
>Ga0182030_10023943_pt1 | contig 11253 bp, 5 predicted proteins | sample 812S3MmetaG_FD_121299 | JGI IMG/M metagenome (GOLD analysis project Ga0182030, IMG submission 121299) | Permafrost microbial communities from Stordalen Mire, Sweden - 812S3M metaG (Illumina Assembly) | ecosystem: Environmental > Terrestrial > Soil > Wetlands > Permafrost | place: Sweden...
GCGGAATGACGACGCCCGCTCCGAGGCCTACAACGAGATGGCGACCAAGTTCCGCCCCTCCCACGCCGACTACACCTACCAGGCGAAATATGGCATCCGAAGCTGGCCGGGCGGCGGACGCTCCAGCGCGCGGGAGACCGTCGGTCGCGTGGCCGCGGGGGCAATCGCCAGGAAAATTCTCCGGGAGCAGTTCGGCGTGGAGGTGCTCGCCTGGGTCACCCAGGTCCAGCGGATCGCCGTTTCACCCGACCCCGAGAGAGTGACCGCGGCGGAGGTGGAGTCGAACATCGTCCGTTGTCCGGACACGGCAGCGGCGGCGAAGATGATCCGGCTCATCGAGCGGGTCCGCAAAGCCGGTGACACGGTGGGGGGCATCATCCTGGGCGTGGCGCGCGGAGTGCCCGCGGGTTGGGGCGAGCCGGTGTTCGACCGGCTCGAAGCGGATCTCGCCAAGGCGATGCTCAGCCTCCCCGCCTCGAAGGGTTTCGACATCGGCTCCGGTTTTGGTGGTGTGACCCTCACGGGCACGGCCCACAACGATCCGATCCGGGCAAAAAGCGGCAAGGTCTTCACCACCAGCAACCGCTCCGGCGGCATCCAAGGGGGGATTTCGAACGGAGAGACGATTTACTTCCGGGTGGCCTTCAAGCCGGTGGCGACCGTCATGGTCGAGCAGGAGACGGTGGACACGGAGTTCCACAACACGACGCTGAAGGGCCGCGGCCGGCACGACCCGTGCGTGCTGCCGCGCGCGGTGCCGATGGTGGAGGCGATGACGGCGCTGGTGCTGGTGGACCACGCGCTGCGCCAGCGGGCGCAGGTTGGCTGAGCGGGCCCGGCGGCGTCCCAGCAGGGTGTCGCCACGCCCGGGCGGACCCGTTACAACCGGATGAAAACCTTCCGGCGGTGGAGGTACCAGACGAACCAGAAGGCGACGACCATTTCGACAATGGCCACGCCGAGGTCGCCCACGCCCTGGCCGAGGCGGGCGTCGAGCATTGACTTCACATCGCCACCGACGAACCGCGCGGCGACGCCGGAGAACCCGCCGAGGATATTGTTCACGAGGTAGATCGTGATCGAGTTCATCCCCATCCAGACAAACGGCTGGCACCAAGCGCGGAGCTGCCAGACATCGACGACGGCGTAGAACATCCCGAGGAGCATGGCGCTGTAACCGCCCGCCACGAGGACGAACGAGGAGGTCCAGATCTTCTTCACCACCGGAAACTCGAGGTTCCAGAGCCAGCCGGCCGCGACCGAGACGGCGCCGGCCGCCACCAGCCAACCGGCCTTTTGCAGCGGGGCCGGCCCCTGGCTGCGCAGCAGGTACCCGGCGAGGACGCCGAGCAGGCAGGTCGCCACCGCCCCGAGCGTGCTCAGGTAACCTTCGGGGTCGTAGAACTTGTCCCACTTCTTTCCCGGCAAATATTGGAAGTCGAGGTGGTCGGAGACATTCAGCCCGGGTTCGAAACGGCCGGTGACTTGGTTGGTCGTGGCGTAGAAGAGCTTCTCGGCGGAGTTCCACACGGTCCGGTCCCGGAGGGTCGAGGGGTTCGGGGATTTGGGGTTCTGGTAGAACTTGGCCGCCCGTTCATCCCCCGCCTTTTCCGCCAGCACCGCGAGGTTCTCGGAGGTGAGCTGGATGTCGCGGATCGGCACATAGCGCATGATTCCCCAATAGCCGACCAGCAGTCCGGCGCAAATCACCGCCAGGGCGCGGGGCTTGAAAAAGCAGAAGAGCAGGCCCGCCGCGGTGTAGGCCAGGGCGATGCGGTTGAGCACCCCGAGCAGCCGGATGTTCGGCCAGTCATGGGTGAAGCCGCCCGAGTAAAACAGCGCCACGAGGAAGAGCAGCACTCCGCGGGAGAGCAGCCGGCTCAGCGCGGCGGCCCGGCCCGCGCGCTCGATGGCCTTGGTGAGGGAAAAAACCAGCGAAGCCCCCGCGATGAACACAAACAGCGGGAAGATGAGGTCCTCGAAGTGGAATCCCGCCCACTCGACGTGCTCGAGTTGATCCGCCACGAGGCCGACCGCCCGGTTTGGGGTCAGGTGGTGGAGCGCCTCGACGAGCGACTCGGCGCTGATGATCCAGAACATGTCGAAGCCGCGCAGCGCGTCGAGGGACATCAGGCGCTGCGGAGCCCCGGCGTCATCACGCCGGGGGCTGGGAACGTCAGGGGCGGGGGCGGCTGCCATTGGCGGATTTTGGCAGCAGCCCCCGGGCGCGTCGAGCGGTTTCCGCGGGGGGCCGTGTCCCGGAGGGGTGGGGACGTCTCGTCCCCACGTTTTGTTATGAGGTTCCGGCCGGGCAAACCCACGATCCCGCCCTCATCGAGGCGTGGTTTCGGCTGCCGCACGGCCGGGGACGAGACGTCCCCGCCGCTATTGCGGACGGGCTCAGACCTTCCGTTTGCGCGAGACGAATTCCAGATCGTCGTCGGGCTCGTGAAGGAAGATGTGCTCGCCGTCGTCGTCGCGCAGCATGATGCCCTCCTCGGAACCGAGGTAATCCGTGTAGCCGCTGCTGAACTCGCCGCCGTTGCCGTCGCTGACAAAGGCGACCGTGGCACCGTTTTCGTGGTAGTGGACGCGGTCGCCCGCGTGGACCTCGCCGCCGGTGATGTAATGGGGAAGGTTGGCGCTCATAAGCACAACGTGGTGGTTGTTCGCAGGCCGGCGGGCCGGGCCGGGCACGCGTCCGACCCCGGGCCGCCGTCCCCTTCATTAGACCCGTCGGGCGGCGGAGGGAAGCAAAAAAAACCACCCTTCGGGGTATCGGCGAGGGGGTGGCACGAGGTCCGGTGGCGCGGGCCGGCGAACCAGAGCCGTTGACAAAGCCCGCGCTTTCCGTCGTGGGCCCGGCGGTCAAATCGACTTTGTCCACCCCCTGGGCTGCGAACCGCCGCCCCCGGGTTTGCGATTGACTTCGCCGCGCTGCTTTGAGTCGATCAAGAGGATGCAAGAATCCGGGCCGACCGAAGTGGTGACGCTGCCCGCCCTGGCCCGGCAGCGGGTGCAGGCCGGGCCGGTCCCCGAATGGGTGACGTCGCGCTCCTGCGATTTCTCGTTTCAAGCGAAGACCACCCCCCAGGTCACCCAGCTTCTGCTGGAGCGGCAGTATCAGGCCGAGCTGGGCCAGACCTTCCTGCGCACGGTTTTCCGCCTCGAGACACCGCAGGCGGTGCAGCAGCTTTCGCAGTGGCGGTTTGATTTTGATCCCCAGACCCAGACGGTGGTGTTTCACTGGATCAGGATCCGGCGGGGCGGGGTGGAGACCGACCAGACGGCGATCGAGCGGCTCCAGTTTCTCCAGCGGGAGCAGGGTTTGGACGGCTTGGTGATCACCGGGGCCATCACCATCCTGCAGGTCCTGGAGAACGTCGCGCCGGGTGACATCGTGGATTGGGCCCTGACGCTGACGAACCGGCCGCGCCTGCTGCCCGAGAGCGCCGGGCAGTTTTTCTTTCTGCCCGCGGGCGTGGAGGCGGGGGCCTATTACTTTTCGGTGCTGCACCGGGCGGAGCGCGGGCTCCGCTGGACCTCCTCGGCGAAGGAACTGGCGCCGGTGGTCGAGGCGGCCACCGACGCGGCGGGCGGGCTGACGCGGTGGGTGTGGCAGGCGGGGCCGACCACCACGCTGGAGGTGGAGCCCTACACGCCGGGTTGGGAGACGGCGTTCCCGTACATGCAGGTGTCGGACTGTGCCGACTGGGAATCGCTGGCGCGGGCGGTGGCGGAGGCGTGGGTTTCGGAGCCGCCGGGGGAGGCACTCGCGGCCCTGACGGCGACGGCGCGCGGGGCGGGGGCGGATCGGGCGGCGCAGGTGACGCGCGCCATCGAGCTGGTGCAGGACGAGTTCCGCTACCTGAGCGTGAACCTGGAGCTGGGGGGCCAGATTCCCGCGCCGCGGGAGGTGGTGGCGCGGCGGCGCTACGGGGATTGCAAGGATCTGGCCTGCCTGCTGACGGAGCTGCTGCGCAGCCTGGGGGTGGCGGCCCGGCCGGTGCTGGTGGGGACGCGCTGGCGGCGGCGCATTGGCGGGCTGTTGCCGGCCCCCAGCCTGTTCAACCATGTCGTGGTCGAGTTCGAGCTGGGCGGAGAGCGGCGCTGGGTGGACGCCACGGCCAAACGGCAGGGTGGCGGCGCGCTGGAGCGGCGGGTGATGGATTTCGGCCTCGGTCTGCCGGTGGAGGCCGGCACGACGGCCCCGGTGGTGGTGCCGCGCGCCTCCCTTCCGGGCGGCACGCTGGAGGTGAAGGAAACCCTTCTCCTCGACACCACCGGCCAGCCGTCCTGCCTCGCCGTGGTGATGACCGCGCGCGGGGGGCCGGCCGACGCCCTCCGGTTTGAGTTCGAGAACGAGGGGATCGAGGCGGTGGCGAAGAAGCGCTTGCAGCAATGTGCCAACCGCTTCTCGACCGCCTCACGCCTCGCGCCGCTCCAGTACCGGGACGACCGGCTGCGGAACGAGTTTGTGGTGGCGGAGGGGTTCGAGATCAACGGGTTTTTGAAGCTGCTGCCGGGCGGGCAGGCCTACGCGTTCGGGCTTCAGGGCCAGGCTGCGGCCGGCGTTTTCGCGCTGCCCGCCGCCGGGCCCCGGCGGGAGCCGTTTGCCCTCCCGTTTCCCTGTTCCCAGACCCACGTCATCGAGATCGAGTCGGGCGGCGCGCCGAAGGTGGCGATGCCCCCGGCACAAATCGGCAACGAGTTCCTCACCTTCGGCCGCCGGTGCAAGGCCCTGCGTCATTACCTGCGGCTGACCTTCTTCGTGGATGTGCTGGCCGAGTCGCTGCCCGCCGCCCGGGTGGCGGCGCACCGGAAGATGGTGGAGCAGATCTGGTCGGCGGCGTCGATTCAGTTCCGCATTCCGCGGGGCCACGGACGGCCGCGGAAACGGGAGGGCTTCGGCCTGCTGCCGGCGTTCGAGCCGCCGCGGCGGCCGGCGGGGGCGGTCCCGCCGCCGCCGCCGGTGGTCCGACAGACTGCCCCCGCCACCACCGAAGTGGCGCGCCGCTCCGCCCCCGGAGCCCCGGCGGGCGCGCCCGCAGCCGCCGAGCACGCCGCCCAGCCGGAGGGCGAAGCCGGGCCGTCCCCGGTCGTGGACGGTCCGGCGAAGTGGAACCCGGCCTCGATCGGCTCGGCGGGTGTGCTGGTGGCCGCACTGGTTTGTGCGGTGATCGCCCGGGCGGTGCGGGACCAACCGGGGGTGGACAACCCGGCCGCCGGTTTCTTTGGGCTCGGCGCCATGCTCTGGATGTTGGCCTGTGTGCTCGGGCTCGTCGGGTCCTGGCGTGGGAAGCGGCAGCCGTGGCGCTACCGGTACGGCCGGAAGTTCAGTGACGCGGTGATGGCGTCGAGTTTCGCCACGCTGGTGTTGCTGCCCATCATCAGCGGTCCCGCGCCCGGGCAGCGGACGGGGACGGCGCGGATGGCCCCGCCGCCGCCCGCACGGCGCGCCTTGCTGCGGTTCCCCTCGTTTCATTTCGTTTACCGCCCCCCCGCCGCCCCGTGGGGGCAGGTGGATGCGGCGCGGACGGGGCCCGCGAACCTGGTCGCGTTCGCCCGTCCCGACCAGCTCACGTTCGTCATTACGGTTCCCAAGCCAACGGCTGCGCAGGCCGACTGGGACTTGGCGAGGTATGCCACTTGGGTCCGGACGGGGCTGACGAATTATCCCGCTGCGGTGGAGATCAAAGCCGAGGGGGCGGCGCGCCACGGCCAGATGGACGGGTGGGAGTGGGAGACTCACGCGTGGTCGCAAGGGCGCGAGATCTACTCGGTCCGGTTCCTCTGCGTGACGAACGGCTTCGCGTATCTCATGCAAACCTGGGGCCCGCCCGCGCTCGAGACCCGCATCCGCCAGGAGTCGGGGAAGCTCTGCGCGCTGTTCCAGCCGACCGCGCCGCCGACGGTGGCCGAGGCTTCCCCCGGGACGGCGGATCCTGCCGCCACGGGATCTTCCGGAGGGCGGAAATAGTCCCGGCAATTCTCATTTTCATGTGGGGCGGGCATCCTGCCTGCCAATTCAGGAGGGGGCTTCCAGCCCCAGAGCCACGGCTGGAAGCCGCGATAACTGGCAGGCAAGATGCCCGCCGCACTTCCGCCCCGTTCAAAATGAGAGTCGCCGAAATAGTTCACGCGTCCCTTTTCCGGGGCCCCGGGTTCGGTTATGCTGTCGTCATGAGCCATCGATGGTTGAGCCGTTCCGGGGGGCGGGGGACCCGCGCCGGGGCGGGACGGTGGGTGTCGGCGCTGGTCGTGGCCTGGCTGGGGGCCGCCGTAATCGCGCGCGGGGCCGCGCTGGCGCCGGTCAGTTTCAACCGCGAGGTGCGGCCGCTGCTCTCGCAGAACTGCTTCCTCTGCCACGGGCCCGACGCCGGCCGGCGGAAGGGAAAACTCCGGCTCGACCAGCGTGACGAGGCGGTGGCGCGGAAGGCCATCGTTCCCGGCAAGCCGGAGGAGAGCGAGTTGCTGCGCCGGATTTCCAGCCCCAAGCCCAAGGAGGTGATGCCCCCGCCGGAGACACACAAGTCGCTCAGCTCCGCCGAGCAGGAGACGTTGCGGCGGTGGATCGCGGAGGGGGCCCGCTACGAGGGCCACTGGGCCTTTCAGCCGCCGGTCCGACCCGGGGTGCCGGCCGGATCGAACGCGATCGATTGGCTGGTGGAGCGGCGTCTGGCCGAGGTTCACCTCACCCCGGCGGCCCCGGCGGACCCGCGCACGCTCCTCCGGCGGCTATCGTTTGATCTCACCGGCCTGCCCCCGACGCCGGAGCAGGTTGCGGCCTTTGAGCACGACCCCTCCCCGGCGGCCTACGACGCCCTGGTGGAACGGCTGCTCGCCTCGCCGCATTACGGCGAGCGGATGGCCATCGGCTGGCTGGACGCGACCCGCTTCGCCGACACCATCGGCTACCACTCGGACAACCCGCGCAACATCTGGCCCTGGCGCGACTATGTCATTCGCTCTTTCAACGACAACAAGCGGTTCGATGTTTTCACCCGGGAGCAGCTCGCGGGGGATCGCCTGCCGGGGAGCGGCCGCGAGCAGAAGGTCGCCTCCGCCTTCAACCGCCTCCTGCTCAGCACCGAGGAGGGGGGCGCGCAGCCGAAGGACTACGAGGCGCGCATGCTCACCGACCGGGTCCGCGCGGTGGGGGCGGTCTGGCTGGGCGTCACGATCGGCTGCGCGCAGTGCCATGATCACAAGTTCGACCCGTTCACGATGCGGGACTTCTACTCGCTGGGGGCGTTTTTCGCGGATGTGAAGGAGCCGATCGTCGGGGCGCGGGAGCCGGGGATGGCGCTGCCGGACGAGGAACAGGCGCGTCGCCTCGAGGCGCTCGATGGAGAGGTACGGACGCTTGAGGCCGGGTTCAACGCGCCGCACCCGGAACTCGACGCGGCGTTCGCCGCCTGGAGCAAGGACGCGAAGAACCAGGGCAAGTCGCGGGACGAGTTCAAGAAGTCGGCCCTGGAGTTGAAGGATCTCCGGGCGAAGCTCGCGGCCGCCCGGAAGGCGCGGGGTGACTTGGAGGCGGCGATTCCCCACTGCCTCGTCACGGTGGCCGATGAGAAGCCGCGCACGGTGCGGATCCTGCCGCGCGGGAACTTCCTGGTGGAGACCGGGGACATCGTCGACCCGGCGCTGCCCGCGGTGCTGAAGCCCTCCTGGGAGAAGCTCGCGCACCCGGGCCTGACGCGGCTCGATCTGGCGGAATGGCTGGTGGCACCCGAGAACCCGCTGCCGGCGCGCGTGGTGGTGAACCGGATCTGGACGCAGTTTTTCGGCGCGGGCGTGGCCCGGCCGCTGGACGATTTCGGCATGCAGGGCGAGGCGCCCCGGAACCTGGAACTGCTCGACTGGCTCGCCTGTGAGTTTGTCTCGAGCGGTTGGGATGTGAAGCACATGGTCCGGCTCATGGTGTCGTCACGCACGTACCGGCAGGACTCCCATCCCTCCGCCAAGGCGCGCACGGAGGATCCGCTGAACCGCGAATTCTCCGCCCAGGGCCGGTGGCGGCTCGAGGCGGAGCTGGTGCGGGACAACGCCCTGGCCATCTCCGGGCTGCTGGCGCCGCGCATCGGGGGGCCGAGCGTCAAGCCGTACCAGCCCGAGGGATATTGGGAAAACCTGAACTTCCCCGCGCGGACGTGGGAGGCCGGGCAGGGGGACGACCTCCACCGCCGTGGAATTTACACGTGGTGGCAGCGCTCCTATTTGCACCCAAGCCTCCTGGCCTTCGACGCCCCGTCGCGTGAGGAGTGCTGCGCCGAGCGGACCCGCTCGAACATCCCGCAGCAGGCGCTGGCGCTGTTGAACGATCCCACCTACTGCGAGGCCGCGCGGGTGTTCGCCGCTCGGGTGCTGCGCGAGGGCGGCGGCGGCACGGATGAGCGGATCGCCTGGGCGTGGCGGCAGGCGCTCGACCGCGCGCCGGACCCGACCGAGACCGCCACCGCCCGCGCCCTGTTCGCGAAGCATCTCGAGGAGTACCGGCAGGACTCCGCGGCCGCCTCCGCCGTCATCCACGCCGGCGCGGCCCCGCTGCCCGAAGGCGGCGATCAAGCCGAGCTCGCCGCCTGGACCAGTGTCACGCGGCTGATCCTGAACCTGCACGAGACGATCACCCGGAACTGAACCACGCGCCATGTCCGCCCACGACTTTTCCCTCCCGTTCACGAACGCCCGCGCCAGCCGGAGGGTGTTTCTCGGGCGCGCCGCGCAGGGGCTCGGCCGTCTCGCCCTGGCCGGGCTGCTTTCACCCTCGCTGCTCTCCGCCGCCGGAGCCGCCGCCGGCGCGGCCGCCAAGCGCCCGCGCTGGGCCGGGGTGGTGAACCCATTTCATTACCCGCCCAAGGCGCGCCGGGTGATCTGGCTGACCATGGCCGGCGGGCCGTCCCATCTCGAGACCTTCGATTACAAGCCGGTGCTCGCCGGGATGCACGGCCAGCCGATGCCCGCCTCGTTCACCGCGGGCAAGCAGGTCGCCCAGCTCCAGGGCGCCAAGCTGGTTTGTTACGGGCCGCAGCACCAGTTCAAGCGTTTCCCCGGCAGTTCCATCCCCATCTGCGAACTTTTCCCGCACATCGGCTCGGTGATGGACCAGATTTGCCTCGTGCGCTCAATGACCACCGAGGCGATCAACCACGATCCGGCCCACATGTTCATGAACACCGGTTCGCAGATCGCCGGCCGGCCGAGCATGGGCTCGTGGGCGGTGTACGGGCTCGGTTGTGACGCGGAGGATCTCCCCGGGTTCGTCGTCCTCACCTCCCTCGGCAGGGGCGGGCAGAACCAGCCCATCGCCGCGCGCCAATGGGCCGCCGGCCTGCTCCCGAGCCGCTTTCAGGGCGTTCACCTGCGGGGCAAGGGCGACCCGGTCCTCTACCTCGGCAACCCGCCCGGCATCACCCGCGATCGCCAGCACGACGTGGTTGAGGCGGTGAACCAGCTCAACCAGCATTACGACGCCGTGGCCGATGATCCCGAGGTCGCCACCCGCATCGCGCAGTACGAGATGGCGTTCAAGATGCAGGCGAGTGTGCCGGAGTTGATGGACACCAAGGGGGAGCCGGCCTCGGTGCTCGATCTCTACGGCTGCCAGCCGGGCGATGGCTCGTTCGCCGCGAACTGCCTCCTGGCCCGCCGCCTCGCCGAGCGGGGGGTGCGGTTCATCCAGCTCTACCACAAGGATTGGGATCACCACGGGGGGGTGAAGCAGGGGATCGCCTACAAGGCCGGGGAAATTGACCGCGCCTGCATGGCCTTGATCACCGACCTCCGCCAGCGGGGGATGCTCGAGGAGACCTTGATCGTCTGGGCCGGCGAGTTCGGCCGCACGCCGATGAGCCAGGGGGGCGACGGCCGCGATCATCACAACGCCGGATTCAGCGTCTGGCTGGCGGGCGGCGGCATCCAGCCGGGCTGCGTCTTCGGGGCGACCGACGAGATGGGGTATTCCGCGGTCGAGAATGTGGTGGATGTGCACGACCTCCACGCGACCATGCTGCGCCTCCTGGGGATCGAGCACACCCGGCTGGCGATCCAGTTTCAGGGGCTCGACATCCGGCTCACCTCGGTGGCGGGCAAGGTGATCGAGGGGATTCTGGCTTGACCCTGCGAGCTCCGCCGCAAGGTAGGGCAGAGCTGCCGCTCTGCCCAAACTGATGTACGGGACGGTCCGGACGGACGGGCCGCAGAACCTTGGTCAGATGGACTGTGAGGAGATGATGGCGAGGCGTTTTAAGGATCGGGTGGTTGCGGGGGAGATCAGGGCGGCGCGGCAGCGCCGCCCTACCGGGCGGGTGGTAGGGCAGAGCTGCCGCTCTGCCCAGATTGACCTGCGGCGCGCTTGCGCTCTGTTGGTCGCGGTCGGGCTTCTCGCTTCCCTTCCCGCCGCCGCCGCACCGGGCGGAGTCCCTCCACTTGCGCCCTCGTACGCGAGTCTGGCCTCCGGCCCGTGGCGGGTCCACCCGCTCCCGGGCCAGACGAACGTCGTCTTCAGCCTCTACGGCGCCCCCTCTGACCTCGAAACGATCCGCCAGCTCGTCACGGTGATGACCGAGCGCGGGTTGGGAAATGGCTTCGACCCCGGCCCGGGACCGAACCCGGCGTCGAAGGCGGCCCTGGAGTTCCTCGCCGGTGTCCGGTGGCCCTCCATCGGCTACCCCGGAGCTGACATGCAGGTGAAAGGCGGGCGCGGGGTGCTCGGGCCGGACAACGCCGCGGTGTACGAGCCGATGGATCGCGCCGGGGTCTTTGCCGCGGTGCAGCTCGGCGAGTGGGGGTATTATTTCCACAACCTCTCCCACAACGAACCGTGGTGGCGTGACAATTTCGGCGCTGACTTCGGCGCCTACCGCCACCTGATGAAGCCCCCGGGCCTCGCGGGCTACGACCAGCGGCCCACCAGCCGCCGCGAGTGTTACGACGTGGTGCGGGAGTATTTCGCCAGCCGGAACCACGACCTTCTGGGCCGGGTGATCAGCGTCACCGGCCACTCGCACTACGAGTCTTACGCGGCCGAGTGGGGGGCGCGGTGTGTGGGGCTGGAGGTGGGGGAGAACATCGCCTTCACCCAGTCCAAGCTCGCCTTCGCCCGGGGCGCGTCGCGGCAGTGGGCGCGGCCGTGGTCGGTGCAGGTGAGCCCCTGGATGAGCGGAGCCTGCACCTCGCGCGGACCGCTGACGGGTGAGAAGGGCTCCGCCCGCGGGCTGGACGCCGGGCACTCGCTCAGTTTCTACGAGC
>Ga0182030_10023944_pt1 | contig 11253 bp, 11 predicted proteins | sample 812S3MmetaG_FD_121299 | JGI IMG/M metagenome (GOLD analysis project Ga0182030, IMG submission 121299) | Permafrost microbial communities from Stordalen Mire, Sweden - 812S3M metaG (Illumina Assembly) | ecosystem: Environmental > Terrestrial > Soil > Wetlands > Permafrost | place: Sweden...
CCCCTTGAAGGCCGGTGCGTGGTTCCGGCGTGCGCGCTTCGTCATGGTAACTCCTGATTCGCCGCGATCATGCGCGCCGCTGTCAGGCAGAAAATTCAGATAGTTAATGGTGCCCGGGGGCGGCACCAATCTATCGCCTCTCCTCGTCTCAGACTGCGAAATAGTCAATTGATTATTATCGATATTGCTTCGATATTTTCTTTGCATGGCTCTTGTCGTCCGCTACAATCTCATTGAAATTTGTGGACCGATTTGTGGACTGAGAACGAGGCGACATGGGTAAGCTCACCGCGCGCAAAGTCGAGACGGCGAAGACTGGTAAGCATGGCGACAATAACGGGTTGCAGCTTGTCGTCACGTCGACAGGGGCGCGAAAATGGGTGTTGCGCTTCATGCTCGCGGGCCGCGCGCGCGAAATGGGGCTGGGGAGTTATCCAGAGGTTGGCCTTGCGGAGGCACGCGCCAACGCATTCGAGGCGCGAAAGCTCGTTGCGGCCGGAACTGACCCCATCGAAGCGCGAGACGCGACGCGCAAGGTCGACGCTCACGCCAGCAAGGCAATCCCGACTTTCGCTCAGATCGCCACGCTCGTCGTCGGCGACGCCCAAGCGCAGTCCACGAACGCGAAGGTGAAATATCAGTGGGCTCGGCACCTCGGGCCAGCCTTCTGCGCTCCGCTGCTGGCTCGACCCGTGAGCGAGATTTCTACGCTGGATGTGGCGGCGGTTCTAAGACCGGTTTGGGAATCGAAACCGGAAGTCGCGAGAAAGCTCTATCCCGCAATCCGGCGGGTCTTCGAGCGCGCTCGGGTGATCCTGAAAGCTGAACATGGCATCGTTATGTTGGAAAATCCGGCCAACTGGTCCGACATGAAGGCGCAAGGGTTCTCCAAGCCGAGAACGCTCAGCCGGGGGCGGCATCCGTCCTTGCCCTATCCCAGAATGCCGGAATTTACCGCCGCGACGAGAGCGCGCGAGGCGATCGCCGCTCGCATATTGGAGTTCTTGATTCTGACCAATGTGAGGACCGACGCGGCCTTGAGGGCGGAATGGAGCGAGTTCGACCTGAGCGCCGCGCTTTGGACCGTCCCGCTGGATAAACTCAAGGACCGCAAGCATCGTTCCGAGCCGATGCGGATTCCGCTGTCGCCGCGCGCCGTCGCCATTGTCCAGGAAATGGCAGCGGTTCGATCCTCGAGTTTCGTGTTTCCGAGCAGGGCCTCGAACAAGCCATTTTCGAATATGGCGTTGCTCACGGTAATCCGGCGCATGAACGCGACAGACGACAATAAATGGACCGATCCGGTGCAAAGCAAGCCGATCGTCCCGCACGGGTTCCGCACATCGTTCCGCACCTGGGCCGAGGAGGTCGGCCGGTTTCCGCACGCCACGATCGAAGAGGCTATGGGGCATGCGGTTGGAAACGCGATCGAGCGGGCTTATCGCCGAACAGACGTTCTGGAGTTGCGTCGCGAACTCATGAACGCGTGGGCGGCCTATTGCGAGCCGAACGCGGAATCGAAGATTGTCGAGTTGACGGCTGCGTTTGCCCTGTGACTTTGGTGGATTTTGAGTTGGACTTGTTGGTGGATCGGAACCGGACGGGTGCAGCGCGGCGCGGCGGCTGCCATCTGGCGTAGCATCATTGTCCCTTTTGGCTTCCTCGACTGAAAACGCGCCTCAGGAAGCGCCGTCCCAGCTTTGTGTCGGAAGCAATGTCGACGAGTTTGTCGAAAAGCGCGCTGTCATTTGTCAGCCGCCGAAAACTCTGGGGATCGAGCTCCGCATTCACATAAGCGGCAACCACGGCGTGACGGACCCGAAGACAGTTATCCCATTGTTGCCACCAGTACAGGGCAGGCAGGAAGGGCGCGAGCGCTTCGAACGCATCATAGGGCAGTCGAGACGCAGAAATATCGGCGTGAACGCTTTCAAACGCCCTTTCAAAGAGCGGTTCACAGCCGGAACCGGGACGCGCCAGCGCTAGCGCCAAGAGATAAGCGAGCAATTTTAGTCTTGGCTGCCCACGAATGTCGTCTTCTACCCGAAGAAGCGTTGCTGCCCAGGCGGTGGGGGAGGCCTTCAGGCCTGCCGTCACGTCGAGGCCGAGCCATCCAACGAGAGCTCCGAGCCCTGTGGTTGTGGCTGCCCGATCGAGCATGTGACTCGTCAATGTGGGGCTACGCTGGCGCACCACATCCGGCCAGACTCGAGGCACTGGCGAGCCGAACCCGGCAAGCTCCGAGACGAGCACATCAAAGATGCGATCTTGAGTCAGGTCGAGGAAGCAGTCGGCAAAGAATGTGGCCGCTTCCCGGTTGTCCGAAAAGAGCAGTCGATCGAGTACGTGTCCTGCAAGCTCCTGGTCTTCCGGTAGGAGCGCCAGGAAGTCTGACAACTCAACTGCCGGCAAGGAGGTAAGATCAGGGCTATCGAGTAGTGCCGGGTTCGCGCGGACAAGACGTTCCCGGACGATGGGGTGCTTGTGCGATAGGGCCAGAAAACTTTCTGGTTCCGCGACGGCGGACAGGCGGTCCAGCAGCTCGTCGGCGATGGCGGAGCTCTCGTGCAGGGCTCGCTCGGCTATTGTCAGGATTTCTGAAGCGCGTGTCGACCACAGATCGTGGACGGCCTCGAAGGCCGCCTGCGGTGGTGGCGGAAGCGCCGTCACATCTGCATGGCCGACGAAATAGCCCAATGTGTCGATCGGGTCGGTGGCGGGGAGGAGCGAATAGAGGCTGCGGCCGCAGGAAAGGAGGTCTTCCTTTAGCAGCGTGCCGTCCTCCGCGTCCGGCAGCGCGTTGACGACGTTGTCGAGGGTCTGCGTAAGGTTTGCCTCGTCGAGCATCGGGAAGCGGGTCGCCAGGAAGAGCTCGGCCAGAAACCGATACCGGTCACGTCCGCGTCTTATGTCCGAGCCATAGCGCCAGAGGAAGCGTCGAAACTGGGATGGCCCGGACGCCAGCAGATCGTCGAGCGCCGCCTGTTCCCAGTCAGTGGGCGGCCTAGACTCGTCGTCTTGTTTAAGTGGGATGGGCGACAGAGGATCGCGGACGACCCGCAAATCGAAGCGGGCCTTGCTCGACGGATCGCCAGCAAGCCCGGCGGTCCGAAACGAGAAAATGCGCCGCAAACGGGGCCATTGCTGGGACCAGACGGCGAAAATCGCAGCGTCCAACGGCTCGTTGTTCTCCACCAGGATGCGTTGGGATCGTGGCGCATAGAGCGCCCGCAGCACCCGAAGCCCGCTATGCGGGGAGATCGAGGTCCGAAGCGCCACGGCGGCGTTGACCGGATCAATCGTCAATGTGGTTGCATAGGCAGCATAACCTGCCGAGATGCATGGGCGTGCGAAGAGCAATTTGATTACTGAGAGATCGGGGAAGCGGGCCATGTCGGCCAGGGCGATCAGCACCACATGGGTCCAAACGCAGCCGGGTCGGGGCATTTCCGGCGCCGGCCAAGTCCGCATTAAGGCATAGGCTTTAGCAGCCGGGACGGGCATTCCGGTCCAGTATCCGTTGGACTGGCCGGTGTTGAGGCCGGGCACGAGGTCGCTGTGCAGCAGTAGCAGGGACGCCACTTCGTCAGGCAGCCTCAGCGAGGTCGCCAGAAGGCGATGCTCGTCGTCATAGCCGAATAGGCACTGATTGAGTTTGACGAAAGTGTCCGGCTCGACCCCCAACTTAGTCGTCTCCTGTGAGCCACAAGAGGGGCGCAGTCAGATCGTGAGGATCAGCGCCGGGCCCGACGCACTGGATACGTTGGCTCGGCGTCTGACGCACGAGCGCGATGCGCTGTTCGCCGGTGACGTCACCGCCTTGGGCGGAGACGCCGTAGATGCAGTAGGCGAAGCTCTCCGGATTATTAGTCAGGAACTGATGAAGAAAGGGCATTTCGCGCGCGAGCCACTGCTCGGGTGAGGGCTTGGGCTCGAGAACCGCATCCCAGGCCGACACGACGACCGCGAGACGCCTCTGACGCCGAATGAAGGGAGGCCGCAACAAGAATTGCAAGAGGTCGACAAGACGAACCTGCTCGGGGACGGCGTCGGCCGTCCATTCCTTCTCGCCTTCGGGTTCGTCAGACACTTCGGCGTCGGCAATTGCGGGGCCGATGTCGGCCAAAGTCATGCCGTCGCTGGGGCGGTTGGCATTGACAAACAGGAGGATGCCACCGGTGCCTGCAAACCCCTCAATATAGTCGGCAGTGCAAGCCCGGACGGCGAACTGTTCCTTGAAGGACTCTCCTGAAAGATCGGGAAAGCCCAGCACGAATTTCTTCCCACTGACGGGCGCGTGGACTTGGATCGCGACCTTCATCTCGGCCGCCATTGAGGTGCGCGGGACTTCCTCGCAGCGCCGCCAGGCCTCGACGATCGCGTTGAGATGGCCATGATCGCCGACCAGCTTGTCGAGCACGAACTTTGTCTCGACCTCGCCGGCGGTGATCAGGTGCCAGAGCGCCGCGAGAAAGGTCGTCTTTCCGGACCGGGGAAGGCCGAGGATGGAGTGGTATTGCATGCTCACGGCAGTGCTTCCATCGGTGTCCGGGCCAGCAAGCGATCAAACTCGCTGTACAATGCGCAAGGTGGTGGTGGAGGTGGCGTGTAGCGAGGACGCGGAGTCGCCCACTCCTCGATGAGCGTGTCGAGGCCATGGGCGGGCGCGAACGCGGTGGTGGGATCGCGCGCGGCGATTTCGTGGAATGACAAGGATTTCACCCTAGGCGCGAAATCGGCAGACAGTCGGTCGGCAAAGGTGACGAGTGCGTCGGCAATCTCCTGTTTTTCAGGGCTTGCCGCGATCAGGTCGATTTTGGTGGTAACAACCTGCACGATCGAAGTCGGGCCAAGAGCCTCGTTGTCGAGGAAGACCCGCAACGTCTGACGCAGGGACTGGATGGCGCCGTTGCGCTCGATCGGATCTGTAACGCGGCGACCGTCAAGCAAGAGAACGATCCGATCGCCCTGGGGGAGTTCCGGCAGCGTCGCAACCACGGTCGAATTGTTGCGCGCGCTCCGATAGACCTCGCCGGAGCGATCTGAGAGAAGCAGATCCACCCTCTTCCCCGGGTGGCCGTCCGGCGCCACGGCAAAGTGGAAATAACGTAGGTTGTCGAGTTGGGAGGTTCGCGCGGTCTCCGGCACGGCTCGTCCACAGTCGACGCGGGCATGATGAGAGCGGCGTTCTAGGGCGACGAGCGTCCGGCTGCCCGCGAAGCCCAGCCCAGCGAAGGTGCCCTTCAGGAAGCGGTCGTACAGGGCGCAGATGAGCGTGGTCTTTCCGCTCTCGCTGTCGCCGATAACGGTGACGAAAGTGGCAGCACGCCACCGCAAGAAGTGATCGACCTCGTGGGGCGTCAGGGCATCGCCCGAGGGAAGACTGACCCGCTCGACCTCGGACGGTGCCTCGCCGGCGGCCTCCTCGAGCTCACCGTCATAGATGCCGCTCCGCTCGGCCGAGTGATCGCCGTAGTTCGGGCACGAAGCGAGCGGGGTATGACCCTCGGCACAGCTTCCCGTCACGGCGACCTGGCAGTCCGCCTTCCGACAGGTCTTCTGGCTGGTCTCATCTGTCATGGGCTGGGCTCAGTTCAGGGCGCACAGCAGGAGGCGCTCACGGTAAGCCTGCATAGCGAGGTCGAGTGGTGCAAAGGCCGATTTGGCCTCGAGTTTCGTCGCCTTGGCGAAGGCCGTATGCCACGTTGGACCGGGGCCGATCTCATTCGCCTTCGCGAAGGCGGTCAGGACGGGGCAGATCTCCGGCACAGTGCTCAGCCTGTGGTCGAGTTTCAGGCGGTCGAACAGGTCCTGGGGAAGTGCCTCGACGGCATTATTGATGGTGATCTTCGCATTCTGGGTCTTGCGGCCTGCTGCAAGAGTCCTTTGCAAGATGGCGGGCGCGGCGACGGGCCCCACGGCAGACCGGCTCATATCCGCCAAATCAACGCCCGCCAAGACGGCGGCCAAGCCGGGGGCAAGGTCTGCGAACGGCTTTTCAAGCAGCCGGCTCCATCCACCGATGTGCCACCAAAGCATGTCGACCTCTTCGCGAAGCGTCAGTGTCTCCGCCGCAAGGGGTTGGAGGACGCTGAGCAGCTGATTCGTGAGGGTCTTTGTGATTTCGGCGGACTCCTCGCTCACCCGATTCAAAAGAGCGCACGCCCTTGCGATCTCGGGCCCTACGGTGAGCGCCGCGAGCTCGGCAGATAGTTTGCTCGCGGCCGGGAGCTTGACGTGTTTTGGATCGACAGGTGCGTGCTGACGGGCACTCAGGGCCGTCTCCTGGACGGCGAGGCGCATTTCATCAATGAGGTCCGGCCGAACGGATGGCTGGCGAAGGCCGCTGGCAGCAGTGGTCAAAGTTGCGAGCGCTGCGTAAAGTTTGGCATCGGCCACGGCGGCCTTGAGAAGGCCAGCCGCAAGCACTGAGACCTCCCGCGCATTGTCGATCAGGGAAAAGGAGGGGTCCGTCGCCCCGAAGGCATCGCGAAACCAATCAGTGCCGCGCGGGACGGGCAGACCAAAATAGAGGCGGGTGAGATCAATCGCGGTCTGGGGATCGATTGCTTGGCGCAGCTTGTCGAAAGGCTCTTGACGCGTCCGCAGGGCGTCGGGACCCGTCGATAAGCCTGCTGCACGATAATTGTCCGCAAAATTGAACCCGGCCACGTTACGCTCCTCCGCTCCGATGATTGTTGTCAGCGCCGTCGATCGGCCTCTTCTTTGACCGCTTGGTCCAGGTCGTTGACGAGCCCTCGCTCGCGGGCGCGCACGAACACCCGCCGGAATCGCTCAAAATCGGGCTGGTTAGCATCCTCCTCCTCGAGGAGGTTGAGCTTGCCGGCAATTGCCGACTTCTGACTCAGTGTCAGTTTGAAAAACCGAATGCTGATGTCCCGCAACGTGTCCATGGGATCGCTCCTCGCGGACTCCTGGTTGGGCGGCTGCTGGTCCAGAGCAATGGCGCTGGGTGGCTCCATCGGTGCTGCCGGACCTTCTCTCGGGGCGGGCGGTGTCCACGCGTCAAGCCGAATAATTTGCTTGAAGACATCGGCGCCACGATCAGTTTTGGCCCGAAACTCGCCAGGTCTCTGTTGCCATACCCGGACATGAACGCCGACGTTCAGTCGGCGTTCATTGCCTTCACCTTCAACATTCAATTCTAACAGATTGTATCCGGGTTCCCAGCCGGGCTCATTCCTGTCGGGATGGGCAGCACTGGCCGCCACGCGGACCCAATCTCGGCTTGGCAAGATGCGATTGGTGTGAACGTGACCAAACATATGGATTCTTGCAACATCGCCCAGGAAATCCTCAAGGGCATTGCCCTGCCGCAACCAGGCATAGGGATGGTGGCACATGACTACATTTTCGACTCCACGCTCGCGCACGAGTTGGAAGCAAGCCGGATCAATAAAAAGATCTCGCTCCTTGTCTGCCGAGCTTGAGACGAAAGCCGAATTGAAGCCCCAAAGGCGAAGGATCGATCCATCATTCAGAAAAAGGTCACGCTGAGCAAACGTGCGGTCGGGCGGCAGAAGGTCGCAAAAGAACCGCCCCGCAAAGGAATTGTAAGGCCCGAGCGCCTCATAGAGCAATCGCGATGTCTCTGGATCATGCAGTAGGCCGCGAAGAACACCATCAAGCGTAATGTCGTCTGCGCGTTTGATAGTGTTGTGGATGCTTTGAATCACGTTTCTAGACGCGACGCTTCTAACCACGTCGTGATTGCCGGGGATCACGAAAACTGCCGAAAACGTCGTCCCGCAGTCTCGGCACAACTTTTCGAGCCACGATAGTGCGTATGCGTACTCTTCGGGGTGGCCACCGAAGGCAATGTCGCCCGAGACCAGAACAGCATCTGGTTTGGTGCCAATTCGTTCGCACTGGGCGATGGCGTCGCGGAGCAGTTCGCTGCGCAGGTTCGCGTTCGGATCCATAGTGGTGCCGACTTCGCCCTTGCGGAGATGAATGTCGGATAGGTGAAGCAGCAACATTATTCGGCTCTCGACACGGACGCGCGTTCGATGGCGCGGAACAGGGTGGAGCCCGCGACGCTAAGACGGCCGGCGATCTCGAACAGCTTGGTGGATCGGTCGGCGAGGAGGCTTTTGGGCGGCTTGATCTGGTGGGCACTATACTTCGGATACAGGCCGTCCTCGCGCCCTCGTGTTCGGGCGATGGTCCGGCCTACCCTCCTTCGTTCCGGGGTACGCGGGCGCTCCATTTTGGACGAAGCGGTAATCGTCTGCAGGAATAGCCCGCCGTTTGGTATCGCCGCGCCAGTGCCGTCGGCGATGTCTCTGAAACAGACATCCCGTCGTCTGGGCTCCTCGATGAGCTTGATCAATTGGTGGACGGTCCAGCCGAGCCGGTCTAGCTCGAAGACGACGAGTTTGTCGCCCAACCGCAGGTCCGAAAGCGCGTCCATCACGCCTTCCTTGTTCGATTGGTTACGGTCAGAATTGCTCAAGAAGATCCGATCACACCCGGCGCAGCCAAGCGCGCGCGTTTGTTGCTTGAAGTTTTGGTCCGCAGTGGAGGCGGGGGCGTAACCGATGTGCAAGGGGCGAACCGAGCTGTTGCAGTTGCAAAATTCGAGTATCATATGGCCCAAGCGAGACCGATTTTGCAACAGAGTTCCTGAACTGCCCTCTGCCTGTTCAGGCCTGAATGGCCGGATTCGGGATCAAAACGAAACTTCACAATTGCCACAGAAAAAGTGCTCTGACACAGAGCAGCGGTCTATGACAGTTTCGCCACCGTCACCGGTGCGTCCGCGTCGCTGACAACGGCATACGCGAACGTCCACGTCCGTTTGCGCTCAATTGGACTCGCTGTCGAGCATCAGAACGGCATTCTCATTCCGATTGTCGCGCAGCAATGGCGCACAGATCGCGCCCTATTGCACGAAGATGTAGTCTTAAGTTCCTCTTAAGCGCAGGTAGAAAAATGCGGCCTCCAAAAAACTCAGCTTTAGACGCTACGAAGGAGCTTCATGGAACTCCCACGCAGTCTGCGGAAAAAGATACTTCGTTCGCGCCTCTCATTGGGGAAAGTACTTCAACGGCGGCATCTCCAAAAATCCCAACATATGATCGCGGGATAATTGTGAGGGCTATAAATGAACTTCGTACAGGTGCCGTCATATCTTGGCGGACTCGCGATTGGCTCGCAAACGCACTCGATGAGCGGGCTAAATCTGAGATTCGCCTTGTTGCGAAAAGGAGAAAAGGCGGAAGGCCTGAGTCGGATTACTTGTCGTCACCAATTGAGCAATACAAGCATTTGGCGGGGGCATATGTTGCCGCTCTTCGCCTATCTGGCATGCCGCAAAAAGGCGCGATCTTTAAAGCGGCCACACTTTATAACTTACACGAGGATACTGTCGAAAAGGCTTTCACTAAGTTCAATAAATTCAATGAAAACAATAATCATTGTATCCCAATAGCGCAAATAGGTTTTTTCGAAAACTCTCAGGTGCCGGAATCGGAGCAGCGCGCATACGACCAAAAGTGGCAGGTGTACGCTGATGAATATGAAGCAAGCCGCTCATCTAGAGAAATAGACGAAGAAAACATTGGACACGCCGAGAACGAAATCGAACAGATTGCAAAAAAGTTGGGTGCAGTTCTGGCGGAGCGTCAGGGTGCAGCAGCAAGAGCTTGGCTTTGTGAAAGAATGGCGGAGGCACTTACTCAGAGACCTTCCGGCTATCAAACGAACAAGATGATCGTCTGGGCTGCTGAATGCTTGGTCCAATGCTTTTTAGAGAAATTGGAGCAGCAACTAAATGAGGAGCTGTCGCTCAAACTCGGCGAGCAAGTGGCACGTCTAAGCCGCGAATAAAGTCAAGTTTTTTTAGGCGGAATAAATCAAACTATTTAGTCCGCCTATGCGTTGCTGACAGAGCGGATTGGCAGAGTTTATCAGAGACATCATCAAGCAACGGGAGATGTCGATGCCCCCCAACAAACTGAATGTTCCGAAACAAGAACGCCATGCCCTTCGAATAAATGACGCCACTGTTTTCAGCGGTTTGAGCCGCGCGTCCCTTTACAGGGCGATGAAAGATGGCGTGCTGCGCTTCGTCAAAATCGGCAAGCGCCGCCTGATCCTGCGCGCTGATCTCGAAGCCTTCCTGGCAGGAGGCGTCCAATGAGCCGGATCAATCCCAAAAAACCCGGCGCACACTTCAGCGACCCTGATCAACCCTTGCCGCTGCGCGTCGTTAATGGGCGTCTGGACCAACTGTCACTTGCGACGATCGCTCAGGAAATCGTGCTTACGCTGCTCGACTTGCGTCGGCTTCAGATCACGCCGAGCGTTCTCGAAGCCATGCTCCGCGATTTCGACGGTATCGCCAAAGTCGCGAAGATTGGATTTGAGAGTACCGTGCAGGCCCTTGTTCCGATGCAGAGGCAAAGGTCCAACACAGAGAACAAACCAGCTGCGAACACCAGCTCGGCGGACGGAAAGGCACGTCATGAACGCTGAGTTCATCGCCAAAGCCCTTGGCGGGCGGAAGGCGGGCAGTGACTGGTCGGCATGCTGCCCGGCTCATGACGATCGTGAACCGAGCTTGTCCATCACGGACGCCAAAGGCGGCAAGGTGCTCGTGCGCTGTCATGCCGGTTGCGATCAGCGCGACGTGATCGCCGCGCTTCGCTCGCGCGGCGCATGGAATGCCGACGACCGCCGCCGAACTCAGTCCGAGCACAAGAATGATCGCCGGTGTTCCGCCGAGCCCGATCCAGGCGGCCTGAAACGCACCGAGGCAGCGCTTGCGATTTGGCTGGCGGCGCAGCCGGCCGATGGAACACCGGTCGAAGCCTATCTGCGCTCGCGGGGGCTGAAGGTTTTGCCGCCATCCGCCATCCGTTTCCATCCAGGACTGAAGCATCATTCGGGTGGCGTCTGGCCGGCGATGGTGGCGCTCGTGACGCGCGGCGTTGGCGGCAAACCGATCGCCATTCACCGCACATTTCTCGCATCGAACGCAAACGGAAAGGCACCGGTCGATGCCGCGAAGATGATGCTCGGGCCATGCCGAGGCGGCGTGGTGCGACTCGCCGAGCAGGGCGACGTGCTGATGGTCGGCGAAGGAATCGAGACCTGTCTCGCCGCGATGCAGGCGACGGGATATTCCGCGTGGGCCGCGCTCTCGACCTCGGGCCTTCGAGCTCTCGATTTGCCGCGCGATGTGCGCGACGTGATCGTGATCGCGGATGGCGATGATGCCGGCGAAGC
>Ga0182030_10023945_pt1 | contig 11253 bp, 11 predicted proteins | sample 812S3MmetaG_FD_121299 | JGI IMG/M metagenome (GOLD analysis project Ga0182030, IMG submission 121299) | Permafrost microbial communities from Stordalen Mire, Sweden - 812S3M metaG (Illumina Assembly) | ecosystem: Environmental > Terrestrial > Soil > Wetlands > Permafrost | place: Sweden...
CAAATTTCCCCTATGGCGCGCTGGTGCCAAAACTGGTACCAAATATTCTAAAGATTCGCTTATTGTATTGCACAAGCAGTACCCACATAGCTCATGGGCGCGAAAGGTAGACTATTCATATAGCGCTGAGTGAGCCTATGGGAACGCAGAGATGTTCGCGGTCAACTGCAAAAATAATGCAATCGAAGCAAGTAATCCCGTTTTAGCTTGGTTGCCAATCCGCTCCAAATAGGCTCAGGTATCCATCAGACGATGCAAAAATGAAAGTGAGGTTCAACGGATTGGTTCTGTATTTCAGCCAGTGAGACTTTCCTGTAGCACAGTTTGACTTGCACGTAGACACAGTTTCGGCTTTTGAAATTGCAGAGCGCGCGGAAAAATCAAAGATTGTGGGTTGGGCACAAGACTTCGAGTTCGAAGTTACTGAATCCCTGATTATCGACATTGCTGCTCATCATAACACTGAGAAAACTGTCGGCGATATTATGGACATTGTAGTGCGGTCAAAAAGCGATGGAATTGTTGCTGCAAGCACCGAGTATTTGAACCTAGCCGGACTCTACATTGGTCTTCCTGAAGCATTGGAGAAGTGTGGCAAGAAGGTTTGGATTGCAGACCTCGGTTCACTCCCCTTGCCAGAGAAACTTACTGCCTAATTATGTGGTGCTAACTCGGCTTGAGTGCGAGATCGGCGTTTCGCTTCGCTGCTGAAGATTTTATGGGTCGAGTTCGCGGAATCTGCGATCAAAGGAATAACCACCCCGGGCGGCTGGATCCAGCCTCGATACTGCTGCCAATAGCGGGGGCGTTCTTGCGAACATTTTAAACCCCGTAGCCAGAAACGTGATATCACCCCTGGTGCATGAAATGTCCCAGTTCCATTCCTTAAATCGATGGATATATTCGCTCTCTCGAGGAGTTGCTTTCTCTCTTTCGATATTACCAATTTGAATATGGTCGCAAATGTCGAAATCGATTTTAATTTCATGCACATTCTCAAATGCAAGTGTCACTGGGGCGATCCAAAATTGGTAATTGCGTTCAGGTTCGACTGGTGAAATCCATTCAAAAATGTAATCGATGTCTAATAGTAAATCGAAAGCACCTAACGGGAATGCGAGTGCATGAATCGTACAATCGCGCCATGCCAGGTGATCGAAGTCCTCCTCCGACCAAACAATTTTTTCGAGTTCATACTTTGTCCGCATGATTTTTATCCTGTTATTTGCAAATCTCATTATTCCACTTTCGTCCTAAGCATTCTCGACGAGACTGATTTCGCTGGCGCAGAGAGTCGGATTGCCGAGCATGCAAATGTCCAACGGATTCGCTCTTGAGATTGATGCCAGCAAAGTCGGCTGCGGCTATACTATGCATTGCGCAAAATATGCGAGCAATTCTCCTTCTTGATCGCCCACAGCCTATACATTAATAAGCCGCTCCCCTCGCCTGTTTCCCGAATGAGCGCGCTATGAGAGGAACCATGAATCCAAGCCTGCTACCAGTTCTCTCCGCCTTTGCCGCTGCAATATGGTCCGTGTGGACGTGGCAATCGGAGCAGGAGAAGGGGCGTGAAATCAAGCGCGATGAGATGTCGGCTCAGTATGTCAACAGCTTTATTATCGCAACACAAGAAGTCCAGCGGAAGGTCTACAAGATTCTCGAAGAAGATGAGCTACAGTATTATCGCTCGTCCAAAGAGGCTGCTCACGGCGAGTGCGCCTCAGCTGCGACTTTCGAGCTGCTCTGTCTCTTGAGCACATTCTTCGGCTGGGGGCTTATGACTCTCCGCTTTGGACCTTATACCAGAGATTCCAAAATGATTGCGATTATGGCTCAGATTGGCGAAGTGATGGAAAGCCGGTCGCGTTTTCCTGGCGATGCATTTCGTTTCACGGTGGGCGATCGGCATGCGCTTGGACAGGCAGTATTGCGGCGCGTAGGCGAGACGTCTTCCGGACCAGCTTTTGTTAACATTACCAGATTCAAATTCGAAGAAGAAATGTTGAACCCGCAGAGTGAATTCGCCGGCTTGTTCCGAAGTGAAGAAGTTCAATGCACATTCGCTGCCATAGAGCGAGCCGTAAGCGGTGAACCGCTTGAGGGGCACGAACGGCTTGCCGTTTTTCAGAATTTACTTGTCGATTTGGTCACTTACCTGGAGGCTCGAGAAGGATTTCGCATCGCTTTCGGTGAAAGGCGCAGGGCGACAATATTTCAAGATCAATCTGAATCTGAACCTGCTGAGCAAGAAAGTGATGTAAGGATCGTCCACCACACTCTCGGACGTGCTCGGCTGGCAATCCCTGGAATTCAGGGCGACGCTGCTTTCGCAGCACAACTGGTATCACAACTGCAGGGGCTGCCTCATGTAAAACGCGTTCGCGCAAACATCGTGGCTGGTTGTGTTGTGATCGAGTCCATCGATGATTTAGGAGCCGAGGACTTGAAAAACAAGGTCCAAGCCTTAGTAGGACGTTAATCTAAATTTGCGACTTGCGGCAACGACAATGAAGCGTCTTGCTCTTGCGCCGAGAGGGGCTCTTTAGCATGAACCATATAGCCGCAAACCTGATCTCCCTTCATTATGTATTGTTGGCGCATGGTGTGAACGCCAAGTAAGCGTTCGAATAAGCGCGCCTCAAGCACGCAAATCTGCCGATATTGTGAAGCCAGGTTGTGCACGGCGCAATGCTGCTGGTAGATGAAGAAATTGCCATCTTCCAGTTCGTTGAACTCGGTCATGTAGCCATTCTCTGAAAAAATTCTAACCACTTCTCGCACTCTTTCGGGAAGTGAAAGCTTTTGTAAAAACGGTAAAAGCTTTTTTAACAGTGCTTCGTCGCGAATTTGCAAAAGCTCCATTACGCCTTTGTGACCTTTCGCTTCGTACATGGCATCAAGCAGCTCGAAGGCGAAACTGTTGATGGCAGAAGGGAAAAGGGATTCTGCTTTGGGTGTTAGACGATATTTATATGACGGTCGCCCTCTGGTCTGACGCACGAGGCGTGCCTCGACGAGGCCATCTTTCTGCAATCCTGAAAGGTGCCGCCTGACTGCCATTGAGGTTATGCCGAGCACTTCGCAAAGATCAGCAACAGTCATCTCGCTGCGTCTCTTCAGGTAGAAAAGCACAGCCTGATGCGTATTCTCGGGGCTTTCGTTGAGCGGTGGATTTACCATTTAAACGCTTTCTCTTATTGCTGCCGCTTGATTAGTGCTACGCTTTTCTACTCTACGCCCCACATCACGTGGGGGAGAAAAGAAACCATTAAGCATTCGCGACCTTTGGGATATATTTGATACTATTATATCTGTAAAAGGCTTCCGCCTTAAGTTTATTGGATCTCACTTCATTAAAAGTCGACCATAAGTCGGCAAAAACAAGCAGGACACAACATGACAGCGACAACTCCCATCCTCAAAATCAAAGACTTACACGTAGAGGTTGAAGGCAAGCAAATCCTCAAAGGCGTCAACCTGACAGTAAATGCGGGCGAAGTTCATGCGTTGATGGGCCGCAACGGTTCCGGCAAATCGACACTTTCTTACGTACTTATGGGGCATCCGCGCTACAAAGTCACGCAAGGGTCAGTCGAGTACAAAGGGCAAGACCTTCTCGCCATGTCTACCGATGAGCGCGCTCGCTCCGGTATGTATCTCGCTTTTCAATACCCGGTAGCGATTCCGGGCGTTTCGGTATCCAACTTCCTGCGCGCCACAGTCAAAGCGCGTCGCGGTATTGATGTGCCGGTTAAAGAGTTTCGCAAAGAATTGAAAGAGTGCATGGCTAAACTCGGCGTAAAAGACGAGTTTCTATCGCGCTACGTTAACGAAGGTTTCTCCGGCGGCGAAAAGAAGCGCCTCGAAATCTTGCAAATGGCCCTGCTTAAGCCAGATATGGCTTTGCTCGATGAAACTGACTCCGGTCTGGACATCGACGCACTACGCACGGTGGCAGAGGGAATTAGTTCTTTCAACAACAAAGATAATGCAATCATTCTGATTACACACTATCAACGTATTCTCGATTATGTGACGCCCGGGTTCGTGCACGTAATGCAGAGTGGTCAAATAGTCAAATCTGGCGGCAGCGATCTTGCAAAAGAACTCGAAGCTCAGGGATACGACTGGGTAGCAAAAGAGTTTGCTTCAAGCGGCGCTAACTAATAGAGAACCTGAGGAGGCACAATGGTGGCTGAATTATCCAGAGATGAAATGCTCCACAATGTGAAAGCCGATTACAAGTACGGCTTCCATATGGGAGAAGAAGACTACAGCTTCAAGTCTGGCAAAGGTTTGACGCGCGAGATTGTCGTTAAGCTCTCGAAGATGAAAAACGAGCCGGAGTGGATGCTCGAATACCGTCTTAAGGCACTGGACATCTTCTTGAAGAAGCCCATGCCTAAATGGGGCAACACCAAGATGTTGGAAGACATCGATTTCCAAAACATCCATTACTTTGTGCGCGCCACTGACAAACAGGGACGCGATTGGGAAGACGTTCCCGAAAATATTAAAATGACTTTCGACCGCCTCGGTATCCCCGAAGCAGAACGCAAGTTCCTCGCCGGTGTTACAGCTCAGTATGAGTCTGAAGTTGTTTATCACTCGATTAGAGAAGATTTGGAAAAGCAAGGTGTTGTCTTCATGGACATGGACACCGGCTTACGCGAACACGAAGACACCATACGTAAGCACTTCGGCACAATCATTCCTGCCGGAGACAACAAGTTCTCCGCGTTGAACTCCGCAGTTTGGTCCGGTGGCAGCTTCGTTTGGGTGCCGGCTGGTGTCAGAGTGGAAATTCCGCTTCAAGCATATTTCCGTATCAACACCGAAAACATGGGTCAGTTCGAGCGCACCCTAATTATTGCTGAGCCAGGAAGTTATGTTCACTACATTGAAGGATGCACCGCGCCGACATACTCGAGCGATTCGCTGCACTCTGCCGTGGTTGAGCTCATCGCAAAACCGGGCTCTCACATTCGTTATACGACCATTCAAAACTGGTCGAACAACGTTTATAACCTGGTGACCAAGCGCGCTGCGGCTTACGACGGCGCTAAGGTTGAATGGGTTGACGGCAACCTCGGTTCGAAATTGACCATGAAATATCCATCTATATATCTGATGGGACCGAAGGCTCATGGTGAAGTTCTTTCAATCGCGTTTGCAGGCGCAGGTCAGCACCAGGACGCCGGTGCCAAGATGGTTCACTTCGCTCCTGATACCACTTCGATCATCGTATCCAAATCGATTTCGAAAGATGGTGGACGCACGTCATACCGCGGTCTGGTCAAAGTTTATCCTGGTGCGGAAAACGTCAAGTCGTCGGTAAAATGCGACGCTCTCTTGATGGACGAAGATTCGCGCTCAGATACATATCCAACCATGGAAATCGACGAGAAAGACGTCACCATCGAACACGAAGCCACCGTATCCAAGGTGGGTGAAGACCAGCTCTTCTATCTGATGAGCAGAGGTCTGACACAAGAACAAGCTACAACAATGATCGTAAATGGCTTCTTTGAACCATTCACGAAAGAATTGCCACTTGAGTATGCAGTTGAGTTAAACCGCTTGATCGCACTCAATATGGAAGGGTCAGTCGGTTAAACAACTAAATCGCGGAAGAACCGGCCCGCAAGCGGAGCCGGTTCTTTGCGGAAAACGAGATTGGGAAAATGACGGAGTTAGATAAGACTTTTACGATCGCAAAGCAAACTGTTGAAGAGTTAGCATCAAGGCTCTCTGAGCCTACCTGGCTGGTTGATAGCAGGCTGCAAGCCTGGGAAGCCTACTACAAAACAGCGATGCCGACTGACAGAGATGACGGTTGGAAGCGATCTGATATTTCGGCGCTTGACCTTAGCAGTTTGCGCACATCGAATATTGCCGCCGCTGTTGAACGTGAGCAGATTGGCAATGTGCCTACCTGGTTGAACGAGGCGCTCACGCATTTCGGCAAGCTTTCGGGGCTACTTTTCCAGGGTGTGAAAGCACCGGGATTTTTCACTCTCGACAAAGCTCTGGCCGACAAAGGCGTTGTTTTCTGCGACATGGCGACAGCTGTTGTAAAACATGCGGAGCTGGTGAAGCCCTATCTTGCCGGCGCGCTCAACGCCGAAGATGACGGCAAGTTTGGTTTGCTGTCGAAGGCGCTCTTTAACTGCGGCATGTTTCTTTATGTGCCGCGCGGCGTGGAAATTGATTTGCCGTTTTTCTATGCGGTAGATCTTGAAGGCTGTCATAAAGAAGCCGTGTTGCCGCGCACTCTCATCGTCGCCGAAGACTTGAGCAAAGTCAAAGTGGCTTATGTAATTTCCGGCGCGACACCGGCTCCGAACGCTTCAGCTTCTGAGCGCCAAGCCGAGAATGATGAGTTCGCTGAAACTAGCGCTTCGCTACTTTCGCAATTTGTCGAAATGCACGTCAAGCACAGCGCCAAAGTGACATACCTTGAAGCGCAGCTGCAGGGCGACGACATTTTTTTTGTTAACCGCTCTAATTGCCTTGTCGATCGTGATGGACGCTATGAGTCTCTCACGCTTGCTCTGGGCGGCTGCCAGACCAAGTCGGATATGGCTACAATTCTGCGCGCACCAGGGGCTAGCAGTGAAATCCTTGGTGTCGTTCTTGGTAGCGGCGAAGAGAAATTCAGTTTCAACACGATTCAAGAACATGCTGCAACCGACACCACATCTGATATCAACTTCCGTGTGGCACTCAAAGACAAATCTTCGTCAGTTTACGAAGGCATTGTGCGAGTTGCTAAGGTAGCGCAGCGCACCAACGCTTATCAATCAAACAAGAACTTGCTTCTAGATGGAACTGCCACGGCAGATTCAATTCCGAAATTGGAAATTCTGGCAGACGACGTAAAATGTTCGCACGGTGCAACTGTCGGTCCTGTCGATCGGGAGCAAATCTTCTACTTGATGAGCCGCGGAGTCAGTCGCTCGGTCGCCGAACAGCTGGTCGTTCTCGGTTTCTTCCGCCAGACGCTCGAGCAATTTAGCTTCGATAAAGGGTTATCCTGGTTGAGCGAAAATGTATCGCGCAAAATGCACGGTGGCAAGATCGATGCTTCAGCGACAGACTTCTTTGTGGAGCCCGACTAGTTAGGAGACTAGCGATGATTGACAGCGAACATACTCGAAGATTTTTTAGAGTGGGTCAGATTAACGAAATTCCTGATCCAGGTGTCAAAGTAATCAAGGCTGGCAAGAAACAAATTTTGGTGGCACATTGCGAAGGCAACTGGTATGCCATGGACGATCGATGTACCCACGATAATGGTCCACTGGCAGAAGGCAAGCTCGAAGGCTGCCAGATCGAATGCCCGCGCCATGGTGCTCGTTTTGATCTGAAGACAGGCAAAGCTCTTTGCCTGCCGGCCGTAGGTGGTGTTTCTATTTACAGCATCGAAGTACGCGATGGAGAAATTTATGTTGGTTTGCCCACAAATGCAGGACCTTGATTCAGCGAAAATACGCCAGGATTTTCCCATCCTCAAGCGTCAAATTGATGGGAAGCAGTTGGTTTACCTGGACAGTGCCGCAACTTCGCAAAAGCCTCGTTGCGTCATAGATGCTCTGGCAAATTATTACAGCAATTACAATGCCAATATTCATCGTGGCATTCACACTCTGGCTGAGGAAGCGACTGATGCTTTCGAGTTGGCTCGCGATAAGGCAGCCGCTTTTGTTGGAACTAGCGACAAGCGCGAAATTATCTGGACGCGCAATGCCACTGAAGCCATAAATTTGGTGGCACAAAGCTGGGGACGGCAGAACATCGGCGAAGGAGACGAAATTATTCTGAGCCCGCTTGAGCATCATTCAAATCTGGTGCCCTGGCAAATGCTTGCTAAAGAGACCGGTGCCAAACTTGTTTTCGCTAAACTTACTGAAGATGGTCAGCTCGACATTGAATCACTGAAAGCGCTTCTTAATTCGCGCAGTAAGCTAGTTGCGATTACGCAAATGTCTAATGTGCTCGGCACGATTATTCCTATTAAAGAAGTATGTGATATTGCGCATGGTGCCGGCCTTAAAGTTCTAGTCGACGGCGCTCAGGGCATGCCACACTTGCCGACCAGCGTAACTGAGCTTGGCTGCGACTTCCTGGCGTTCTCCCTGCACAAGATGTGCGGACCCACCGGTGTCGGTGTGCTCTGGGCCAAAGCTGAGTTACTTGAAGCAATGCCGCCGGTTCAAGGTGGTGGTGACATGATCACCTCGGTCTGGCGCGATCGTTTTACGGCAAATCAAATTCCCTGGAAGTTTGAAGCCGGTACGCCTAACATCGCCGATGTAATTGCATCAGGCGCCGCGTTCGATTATTTGAGCTCTCTGGGTATGGCAAATATTCGCGCTCACGAAATTGAATTGACGACTTATGCACTTAAGCGCTTTTCCGAAATGGATGATGTAACTATTTATGGTCCTAAAGATCCGCTGGTGAAAGGTGGCGTGATTTCCTTTAATCTGAAGGGACTTCATCCGCATGATGTCGGTCAGGTAGTAAACGAAGACGCCGTGGCCATTCGTGTCGGGCACCACTGCTGCCAGCCGTTGATGCGCGATCTCGACGTTATGGGTACAGCTAGAGCTAGCTTCTACATGTACACCACAAAAGAAGAAATTGATTTGTTAATTAGTTCGCTTGCACGAGTGCAAAAGGTTTTTGGACATGTCGCTCTCAGATGAATTATATCGAGAAACTATTCTCGACCATTATCACAACCCGCGAAATCAAGGCGTTCTCGAAGGCGACGCTGTTCTTTCCGTTGAAGGTGTAAATCCCCTTTGCGGCGACGAGCTAGTTTTGTACTTGAAAGTTGAAGATGGCAAGGTCGAAAACCTTTCGATTAAGTCACGCGGATGTTCGATCAATACAGCCTCAAGTTCAATGATGACTGAGGCGGTGAAAGGGCAAGACCTGGCGCATGTGCAAGAGCTGATCACTAGCTTCAAAGACATGATGATGAAGCCTGAGGAATCGGTTCTGCCTGAAGAGTTTGATGAACTGGAAGCTTTGCAGGGAGTGAAAAAATATCCCGTGCGCATTAAGTGCGCTTTGCTGCCGTGGAACACTTTGATCGAAGGCTTGCGCTGCGCCGAGTCGCGCCACCAGGGTTTAGTTGAAGGACCGAAGACCGTTAGCACTGAATAGTGCAAGTAGCACTAAGTAGTGCCATTAGCACCACATAGTGCCGCCAGCAATAAGTATTGCGATTAGCACCAAATAGTGCCGTTAGCACCAAATAGTATTGGAGTTATTATGTCTACATTGCAGGAAGATCTGGTACTCGAAACAGTAAGAACAATTCTTGACCCAGAACTTGGTGTCAGTATTGTTGATCTCGGGCTAGTATATGGTGTCGAGGTTCTCGAAAATAGCGACGTCAACGTGCGCATGACATTAACGAGTCCCGCCTGCCCTGTTGGTGCTGTCATTCAAGCGCAGGTTCATCAGATAGTAAAAAAATTGCCCTGGGTCAAAGAAGTAAAAGTAGAGCTAGTGTGGAGCCCTCGCTGGGATCCTAAAACCATGGCGACAGAAGACGCTCGCATGGAATTAGGCATTCTTTAAATCGTCCCCGGAAGGCAACGCGTCTCTGGAAGCAAACCGTCACACTTGGGAGCCAAGGCGTCACACCCGGGAGCGCGGGCGTGTCCCGCCCGCTTTTGCTTAATCAGCGCCGAAACAGCCGTCAGAATGAATTCTCTTCCAACTAAGAGCGAGTTCCAGCTTCCATCTTTTTCTGCACTATGACTAGCATTGGACGCAACAAGAATGTCAATTCAGTCGGCGAATTAAGGAGTCTATACAATCGAGCTGCCATGACAGTCTTTCAAATCTTTATTTGAAGATGGGAAAGTTTGAAAGAGCTAAAGAAGAAAGACATTTGGCTGAGCAATCTTCCGTTGAGAATCGCGTTGTCGAAATAACTATCCCTTCTCCCGGCGATATAATTCATGGCCGTGAACTTCGAAAGAAATGAAGGTCGGAGTTTCAGGCAGCCATCCCCAGTCTGTCTTTAAAAACATATCTGCCGCATTTCGCCTGATCGGATGACACATATCCCTTGGGATCCAATTGCTTAATAAATATGACATCTGGCGCTGCCAAGCTGATAAATTACATCAGACAATGCTTTGCGGTATGTTTGCATGTTAATGCTGGCATTGTTTTCATGCGGTTAACGGCGGCGGTTCATGCCAAGACCTGTAATTCACGACAACGACGGGCACGTCGATGACATCCTGAGCAGTCTGCTTTTGTGGCTTTCACCCGAAGTCTCGATGCAGGCAATCACGGTCACTGATGGTGACTGTTTTGCGCAGCAATCGTTCGAAGCCCTGGTAAAAATCGCTACGTTTCTCGACCTGGAAGGCGCAGAAATTGCTTATAGCGACGAACCTTGCCCCAATCCATTCCCTGACAATTGGCGGCGCGAAAGTTACATCATAAATGAACTTCCAATTTTTAGTGACAATGACTTTCGCTCGCCATATCAGACAACAAGACCGCGCAAATCGCAGACGCTAATAAGCGATGTTCTGGGCAACTCCAAGCAAAAGGTAACGCTCGTTTGTACAGGACCGTTGACAAACATTGCAGCAGTTTTCGAAGCGCGCCCCGACCTCAAATCAAATGTTGAACATTGTTTCGTTATGGGCGGTGCCGTTTCCGTAGCTGGAAATGTCGAAATGCCTGATCATGATGGCACTGCCGAGTGGAATTTTTACGCCGACCCGATGGCGGCGAAGAAATTTATCGAGAGTGGTTTGCCTATAACACTCATTCCACTCGATGTTACAAACAACGTTCCGGTTACCCGAGAATTTCTACTCAAGTTAGATGCGCAGGCAGAGAATCATCGCGCCTCGCAATTGGCGGCGCGTCTGTTTGGTTTGGTAAAAGGATTCAACTATTATTTCTGGGATACATTGACGGCGGCAGCTGTTCTTCGCCCCGAGTTTTTCACCTTCAAAGATCAGCGCATTGACGTAGCCGGCAATGGTAAAAGTCAGGGCAAAACACATGCAAGCCTCTTTGGTGGCAAAAAAGTTCGCGTCGCGACGTCGGTTAAGATCGAGCCGTTTGAAGATATGGTGTTGGAGATATTGCGGCGCAAATAATGTGCCGGGTGAATTATGTCATTTGAAATACTGCTAACACGAACTGTTGTGCCCGGTGTGGAACGGCGTTTGGAGCCAAGCGGCGTCCCGTTGACTCGCG
>Ga0182030_10023947_pt1 | contig 11251 bp, 8 predicted proteins | sample 812S3MmetaG_FD_121299 | JGI IMG/M metagenome (GOLD analysis project Ga0182030, IMG submission 121299) | Permafrost microbial communities from Stordalen Mire, Sweden - 812S3M metaG (Illumina Assembly) | ecosystem: Environmental > Terrestrial > Soil > Wetlands > Permafrost | place: Sweden...
AATACTTCAGCGACGGGATCACCGAAGACATCATTACCGAGCTGTCGCGCTGGCGGCTGTTCTCGGTGCGATCCCGCTCGGCGTCGTTCCGCTATCGCGGCGCGGCGGTCGACTTGCGGCAGGTTGCGCGCGAATTGAACGTTCGTTTCGTCGTCGAAGGCAGCGTCCGCCGCTTGGGCGAGCGCATTCGGACCAGCGTCCAGTTGATCGACGCCGAAACCGGCAGCCATGTCTGGGGCGAGAGATTTGACCGCCGGCTGGACGAGATTTTTGCCGTTCAGGACCGAGTCGTGCAAACGATCGTCAGCACCTTGGTCGGTCGGGTGCAGGTCTCGGATGCGGAACGTGCGCGGCGCAAGCCGCCGTCGAGTCTGGCGGCCTACGAGTGTGTTTTGCGGGCGAATGCACTGCCCTGGGATGACCCCGACGGCGCGGCGGAGGCGGTACGACTGGTCAAAAAGGCCATCGAACTCGACCCCGCCTACGGATTCGCGTACGCATTGCTTGCCTCGCTTCGCCAACAGCAATGGAGCGAAGATGCGGGAGATTCGGACGCCGCATTGGACGAGGCATACGCGCTCGCCATGCGGTCGGTCGCGCTCGACGACGGCGAGAGCACCTGCCACGCCATCCTCGGACATGTGTGCGTGCGACAACGCTCGTACGAGTTGGCTGTGCAATACGCGCAACGCGCGGTTGAGCTCAATCCCAGCAACCAATGGAACGCGGCCGACCTCGGAGCTATTTTGGTCTATGCGGGTCGCTCAGAAGAGGCGCTAACGTGGTTCTCGAAGGCACGCGAGATCGACCCCTACTTCGACCTGGCATGGTATTGGCGCGCGATTTGTCTGGCGTACATGACCATGGGTCGCTATGCCGATGCCTTGTCGAACCTGAGCCACGCGCGCGTGCGCACGTATCGCTACGTGGCGCTGGCCGCCGGATGCCACGCCCAGTTGGGCGACATGGAGCGCGCCAGAGCAAGCACTGTCGAGTGCCTGGCCTCGAGGCCAAACTTCTCGATCGCCCAATTCAAGAGAAAGGAGCCGTACAAGAACCCGGCCGATGCGCAGCAAGTCGCTGCCTCGCTGCGCATGGCCGGCCTGCCGGATTTCGTCGAGCCAGCGTGGGTGAGCGAAGTCCTGCATTTTTGGTTTGCCGAACTGGGGGAAGATCATTGGTTCGTGAAGCGACCCGACCTCGATGTGCGCATCCGCGATCGCTTCCTGCCGCTGCACGAGCGAATCCTCGCGCAACATGAATCCGTCGCGTCGGGTGGACGCGCCGTGCTGGCTGCCGTAATCGTCCTCGATCAATTCTCGCGCAACATGTTCCGCGACACGCCGCGTGCTTTCGCCGCCGATCCCAGCGCACGTCAACTAGCGAGCGCCGCTATCAAGCAGGGGTTTGATGCCGCCATGGAGAAAAGCGAACGGTACTTTCTCTATCTGCCATTCGAGCACAGCGAGGATCGCGAAGATCAGGCGCTCGCGATCGATTTCATCGCACGCCTCGGCAACGAGGACTGGACCCGTGACGCGCTCGCTCACAAGGTGATCATCGATCGCTTCGGCCGCTTCCCGCACCGCAATGCAATCCTCGGCCGAAATTCGTCGCCTGAGGAACTCGCGCTTCTCACGCAAGAACGCGAGCAATGGTTCTGAGCGGGCCGCCGTTCAAATATCGAAGTAGATCGCGTCCGGCTCGGCGGCGCCGTCGCGCGTCAACACGCGCAGCTCCGGCTCCTTGAGCGACACGCGCGAGCGCGGCGGCACGCTGCGCGTCAAGAACACCGAGCCGCCAATGACACTGTCGGCGCCGACCACCGTTTCTCCGCCGAGCACCGTGGCGTTGGCATACAGGGTCGAGCCGCTCTCCACCGTCGGATGGCGTTTCTTGCCGCGGATGATGTGGCCTGCCGCATCGCGCGGAAAGGACAGCGCGCCCAAGGTCACGCCCTGGTACAGCTTGACCCCTTCGCCGATGTGCGTGGTCTCTCCGACCACGACGCCGGTGGCATGATCGATGAAAAACGCGGGGCCGATGTTCGCCCCAGGATGAATATCGGCGCCCGTCTTCGAATGCGCCCATTCCGTCATGATGCGCGCCATCATCGGCACGCCGAGGTCGTATAAAGCATGGGCGATGCGATACACGCTCACCGCCAATACGCCGGGATAGGCGAGAATCACTTCGTCGAGATTGGTGGCCGCGGGATCGCCGTCGTATGCCGCCTGCACATCCCGGATCAGCAGGCTGCGGATCTCCGGCAGGCGATCCAAGAAAATTTCCGCGAGTTCATGGGCCCGCGGTGCACATTCGCGGAATTCAGGCCGTCCCGCCTCCGCGCGCGCAGCATCGCGCTCGCGGCCGTAGCAAAGGCAGTGCTCCATCTCGCGCTCGAGTTTCGGAGACAACACCGCCAGCGACTCTGCCACGTAGGCGCGCAGATTCTCGCTGCTCAAATCGCGGCGGCCGAAATAGCCGGGGTACATCAAATCGAGCACCCCTTCCAAGATTTCGACGATGGCCTCGCGCGACGGTAGATAGCGATGCGAGATGCGTCGAGCACGTTCATCGCCCGCGTAGCTATCGAGAAACTCTTCGGTGAGTTGCTCGAGCGCGGAACGCGGCGGCTGCGGTTGCGCGACGGCTTTCATCGAGTGCGGCTACGCGACCGCCTGCATCTTCTCGACGTCCTCGAACAGGCCTTCGAACAATGCACCCGACAGGTAGCGCTCGCCGGCATCCGGCAATATCACGACGATGGTTTTGCCCTTCTGCGCAGGCTCGCGCGCCAGGCGCAGCGCCACGGCCATTGCCGCGCCGCACGAGATGCCGCTCAGCAATCCTTCTTCGCGCGCCAGACGGCGCGCGGTCTCGATGGCCTCTTCGTTGCTGACCTGCTCGACGCGATCGACCAACGACAAATCCAAGTTCTTCGGAATAAAACCCGCGCCAATGCCTTGGATCTTGTGCGGCGTCGGCGTCAGCGGCTGGTTCGCCAAGGTCTGCGTGATCACCGGTGAATTCACCGGCTCCACCGCGACGGTGAGAATCTTCTTGCCGCGCGTATTCTTGATGTAGCGCGATACACCGGTGAGCGTGCCGCCGGTGCCGACGCCGCTTACGAACACATCGACTTGGCCGTCGGTGTCATCCCAAATCTCGGGTCCCGTGGTCTTTTCATGGATCCCGGGATTTGCCGGGTTCTCGAATTGCCGCACCAGCAAGTACTTGCTCGGATCGGCGGCGGCCAACTCCTCGGCCTTGGCGATGGCGCCTTTCATGCCCTTGGCGCCGGGGGTGAGTACAAGCTTGGCACCGAACGCGACCAGCACCTTGCGCCGCTCCATGCTCATGGTCTCCGGCATGGTGAGCACGCAGCCGTAGCCGCGGGCGGCGGCGGCGTAGGCGAGTGCGATGCCGGTGTTGCCGCTGGTCGCCTCAACGATGGACATGCCGGGTTTCAGCGTGCCGCGCTCTTCGGCGTCCCACACCATGGCTGCGCCGATTCGGCACTTCACCGAGTACGCGGGATTGCGTCCCTCGATCTTGGCCAAAATCGTCGCGCCGCTGCTCGCGTCCAGTCGATTGATTCGCACTAAGGGTGTGCGGCCGATGGACTTGGTGTTGTCCTCGTATACATGCATAGGTCACCTCATTGACTATGGTCGGATTTTCCTCCTAAGCCGGAGGAAAATGCCATAGATTTGTTATGAGGTTCTGCCGCGGGGTTATAAGCCTAGGGGGCGCTCGGCACCATCGACAGCGGCTGTGGCCGGCCCACCACGAATCCCTGGACGAAGTCGATGCCCATGCCGATGACCTTGTCGAGAGATACCTGGTCCTCCACCTGTTCGGCAACCACCCGGAAATTGAGGCTGCGCGATAAATCGATCATGGCCGCCACCATGGCCTGATTGACGCTGTCCGCGGCCAGATTGCGGATGAACGAGCCATCGATTTTCAAGTAGTCCATCGGCAGTGTGCGCAGAGTCGAGAACGAGCTCAAGCCGCTGCCGAAATCGTCCAGCGCGAACTCACAGCCGGTGCCGTGCAGCACCGCGATAAAGCGCTGTGCATGATCGAGGTTCGCAACCACCGAACTCTCGGTGAGTTCGAAGCAAATGTCGGCCGGGTTGGCGCCGGTATGATCGAAGCAATCGACCACGAATTCCAAGAAATCCGAATCGCCGAGCGTTTGTCCGGCAATATTGATCGCGACGCTGCGGCCCGGCGGCAGTTTCATGCCGCCGCGTCCCAACGCCGACAGCACGGTCTGCACCACCCAGCGATCGATTTTCGGCATCAGGCGAAAACGCTCCGCGGCGCGGATGAATTCCGCGGGTGGTACGCCCGGCTGGCCGTTCTCGCCCTCCAGGCGCACGAACACCTCGAGCGCCGGACCGCGCACGCCGTCCGGACGGGCGTGCACGATGGGCTGGTAGTAGAGCTCGAACTTGTTGTCGCGCAACGCGCCTTGCAGCTTCTGCAGCCAATGAATCTCGCCGCTGTGCCGGGCGCTCGCTTCTTCGCGCGCCGAATACACGTGCACGTGCAGGCCGCCCTGTTTTTTGGCCATGTAGCAGGCTGAATCGGCCGAATTCATGATGTCTTCGATGGCACCCTCGGCGCCGCTGCCGATTTCCACCAAGCCGATGCTCACGCCGATGCTGAAAATCTTGTCTTTCCACACGAAGCGGTAGTCCGCGACCGAGCGCACCACGTCGTCGGCGATCTGCCGTGCCTTCTCCAGCGGGCACCCCACCAACAGCAAGGCGAATTCGTCGCCGCCGATTCGGCCCACCGTGTCGGAATCACGCACGGCCTCTTTGATGAGCGAGGCCACCTCGCGCAGCATGTTGTCGCCGGCCGTGTGGCCGCAGGTGTCGTTGACGACTTTGAAACGGTCGAGGTCCAGATAGCAGAGCCCATGTCCGACCTTGCCGGTCTGCGCAGAATCCATGGCCTCCTGCAGGCGCCGCTCGAACTCGCGGCGATTCACCAAGCCGGTGAGGGCATCATGGCTCGCTTGGTAAGTCATTTGACGCGTGAGCCCGCGCAGCTCGCTGGTGTCGTGCAACACCAGCACCGAGCCGATGATGTCCTTGCCGTCGAAACGCAGCGGCGTGACGCTGATTTCGACCGAGCGTTCGGGGCCTGCGTTCGCGGGCACCAGCACCGCGCGCCGCCCCATCGTCACCCGGCCGCCGGTGGTCAGGGCCTTGCGCACCGGATCTCCCAGCGAATGGCGGTCGGACTCATCCACCAGCGCGGCGACCTCGGAAAACGACTTGCCCATGACCTGATCGAAGCGTTGGCCGAGCAAGCTCTCGGCCGCGTGATTGATATAGTCGATGCGGCCCTCGGCATCGACCGTGATCACGCTCTCGCCCATGGCGTCGAGCGTGACCATGGCGCGCGGCCGCGAGGCGACCGGGGTTTGCGCGCCCTCCGGCAGCATCTCGAGCACGGTCAGCAACAAGGCCGGCTCGCCGCCGCTCTCGATCACCAGGCTCGACAGTTCGACGCGCGTCACCTGCGCCTGCGCGCTGACGAGTTCGACCTCGTAGCGCTCGGCTGCGGGTTCGCCGGCCAGCCGGCGGCGCAAATTGTTGGCGACCAGATCCACGTACTCGGGCTGGACGAAGTCGGTGAGCGGCTTGCCGACGACCTCCTCGGCGGACAAATTGAGCAGCGCCAGAAACCGCGAATTGGCGAACAGAATGCGATCGCGGTGGACCAGGACCGCGTCGTGCACGGTCTCGACCAAGCGCTGCAACAGCTGCTCGCGATCGAGCAGGCGCGCGCCGCGCTCGTCGAGGTTTTCCAACAATTGGTTGACGGCCGAACCCAATTGACCGAGTGACTCGGTCTTGCCCTCAAGCCCGATGCGCCCGGCCACGCCCGCTTCGCGGCTGAGCTGCCAAACCTGCGCCGAGAACTCGTTGACAGCGCGCTCCTGGCGGCGTTTCCACACCACCAGTACAACCAAGGCAATCGCCAAAACGGCCGAGGTCAAACACCACATTTCGACGGGAGACAAGATCAACGCGGACCTCGATAACGACGAGTCAATACGACGCTTGATCTTAGAACCCGTGCCGGGTTGGTCACGTCGCGAATCATCGTGTAACTAAGAATAACGCACGGGCATGGCATACCCTGTCAAAATTGACCATAATCAACGGCCTTATTCGCCCTCGAGAAATCATGGATACGTTGGCCGCTCGGCAGCAAATGGTGGATCAGCAGATCCGCACCTGGGAAGTTCTCGACCCGCGTGTTCTCGATGCGCTCTGTCAAGTTCCGCGCGAAGCATTCGTGCCTCCTGACTATCGCGAGCTGGCGTTTGCGGATGCGCCGATTCCCATCGGATTCGGCCAATCGATGCTGGCGCCCAAGCTTCAAGGCCGCATTCTGCAAGCACTCGCCGTGAACGCCACCGACAGCGTTTTGGAAGTCGGCAGCGGATTAGGTTATCTGTCCGCCTGCTTAAGTTTACTCGGTGCGTCGACTCATTCGATCGACATTCATGCGGAACTGATCGAAGCGGCGCGCGCGAACTTGGGTGCAGTACCCCAGGCGAAGGTGCAATTCGAGCTTCGCGATGCATTCAGCGCCGAGCCGCTTGGCGAATATGACGTGGTCGCGGTCACCGGTTCGTTGCCGGTGTATGACACTCGCTTCCAGAGGTCTCTGCGCGTCGGCGGCCGGCTGTTCGCGATCGTCGGCGTGGCGCCGGTCATGGACGCCGTACTGGTGCGCCGGGTCGACAACGACGAGTGGATTCGCGAGAGCCTGTTCGAGACCGTCGTCGACGCACTGATCAACGCCACGGCGGCACAGAAGTTCGTGTTCTGATGGTCACCGACATGAGTCCGAAGGAATTCGTCGAACGGCGCGCGGGCGGCCGCAAAATGACACTATTGGACGTGCGCGAGGACTGGGAAATCAAACTCGCTCCGGTGCCATCCGAGCTGGTCCATATCCCGATGGGACAGGTGGCGGAGCGGCTCGATGAACTCGACCCGCAACAAGAGACGGTCGTCATTTGCCGATCCGGCGGCCGCAGCGGCGAGGTGGCGCGCTTCCTCTCGACCCAGGGTTTCGTTTCGGTGTACAACCTCGCCGGCGGCATTTTGGCGTGGTCTCGGGACCTCGACCCACAAATACCGCAATATTGATCCATCGGGATCTTGACTCACTGGGTGATATGGTTATATATAACACCATATGACCCATTGCCGATCGAAGAATATGAAGCGATTTTTGACTCTAGCGGCGTTGATTTTGGCGTCCTCCATGGCACCGGCCGCGGATCTTCTGGCGGTCTACCAGCGAGCCCTGCAAAACGACCCGCAACTTCGCGAGGCCGAGGCCACCCGGCTCGCCGCGCTCGAGGCCAAGCCCCAGGCATTGTCCGCACTCTTGCCGCAACTGTCGGCGAGCGGCACCGTGTCTCGCGAAAAGGACACGGGAGCGACCAATACCACTGAACCCGTCTCCACGGGTCCGAGCCCGACGAGCCCGACCGTGCTCGAAAGCTTTCCCTTCGCCGGCCGAGTCGACACCACCACGCACCGCTACGGACTCGATCTTAAGCAAAACATCTTTCGCTGGGAAAATTGGGTGGCGCTGAAGACCGCCGACTCCCAAGTCGCGCAAGCCGAGGCTGACTACCAGGCCGCGCAGCAAGATCTCATGGAGCGCGTCGCGCAGCGCTACTTCGATGTGCTCGCCGCGCAGGACGACCTCGAGGCGCAACAGGTCGCACTGCTCTCTATCCAGCGCCAGCTCGATCAAGCGGAATCGCGCTTCCAGATCGGCCTGATTGCCGTCACCGATGTCGAGGAGGCGCGCGCCGCGCATGACAGCGGTGCGGCCGCCGTGATCGCCGCCAAGCGCACGCTCGCGTCCAATCAGGAATTGCTGCGCGAGATCACCGGCGATGGCTTCGACTTTCTGGCACGCCCGATCGAGCCGTTCGAACTGACGAACCCGGATCCCGTCAGCGAAGATCGCTGGGTCGACATGGCCTTGCAACAGAATCTATCGCTGGTGTCGAGCCGGCTGGCGGCCGACATTGCGCGCGAGAACGTGAGCTCCGCCCGCGGCGGCCATTTTCCAACGCTCGATTTGGTGGGTGGCGACTACAAGGCGACCAGCAACGGTACCGATACGTTCAACGACGGTACGCCGGCCGGCGGTACCACCTTGAACCAAACACAGCGCACCATCGGCCTACAGTTGACCTTCCCGATCTATTCGGGCGGCCTGGTCTCATCGCAAGTGCGTCAGGCGGTATACCAGCACCGCGCCGCCAAGGAGCGCGTCGAGCGAGTCGCCCGGCAGACCGAACACGACGCGCGCGATTCCTATCTCGGCGTGCTCTCGGAGATCTCGCGGGTCAAAGCGCTGCGCCGGGCGGTGCAGTCGAACGCGATCTCGCTGCGGGCCACGGAATCAGGCTATGAGGCCGGCACCCGAACCGCGGTGGACGTGCTGCAGTCCCGACAGCTCTGGGTACAGGCAACGACCGACTATTCCCGCAGCCGTTATGACTACATGCTGAACGTGATCAAGCTGCAGCAAGCCGCCGGTACCTTGTCGCAACAGAGTCTGGAAAAGATCAACAGCTTGCTCAAGGACTCGCCCCCGCCGCCGCCGGCGTCGGCGTCGGAGATGCCGGATCCGGCAGCAACGGTTCGATGAGCTCGAGCAGACGCCGCACGCTGCCGCGATTCACCTCGACGATGTGCCGGCCGTTCTCGCCCATACGCTGACGGGCGGCCGGATCGTTCAACAGGGATCGCAGCGCCGCCGCGAGTTCCGCCGCATTCGCGACCTCCAATGCGGCGCCCTCTTTCAAGAGCTGCCGAGCAATGTCTTTGCCGTTCGCATATGAAGGTCCGGTCAACACCGGCAGTCCGAGCGCCGCAGGTTCCAATAGATTGTGGCCGCCGATCGGCACCAAGCTGCCGCCGACGAATGCGACATCCGCTGCGGCGTACAGCGCCGCAAGCTCGCCCACCGTGTCGACCAGCACCACGTGTGTCGCGCCCGTAGCGGCCGTGCCGCGGCTGCGCCGCGTGAAGGGCACGTTTTGCCGACGCAGCAAATCGGCCACGCCGTCGAATCGGTCCGGGTGCCGCGGCACCAACAGCAACAGAGCGTCGGGCCGCTCGCCGCGCAACCCCGCGTGCGCCGCCAGCACTTGTTCTTCCTCGCCCGCGTGGGTGCTGCCGGCAATCCACACCGGCCGTTCGGCGCCGAATTCGGCGCGCAGCTTGCGGCCTCGATCGAGCGCCGCCGGGTCTATCTCCAAATCGAATTTGATGTTGCCGATCACATGGGTTTGAGCTCTCCCGGCCCCGATGGCGATGAAGCGCTTCGCGTCCTCGGCGCTCTGAACCGCGAGCTGCACGGCGGCGGAGAATATGCCGCGAAACAGGTCCCCGAAGCGCTGGTAGCGCGCAACGGATTTCGCCGACAGGCGGGCACTGGCGAGCAGCAGCGGCACGCCGCGCCGCGCGCACTCGTGAAACAGGTTGGGCCAGAGCTCGGTCTCCACGATGACGGCGAGCTTCGGCCGGGTGCGATCCAAGAATCGCGCCACGGCACTCGGTGTGTCGTAAGGCAAGAAGCGCACCTCCGCGTTGGCGAACAAGGCCCGAGCACGCGCCCGTCCGGTCGGCGTCGCAGTGGTCAGCACCAACGGATACTGCGGATAGCGCGAGCGCAGTGCACGCACCAGCGGTGCCGACGCCGACATCTCTCCTAAGCTGACCGCGTGCAGCCAAAGAGTCGGCGCGCCGCCGAGCCTCGCCCCCCATCCGAAGCGCTCGCCCAAGCCCTGCCAATAGCCCCGCTCGCGCAGGCCGCGCCATAGCACCACGGCGAAGGCGAGCGGCGCGACGCAGAAAATCAGCGCGGAGTACAAGCGGCGCATCACCCGGCACGGTATCCGGCGAGCAGCGCGCTCCACAGCGCGTCGGAAAACCGGCCGGCCGGCAAACCCCGCGATATTTTTCTGAGCGAGCGCCGCAAGCGCTGCAAATTCCGCGAGCGCCACTCGCCCGGTGCGCGCACTCGCCCACGATCGAAGTCGATCACGGTGATCTCGCCGCGCGCGTCGAGCAATAAATTGTGGGCATTGAGATCGGCATGATCGACGCCGGCACGATGCAGCCGCGCGACGCTTGCGCCGATCGCATGCCACAGGGATTCTGGAAGCGCGCGCTGTGCGATCACCGCGCTCAAGGGCTCCGCCGCCACGATGCGCTGCGTGATCAAATCGCAACGGTACAGCAAACCCGCACGGCTGTAGCTTGCAGCCACGGGCTTCGGCACCGGCAAACCGCGCTCCGTCAGCAACTCCAGCAAGCGCCACTCGACGAAAGCCCGCACCTTATTTTCGCCCGCCCATAGGTAGCCATCCTGCGAAAACCGCGCAATGAAACCGCCGCGGCGAAAATGCCTGAGCACCCATTGGGCGCCGGAGGCGATGAACCAAGCCGCTCCACGGCCACCGCTGACCGCAACCAGTTCGCCGCGCGCCCGCCAAAATTCAGGGTCGAACAGCGACTCTTGAGCGTCCTGCGGCAGATTGCCAATGCAAGCCGGATCAGCCAGCATGGCGCCCGTGGCAGTGGCAATGCGTCGGCCGTTTATCACTTTATTATGACTCTCGAGTTCAACCCACCGCCGCAGCATGTGTGTCTGTTGCGTCTTTCGGCTATCGGCGATACCTGCCATGCGCTGGCGGCACTTCGAGCCTTCCAGGCGGCGTGGCCGCAAACCCGCTTCACCTGGATCATCGGCAAACTCGAAGCCAAACTGATGACGGCCATCGTTCCGCAAATCGAGTTTATCACCTTCGACAAACGCACAATGTTTAAGGAGCTTAAGCGCCTGCGCGGCGAATTGCGCGGCCGCCGCTTCGACTTGCTGCTCGATTTGCAATTGTCGTTTCGCGCCAGCCTCGTCAGCACCTTGATCAACGCGCCCATCAAACTCGGCTTCGATCGCGAACGCGCGCGCGAGCTGCAATGGTGCTTCAGCAATGCGCGCATCGCACCCGCCGCCCGCGAACACGTGCTGGACTCTTTCATGGGATTCGCGCGCGCCTGCGGCATCACTCCCAAGCAGCCTTTCTGGAACCCGGTGCTGCCCCGAGAGGCGCTCAACTACGCCAACGGCATCGTCACCGACGATCGCCCGATACTGCTGATCAGCCCCTGTTCCA
>Ga0182030_10023948_pt1 | contig 11251 bp, 12 predicted proteins | sample 812S3MmetaG_FD_121299 | JGI IMG/M metagenome (GOLD analysis project Ga0182030, IMG submission 121299) | Permafrost microbial communities from Stordalen Mire, Sweden - 812S3M metaG (Illumina Assembly) | ecosystem: Environmental > Terrestrial > Soil > Wetlands > Permafrost | place: Sweden...
ATTCAGCATCGACCAGCCACAGACCTTCCACACAGACCATTTCAGGGTGACGCTCTGGCCCCACAAAATCCCGCGGATCGGTTTCTTGACACTTTTCGTGGCGGGCCCGTTACCAGGGCTGCAACTTACCCAGGCGGCTGACGCCGAGGAGGATGGCGAATGCCACGACCAGTTGAACGATCGCCAGCACCATCGCCTGCCCGTGGGAGCCGTAGAAGACGGCGTTGTAGAGGGCGATCGGCATCGTTGTCGCCATGGGCACCGCTCCACCGACGATCATGGTCGCCCCAAAGTCTCCCAGGGCGCGGCCGAATGCCATCGCAATCCCTGCGACGATGCCGCGACGCGCCAGCGGCAACGTCACGAGGAGCGCGATCCGCCATCTGGACAGTCCCATGGCACGGGCGGCCTGCTCGAAGCGTGGATCGACGACAGAGATAGCCGTTCGAGAGAAGCGCAAGCAGTAGGGGAACGATTCGACGATCTGCGCGATGACGATACCGGTGAACGTGAAGGTGAGCGGATGGCCGAACAAGCGGACTTCCGCATTGCGGATAGGCCCTGGTCCTCCCATCCGCGTGAGGAGGTACAGACCGACGACAGTGGGCGGAAGCGCCATCGGTAGGCTGCACACCGTCTCGATCGCGTCTCGTCCCCAGAATCGGCCTTTGGCGAGGAGGTATGCGAGAGCGATGCCGAATACAGCGACGATGATCGTCGCTTCGACGGCTGCACGGAGTGAGATCGATAGTGGATTCCAGACCCAGGGCGGTATGCCGAGTCTGTTCAGCCACGAGTGAGGAACCAGTGCGGTCACTCTGACTCCGTGCTCTCCGCTGCCCTGGTCCGAGGCTCGCGGCAAGCAGGTCGCTCGACCATGCTTCTTCCGGTCACCCGACCGTTGTCATACGCAATGACGACGTCACCGAGCTCCTCTGCCTCCTCGGCATCGTGCGTCACGAGCACCGCCGGAACACCCGACGAGATGATTACGTCGCGGATCAAAGTTCTGAGCTCACGACGCACCGGGGAGTCGAGTGCGGAGAGAGGCTCGTCGAGCAGCACCAGCGCCGGGTCCCCAGCCAGCCCGCGCGCCAGTGCCACCCGCTGGCGCTGACCGCCCGAGAGGGAGCTCGGACGCCGGTCGGCAAACTCCCCCGCTCCGACTCGTTCGAGCCAGGAGCGGGCGACGGCACGTCGTGCCCGCCGTCCGTTCGCCTGACGGACGGCGAGGGCCACGTTGTCGAGAACGGAGCGGTGCGGCAGCAACAGCCCATCCTGAAAGACCATTCCGATGCGCCGCTGTTGGGTGGAGACATTGATATGGCGGGAACAGTCGGTAACCACACGGCCGTTGATCATGATCGTTCCGCTGTCCGGACGGAGGAGACCTGCGATCAGTGCCAGGGTCAACGACTTTCCCGCCCCGGACGGGCCGAACAGCACCGACATCCCAGACTCCACGGTGAATGCCACGTCGAGCTCGAACTCCCCGATTTTTCGAGCGACTGCAACTTCGAGTGCGTCGGTCATGGCCGGTTCCGCCCGAGCAGACCGACGCCCGTCATGGCCGAGATCGCCATCAGAACCAGGATCAGGATCATCGTGTTCCGTTCGGGGGTGGTGAACGAGTCGAGGATCGCGAGCGACATGGTCCGCGTCTTGCCGTCGATGTCCCCACCGACCATCAGGGTGGCCCCGTACTCACCGAGAGCACGAGCGGCTCCGATGGTGAGTCCGGCGGCGATGCCGCGCCGAGCGAGTGGGATCGTGACGAGCAAGGCGACCCGCCAATTGGGTAGGCCCATCGCCCGTGCTGCCTCCTCGATGGAGGGGTCGACCCCCTCGACGGCGGCGCGTGAGGCCCGCATGCAGAACGGGTACGCGGCCACGGTCGCGACGATGATGCATCCGAAGACGTTGTAGACGAGCACGTGGCCGACCAGGCGAGTCAGAAACCCTCCGACCTTCGTGCCGGGGGACAGCACCTGGAGCAGGTAGAAGCCGATGACCGTGGGCGGAAGGATGAGGGGGAGGCTTCCGAGGGTTTCGAGCACGCTCCGGCCTGGGAAGCGACCTTTGGCAAGGGCGTACCCGGAGGCGACTCCCGTGATCCCGGCGATCACTGTCGCCGGTATTGCGACACGTAGCGAGATCACGAAGGGGCCCGAGACAACCCCCCAGTACGCGATGGAGCCGGCCATCAGGTAGGCGACCCCGAACCCGAGTCCGAGGCCGACCAGCGCTGTGGCGACGACGAGAGCAGCCTTCTGCTTACCTCCGAGCGTCTGCGCGATGTCTTGCTTCATTTTCACGCGCGGCACTCGCGCTCAGGTTAGCTAATCGGGTCGTAACCGAAGGAGGACAGCACGGCCTGGCCCTTGGCGGAAAGCAGGTAGTGGATGAATGCCTGTGCGGATTTGCCGTCGGCGCTCGTGAGGGCGACCGTCGCAGGCTGACCCTGATCGTCGTTTTCGACGACAACCCACTGTCTGATCGGTTGGTAGTACCCGTGTAGTCCGAGCAGGGTCTTCGGGCTCTGAGAGCCACCCTTCCCAAAGTTGCCGGAGCTGATTTTGGTCGCGAGGTTGTCGTGCATACCCTTGACGTAGTTCCTATCCGTACAGGACTCGACGTGGGTGATGTGGGTCGTCCATCCATTCGACACCGTCGCAACGGTAATACTCGTGACGTCGCAGGCTGGAATCTCTGCCCAGAAGTTCGTGTCGTTCCCGCCCGGCGCGACGACGAACGACTTCGGCAACAGCGCGATCTGCGAGGAGCCGGAGACCACGCTGTCCTGCGTGTAGGTCACGTTGTCGCCGAAGATGATTGGCAGGGTCGGGTCGGAGTAGTTGCCGTTCCCGCTCTGGCCGCCCGAGGACGGGCTCGTCGTGTTGAAGTTGTCCAGGCTGGACCCTTTGTCGGTCATCTGATCGATTTCCGCGCACGCCTGATCGGATGCTGTCGCACCGAGAGCCTTGTGCGGATGGGCGTGGTAGTACCCGACCGCCGCGACGTATAGCGCTTCCATCCCCGCCAGCCCATACGGTGCGTTCGGCGCCACATTGGATGGTCCGCAACCAGTGTCCGCGAAGACCCAGCCGTTCTTTGGATCGGCAATGGCGAGGTAACCACCGACATTGGAAGCTGCGGAGCCTCCGTAGGTCGTGTTGGTATGGGCGAGGAGGTCGCTCCACACCTGGGCCATCGTTGACGGTGCCACTGTCGCACCGCTCTTCGTGAAGTAGCCGCTCACGGGCTCGGCACAGGCTGGAGAACCCTGTGCTGGGGGCAGCGTGCTGCCACCGCTGCGGCAGGAGAAGATCACCAGCCGTCCCGTCGTGTACTGGGCGCGAGTGGAGCCGATGCCGGGACACGACGTGCCGTTGTTGTTTCCACCGTTTGCGGCGGAGTACGTCGCCGAATGCGGGGTGACGCACTGGCCGGTGAGATATTTCGGTACGGCACCCTTGTTCTTCGCGGCAGAGGTGCCTGCGGGAATGGTGTTGTCGACATTGGCCTCGTCAGCGGATGCGAAGAGGGCAAACCCGGCGGGTGAGTTACCGGTACCGTTCGATGCGTAGTCGACGCCGCCGTCAATCTCTCCGGCAAGCTTCCCCGAGCCGGCGTAGGTGAAGGTGACGGCATTCCCGCCATTGGCGCTCTGAATGAAGTCTTGCGTCATGAAGTCGAACGCCGGCTGTGTGTTCGACGCGGCGAGGAAGGTCGTGCCAGTGGATTGGGCTGACGCCGAATCGATACCGACCCCTACGGCGCCGAAGAGAACAGCAAGAACCGTAGCTACTGCTCCCGCGATTCTTGCAACTGAGAGCTTCGTGATCAAGCGATTTCCCCTTTGAGAGAGTGACTCCACAATTTGTAGCAGCCGGCGAGGGCTGAGCCTAGATCCCGACAGATCATCTGGTCAAAGCAAGTCATAACTCTTGTGCCTTCTGAACAGGCACATGAGAGTCATGTGGCGCCTTCAATTGGCAAATCGCCTCTCGGGCGTCCTGTCCGGCCTGCCCTCTCGGTCGGTCGGGCCCAACCGTGGGGCGAGCTCGCGCGGCCCGTCTCGACAGAACCCCCTCGATGGAGGCCGGCCAGCGCGCGGCGTGAAGCTGCTTCAGCCAGCCGGCGATTGATAGGCCGGGGAGCCGATAACGATGGTTCCGCAGTGCTCCCCGGGCACGTAGACGACGGAGTTGTAGGCCGGCTTGAAGGTGACCAGGCCCTCCCGGCGCAGCGTCGCTATCGATGCATACGTGCCGAACCTGCTACAACTCGTCTTCTCAGCCGTCATGATCGTTGCTCGCTCGGCCGAGATCGCGCCGACCGTACCTTTATTCGTGGTGGCGCCCGAGAGAACGAACACCGCGAAACCGACGATGAAGGAAAAGGCCAGAACGGCACCGAGTAGGTGGGCAAATGAGAGTTTCTTCAACATAAGAATGCCCCTTTCGATCACAGCGTGGCAGCTGCGTCAAGGATAGGCCCAAGGCACGCGGGGTCGCTCCCGCCGAGCAGGGGTCGTGCCGACGCATACAGCACCATTGCCCCGCTCGCCGGCGAGGTTGCTGGAGCGAGACGCCGAAGACGCATAAGCTCATCGTTCGATGAGGGACTACGGCGTGGGCGAGGCAGCTGGGCTGCTCGGCGTCAGCGCCGATACCGTTCGGCGCTGGATCGACAGCGGCAGTCTCGACGCCACCCGGACGGTGAAAGGGAGACGCCGGATCGAAGGGGCGACACTTGCTCGATTCGCCCAATCGCTCCATGACAACTCCGATCCGCTCGTCGCAGCAAGCGAGTCGACGCGTAATCACTTCACCGGAATCGTGACCAAGGTGGTGAAAGACAAGGTCATGGCACAGGTGGAATTGCAGGCCGGTCCGTTCCGTGTCGTCGCCCTCATCAGCCGCGAAGCGGTGGATGATATGGGTCTTGTGCCTGGCGTGATGGCTGCCGCCGTGGTCAAGTCGACAAACGTGTCGATCCAGCTGTAGGCGCCGATCTGTGCGGACACCCTGAGGGGCACCTTCACGGAGTCGAGCACTGACCCCAACCCGGAGCTTCCAGCTGCGTAGCTCTGATCAGCGGCGCGTAGGGCCAAGACCGAGGGCACGCACGAAGCGGTTGATCTGACGATTCCATCGCGAGAGATAACGCGCCGAGCCTCACGCGGCGCCGCTCCTCCTGAGGCGCCCCTGAGAGTCCTCCCCGCTTGTACCCGTGCTCGACGGCCTCGACGTTGCCGAGGTCCCTGGCGAGCCGGTAGAGCTGCGATCGTGTCGTGCTCACGATGGGACCTTCTCCTTGGTCACCCGGTCGGCCAGAATGATCCGCTCGACAAAGGCCGACAGTTACTCCGGGTCTTGCGTCTCCTCCATCACCTTGAGGTCCGCTGGGGCAACGCCGAAACAGCCCATCCCTCCGTCTTCTTGTCCGGAGCGCCAGGACATCCAGGCTTCCCCATCGGTCTTCACCATCCTCCTCGAGAGCATTGATGAGGGCGCGCAAGACACGTCCCGCACGAGGGGTCGCGGTGTCCTGTTAGTTGGCGCCTTGGTCAAAGGTATCGAATGCCTCTCTGTTGGCTGCGCCCGGGTCGAAGGATCCACCTCGTTCCGCGTCGCCGGCTCGGCGCATGTCCGTCCCATCATGAGGGCCATCAACTTCGATCCTCACCGGGGCGACCCTGATCGGTCCCTCGGCTACCGGGTCGCTGCCTTCGACCGTTCCATCACGGACCAGGCTCGTCGGATTACCTTGCGAGATCCATCGGGCCTCATGGCGCTTGAACGGGTCGGTGTACCAACCCTCCATCGTCTCTGTCATGTCCAGGTTCTACCCATCTGCACCCAATCTCACCATTTGATCCGCCGTTCCGTGACCAAACCGCGAACTCAATCAATATCGTCCAGAATCTGGGTCAGCGGACAACAGGCTCAGGGCTCGATGGATCAGGCGACGACGGGGCATTGGGGGGACCCCGCCGTCGCCTGGGCGCGTAGAACCCGTGTTCCCGCCTACGCCCGTTGACGCGGCTTCGGATCGAGGTGAGGTAGTTCTCGACCGGAAGTGCGATTGTGCTCCATCGTCAACGCCATCGAGACTCACCATATGGGGGCGACATGAACGAAACGCGACACAGTGGGGACTGGGGCGCGGAGCGGAGATGAACCTTTCGCTACGACGCGAGGCCAGACTTGAGCGCGGCGGCTTCGTGCGCGGAGAATCTGTGGCTGTAGCCTCCCCGATACGACATTCCAACAATTGCTTTGCCACGGCACGCGGACGGTACGGCCAGTTGCCACGAGGAATCATCGCGTGACCACCTGGCGGTGGGAAGGTCGTCATCCAATGCACGCTGGGCAACTTCGGGCAACGGTTCGTGCCCGACGCCCAGTACGTCGGGACAACGCCGAAAAGGCGGTTCAGGCGAAGTCATTTCTTCCCAGGAACTGAGCACTTCGATGTGGGATACAGCCTCATCAACCACCGAGGCTAGACGTGAAGGGTGAGGTGATGGTTCGGCCTCGTCACCAAGCTGAAGTTCGATGATCAGATTCCCGCCCTCGATCTCTTGAAACGCGGCCCGCACTCGCAGCCCAACAGCAGACTCCACGTCAGAACAGGCGATATCGATGGCATGAGCCTTGTCGGGCAAGGCGACGCGGAGCATATTTTTACCGGTCATTGCACCTCCATAGTGAACGCACTCGTACTAAATGCGGTTCGTTCGGAACACCCTCCACGGTATGGGTGGTAGGTAAACGGACCCTGATCGCAGCGTTACGATCGCATAAGATCTTGATGAAACGTTTCGCCGCCGCGTCATGAAACACCTGTGTCGCTGTAGGGCGAGTCAGGCCGTCCCGAATGCAGTTCCGCAACGATTGCAGTAGAGCACTCGCACTTCGAGGTCGACCGGCTCGGGTTCGGGGCCTTGGGGGGGTACGGTGAATACGCGGTACCGGCCATTCTCGACAAGACCGGCTCGACATTGAGGGCAGCGGGGTGGTTCGCTCACGGGACCACCTCTGCGCCCCATCTCCGTGCCCCGGCTCTCGACGTCTTCCGCGCTGCCCGACATGAGAATGATGACGTCACCGTAGAGATCGTCAAGGTTGACGCCGAGTTCTTCGATAGCCCTCGCTCCCGCTCCTTCGCCTTCGCGGATCAGCCCAAGGAGGAGGTGCTCAGTGCCGATGTAGCTGTGCCCATGCTGTAAAGCCTCCCGAAGAGCGAGTTCAAGGACCTTCTTTGCGCGCGGGGTGAACGGTGGCGATCCGCTCGGAGCAGTCCCGGCCTGCCCGACGACCTCCTGCACGCGATCCCTCGCCGCGTGCAGCGTGATCCCGCGGTGTTCGAGGGCCTGCGCGGCGACCCCATCGCACCCGATGAGGCCAAGCAGGATGTGCTCCGTACCGATGAAAGTGTGGTTGAGGAGTCGTGCTTCCTCCTGTGCCAGGACAAGCACGCGCCTGGCTCGATCGGTGAAGCGTTCAAACACGGTCCAAGGCTAGCGGGCGGGAGTTCGAGGGGAGCTGCGGCGACCCCGGTTCGTTGTGGCAGGAAGGCCTCGATCGCGCCCGACCGGCCCGAGCCGACGCCTTACGCCCGGGGGCGCGGAAGGCGCAGGATCGCTGCTGCTTGGTCGGGGGTGGCGACCGGTCTCGACGATTTCTCGCACAACTCGACCGCCTCGGCGACCAATTCGACGTTGGTCGGCGTGCGGTCGCCGCCGTAGAATTCGAGGCCGATGTGAAGATGGCCGCCCCGCTCCAGGGCGAGGGGCGCAATCTCGGTGGCGACGACGTCGCCCCCGTGGGCCGACACAGCCCACGGGAGATCGCATCCCTCGAGCAGTTCGAGGTACGCGTCGAGAGCCTTCTGTGTCGCGGGGAGCCCGAATGGGGCGCCCAGTGGGCCTCGCTCGCCCGAGAAGTACAGCTTCACCATGGCACCTTCGGGGAGGCGGCCGGCCCGCCAGTAGGCCAAGGTGGCGCGCAGGAAGCCCGGCTCGTAAATGGCCAGGCTGGGACCGAGCCGCAGTTCCCGGCAGATTTCCAACCCTCGGGCGATGTCATCGAAGGAGTTGGCGTACACCAACCCGCCGAACGGCACAGCCTGGTCGTCGAGCCGCCCGAGGTTGACCGACCCGGGATCGGTCAAGCCGAGTCGCAAGAGCCCGCTGGCCGCGATTGGAGTGAGGTGTCCCAGGCTCATCGTCGTACCGAAATGGACCGTGGGGTACCACAGGGCATCAGGTCGTTCGGCTAGGACCACCCGCCACGCCTCGAGGTACCGTTCGGCTGCCTCAGCCTCGCTGATCCCGCTCAGGTCAATGTGGTTGTGAATGATGGCAGCGCCAGCCTCAAGGCAGGCGAGTGCGTCGGTGGCGATCTCCTCGGGAGTGCGCGGGACGTTCCGATTGCGCTCCTTGGTGGTTGCCCCGTTTATGGCTACTTCGATGATCGCCGGCTGGGAGGCCATAGGCGGCACCGTAGCCGGTGATCGGCTCGAACAGGAAGGAAGGCCCACGTACGGGGATTCCGGTCTCAGCCGCAGCGAACAGCTTCTTCGCTATCCTCCATCCGGTCGAGGACGTTGGCCACCAGCTGGGGCGATGGAGGGACTGTGAGTTTGAACGCCGCATCGGCTCGGGTGGATGTCGCACCCCCGACGATTTCTTGGCGGTATCGATGGCGCTCGGTGGCATTTGCCCCCGTGGGCGATGGCAGCCGCCGCCGACGCGGCAGCGACGGCCTCAGGCTGGTTGTGGCCGTCACGGCTCTCCTCGTCTGCCTGCTGATGATCAGATACGGCTACCGCGTGGACCGCGTCATCACGCAGGTGGTGCATCCACCGCCGGCGAGTATCAGCTGGTTGGTGACCTTGGTGTACGACGCCGGCGCCTTCGGTGTCACGGCGGTACTCGTCGTGCTGGCCATCGTTGCTCGACGCCTGGAGGTAGCCCGTGACATAGGCCTCAGCGTGATCGGGACGGGCGTGGTGTCCGGGCTCATGGTGCTTGTGCTGGGTTCTGACGGCGGTCGGGGCCCGGGAACGGCGATCCACGGATACAGCGTCCACTTCCCGGTGTTCCAGATAGCCGCATTCATGGCGGTCGCCACCGCCAGCCTCCCCTACCTGGCCCGAACGTTGCAGCGCTTCGTCGAGGCGTTCGTCGTGCTGGTCGCCCTGGCCTCCGTCGTCGGTGGCCACGGCTTGCCGCTCAACGTCCTGGGGAGCATGGCCATCGGCTGGGGCGTCACCGCGATCGTGCACTTGGTCTTTGGGTCGCCGCTCGGCCTCCCGTCGACCGCTGACGTCGCGATCCTGTTGCAGGAGCTCGGCGTCGCCGCTGTCGACATACGGCCGTCAGAAGGCCAGGGGTGGGGGGTGGCGCACTATCGGGCACGCCTCGCATCGGCAACCGACGGATCGGCGTCTCACCTCGCCGTCTCGGTGTACGGGCGCGACGCGGCCGACGCCAAGCTCCTGTCGAAAGCGGGACGGTTTCTGCTTTACCGCGACTCGGGGCCGACTCTCACCCTGACGCGACTCCAGCAGGTAGAACGCGAGGCCTATCTGACAATGTGGGCAGGCCAGGCCGGCGCCTCCGTTCCCCACGTCGTGCAAGCGGGCCGGACGGGCCCGTCAGGTGATGCTCTGCTCGTCTGCCTCCTTCCTTGCGGGGACCGGTTGTCCGCGGTTCCGCCTGAGGAGGTGACGGACCGCATTCTTGACGCACTTTTCACCCAGTTGATGGTTCTCAGGGGAGCGCGGCTGGCGCACGGTGAAATCAGTGGAGACACGTTGCTGATCGACCGAGCCAATGAGACTGCGTCCCTGGTCAATTTCCGGAGCGCATCCACTGGCGCGAGCGACGAACGCCTCGCTGCCGACCTTGCCGGCGCTCTGGCGGCCGCGGGCCTGGTGGTAGGAGCGGACCGTGTCGCTGCGTCGGCGGCCCGTTGCCTGACCGCCGACGTCCTCGGCCCGGCCCTCCGGCATCTCCGCAGTGCCGGGCTCGACCCTGTGCTCGTTCGGGCTCTCCGAGGTCACAAGGGCCTGCTTGATCAAGTCCGGGAGAAGGCCGCGACCGCCGCGTCGATCGAGGTGCCGAAGCTGGTTGAGCCTCGGCGCATAAGCATTGCCAGCCTCGTGCTGGTCATCGGGACGGTGATCGGGGGCTGGGCGCTCGTCGGTGTTCTGATCGACGTCACCAACTCCTTTGACACCATCATCGGGGCCGATTGGATCTGGGTGGTTGCCGTTTTCCTGTTGGCCAACGCCGCCTATGTCGGAACAGCGGTCGAGGATATGGGCAGCGTGGCCGGCGCGCTGCAGTTCGTCCGGGTCCTTGCATTGGAGGTGGGCAACAGCTTCAGTGGGATCGCGGGCGGAACGGCAATGATCTTCGCCACACGCGTGCGCTTCTTTCAGCAGCAGGGTTACAACGCGTCCTTGGCGGTGAGCTCGAGCGCCGTGGTCACCGCTGCCAGTTGGATCGTCAAAGGCCTCCTGTTCGCGATCTCGCTGCCGCTGGCGTGGAGCACCATCCACTTCGCTGAACCTGACGAGGGTGCGAACTCCAACACGGTGTGGCTGATCCTGGTTGTCGTGGTCGTCGTGTTGGTTGTCGTGGGCGTGCTGCTCGCCATCCCCAAGCTCCGTCGGTTTGCTGGGGCAAAGTTGCGCCCGAGACTCCGCGACGCATGGGGGAACATCCGGTCGGTGGCCTCGTCTCCCCTCAAAGTGGTCCAACTGGTCGGTGGCTCCATCTTCGGGCAATTGGCAGTGGTCTTGGCACTCGCCGCATCGCTCCGCGCCTTCGGCGACCACCTCAGCCTCGCCACCCTGATCGTCGTGATCACCCTGGCCTCGATGATCGGCGGCGTCGCACCGATACCGGGTGGCGTCGGCGTTGTCGAGGCGGGCCTCATCTTGGGACTCACGGCAGCGGGGATCAGCGAGAGCGATGCCACCGCGGCTGTCTTCGTCCAGCGTCTGTTCACCGCCTATCTCCCGCCGATATGGGGATGGTTCTGCCTCTTATGGCTTCGCCGGCGCGAGTACATCTAACGTCTACCGCCACGAGAAGGGAGTCACGCCATCACCAGTTCCTCGCCGCCAAGCGGCCGCCCAGACGGATTTGAACGCCGCTCGCGCTGCAACCTTTTTTCGGCCGCTGGACGCTGTGGCGTGCCCGGTGTGTCGTGACCGACGGACTGGCAAT
>Ga0182030_10023949_pt1 | contig 11251 bp, 8 predicted proteins | sample 812S3MmetaG_FD_121299 | JGI IMG/M metagenome (GOLD analysis project Ga0182030, IMG submission 121299) | Permafrost microbial communities from Stordalen Mire, Sweden - 812S3M metaG (Illumina Assembly) | ecosystem: Environmental > Terrestrial > Soil > Wetlands > Permafrost | place: Sweden...
CAGGGTGTAGCCCCGTCCGTCGGGGGTGGACGCCATGCCGACGATGGGCGCGTTGAGATGGATGGCGCCCGTCGAGCCGTAGAAGCCGGCGTTCCCGAAGGTGAAGATGCCCCCGTCAGAGGCGACGAGCCAGTAGCCCCTGCCGTCGGGCGTCGGCGCCATGCCGACGATGGGCGCGTTGAGATGGAGGGCGCCCGTCGAGCCGTAGAAGCCGGCGGCGCCAAAGGTAAAGATGCCCCCGTCGGAGGCGACGAGCCAGTAGCCGTTGCCGTTGGGCGTCGGCGCCATCCCGACGATGGGCGCGTTGAGATGGAGGGCGCCCGTCGAGCCGTAGAAGCCGGCGTTCCCGAAGGTGAAGATGCCCCCGTCCCTGGCCGAGAGCCAGTAGCCCTTGCCGTTCGGGGTGTTGGTCACGTCCACTGCCGGCTGGTTCATCCCGCCCGAGGTGATCGTCAGAGTGAGGGGGGCCACGAACAACCGGCGCGCTCCTCCGCACGAGTAGCTCGTGCAGCCGGCGGTCCAGCCCCCGTAGGCGAGCCAGTTGTTTCCCGCCGAATCCTGGAACATCGACCCCCCGCCCGGGCCGGCGACCGAGCCATACGACCAAAGGATCGGGTTGGGATCGGTCTGGATGCAGCTGCTCGTGGGCGTGGCGCAGACGGCATAGCCCTCCCCATAGCTCGACGAGGTGTAGATACCCCCGCTGAAGAGGAGATAGAACTCCCCGCCGAAGGCGACCATGGAGGGATCCTCCACGGTGGTCTCCCAGGGGTAGGCCGCCGTGTTGTTAAAGAAGATCTCGGTGGGGGCGGAGCCCGCCAGGAATCCGGTGCCAGCGCTGTTGAGCTCTTCCGTCCAGATGCCCGCCGGGTACGCCGAGCCTCCGTCGTTGGACTTCCAGACCAGCCAGGGACTGCCGTTGGCGGGGTCGATGAAGGGACTGGGGTCGATGGCCCCGCCCAGGGAGGATTGGCAGAGCAGAGGTCCGCTCGAGGTGTCAGTGAAGGCCGCGCTCGTCGGGCTGAGGCTGGCCGCGGTCGCCACCGACAGGCAGTCGAAGCCGGTGTCACTGGCATGGCCCGCCTGCGCAGCGTCATAGAACATCACCCAGTGGCCGTCGAAGAAGAACACGCCCGGAGAGGTCTGGGTGTTGACCGCCTCCCATGAGGGGACATTCGGCAGAGCGGTCGACCCGTAGGTCGTGCCGGTGTAACTGCGCCAACCGGTCTGGGGATTCCCTGAGGTGTCGACGAGCGCCTGCAGGTGGTTGCCAAGGGGAGTTCCCGTGCTGAAGGCGTAATAGGTCCCCGCCGACTCCACCACGTCGGGGTCGCCGGCGTCGCCGTTGTAGGCGGGGGTCACCGGTGCCGGTGACGAGAGGGCCACGCCGGCGGTCGACGATGCCGCGTGCGCTATGACGGTTGAAGCACGAGCCGGCGTGCCGCTGCCCGCCAGCACGACGCCCAAGGTCACCGCGGCCACGACAACGGCCAGCAAGCCGACGGACGCCCGGATCCTCGCGGCGCGCAAGACCGACGTCATACCCATGGTTCCCAGACTCAACGCCGACTAACGCCAGGGTATCCACCGAAGCCCAACAACACCCCAATTCTGCTCATGCCGAAATTGGAGCCACGCCGGCGTGAGGAGTTCCCGGCCGAGGACGGTTCGAGGCGGTCTGGCCTCGCGCGGTCAGCCGAGCGGGGGGTCAGGAAAGTTCCCGCACGATGGCGACCATCTTTTCGCCGCACTCGGTCGGGTTCTGGGTCACGAAGACGCCGGCGGCGGTCAGTGCTTCCATCTTCGCCTGGGCCGTGCCCTGGGAGCCCGAGATGATGGCTCCCGCGTGCCCCATTTTCCGGCCCGGCGGCGCCGTCACACCCGCCACATAGGCCGCGACGGGCTTGGTCATGGAATTGGCGATGAACTCGGCCGCCCGCTCCTCCTCGGAGCCGCCGATCTCGCCGATCATCATGACGGCCCTGGTCTCAGGGTCGGCCTCGAAGGCGGCCAGGCAGTCGATGAAGTTGGTGCCGGGGACGGGGTCGCCGCCGATGCCGACACAGGTCGTCTGCCCGACGCCCTGTTGCGACAATTCGTGCAGAGCCTGGTAGGTCAACGTGCCCGAACGGCTCACGATCCCGACCGGGCCACCGGCCAGCGCGATGTCGCCCGACGTGATCCCGATGTTGCACTTCCCGGGCGAGATGATCCCAGGGCAGTTCGGCCCGAGCAAGCGGGTGCCGGGGAACTCGCGCACCAGCCGGTTGTAGGCCAGCGCCTCGTCCTGCGCCGGAATGCCCTCGGTGATGCAGACGATGAAGGTGATACCGGCCTCGGCTGCCTCCACGATGGCGTCGGCCGCACCGCGCGGTGGTACCGAAATGAACGACGCCGTCGCCCCGGTCTCCTTCACCGCTTCGGCCATGGACGCGTACACGTCGATGCCCTCGATCACCTCGCCCCCGCGCTTGGGGTTGGTCCCGCCCACCACCTTGGTGCCGTAGGCCTTGTTGCGCAGGCCGTGGTACAGGCCCTGGCTGGTCGGGCTGATGCCCTGGATGACGACTTTGGTCGTCTCGTCGACGAAAATGCTCACGTTGTTTCCTTTGTTCCCTTCTGCCTCAGGCCTTGGCCAGGGCAACGGCGCGGCGGGCGGCGTCGAGCATGGTTGGCTCGGCGATCAGGTGGTCGGACAGATGGTCGGCCAGGAGGGCCCGGCCCTCCGTGGCGTTCGTCCCGTCGAGGCGCATGACCACCGGCGAGCTCAACGTGACCCGGCTCATGGCTTCGATGATCCCCTTCGCCACCTCGTCCACCCTCGTGATGCCCCCGAAGATGTTGACGAAAATGGAGCGGACGGCCGGGTCAGCGTTGATCACCTCGAGAGCGGCGGCCATCACGTCGGCGTTGGCTCCCCCTCCGATGTCGAGGAAGTTGGCTGCGGCGCCCCCGGCCTGGGTGACCACGTCGAGCGTGCTCATGGCCAGCCCGGCGCCGTTGGCGATGATGCCCACGGAGCCCGAGAGCCCGATGTAGTTCAGTCCCCTCTCCTTGGCCATCTTCTCCCGCGGGTCGACGTCGGAGTCGTCGGCGTATTCCTCCCATTCGGGGTGGCGGAAGGTCGCATTCTCATCGAGCGTCACTTTGGCGTCGAGGGCGTGCACTTTGCCTTCGGGCGTGAGGATCAGCGGGTTTATCTCGGCCAGGTCGCAGTCACCCTCGACGTAGCAGTGGTAGAGGCGCACCAGCAGCGTGGCGGCCTGCTCGCGCGCCTCGGGGTCGAGGTTGGCCCGGTCGACCCACTCGCGGGCCGTCGCTTCGTCGAGACCGTCGAGGGGGTTGATGTGCAGCATGGCGATGGCGTCGGGATTGGTGACCGCCACCTCCTCGATCTCGACGCCGCCTTCCGCCGACAGCATGCCGAGATGCAACTTGTTGGGGCGGTCCAGGGTGAAGCTGGCGTAGTACTCCTTCTCGATGTCCGAGGCGTGCTCGACCCAGAGGCGCTTGACGACGTGGCCCTTGATATCGAGCCCGAGGATGTTCCCGGCGTGGAAGCGCACTTCTTCGGCATCGGCGGCCAACTTCACGCCGCCCGCCTTGCCTCGACCGCCGACTTTGACCTGCGCCTTGACAACGACCGGGTAGCCGGCGTCATCCGCCTGCACAACCGCTTCGTCCACCGTGTCGGCCACCCCTCCGGGTGAGGTCGGAATGCCGAAGCGGGCGAAGTACTGCTTGCCCTGGTACTCGTAAAGATCCACTTGTGGTGCCTTCTCCTTCTGTCGTGTGGTGCGGGCTGTCGTGTGGTGCGGGCTGTCGTGTGGTGCGGGGGTTCGTAGAACGGGCAGAACCGCTCAGGGTTGGAGCCTGTCCTCTCGTTCGTCGAGGGCCTCGCCCAGCCAGGATCCGATGGAGTCGAGCGGTGCGCCGGGAGTAAAGACGGCGGCCACTCCCTGTTCCTTGAGGATCGGGATGTCGTTCTCGGGGATGATCCCCCCCACGATCACCAACACGTCGTCGCGTCCGACGTCGGCCAGGAGCTTCACGACCCGGGGGACCAACGTCAGGTGCGCGCCGGAAAGCAGGGAGAGCCCGACGGCGTCGGCATCCTCTTGCACGACGGCCTGGACCACTTGTTCGGGCGTCTGATGGAGGCCCGTGTAGACCACCTCGAAGCCGCTGTCGCGCAGGGCGCGGGCGATGACCTTGGCCCCACGATCGTGGCCGTCGAGCCCGGGCTTGGCGACCACCACCCTGTAGGGACGCTTCATGAAGCCTCGATGATACGGAAGCCCCTGCTCGGACGCCAGACCGGGCACAGAGCCCGTTTCAGGCCCGGCGCAGCGGCGTAGCCGAAAGGAGGAGGTTCTTCTTGCCGACCGACTCGAAGTCGACCGTGGCCTGGGCCCGTGAACCCTCCCCTTTGGCGTCGATCACCACGCCGGGGCCCCAGTGATCGTGGACGACCCGGTCGCCGGCCACCAGACCCAATTCCTCGGCCCCACTGCTCGCCCGTGGGCCACTGCGCCGGGGTGCCAGCGGGCTGCTGGGCAGGAAAGAGCCGGCCCGGCGGTTGCCGTCCGAGCGGTTGCCGTCCGAGCGGTCGTCAGCCCAGCGGTCGTCGGCCCAGCGGTCGTCAGACCAGCGGTCGCCGCCTGAGCGGCGGCTGGCGGTCGACAGATTGCGGCTCTCGCGCGACGTGACGAGCCCGACGTCTTTGACCAGTTCGGTAGGGATCTCACCGAGGAAGCGGCTCGGGATGTTCTGCTGTGTGCGACCGAAGATGGTGCGCGACCAGGCGTGCGACAGGTTGAGGTGGCGGCGGGCCCGGGTGATGCCGACGTAGAAGAGGCGTCGCTCCTCCTCGAGGTCGGCCGGCTCGCTCAAGGATCGGAGGTGGGGGAAGATCCCGTCTTCGAGGCCGACCACGAACACGGCCGGGAATTCCAGGCCCTTGGCGGTGTGCAGGGTCATGAGGGAGACCCGGGTGCCGTCACCATCGAGGTCGTCGGAGTCGGCCACCAGGGCCACCGTCTCGAGGAATCCGACGACGTCATCGAACTGGCCGGCGACGCTGCCCAGCTCGGCGATGTTCTCGATGCGCCCGTCCGACTCGTGGGTGTGCTCGGCCACCAGCTCGGCCATGTAACCGGTGCGGTCGGCCACCAGCTGGATGAAATCCGCCGGATTGACGGTGGAGACCAGCGGGCGGAGCTCGCCCAAGACTTTAGAGAGTTGCTCGGCACCCTTGAGGGCCTTGCCGGCGAGCCCGGCCTCCTCGGCCCGGTCGATGGCCTCGCTGAAGGACACCCGGTGCACCTGGGCCCAGGCGGCCAGGCGGGCCACCGACGTGTCGCCGATGCCGCGCTTGGGCACGTTGACGATCCGGCGGGCCGACACCTCATCGTCGGGATTGGCCAGGACCCTGACATAGGCCAGGATGTCCTTCACCTCTCGCCGGTCGTAGAACTTGGCCCCGCCCACCACCTTGTAGGGGATGCCGGTGAAGATGAACGAGTCCTCGAGCGCCCGGCTCTGCGCGTTGGTGCGGTAGAAGACGGCGACGTCGCCCCAGGCGAGCGCCTCGGCCGCTCGGAGCCGGAGGATCTCGCCCGACACCCACGACGCCTCGTCGCGCTCGTCCTCGGCCCGGTAGCGCAGCACGGGATCGCCCGCGTCGCCCACCGTGAAGAGCTCCTTGTTCGGACGGTCGAGGTTGTTGGCGATCACCGCGTTGGCCACGTTGAGGATGGTCTGCGTGGACCGGAAGTTCTGCTCCAGCACGATGATGGTCGCGCTCGGGAACGCCTGCTCGAACTCCAATATGTTGCGGATATCGGCGCCCCGCCACTTGTAGACCGACTGATCGGAGTCGCCGACCACGCAGACATTGCCGTGGACCTGGCCCAACAACTGGACGATCTCGTTCTGGGCGTGGTTGGTGTCTTGGAACTCGTCCACCAGAATCTGACTGAAGCGCTCCTGGTAGGACTCGCGCACATCGTCGCAGGCCTGCAGCAGGTTGGCCGTCACCATCAAGAGGTCGTCGAAATCAAGTGCGTTCGCCGCCAGCAGGCGCTGCTGGTACTCGGCATAGACGTCGGCGATCTTGCGCTGGAACGGGTCGTGCTCCTGGCGTGCGGTCTCCCGGAAGGTCTCGAAGTCGATCAGCTCGGCCTTCGCCTGGCCGATGACGGCAGCGACGGAGCGGGGCGGGAGACGCTTCGTATCGAGCCCCATCTCGGCCACGATCATCTCAATGAGCCGGCGGGTGTCCGTGTCGTCGTAGACCGTGAACGAGGGTCGGTAGCCCAAGCGGTGGGCGTGACTTCTGAGGATGCGCAGGCATGACGAGTGGAATGTCGAGACCCACATCTTCTCGGCCCTCGGGCCGACGAGTTCGGCCACCCGTTTTCGCATTTCTTCGGCTGCTTTGTTCGTGAAGGTGATGGCGAGGATGCCCCAGGGCGGCGCGGCGCCGGTGGCGAGCAGGTGGGCGATGCGCCGGGTCAGGACCCTCGTCTTGCCCGAACCGGCTCCTGCCACGACGAGCAACGGCCCGCCGCGATGCACCACCGCCGCCCGCTGGGGCAGGGTGAGCCCCTCGAGGAGGAGTGCGGCGGCGGATCCACCGGGGAGAGGTCGGCGGTCGGGTGGTCGCTCGTCGTCGGGTCCGCCCTCTGCGCCGGCGGCGATGTCGACGCCGGCTCCGGCGAGGGCATCGGCCGCAGCTGCGGCACCTGCGTCGGCGTCGTCGAACGCCTCATCGTCGGTCGCGAACAGCTGGGGGGGACCGCCGTTCCGTGAACCAGCGCTCACTCCCACTCGATGGTGCCGGGCGGCTTCGACGTGACGTCGAGCGCCACCCGGTTGACTCCCTCGACCTCGTTGATGATGCGCGACGACATGCGCTCCACCAGGTCGTACGGCAGCCGGGCCCAGTCAGCCGTCATGGCATCGTCGCTGGTCACGGCCCGTATGACGATCGGGTAAGCGTAGGTACGCCCGTCACCCATGACGCCCACGGTTCGCACGGCGGGGAGGACGGCGAAGCTCTGCCACAACGCACGGTACAAGCCGGCTCGGCGGATCTCCTCGACGACGATGGCGTCGGCATTGCGCAGAATCTCCGCTCGCTCCCGCGTGACCTCGCCGATAATGCGCACGCCGAGACCCGGACCGGGGAACGGCTGACGCCACACGATGTCGTGCGGCAAGCCGAGCTCCTCGCCCACGGCACGGACCTAGTCCTTGAACAACAGACGGAGCGGCTCGACAAGGTCGAAGGAAAGGTCGTCGGGCAACCCGCCCACATTGTGATGTGACTTGATGTTGGCGGCCGTATCACTCCCCGACTCGATCACGTCGGGGTAGAGCGTGCCCTGGACGAGAAACTTCGGTCCGGCGCTTCCGGCGCTTCCGGCGCTGTCGGCGCTGTCGGCGTCACCCGCCCCGAGGTCGCGCGCCACCTCTTCGAAGATACGTATGAACAGCTCGCCGATGATCTTGCGTTTACGCTCGGGATCGGTCACTCCTTCCAGTGCGGAGAAGTAACGGTCGGCCGCCTTCACGTGCACCAGATCGATCTTGAATTGCCGGCGAAACGTGTCCTCGACTTGATCCGCCTCACCGGCGCGCATCAGCCCCGTGTCCACGAAGACGCACGTGAGCTGGTCACCGATGGCCTTGTGGACCAGCGCCGCCGCAACCGCCGAGTCCACCCCGCCACTGAGGGCGCACAGCACACGCTCCGTGCCGACCTGCGCCCGCACCGCAGCCACCTGCTGTTCGATGATCGAGACATGGGTCCATGACGGCAGGCACCCGCACGCGTCGAGAAGGAAGCGCTCGAAGATCTCGCTGCCCCGCTCGGTGTGCACGACCTCAGGATGGAATTGCAGGCCGAAGATGCCGCGCTCGGCGTCGTGCATGGCCGCCACCGGCGCACCCTCGCTCGTGGCTGTGGCCACGAACCCCGGCGGTGGGACCGTGATGGCATCCCCGTGGCTCATCCAGACCTCTGACGTCGTGGGCCAGTCGAGGCACAGCGGCGACGGCGCCGTCAGCGTCAACGCCGTGCGCCCGTACTCACCGTTCTCCGTGTGCGCCACCTTCCCACCCAGTTGCGTGGCGATGAGCTGGGCCCCGTAACAAAGGCCGAGGATCGGGATGCCCAACTCGTAGACGGCGGGATCGATGGTCGGCGCCGGTGTGGCGTAGACCGACTTGGGACCCCCCGACAAGATGATGCCCTTGGGCTCACGGGCCCGGATCTCCTCGATGCTGATCGTCGACGGCACGATCTCGGAGTAGACGTGCGCCTCACGAACCCGGCGGGCGATCAGCCGGGCGTATTGAGCCCCAAAGTCGACGACGAGGACGGTATCGGTCACCGAGTCCGGCTCAATGGAGGGCTCATTGGATCGCTCAATGGCCCATACCGACACCCTGCGTCCGTTGGAAGAACTTCCCTTCGGTCTGCAGGGAGGGGGCGACCATCACTTCGGCTTTTTGGAATTCCTTCACTGTCTCATAACCGCACGTGGCCATGGCCGTCCGCAGGGCCCCGAAGAGATTCATGCGGCCGTCATTCTCGTGGGCCGGGCCGAGCAGGATCTCACGGAGACTGCCCCGCACCGAGGTGCGCACCCGCGCCCCGCGGGGCAGGGAGGGGTGGAAGGTCGCCATGCCCCAGTGAAAGCCGCGGGCCGGGGCCTCAAAAGCCGACGACAGCGGTGAGCCCAGCATGACGGCATCGGCCCCACAGGCGATGGCCTTGGCGATGTCGCCGCCCTTGGACATGCCCCCGTCGGCGATCACGTGGACGTAGACCCCCGTCTCGTCCAGGTGGCGCATGCGTGCCCCGGCCACATCCGCGATGGCCGTGGCCTGCGGCACGCCGAGACCGAGCACCCCGCGCGTGGTGCAGGCATTGCCCGGACCGACGCCGACCAGAACCCCGACCGCCCCCGTACGCATGAGGTGGAGACCGGCCTGGTAAGAGGCGCAACCGCCGACGATCACCGGCAGGTCGAACTCACGGATGAAGCGCTTGAGGTTGAGGGGTTCCACCGTCTTCGAGACGTGCTCAGCCGAGACGACGGTCCCCTGAATGACCAAGATGTCCAGCTCCGCCGCCAAGCACGCCGGTGCCAGCGATGCGGTCCGTTGCGGCGTGACCGACGCCGCGGTCGTGATACCCGCTTCTTTCATCTGGCGGATGCGTTCGGTCACGAGCTCAGGCTTGATCGGTTCGCTGTACATCTGCTGCATCCGCGCCGTCGCCTTCTCGTCGTCGAGCTCGCGGATCTCGTCGAAGAGGTTGCTCGGGTCCTCGTAGCGCGTCCACAGCCCCTCGAGATTCAAGACGCCCAGACCGCCGAGCTTGCCCAACTCGATCGCCGTGGCCGGGCTCATGACGCCGTCCATGGCTGAGCCGAGGAGCGGCAGCTCGAAGCTGTACGCATCGATCTCCCAGGAAATGTCGACGTCCTCGGGGTCGCGGGTGCGCCGGCTGGGCACGATGGCAATGTCATCGAGCCCGTAGGCCTGCCGCCCGGACTTGTAGACGCCGATCTCGATCGCAGCCATTTGTTCGCCCTCCGGCATTCGATGGGGCCGGTACGGCACTCTCGGTCCACACCGGCATGGCAACAGCGAACGCCGGGCCGACACTCCGACGATCCACCACTTTACTCTCTCAGGGTCGGCCCTCGGGCCGCATTCCGCTCGTGCAACGGCGCTTTCAGCTGAATTCGCAGTTTGCTCACCCCCACGGGAGCAGGACGACATTGAGCAACTCGTGGATCATCCGGGCCGTGGCGCCCCAGATCATTTCGCCCTCCACCTCGAAGAACCACACGGTGAGCCCGTCATCGCCCTCGCCCGGAACGGTCCGATCCGCGAACCGCCAGCGCTCCTCGTGGAAGTTCTCGAGGTCCGCCAGGTCGCGTAATGAGACGTCGAAGACCCGCTCTACCTCCGCCGGGCTGGCGACGACATCGGGTCGCGACGGGGTGCTCGCCACGATCGGCATGATGAGGGATCCGGTCACCACGGTGACGACAGGGTGGATCCAGCCTTCGGGCGTGACCAGGGACGGGTCGAGCGCTATCTCCTCGTACGCCTCCCGCAGTGCGGCCGTGGGCGGGTCCTCACCCGGGTCGATGCGTCCACCGGGGAAGCTGACCTCGCCCCGGTGCGACCGCAGCTTGGTCGAGCGCCGGGTGAGGATGAGACGCGCCTCGCCCTCCTCTTCGAACAGGACGGCCAGCACCGCCGCATTGACGACCCGATCAGGCGTGCGTGACTCGTCGGCGAAAACCAACGGAACGGTCACCCCGTGGTCCCCGATGTCCTCGGGGACAGGCCCGAGCTGTCCGCGGGCCGCCAGGGCCCGGCGCACACGCGCCAGGCTGATGGCGCTGCGCTCGCTCTCCGAAAGGTGTGCCCACGCCGCGTCATCGCCCATACGCCAGTCGGCCGGTCGGGGAATCACCTGCGGCGGAACCGGTCGTGGCATACCGATCACGATATGTGCGCCCGAACAGTGCTGTGGCCGGGTCCGAAGACCCGGCCACAGCTCCAACCAATCAGCCAATCGCTGGTGCGAGAGGCGGAGTTACATCATGCCGCCCATTCCGCCCATGCCACCCATGCCACCCATGGCGGCAGCAGCGGCGGCGGCGTCTCCGGCCTTCTCAGGCTTGTCGGCCACCAAAGCCTCGGTGGTCAAGAGGAGCGCAGCGATGGAGGCTGCGTTCTGCAGGGCCGAGCGAGTCACCTTGGCGGGGTCGATGATCCCGGCCTTGACCAGGTCCTCCAACTCACCCGTCGCGGCATTGAGCCCGATGTTGCCCGTGGCCGACTCAACCTGGCTGACCAGAACGGCACCCTCGAGGCCGGCGTTGAAGGCGATCCAACGCAGTGGCTCTTCGAGGGAGCGGGCCACAATCCGAGCACCGGTTGCCTCGTCGCCCTCGAGCTTCGCCGCCAGAGCGTTGACCGACTTGCGGGTCCGCAGGAGTGCGGTGCCACCGCCGGCCACGACGCCCTCTTCCACCGCAGCGCGGGTGGCGGACAGCGCGTCCTCGATGCGGTGCTTCTTCTCCTTGAGCTCCACCTCGGTAGCTGCCCCGACCTTGACCACGGCCACACCGCCGGCCAATTTGGCCAGACGCTCCTGCAGCTTCTCGCGGTCCCAGTCCGAGTCGGTGTCCTCAATGGCGCGCTTGATCTGCGCCAC
>Ga0182030_10023950_pt1 | contig 11251 bp, 10 predicted proteins | sample 812S3MmetaG_FD_121299 | JGI IMG/M metagenome (GOLD analysis project Ga0182030, IMG submission 121299) | Permafrost microbial communities from Stordalen Mire, Sweden - 812S3M metaG (Illumina Assembly) | ecosystem: Environmental > Terrestrial > Soil > Wetlands > Permafrost | place: Sweden...
ATCGTGTCAGATCGACGCTTTTGTCGTGCCTCTCCGCGCACGCGGCGCTCACCATCTATGACGACATTGCGAGAGTACGACTGCCCACGAAATGCACCGGCGTCTTCTCACAAGATGTTGACGGAGCGCACCCTCTCACCGCTGGGCTCGAATCGGAGATCGACCTTCCGCACTCGCGCTGGAACTCGGTACCTCGAGAATTTCTCGAGAAGGCTGGCTACGCCGTCGTCGTACAGTCTGAGACGACGGATTGGGGTATTGCGACGCGCGAGGAGGAGGGGCACCAGTTGGTGCTGGTGCAGGGTCACCCCGAATACGACCCTTCGAGTTTGCTCCGCGAATATCGCCGCGATGCCGGCCGATACGTCCGCCACGAACGCGACGAGTTACCGTATCTGCCCTACCACTGTGCGTCGGAAGAGGACTGGAAATCGCTCGAACGTACCCACAAAGAAATAATTGATGGCGCTCGAGATCCGCTGCTCATTGACCAATACCCCTTTGACGAAGTCGCCGGTCGAGCGCCCTGGCCGTGGCGATCGATGGCCACTCGCTTCTACTCAAACTGGGTTAGAGGTGCTTCGCCTGTCTCTGAACTCGTTGACTAGCGTCGACGGTAGAAAGGACTCACCATGCATGACGAAACGATCGCCATTCACGCGGGCTATCAGGGTGATGGAACGCGCGCCGTGGCGGTGCCTATCTACATGACCGTCGCCAATGATTTCATCGACGCAGATCACGCCAACTCCATCATGGACCTGGCGATTCCGGGATTCCACTACAACCGCATCAACAACCCCACGAACGACGTCCTGGAAAAGCGCATTGCCGCTCTTGAAGATGGAAGCGCCGCTCTCGTGGTGGCATCAGGTATGGCGGCCGTGAGTTACGCAATACTCACCGTGGCCACGGCCGGATCGAACTTCGTGGTCGCCCCCCAGTTGTACGGAGCGACCTATACGTACTTCGCCCACGTACTCTCAACACTGGGAATCGAGGCACGCTTCGCCCCCGACGATCAAGCCGGATCGATCGGCGCACTGATTGATGAGAAAACCTGTTGCGTCTTCGTCGAGTCGATCGGTAATCCCGCGGGCAACATCGTGGACTTGGAGGCCGTCGCTGAGGTGGCTCATCGAGCAGGTGTTCCCCTCATCGTGGATAACACCGTCGCCACCCCCCTCATGCTGAAACCCCTCCATCATGGCGCCGACATTGTCGTTCACTCGCTCACCAAGTTCATTGGAGGACACGGCACCACGCTTGGCGGTGCGATCGTGGACGGAGGAACGTTTCCCTGGACTGAACACGCGGAACGATTCCCGACGTTTAACGAACCCGAGATCGCCTTCCATGGTGTCGTCTTCGCTCGTGACTTTCCCGAGAGACCCTTCGTTGTTCGAGCTCGATCGATTCAACTTCGGAACACCGGCGCGACCCTCTCGCCCTTCAACGCCTTTCAACTTCTTCAAGGACTCGAGACGTTGGCCCTTCGCCTCGAGCGCCACGAATCAAACTCGCGGGCAATTGCCGAGTATCTCGTGAAAGACCCTCGAGTGGAGTGGGTGAGTTTTGCGGGATTCCCAGACAATCCTTACTATCCCCTCGTTCAGAAGTACTTGAAAGGGAGAATTCCCTCGATCATCACCTTTGGCGTTGCAGGAGGCTACGACGCGGGTCTGGCTTTCTTCGATTCGGTGCAGCTATTCAAGCGACTGTTAAATCTGGGCGACGCCAAGTCCCTCGTCATACATCCCGCGTCCACCACGCATCGTCAGCTGAGCAAAAGCGAGCTCCTAGCGGCGGGAATCCGGCCGGAGACCATCAGACTTTCCATCGGGCTCGAACACGTGGACGATCTCATCGATGACATCGATCAAGCGCTAACGAACGCGACCGGTTAACACACACCCTTATCCAATGATGGCCTCTACTGTCGCCTCCGCGTCGTAGACGGCCCGTAAACGACTACGCGGCGAAGGAAGATAGTGGGTGAAATATCGGACACCCTCGGTGAGGACGCCGAGCAGCGAGAGATTCGTCTGTAGTCGACCCTCGGCGTCGTACGGATGAAAGTCCTCACTAATCGCCACGCTGCCGACCGATGTGCCCGCGTAACTAAATTGGGTTAAACGGCCCTTCGCGTAGAGGCGGCCGAGCAGAACTGAACTGGATCGAGCCAACGAAGGAAGGTCGAGGTGTCCCCGCACGACATGGTTAACGTGGGCCTCCGATGACTTATCGAGCATCGTGGAGCGAATGTGAACCTTCCCTTCGTCGGTGGATGACACCTCCGGATAGGGTCCAAATGGAATCTTCACGACTCCGGCCTCCAATAGTCCCAGGAGTTGCTGAGAGCGAATCGGAGGCGGGCCGGCTTCGAGTCGATTGATTCGTCCACGAATGTTGGACTGAAAATCAATGAACGATCGCATCGAGAGGCCCCCGTACTCAATCACGGCCCTCATTTGATCTCTAAGTATTCGCGTCACCTCTTGTGCCGCTTTCACCGGACTGCCCCCCACCATGAGCGCCTCGTTAAGGTCGGACTCGACCATTTCATACACATGCGACTGATACGTAGCGCCTGAGTCGAAGCGTGCACCGTCGTCGGCGAACACCACGCGAGCGGGATCAAAAGGGCCATACGTGGACTCGAGACGATCAACGGCCCGAGCGAAACTTCCCGCGATCCAACTTGCCTGAAGTTGATCTCGAACGAGTGTCGCGGTGGATGCCCCGCCGCGTCGAAATGCCGAGTGGACGTAAAAACGAACCTGCATCTCGGCGTAGAGAAGAGGTAGCAGGTCGTTTCGAAAGTCCACTCGCCGTCGAAGTGGTGAACCCGAAGGATTCGTCATCTCTCGAAAGGCCGCCGGCGTGCACACGATGGGCTGGTAATCGCCGGTGGGGTCGACCCCGTGAGCGGCCTTCGCGCAGTAGGGAACGCCCGACCTTGAGTAGAGGTAGATGTCGGGCTCACGGCCGGAAGGCACGTAGCGCTTACGCTCGCCTTTGTCTTTGTATTCGCCGCCTCGCCCGACGGTCAGCGCCGTGACAAGGTCGTAGCCGACGAGACCCATCCCGGCGATGGCGACCGGTTCATCGGGTAGAAACGCTTCGTCGAAGTACTCAACGGGATACGGACGAAGATAGTGAACCTCACTTGAAGTGCCAACCCGCTCTTCATTCAACGTGTGCCCTGAAGTCAGCACCACGTGATCAACGGTCAGCTTCGAACCGTCGCTGAGCCACACGGTCTCTCGTCCGCCGATTTCTGGAGTGAAGTCGTTAGCCGCCGCATAGTGACGAACGATCTCCAGATTCGAGGGGGCGTCTGCGATGAGCGCTTCATAGAACCAGGCCAGGTATTCGCCCATGAGTCGACGAGGCAAGTAATCAGTGGGCAAGATCGTTTCACCGTTGGAGTCGATCTTGTATTCGTAGCCGACGCGGCGGTATCCCTGTCGAACTGCCCACTCATACAGACCCAACGCGTACTCCGGATCCTCGTCTTCGTCGGGTGAGGCATACAGCGACAGTTGACCGCACGGGTTGTTCAAGATCAAATAGTCGGGTTGCGCAATGGAGTAGACGCCGCCGCCGAGTTGGCCGGGCTCGACAACATGGACACGGACTGACGTTCCAATATGTCGTGCCCGACTGACTGTGCGTTCGAGCACGCAGAGGCCCCACGAGCCGAGCCCGACAATGGCGAACTCGCTCACTGCGCCGTGCTCGGCCCAGCGCCAGCGAGATCCGAATTCGATGTCCCTGTGTGTGCCCTCGCCACTCGATACCGAAACTCCATGGTTCGGGCTGTCCCTTCTTCACTCACGCAGTCAAAACTAGGTTACGCCGCCAAGACCGGACTGGACCAGGGTAAAGAAAGCGCGTTGCGGGATGTACGATGACGTGAATCGGATCCCTTTTTCTAGAGCGGAGCCCGCTTCGTGTTTTTGAGTAGGAGTCGACCAATGGCAGATTTTGAGACGATGGAGTTGGGCTCCTTGAGCGTTCATCGTCTCGGATTCGAGACGATGCAGCTGACCGGACCCGGCGTGTGGGGACCTCCCCGGTGCGAAGGGATATCGCCCCGCATCGTCACGGACCTTCCGGCCGGTGGTCGTCGTCTACTTCAGTCGGCCACCGGATACCGCTATACAGTCAAGTCCGGCGAGGTGATGTTCGAGGACGATGTGGCGACGGGCCAACTTCCTGGAAAGTTGTTGCCCGGAGCGCAGGGATGAGTTTGCCCGAGAGTTCAGATCGGACGAATCCCTCTGTCTTGCAAGCGATCATCAATAACGCTCGTCTCGATCCCCGCCATCCCGCGGCCAAGGATTTAGTTCGTGAGTTGACTTACTCCGAACTAATAGAGGAAGTCGGACGACTCGGTGCCGGACTACAGGCTCGAGGCGTCAACGAGGGAGATCGAGTCGCTCTTCTGATTCCTAACTCCGTTGACTTCGTCGCTCTGGCACTGGCCTGTCTATGGGTTGGAGCAGTCTTCGTGCCACTGGCGGTTACCGATCCACTGTCTCGCCTCGAGACGGTGGTGGCAGATTGCACGCCAGTACTAATTGTCACGTCCGCCGGCGCCGATACAGCGCCGTCGAGATCGATGGAAGACGGGCGAACGGTCGCGATCGATCTCCTTCGTGTAGGCCACTCCGTCGCGATGAAGGAAGCGTCCCACGGAGTGGCCTACATGATCTACACGTCAGGAACGACGGGAGCGCCAAAGGGCGTGCAAATAAGTAATAGGGCTTTTTCGGCGGCCGTACACTCGACGCTTAGTGCGCTCGAGTTGGGCCCTGCGACGAGGACACTGTGCGTGTCTCCCTTTCACTTCGACGGTGCATACTCCAATTTGTTTCCAACCCTGGTCTCGGGGGGCACGGTAGTGATCAGGCCCCGAGAAACTCTTCTCTATCCCCGAACGTTCTTTAGTACGGTGGCGCAAGAACAGATCAATTACGCGGGATTCACACCGAGTTATCTACGACTGTTGCTCGCAAGTCGAAAAATATCCGACCTTAAAGATTCGACACTGAAAATGATCGCTCTCGGAGGTGAGGCGCCTTCCGTCGCTGATCTTCGTACCCTGTGGTCCCTGGTGCCGATGATTCGCGTTTTCAATCGGTACGGCCCAACCGAAACCACTATCGCGGTCACCAATGTTGAGTTGACGCTTGACACAATAAAGGCAGACACGGTCACGATTGGACATCCTCACCCCGGCGTCTCGTTTGTCCTCGTCGACGACGAGGGGCGAAAAATAGAAGGGGCGAGTCAAGTCGGAGAGTTGTACATCGGTGGAGTTCAACTGATGGAAGGCTACTGGGCGGATCCTCTCCTCACGAGTCGAGTAATGCGTTGGGACGACGGAGCTAATCAAGTTCTTTACCGCACTGGGGACTTGGTCTATCGTGACGAACTCGACAACTACATATTCGTGGATCGCGCCGATCGAGTGGTGAAACGGAGCGGAGTACGCATTTCGCTCGTGGAGTTAGGTGCGTTGATCAACAGGATCGATGGCGTTGAGTCAGCGGCGTGCTTGACGTTCGATCACGATGGCGAACTAGGAATCGCCGCCTTCGTTCTGACTCATAGAGAGATTTCCGATCTCGACCTCCGACGTGCGGCCCGACAACTGATTCCGGAAAGCATGATTCCCGACCGATTTGAGCGCGTCACTGCGATGCCCTTGAACCGGTCTAACCAGTTGAGCGAAAGCCAACTCCTCTCGGCCGCCGGCCTGAAGCCTTACCGAACCGTCTTGGCCTAGACGTCAGCCATGGAGCTACGAAGAAGAAGTGACGCCTAACGTATTCAACGCTTTTCGCATTGCCGCAATCGATTCGAACGTACTTTTCACCAAAAGCTCATCGGGGAACTCGAAGTCGTAAGCGTCCTCCAACGCCAGCATCACGTTGACGCTGGCGTGAGAAGTGAGACCGTTCTCAAAGAGATCATCGGTCTCTTGCAGGCCCTCCAACGAGACTGGCAAGCGGCCGTGTGCCTCAAGTATTTGCCTGATTGTTGCGTCGACGTCGCTCATGGTGCCATGTTACCGGCGCATTTCAAGCGGATGGCACAGCTATTGCCACCTGCTCTTGGACACGAACGATGGTTCCTAGTTTGTGCAAAGGTCCGATCTCAAACGCGAAGTGTGCACTCGGTTGGTGAGGCCGTCGACTCACGAAAAGAAAAGTCTCGACCTAGTCCCTAGGTGGCGCGTGCGGCTCTTTTCGTGGTAGGAGGAAATGGGCACTTCGTCGATAGGCGTAGTAGTCCGTTTGAACGTGGGAGGCCATAGAGACGGTCAATGGGTTCTCTCGCATCGTCGACGTCGTCGTGTCCCACCGCGCCCCGCTTTTGGCCCATGAGCCGAAGAAGTCCTTCGGAGAGAGTGCAAGCAATTTCGGGAGGGCACACCAGATCCTGGTTCTCTTGCTGGCGCAGCCAACTCCGCTACCTTCTAACACATTGACCGCTGCATTGGATGAGTTCGCGAAGCTACCGGTGATCGATTCGACGCCCTCGAACTTCAGGTTGCAATATCGCGACCTCGGTGGCAAATACCCGTCGTGCCGCGATACGCAGTGCAACCATGCTTGGATCTCCCGGAGACGAGGCGATCGATCTCCCTGTCTTTCCTATTGAAACAGAGGAAGACAACTGCGAACGCCTGCTTGAACGTCGCGAAAGATGGGGCTTCAGTAATGTGGTGGTACCGGGTGAATCGATGGCGGTGTGTGCACCATCGTTCTCGGCTAGCGGGACCTTGATGCGGCGAGGTCACATATTGATGCACTGCGACGGACCTCCACGTTGGCGACTGCTTCTCAAATTCCGTAGACGGGTCTGCATCGCCTGTGGCAACTAGCCTCGTGTGATGCTTAGAGTTGTCAACAGACTTCTTTTAGCCCTGGTAGTTGCCTTGCTTCTTTTCGCGTTCACGCCAATATCTGGGGCGCTTCTCCGGCTCGTTAATGGCAGTTTCGCCCCTGCACCCTACAGTTCGCTCGCGCTGAAAACACCCTCACTTGCCGCCGTTGGGGTTAGGGCTGGGAAGCCCATTCCTATCAAACTGACTAACAAAACGGGACATACCAAGACGTATCACTGGAACGCTACACAGAAAGGCACTCTTATCAGCCTTGGGGAGCAGACTGTGCAGAGCGGGCGAACGACGACTTTCTTGGTGCCGTCGCAGGGCTCGGCGGCCGGCAAAATGCAGATCGCGCTCAAAGGAACCAAAATATTTGTAACGGTACCGATTTTGAGACCGCGACCATGAGGCGCTCTGGTCGAGTTGATTGCGCCCCCACGAGATCATTCGAGACATTTATATGAACTGTTCGCAAAACGTTGATCCTGAAGAGCAAGTTTTGGGCCTAGGGTGAGCGAAAGCCAGACTCTCAGTGTGGTCGTCTGTTCATACAATGGTGCTGCCAAATTGCTGCCATGTTTTGAAGCGCTTGCGAATCAGCGCGCGCAGGTCGAAGTGCTAGTTGTGGATGACGGATCCACTGACGGCACCGACGCTTTGGCCAGAAACTTTGGTTTCTCTGTGGTTCGTCACGAGAGAAATAGGGGCATATCTGTCGCACGCAACACCGGATTGAACCACTCTACGTCTCGCATCATTGTTTTTTGTGACGATGACTGCGTACCTCCAACTGATTGGACCGAGAACGTGTTGGCTGCCTGGGATGCGAACCCTGAAGCAACGGTCATAGGAGGGCTGGTCGAGGTAAATCGTCCCGTCACGTTTACGCAGCGTTACCTTGCCTATCGAAATCCGTTGGTACCGATAGAGATCGCTCTGGCTCACGATCCCAGCGTCTGGTATCGCCTAGCGCGCCAGTTTCGTCCTCCGCGATTTCCGGCCGATAATGCCTTCGCCGTCTATTCAGTTGTTGGAGCCAATATGTCCATGCATCGCGCTCGAGTACTGGCCTCGGGCGGATTCGATGAAAATCTTGTGTTCGGCGAAGGCGAAGAAATGTCGCTATGCGTCTCTGTTCGCGAATGTTATGGGGAAGGGTCTGTACTCGTGGACCCGCGAGTTGTTCTGGCTCACCAATTCGACCCTTCAATGCGAAAGACGTGGCGCCGAAGTTTCGCATATGGTCGTGGAGCAGGTGAGCGATGGCGAAAGCATTTCGGATGGCCCTCCTTGCCAGTGGTGGGTCCCTCAGCTATCGCGGTTTCTTTCATAACTCTCCCCCTTTCATGGCCCCTGGCCGTGTTCGTGGGCCTTGCAACGCTGGGAACACCTTACGTATTTTGGATTTCGCGGGCCGATGCCAGGGCTAACGCATGGTCGGTCGCGTTCCCTTTCGCTGCACTCGCCGACGATCTCGTGGGTGTACTCGGATTCGTGCGAGGAGTTAGCAGAGGCTCAGGTAACACGTTTGGAGTGCGCCGGACCTCGAGAAGTTCTGGCCAGAAGTGAAGACCTTTGGCAAGCAGTTTCGCAGACAATCCTGTAACTAATTACAGTTCCCGATGTCTGCGGTGCTCTCGAATCGTTCCCTGACGACGTCAGAGGGATGCTTGACCACGGGTATATTTCAGAAGCCAGTTATTTGTCCGTCGCCGTCGAGGCATTCGCCAATCGCGTTCGTCACCAACAAGAACAATTTCGCCGAAAATTGCATGAATCCGCAGCGACGATGTTCTTAACTGGAAGACGTTTGAACTTGGGGTGTCAGAGTTCGGTCACGCTTCCCGTAAGGAGTAACGGGACGTAGTCGCACCTTTGCGAGAACGAAGACACATCGCAGTGCATCGGTGAGGCGAATCTTCTTTCCCTCTTCCTTGCTTCGACCGACGTAACTAATCGGAACCTGAAACGGGCGAAAGCCGGCTCGTAGCACTTCAGCACTTATCTCGGTATCGAGCCCGAAACCGCCTTCGCTGAGGTCAAAACTATTCAAGAGCGGCACGGGCAATAGCTTTAAGCAAGTGTGAAGATCCGAGATAGCCGAACCAAAAAGTAGGTTCGCAAGAAGCGTCATGGACTTGTTTCCAACCGCGTGCCAGAGCGAAGGGTGCACTGTTCCGAAGCCCGACATGCGATTGCCGTAAACAACCTCGGCTCGGCCAGAAAGTATCGGCGTTACGAGTCGGGGGATGTCCTCAACGTCGTATTCATGGTCAGCGTCGAAGATGAGTACGTGCGATCCTTTGGCAGCAGCGATGCCCGTACGCACCGCGGACCCTTTACCAAGGTTCGTACTGTGGTGGAGACGCACAAGACGCGTATCGTCAAAGGAATCGAGTAAAGCTCGCGTGTCATCGGTAGACCCGTCGTTCACAACGATAATTTCGAACTCTTTCCCCGGAATATCCAGGGAGAGTAGATTATCCAACACCCTAAGGATGGTTGAATCCTCGTTAAACGAGGGGACAATGATGGAAAGGCGAAATCGGGTCAGGCCTCCCGATGATTCTGGGAGCCTTCCTTCAGGGGTAAATTCCAAAGCCGTGTCCTTTGAATTAGCCCTTGCGTCCGCAACTCTCCCAGAATAACGTCTTGTTGTCAAGTGGGAGTGATTCCGTTGGGAATACCGTGACGTTTACGACCGGAAGTGGGCCAGTGTCCGGGAGCAGCCGGGGTCGACTTATAGAGTGAGTACGCTCCGAAATGCCAATCTTGGGTCAGTTTTGAACGAAGAAAAGAACTGAGTTCGTAAATCTGGGGCCGGAAGTATTCCTACAAAAAGTACCGTAAGCGTCGAAAAATGGAGCTTCTTCGTGAGAATATGTCCCGCCCCGTTTTTACGATGTGTGGTGAATCTCCCTAACACTCCGGTCTTCGGATCCAAGGCCGAACGTCTCTTCGGATTCTCCAGAACGCGGGGTGGCTAAATGACTCGCTCTGCGTAATTAGCTCTAACGCGTTGTCCATTTGTGGAGGTAGACACCGAGTTGTTCAATTATTGCCACAATCGATGTCGAATAACCATTGCGGACTGAATAATCGGTGCCAGTATGGAAATGTCAAGTCAATTTGGCCCCACCGTGCGCATCACATTCGGCCCCACCCTTGACGGGTCGGCAACTTCTATTCTGATGGGGTGATTCGCGAACAGAATTTCGGTCCGCGCAGTGTCTTCCAACTCCGGATTCACCTGCGCGATATCGAGCCCCAGATCTGGCGTCGAGTGTTGGTGCCGGGTTCATTGACCCTGGCAAAGTTGCATCCGGTAATCCAAGGAGCCTTCGACTGGGACGACTATCACCTGCACGAGTTCCAAATCTATGGGAAGCGCTATGGCCTCCCCGAGAACGACTGGGACATCGATGAAGATTTGCTCTTTGAGGAGAACTGGCGCCTGCACCAGCTGTTGAAGGTCCACGACCACTTCACCTATGTCTATGACTTCGGTGACCACTGGGTCCACGACATCGAGGTCGAGGCTGCCGAGAACGTGTCGCGGACGCTGAAGAAGGCGGTCTGTCTTGACGGCGCTCGGGCCCGTCCACCCGAGGACATCGGTGGCGTGTCGGGGTTCGAGCACTTCCTCGAGGTCATGGGCAATCCCCGTCACGAGGAGTATGTGGACTTTGTCACCTGGCAGGGCGGGCGCTTCAAGCCCGATCACTTCAGCCTCTTTGACACCAACGGACGAATCCAGAGTCGCAACTAGCGCGTGCGCTTGGCCTTCGTGGTGCGCAACCGGTAGGAATCACTGCCGGTCTCGATGATGTGGGCGTGAAAGGTCGACCGGTCGATGATCGCCGCAACCAGTCGCGCGTCGGGGACGATCTTGCCCCACTCGGAGAACGGCAGGTTGGTGGCCGTGGCGACCGAGGAGCGCTCTTCTCGTTCGGTGAGGATCTGGAACAAGAGCTCGGCCCCGCGAGTGTCGAGCTGCACGTAACCCAACTCGTCGAGGAGCAACAGGTCGACGCGTCCGTAACGCGCTATGAGTCGCGACAGTCGCTTCTGGTCGGCGGCCTCGGCCAACTCGTTCACCAGTTGCGCGCAGGTGACGTAGCGCACGGTCTTGCCCATCTCGCACGCCTTCATCCCGAGTCCGATCAGCAGGTGGCTCTTGCCGGTGCCCGAGTCCCCGAGCAACACGACCGGTTCGGAGCGCTCGAGGTAACTGCCCGAGGCGAGCGTTGCGATCGTGGCGGGGTTCAACCCCGAGGCGGCGAGGTCGAAGTCCTCTAAGAGCTTCACCCTCGGAAACCCCGCCGACTTCACCCGGCGCAGCCGTCG
>Ga0182030_10023951_pt1 | contig 11251 bp, 6 predicted proteins | sample 812S3MmetaG_FD_121299 | JGI IMG/M metagenome (GOLD analysis project Ga0182030, IMG submission 121299) | Permafrost microbial communities from Stordalen Mire, Sweden - 812S3M metaG (Illumina Assembly) | ecosystem: Environmental > Terrestrial > Soil > Wetlands > Permafrost | place: Sweden...
AGCATCAGGAAACATTAATGGCATATTTTTTCCGCATGGGACCGGCCTTCTAATTACACCATTGTCTATGAATATCGAATTTAATACTGGGCGCGGGCTTGGATTGCTAGGGATTTGTATGTTTGTCGGCGCCCTCTACTCAATTGGAAGAAGTATAAAGCGAAAGTGACCGTCTGTCTTTTATAAGCACACCGGGGCGACCGCAATGGAAGAGCGCCAGTCAATCAATTACCGCTGCGTTTAAAAGTCCAAGGATAGGCTAACTGAATGTGTACCGTGCGTTTGGAGCCGTCACTGGAGAGGATTTCAATATCGTGGGAATCCTTTTGGCGCAATTCATAAACAAATTCGGCGGCTTTCATCCCAACCGTGTTTCCACCATCAAGCTTAGTAATCATATCGCCGACTTTTATTTGCGCCACATCAGCGGGACTTCCTGGAAATATAGACGTAATGAGTATGCCTTGATCACTGTCTTTGAGCGTGGGGCCAAATAGTTTTTTAACTTTAGCGAATGCTGGGTATTTCTTTGCCCAAGCATCATACGCTGCAATCACTTTTTCAAAAAGCTTCTGACTTCTCTCCTGGCCATCGGTTTCAATGATATTGAAGTTTCCTTCTTTATCAATTTCAAAGGACTCTGGTTTATTACCGTAGCCTTGCGACTTAAACCCGATAATATCAGAGAAATCAATAGGCCAATTTTGATCGCTCTTCGCGTCCTGCCAGTATACCAAACCTACGTCGGAAAGTTTAAGGCGACCTTTTCGGTTTGCTTGTTCAGGAGAGACGTAAACATGTTCGTCAAAAGGCACAACAGGAAAGGGAAAAGTTTCGTCGTAAACAGTAGTGGTAGGAGTTCTGGAAGCTTGTTCCGTTTGCGGCACTTCTTGAGTGGTTGCGACAGGTCCCGTCGCAGTAACCGCGCTTGCGGCAGGCTGAACGGATTCCCCCAACTGTTTAAGCTCTGCGCTAGCAAGGTCATATTCCAAATAGTCGGTTTGATTTGTAGCAAGCGACCTGTGGAAATAATCAATCGCCCCTGCCTTGTCATTTGCCAATAAGTGTTTTATGCCAGCAAAATACCAAGCTTCGCAATGTCGTGCTTGCGTTTTTAACGGATCATTGGTGTTGGTCGCGGCGATAAAATCCGATTCATTTGAGCGATCCAAAAGAAAGTCCCCAATTTTTGATACCCAATCTCCCGCCAGCATATTTAAGTTGGTCCGTTTGACCAAATAATCGGAAAGTTCTTGATCGATGTCAGATTTTGCATCGGTCCCTTGCTGCGTTCGGATTAGCCACATATAAAGGTATGCGTAATCTTCGCGTTGATAATTATCGCCGATGAGGCCGGTGAATTGACGAAAGTCTGCAAGTGCTCCGGCAGAATCACCTGTTACCTCTTTAAGGTGTCCGCGATTGAAGTACCCAAATGGATTCTTCGTATCGCCTTCAACCGCTTGGTTGAGATCATCAAGAGCACCGTTAAAATCTCCTTTTGCTTTTTTAACAAGTCCGCGATTCAAATATGCTTCCGCATACCCCGGTTTTACTTCGATTGCTTTTCCAAAGTCAGAAAATGCAGCGTCAAGCCCGCCCTTTTGTTGTTCATCCATTCCACGACTTAAATAGGCTAAAGCTAGATTCCACGGAAATCTTTGAATGTGGATATGAATCGGGCTTCCCAACAAACTCCGAAACTGCAAAGTGGTGGCACTTGATATTTGCAAATCTTTGCTCGGTTCCACTGTATAGTGCTCATTTCGATCCGTCACGACCTCGTATCGCACGCTATCGCCGTCGGCAGATAGCGAGTAACTGCAATCCTTCACATAAACATGCTCACTCCAATATTTCGGATATGCGACTACATCAGTTTGAAAGGATGCTTTAAACCTATCCGAAAAATCTTGTCTCGCTTTTAGTATGGTATCAAAGCTCTTGTTTCGAGCATCTTCGTCAATAAATGGAAAGTCTACGCCGTTATTGTTAGTCTTGATAGTGACTACATGATATACCCTGTGGCTGTCCCAGGATGAGTTTTCATCTTTCTTTGTGAGTTCACTCAGGTCAGATAAATTAATGGCTCCAGCAGAATACGGCATCTTGTAACTTATGCCATTGGTCGTGACTCTCATGGGAAATGAATCAGTCTGTCCCATCGGATAATCCGAAAAAGAGAAAGATGCTATATCATCGCCAACTTTTTTCGAGTCGTCGATGGCGCTTAAGACTTTCGCCTTTGAATCGTTTTCGATTTGAGTTAACTCCTCAGTTGCGTGGTTATTTGCTGAAAGTATATCTTCACTTGATATTCCAGAATCAAGTAGTAGCTGGGAAATTCCCTTAACAATGGGCCACTGGTTTTGATTAGCCGCGTCTTGCAAAACCGTCTTGGCTTTTGAGACGAGTTGGGTTGTTGCGTTTTGATATAGCCCTGAATCAAGTTCCTTGACCCGATTGCAGTAAGCGATCATGGATTCCAGGTCGTTACTCGTGTTGTACCCGTCGAATTCATTTTTCAATTGGGTGAGCAAGTCGTCATACGCAGCAGGTTCTTTATACTCGATGCTGACGATGCTTCGATTGTTGTATTGACGTTCTTCACCAAGATTCTTTTGGGTTAATGCGAACCAACCATCCCACGAGAACCCTTTGTCCGTAATAGTCGTGTACCACTTGTCTACGATAAGAGATTTGGGAATGTCCTCCTCCTTTAAAAATTTTCCGCCGCTGCTAAAAGACGCCTTTTCATCAAGCATGGTCAAAGTGTAGTAGCCCCGCTCCAAAGGAAGATTCGGAGATACCAAAAGCATATCCGTATGATCTTTAACGGGACGCCCACCAATTGGAATAATCTTGTTAGACGGGACGAACCTGCCTGCTTTTGCCATCGTATATTTGTCAGGTGGTTGATCGTTTTTAATCATCACTTTTTCAATGTTATCTCGCACATAGATGCTTGGTACAAATTGAACTATCTCTTGTGGTTGTGCAGGCGCCATGCCCAAGCGACGATCAAAGATCAGAAGTTCCGGTTGAGGCGTTGATTCCAGACTGGAAATGCCTTCAGGCGATGAAAGTGTTACCCACGAGTCTCCTTTTTTCACATAGCAGCCGTAATTTTCAGGCAACTTTGGCCCAAAAATTATCTGCGTGGGTAGATAGGGTGAACAAAAATAAAGAAGAACGGCCAAGACTATCACAACACCAACTCCGCCGCCCCACAGTGACTTTTGGGCCGACTGGCTCGTACCGGGATTTGCGGGGATCGGGGCTGGAGGTGGCGGCGGCTGCCATTTGGGCGCTTCTAAAAATTCCTTAAGTGGAATCCAGCCGTCTCGCCCCTCATGCCAAGCCAGATCAGTAGGCAGTAAAGAGCCTTGTGCAAAGTGTTGTCGGACTTCCTCCTCAGAGTACGGTCCAAACTGTTTCCCATCCCGAAGAATATGGATTACGAGCATGTCTCCCCCTATTTACCACAGCAGGATTAAGGCGTTTATCCCACAGTCAATCAAGCGAGTCGTCAACAGCATTTTCAAACAGTAAGGTGTTGTTTATTCCACCCGTTTGGGCAATCTGCGGCAAGACCAATGAGCACCTACTACTACGCGGATGCTACCAACCAGGCTATCGGCCCGTATCCGCTTTCTGAATTGCAAGCTCTTGCTCGCGCGGGAATGATTACACCCACAACGCATGTAATCGAAAATGGCGGTTCGACTTGGAGGGTTTGGGCTGACATCGAAACGGAGCATCGCCCCGGCGGAACTGAAGCGGTGGCCGGTAATCAGGCTGCTTTGTATTGTCAAAAATGTGGAAAGGGACTCCCCATTGGTCTAAAGACTTGTTCCAACTGCGGGGCACCTGTCGTTTTTGTTGATTATGCGGCGTTGGCAGCAGATAAGATCAAAAGCGCATCCACGGATGCGCTGCACGCCTTCAAGCTTTTTGCTTTGAATCCAGTCGGAGGACTATCGGGGGCGTTTGAAAGCCTCGGGCCAGCACGTGCGTTGGGAGTAGGCATTGTCTTTGGTCTAGCATCCGCACTTTGCGGCCTATTTTTAATGTATAATATTTTGCCGACATGGAGCAAGCCAGAGGGCATCGCTGGATTCCTCAAGATTCTCGCTTTATCGTTGGTTCCTTTCATTAGTCTTTTTGCTGCACACTTCATTGCACGAATGGCATTTAAAGGAAAAGGAGCAGCGGGACATGATGTCTTTGTGACCGGTGCGTGCTTATTGCCGTGGGGAGTTGTTGCTCTCTTGGCAGGAATTCTTGGTCTTGCAAATATCGAAGTCATCATTGCCGCCGCCGTGTTTGCAGTCTGCCTTACCATCCTGATGCTGCATGTCGGTTTGACTAGGATTTGTCACATATCGGAGAGAGCGGCAACGCTAGCGATTCCTTTGATATTATTGGCCAGCGGTTGGCTTTCGAAAATTATTTACACGACAATGCTCAAAGACCTTTTAGGGAATCTTTAGCCGGTGTTGAACAGCAAGGGCAACGGGAGAAATGGTTATGCAAAGATATTACTATGTTGATGCGAGCAACCAAGCTACCGGGCCATTGCCTTATTCAGAACTGGTTCACTTGCAGAGTGTCGGACAAATTCTGCCTGAGACATTCGTGGTTGAAGAAGGTGGTACGGAGTGGAAGCCCTTTTCCTCCATCACTACTCCACAAGCTCTTCCGCCAGTACCCTCGATGGCTTCATCTGCGATGACGTTGGCCGCAAACTCGCCGACTTCGGCTGCTGCCGTGATGCCGGTACAGGGACGGGGCGATGTACGAGCCATGCTCCAATATGATGCGAATAAGAAATCGTTAGGCGTGACTTATTTTCTTTGGTTCTGCCTCGGGCTGTTTGGGGGTCACCGGTTCTACCTGGGAAGGTGGATTACAGGTTTAGTAATGATGTTCACGACACTTATTTCTATCCCGTTTTGCATTGCCCTGGTTGGATATGTTGGCCTTTTTTTCGTGGCTTTCTGGGCCTTCATAGATGCTTTTCGCATTCCCGGTTGGGTGAGAAGTAAGAACAACGCATTAATTGCGGCAATCGGAATCTAAAACACGATTTGCGGCTCACTTCTCAATCATTTTACAGATGATACGCGATTCATCTCATTTTAGAGAATAGAAAAGTATGATTCTTGTCATCCCGCATTCTTTTGAAAGTCTCAGCGCTTTCCTTCGAGAGGATTTGCCAAAGCTTGTTTGGCAGACTTCTGCGGATAGCACATTCAAGGGTCGAATCGGGCGGCAAATTGTAGGGGACATGGTTCGGCCGTGGAAAACTAAGATTGATACCAACGAGCTTCTGACTATCAGCGTCAGGGCCGGTATGACTTACAAACTAAAATATGGACTAAGGAGATTTCTAATTTCGTCAAAGCCTTTGGGGGGAAGGACCGAAATAGAGATCATTGAAACGAAAAGTTGGGGATGGCTGACTGCTTCAGTTCTTCTTGCTCTGATGTTTTTTATTATTCCTGGAATATTCAGGATTATCGGCAACCGAATGCGAACCAGCCACAACAGGAAAGTTTTAGAAAGCGTTGCGGCAAAAATATGTCTCTTATTCCCTGGAACAAATGTTGGCGATGTGGCTAGCGCACCCGTGACTGCTATCCCGAAACGAGCTGCTATACCTCCTCCGCCCGTCCCCGTGGGTACACCATCGCCCGCCTCCATTATCACCGGATCAGCGCCGCCCGTGCCGCCACCGCCGACTCTTCAGGGCATCACGTCGCGACCGCCGCCGCCCCCGCCCACACACGTTTGGGCGCCTCCACCTGTTCCATTGCAAATGGTCGACATGCCAACCATTTCGAGCGCCGAGGAGGCCCCTCCAATTGATTTAAGTGAACCCGCCGAGGAACTGCCTTCAACCATGCCCCCGCCGCCGCAGTGGGCTCCCCCGCCAATTTCATCCGAGCAGATCAAAGCACCGCCCCTGGGCGGCGGAGAACAAAATCTTGCGGATGCCCCTTACGCCTCACCTCAGCCAAGCTTTTTCGCCCTCCACAGCCTGAAAATCATTGTGACGGTTGTCGCGTTAGTTTCAGTAACAGCATTGGCCCTGGCTTGGCCGTGGATTTCAAATGAGATACATAATGCAGTTCCTCAGTCAGCACAAATTACCGATTACATATCGCCCCTTATTGAAGAAAAGCTTAACCATTCACCTGCGGTGAAAACTGATGTTTCCATTTCTAAAATCACAAAGCTAGGACGTGGGAAAGCTGAAGCTCAAGTTCACGTCAGCGTTATCGCGCAAGAGGATTTTCTTGATCCAGTCGATTTTGAAGAGATAGCGAAGGCGAAGGGATACGATGCACAGGATTTTGATAAAGCCACCGAAGATGCTCGATCTTTGCCCCAAGACTACGCCCCGGCTACCCTGAGCGTGACCATACCCACTCTCGCTCGCATAACTACCCCCAAAGGCACGCAACATGATTATGACCTCCTGGTCACAGCAGATCGTGAAGGTAAAAATTGGATTTTCTCCTTATCTCCCGACCAGACGACCCTTTCCCAAATCGTCAATTTTTCAGGAACACCAAAATCATCGTGGGCTACTCAGCCCGGCATTGTTGATTCCGATACGGGCATACAGGCCGTTACCTCAGTTATTGAATATCGAAAGAGCTTTGTTGCTGCCGTAGCCAGGGCGAAGACAAATTACGCAAATTTCCAAGAGGAAGAACTTCAACGCAAACAAAACGCCGCCATACCACCACCATCCAGCGTCAGCGCCAACTCAACCGCCTCTCCTAACGGGAGCACCGGAGCGGCGTCCAGCACACCTGTTCAAACTGAGTACCCGCCCAAAGCCATCATTAAAGGAAAAGTTGCTCTTTGCTTGCGAGCGTCATCCGGCGGGCAGTCGGATGCTTTGCTTGTTCAATGCGACAACGCTAATGGGGAGCCTACGGGCATTCACGGAACAGTAATGCTCATAGGTTATCCATCCGCAGTAACTAGCAAGGTTGGCGATGACGTGAATGTCCCGGGAGATTTTGTCGCAGTAGTAACGCTGAACACGGGTAACGGCAATGTAACGAATCCCCAATATCGCTTTTCTGGAACTATATTCCAGAATCCCGACGATCAACTCAACGCCCTTTATCAGCAAATTATCGCATCGGGAAAGGTAAATTCCGACGAATTGAAAAAAGCTCAACTGAAATGGATTACCTATCGAGACACAGAGGCAGGATTCGAAGCTTTGCTTGCGGGCGGCACTGCTCCAGATGAAGCAACTCGGCAAACTTCATTGAGACGCATTACAACTAAGCGTGTCGCTGATCTACAGCATATAGCCCAGGACGGCATTTCAGGTGATCTTCCCCCGACAATAACTCCTATACTTCAAAACTCTCTTTCAGTAGCCTTCGCTAACTTATTTCAGGCTGTTAACAGCAAGCAGGAAGCTCCGCTAATAGCTGCCTTCACGGATACAGAAAAATCATGGGATTCCTTTGCGTATCTGCAAGCCGCCTTGGATCGCCACTCCTTAGCCGTTATGGCGGCCAGCGACGGACAACAGCACAACGACACAACGGCAGTGCGCCTCGCTAGCGAACGAGTAGATGAACTCAAAACAGTCGCGTCATCCATAGGTGTCGCCCTGAATGTCGAAGCCCAAACTCCAACCACTGACGCTGCCAATCAAGTCGAGCAAACGCCGCAACAACAATTGCCTCCTAGCGAGAGTAGTGCCTCCATTAAATTTTTATCAGCGAACGATATCGGCGGCGATTCCTATAAAGGCCGAGGACACATCTACTCCATTCCTGATTTAGGCAGCCTAGTGGGAAAGGACACCAAAGATGCGTGGCTTTACGGAAGTTTCTTTCTATTTAATCAAGATGGCAATAATGCGATTTGTCATCCTAAAACCGCGTGGTCTATGCAATTCGATGAGGTTCATATTGATTTTGATCAATTTACACTACTTGGGGAAGCGCAGCAGGAAATGGCCAATCTACAACAGGCTTTAGCTATATACGAATCAGGGAATGTGGATGCCTACACTAATTTTGCGAATCAAAACAAATGTCTGGGGGTTCTCTTCGTCGCTAAAAAGAACCACCCTCTTAAAATACTCAAGGTTTACCGTCGATCTGACGGTAAGATTGTTGCACTCACTAAAAGCACCGGAGGATTTCGGATAGGAGACGGTACGGCACCCGACAGTACGGCAAATGCAGCCCCAACTCCTAATGCCAACGCAGTTCCATCGGGAATTGTCATTCCAGAGAGTCCCGGTTTTGTTCGGAGCCCCTACGCACCTGATCAACCTCCCGTGGACGTGAGGGGGTATGCGTCTGGCACCCAAGTGCGTTGCCCGTATACCAATAAAATCTTTGTTATCCCATAAGCAAACTGAGGTCGCCACACTTTGAACACTCAGCCGGGCCATTCGGGACTTGATTGTGGCCGTCTGACTGACCGAATAATGGCAGGGTATCCAACTCCATTGATCTAATTAAAGAACGTGACACCCATACGACTTCGCCTACGCTGGCCGTATGAAGCGTAAACGATTGGTAATCGGCGTGCTTCTTGCCGCAACGTCTCGGCTTTGGGCTGCGGATGTCCTACAGCCAGGCCCAGGTTTACAACCCGGTCCCCAAGTCCTACAGCCAGCCCCTAGTTTTCAGTATATTTCTCCCGCCAGTTCTGGCTACCAATCCCAATCTTCGGACAACATTACTCCTGTTCAAACAGGCTCACAGCCCCGCTCAAATTATCCGAGTTCCCATAGCGGCAGTCAGCCCGGCGCTTATTATCCGGGATCAACCGTGTCATCGCAGCCGAGGAGCAGCACGAGTTCATCCCACAGTGGCAGTCAGCCAGGCGCTTATTATCCGGGATCAACCGTGTCATCGCAGCCAAGCACCAGTACAAGTTCGCCCCATAGCGGTAGTCAACCGGGGCCTAATCAGTCCTCTGGCAGCTTCTCTTCTTATGGCACGATGGGTGGAACTCAACCCGGTGGCGGTAGCCAGCCGGGGCCTAGTCAATCCTCTGGCAGCTTCTCCTCTTACGGCACAATGGGTGGAACTCAACCCGGCGGCGGTAGCCAGCCGGGGCCGAGTCAATCCTCTGGCACCTTCTCTTCTAACGGCACGATGGGTGGAACTCAACCCGGTGGCGGTAGCCAGCCGGGGCCGAGTCAATCCTCTGGCACCTTCTCTTCTAACGGTACGATGGGTGGCACTCAATCCGGCGGTGGTAGCCAGCCGGGGCCTAGTCAATCCTCTGGCAACTTTTCCTCTTACGGCACTATGGGCGGAACTCAGCCCGGTAGTGGCGGCCAAAATGCGACTTCCGTTACCTATATTGCAGCGCAATCAGGGTCATTGGCAGGTGCTTCGTATGTGGGGTCTACACAGCAAGCAAAAACGGTTGTAGTTATGAGCACGCCTTCGACCACGCTCGATACTGTAACAACTCAAGAAACGGGAGGAAGCATTACCGTTGGGCCAGTGGAGGCTGACGGTACTAAATCAATAAATTCCCAAACCGGACAAACCTCCTACGACCAATCTTTATGCCTCAACTTGGTAAATCCTCTATCGGCCTCTACATCAGTGATTGGTTTGGGAGGAGTGTCTGCCGAACCGCAAAGCCAAATTTGCCTTAATACGATAAGCACACCCATAGCGACTCAAAGTAGCCCAACCAAACTGAGTTTTACCGTCCCACCTTTGAGCCTTTCCTCGGCAAATACCCTTACTGCCAACTCCACTCCCGCCCTTCCACTTTACACAGATATTTCGAGCCTGACTTTGAATTCATGCCTTGTAGCTTCTGCGAGTGGCGGATTCAACACGGTTGGCGCAAATGCGTGTTCTAATACGAATTTGCTCACTGGTCAGACGCAAAATCAAGTCTCGACATACAGCGGTAACCTTGGAGGGCTTTCAGTGGCTCCAGTTAAGGGCATCCTTCCAGTTGATGTATCGGTTCAAGGTTGGAATGAACAAGTCAACACCACTCCCGTTGGGAATCAAAAATAGGGGTGTGGTAAAAGAGCTACACAAGGGTTCTTGCTACCGTTTCCTGCAAAAACCGATCCACGGTATTCCGCATCGGACGAGCGCCGAGAGTGCGATGGAACCCTTCGCGAACGAGAGTTTCGACTGTGGCAGCCTCGACGGTCAGATTATGGCCCAGCCGATTGAGGCGCTCGACTTCGCGACGGATCATCAGTTCACAAATTTCCCGCTGGATGGCGTAAGGCAACCGGTTGAAGACCAGCTTTTCGTTGATGCTAGCGACCAGTTCGGGGCGTAGCACCTGATCCACGCGCCGAAGGACAGTCCGCTCGATTGTGGCGAAGGCCGAGCTTTCCATCCGCATCGCTTCTCCCGCGCCGATGTTGGAAGTGAATACGATGTAGTAGTTGTTCAGGTTGCGCGTTTCACCGTTGGCCAGGGTGATCCGGCCCGCGTCGAGGATTTGCAGGAACAAATCCAGCACCAGCGGATGCGCCTTTTCCATTTCGTCGAAGAGCAGGGTGCCGCGAATGTTTTTGTCGAGGGCACGCCCGAGCATTCCCGAATCGGTTGCAGAGTTCCCCAAGAGAAGACTCACGGAGGATTGATTCTGAAACTCCGACATATCAAAACGGTGGAGATGATCCGAGCCGCAGAGGTATTCGGTGAAGGCGATAGTGATTTCAGTTTTGCCGACTCCGGTTGGACCAACGAAAAGAAACGAGCCTTTGGGTCGATGCGGATGAGCCAGGTTCAATTCTCCTCGCTGGAGTACAGAGCAGATGCGAGGAAGAACATGGTCCTGTCCCTTGATGTTGGCTTTAAGGTGAGTCTCCAGGTGACGGAGCTTGGTGAGAAAATCTGACGAGAAAGTATTCATAATGGGCGGACTGTACGGCGCAAATAGACCCGTTTCCAAAGCCAAAAAGCCAACTCTCTCACCTTTCGTATTTATGTACCTGAACTCTCCGTCCGCTCCTTAACGGGAAAGCTCCCGGTCATGGCTTAATCATGCCATGACAAATTCTCTTCCTTCACTGGTTGCCCTCACGGGCAAATCACTCGTCGGTCTAACTCCAATTCTCGCCCAAGCCACGGGCGGGTCCACCAGCAGCTTGCAGCAAGGTTTCAGCACGGCCCTCGGAATCCTCTTCATGTTCGGATTCTTTTGGGGCGTGGTCAAAATCTGGTCCGGCGCGAACGCCATCAGCAAAGGTGACGCGGAC
>Ga0182030_10023952_pt1 | contig 11250 bp, 15 predicted proteins | sample 812S3MmetaG_FD_121299 | JGI IMG/M metagenome (GOLD analysis project Ga0182030, IMG submission 121299) | Permafrost microbial communities from Stordalen Mire, Sweden - 812S3M metaG (Illumina Assembly) | ecosystem: Environmental > Terrestrial > Soil > Wetlands > Permafrost | place: Sweden...
AACCCCCCCCCCCCCGATAGTTAGATGCACCCAGAGACACATGTGGAATTAAAATAAGAAAAAAAGCCAGTATTTTACTATGCTAAGCAGACATTATTGTTCTTGCTGGAAAAGTTAATAGAATAGTTGCAGTCAATAGCTGGATCACCTGAAGCAATAGGTCACTAGTCCACCCTGATAACACAGATCGCAAATATCAAATAGATCATCCTGCCCAATCTCGTCGTGGTCCAGGTTTTGGAGGTGAATATGGGTCGTCTGTGCCAGGCAATAACAACCACGTATGATTATCCAACCCCAATCTCCAACCATGATGTATCTCAATGAGGGACAAATTGCAGCGGCTTTCTTGGCATACGTCATAGCGATTCCCCTTTGAGTGCGTTTAGGTCCTGCCAATTGAGGTAGAGCCAGTGGCTGTATCTCATCAGTTGGGTTTGTTGGTAATGTGCCTCGCACGAGCAGATGGGTCAGTCGACCAAAGAAAGCAAGCCGAGAAGCGAGAATACCCTTTTAAAATTCTGGTTAGCTTAGTTTGCGGAAGACCAAGAATTTTCTCTTCGCTTACCCAATCTTTTGAAAAGTCAAGGCTAATACCAAGTTTTTCAAGGTTCGTCTCTGGTAAATGCAACCAATCTAGAACCGTCCTAATAGTCGATAGACCAACGGAACTTGGCATGGGGTTCGCAGAGCGTATGTAAACCATGGATAATTGCTTGGAAACTTTTGTAAGCGGACTCGTTGTCTGAGGCTTTGTTACAATAAGTTGATCAACTCCTTTCATCTAGAATATGTTAGCTTTTCTATGTAATTTTAAAAGATGTGGATCTTCCGTATGTCCCCGAGATTAGGAGACGGTGATTTATGTACATACCGTAATTAGCCATTCTGAGATCTCGGGTGTAAGCTCGTGAACGGAAAATTGTCGGAGCGCTGGGCATCTTTGAAATGTAAATGCAGAGAAGTCGATTTCGGGCAGGAAGGGAACATTGCTATTCGAAATGAAGACCATGTTATTGTAGAGATGGAGTTTTTCCAGCTTTCCCAGTCGGATCATCTTCAACAGGTAATGGGCATCAGATGTATCCGAAGCCCATTTCCACAAGACGATTCCTGCTCCTAGTCGAAGTGTTTTGAGAGCCAATGGAGACGGTGACAGTGAGCCGTACATCACACAAAGGTGCTGGAAAAAAGATTCAACGCCGCCCAAGCCATCTCCACCTTCGAGATACAGGTCTAAACTCAAAGAGAGGCCAAGATTCTCAAGCCCTGGAGAATCTAATAGAATTGAGCATATGTCCTTTGTTAGGTGCGTTTCGCTTCCATATAGCGAGTAGAGCTCCAGCGAAGTGAGATTGCAGAACCCTTTCAAATAGACCGCAGGTACGTCATTTATCCAAATCATTTCTTGGAGACCGTCTTGCTTGAGTATTTCCGCCATCGTTTCGACTTGGCCGAAATCCACAAATTCTATGCATAGATTCTGTAGTAAAGTCGAGGGATGTAGGACGGAGAGTATAGGCGACAAAGCAAGCTCATTTGGAAGTGATTGCCCCTTAGAGATTCTGCACAATACAATTAATGGGAACCCCGTACGTTTTGGTGGTTGCGAGGCGCTTACCTCACAGAACGAAGCTTCAACATCTATTATATGATACGAGAAACATATGTAAGCAGGGATAACCGCGATTTCTAGTTGAGTAGTTCCTCCTGATATATCAAAAGCTCAAAGCAGGCTTTGTCGGCATGATAGGTATGGGGAGGAGCAGCCTCTTCATCCCAATTGTGTCTACTTGTCTCATCGACGTGTGATGTGTAGTTCTTGTAAAGGATCGGAGTAAATAGCACATTGAGCTGGTGCGAAACTTGGGTCAGATTACTCAAAGTTCCTCTATGGCAATTCTGGAAGGTACAGATCAGCGAGCGTCTCTAAATAGAAACATTTGAGCCTACCTCTCCAACCATGCAGAATATTTCGGGAGGGAGAGGGAGCGCGACAATATTTCGAATCTCCTGAGACATTTTGTCGGCCAAGTCAAAGATTTTCATCAAGTACGCAATCTAAAATTCGTGCTGAGATGTTATTTTTCAAAAAGACGCGTGCCGCGGCCACCCAGGTTGCAACGAAAGGTGAATGTGATTTCAACCCCATCGCTTATACGTTTTCGCCGCACTGTTGGGGAAGTCGATTGACCTTGCTTGGTGACCCGGCCGGAAGTCAGAAAAACAGTACACATAACTTAGGTTGTGTGGGATATTCTGAATCCTCAAGATCCGGGTAGCTCAATCTAAAGTCTCAATATCTAACTCCGGCTCAGACATTGCAGCCAAAGAAAATCTAAGTGCCAATGTATACCATTGTCTAACTGTATCCTATGAAACAAGAGCTTTCACGCATGAGCTTTCTCTCTTCTTGTAAATAACTTACTCACAGTCAAAATTTGATCTATATAGAGACTATAATAATAATATTTTACAAAGTATAGATTATATAAGAACCCAATATTTGTATATATAAATAATAAATATAATATTTAATAAAGTTATTAGAATTTATAATTATATATAATAAAATTTGAAAGTTTATTTAATTAGTTTTTTTGAAAGATTAAATTAAAAATTTTAATGTATTTTTTTTTAAAAAGATTTTTAATAATAAATTTATATATAATAATAAAAAGATTTCTTTTACTAATCAAAACTTTATAAAATTCTATAAAATTATAGATTTTATTAAACTATAATATTTATAATATTATACTGATGTATATTTGATATTTTAAGACTTTATTTTTGAAAACTTGCTTATTATTGAAATAAACAAACGTCTTTGGTGTCTTCTATTTTCAGGGGGCGGCGCAGCACGGCCAAGCAGGCATCCAGCAAATAATTCGACGAGTCAACTCCTGTTCTCGATTGTTTTTAGAGGGCGTCAAATCTCCAGCCGTTTAATCTTCTATAGTGAACATACTTCCTCTCATAAGATACCGTTAATTTAAGATACTTGGACCCACTGTCTCATGTATTGCGCTGGCATTCGTTCTGCAGCAGTGCTTCACTAAGTCATCCAACACTTTGTATGGTTCGAATTTAATGTTATCGGCACATCTACCTTGGTTATATGATACTCTATTGATCATATTGCAAGACCTTAAATCTTCCACACAAGGTGCATCAAGCTATACTGCAGGACCGCACATTTCGAGTGTCCCAATCTGCCAAAAGTCACCTGACTAGATTAGGTTGTCTTCTCCCAAAGCCAGATAGTAAGTGGAGATAGGAAGATCATAAGAGTTCCAGGGGGGTGTTTTTTTCTAAAAAATCAACAGCTCAAATTAATTCCTTCAGCGTTGCAGAATATCGTAATCTTGACAATATGCCCGGGGTAGAAATCTTTCCCCCTGAGGTCCTTCAAGATATTATATTCCAGCTTTCCAGCCCCGCGGACCTTCTAAATTGCTCTATCGCCAATCGAGCGCTTTCAGAAGCCGCCTTCCCAGAACTTTACCGCCATATAGACCTGACTAAGGCAGAAGATATAGATGATGAGGGACGTGTCCAACTAGCAATGCGTCAAGTTCGTCTATTGCGCTCTGTTGCTGAATACAAAATCCGCTTCCATGACAGAATCTTCACAGCTAATGATGTTTTCCAGTAATCATAATCTGGGAGCCTTTGTTAAGATTTTTCATAGGGGTCAAGACAACGACCCCTGGCGAAAGTCCCCAGATATTGACATTGACCCTGCAGTATCTATTGCAGCTGCTCAGAATCTGAAACATCTCGCATCGGCGCATCTTGGTCCAAATCTACTGGATATTCAAATCATTTCCAACCTGCAAAATTACCCACATCTCAAGGATTTAACTATCCATGGCATCGATCCGGAATTCTACATATGGAACAATGCTCCTACGTCCTTGCGGTCTCTAAAATAGGAGATCGCACCCGGAAGCCCCAACTTAGAGAACAAAAATAATCCAACCCGCCATTGGGATAAGTTTAAGTTCCTGATAAACGTGGTTGAAGCAATATACCCTGATCTGGAATCATTGGAGGTCTCATTTCAAGTAAACAGAACTACCCCTACAAATTGGTCGCCGATTGAGCCAGACCGAGCCCAACAATATCGTACTTTAGATGGGACCCATGTGCAAGTGCTTAAAAAACTACGACATATCGGATTGCGAGATGAAAAATGGTCAACCGCTCTACAGCAAGAGTTGTTAAAATTTATAGGAAAATACAGGCTGACCTTGACTTCGGCCATTATCCTCATCAGCTGCGGAAAGTTAACAAGGTCCACTTCGGATTTCATCCTGCAGGTCAGTGGATTGCTTCCAGAGTTGAAGAGTTTGGCTTTAGCAGAAAGCATGAAAAACTCAGGGGTTCAAGTAATGGATGGGGAGGAATTCTTTCGCGCTCTCACTATGCATCACGCCAGCCCTAGTCGATCACTCGAACAATTTTCTGTTCCCAACATCAATTGCCTATTTTCACCAGCAATTGGCCAAATTTTTGGCTTGTGGACGAAGCTGAAGTTTCTCCGACTGGGAGATAAAGACAACCCTGCTGGCCTATATGACAATGACGGACGACCGGACTTTGACGAATATGCACCTGTATAGATAAATTACTGCCCGAGCCACTTTACTACTCTAAGCTAATCACGTGAAGGAAATCCTTGGTTTCATCAAAGAACTGACACAGTCTCGAAATCAACGGCGAGGGTCTATGTGTAGACGAGGACGAAGATTTTGACCCCATTTGTAATCTTGGAAGTAAGATCTTTACCACACTCTGCCGTCTTCATACTCTCGATGTCCACGCTTGGATTAGCAATTTCGATGGTGGTCTCGGCCAATTCCCTGAGAAAGGGGTGTTTTATAGACGTCTTCCACACCAGACCTCCGCGGAGCAAAACCAGGTTCCCTCAAACGAAAAGAAAGACATATGGACTTCAAGAATGGATATGGTATACCAAGAAGATTGGCCTATTGTCCAAAAGGGGTGCGATGTATTGGAGTTGGAAGATGGGGAGGAAGGTTTTGTAGGAAAAGATGCAGATGGGATTTGGGCAGATGGATTTACAGCTGATCCACCTGGGCCTACGCAGAGGGGACTCACAAAAGAGAAAGTTGATGCGCAGAGGAGGGCCAAAATGTGGCCCTTTTACAAGGATCCCGTCGGATCATATCCTATGTTTAGAAATAGATTTTAATGGATTGCTGCAAACCTAGATTGTCAATCTTTTAACAGAAAATTAGATACGTATTTCATTTGATTCATTATAGTTAGAAGCAGAAATCGCAAAGAATCATTTACTTGCATATCTGAGCTTGAATGGCTTTCGGCATGATGCATCTTGTGACTTTCTTGAACTAATCCCATAGCCTCATATCCCATTGTCTCATCCTAAATGAGACATCCAAGGAGCCATGATCTACCAATTCACATGCATAATTCCACCCCCTAACACCATCCCAACTTCTCGTCCCTCCCCATACCGCCCCGCCAAACATCCCTCGCCCCCCAAACCTCGCCAAAAATTCACCTACCTCCATACTTTTATCACTGCAAATACGACCTTTTCCCCAACAAAAACCACAACCAGCGGCGTTAGCCTAATGGCTAAGACCTCTCTCCCGGTTCCACCAATCTGCATCCATAAACAAGGCCGGATAGCTCAAGTGGTAGAGCGCATCCACAACAGACATCCCCACTTCCCAACCACATACATGAGTAATGGCAATTTTGGGTCAGTACCGGGCATTTGGGCTACGGGCTGCACATTCTTGGTTAGTGCTCCGCTGTGCGTGGGTGGGGGAATAGTGAGGTTGGTTATGGGTGAGGTTCTAGGTTCGATACCTAGTCTGGTCATTAAGGGGATTTTTTTTTTCCGGTTCTTTTTGGATCTTTGGAAGGGGTTTTTTTAATTTGGGTTTGGGTTCGTGCGATAAGGGGTGATGTACTAACGGGTAAGCGAAGGGAAGCGAGGTGGGGGATGGGAGTTTGTGGATGTTGATTATGGGCGGGGAGAAGGAATATCAAGGTCTTCTACTTGAGGAGGGAATGGGAGCATGTAAATATTGTCAGAATGTGTGAGACATCGTCGTGAGACATTCAGGATTGAGGAGCAGGATACAGACTGAATAAGTCATTTGTAGATATTTTGATGTATGAGGAATGGTGACACAATCAAATTCAATAGGACAACCATTTCTGTTCGTCTTTTGCTGTCTCCTAACGACCCCTTAGTGCATGTCCATCTCTCCTTCAGCTGTGTCCAGTATCCTCACAAACAGTCCCAACCTTACTATTCGAGCACCCGCTTATACACCCCCAACTCTTCACAGGTGGTGTTGGATTAGCTGATCCACAACCAGTCTGCTGAAAGTTCACTGTATACCAATTCGATCCATCTGTTACACCCTTGAAAAACTGATTGTATTGCGCAGTAGACATGGCGTCAATTGCGATGTCGAAATGCCAGGTGTGTCCCATGTCGTTTTTCTATTGGTTGGCTGTTAGCTTTGTGGCGACTGAAGTGGAAAGGGATAGAGTAAGGATGGACTAGAAAGAAGATTAGATGGAGAAGGGTAGGATGCCTCAGATGTAGTGCATTGATCACAATGACTTCCTCCACTAAGGGAATTGGCCGCAGGACATTCATCAACGATCTTGAACGTCAATGTATTAGCTGTCAATGCTGTCCCCGAAGAGCTAACTGGAGTCAACTGGTAGCAGACGCCACATGCCGCGCCTGGTCCGCCCCCACTAGATACAGAGGGGTTGGCGCCAAAGGCAAGTTGATTGATGGCAGCCTGGGTATGTCAACAATGTTTGTTGGAAACTAGAGATAGATTGTACATAGAGATATCCAGGTCCACCTCCTTGTTTACCACTTGCGCTCTGGCCATTGGGTAGGGCATCTACACCGCATGCTGTTCCACTGCTGAGCTCGGGTCCAATGTAGAATTGTGTGGTTGATGCTGTGCCTGATGATGGCAGCACGTAGCCTGTCCCTTGGGCTGCTGCTTGGCTAAGCAAGAGAGAGCCTGTAAAGAAGATGGATTTGTGAAGCATGTTGAAGGCTAGAGGTGGCAGAGTTAATGGAAGTTGAGTGGTGATGATAGGAGAGGGCAATGGGATATCATTTAAGATATACCTGTTAGATGTTTACCTTTCCTATCATCCACAAACCTCAATTACTCCACAGAAGAAAATAGTTTCTTCCAAGGAATTATATTGGCCGTATCCGCTCGTTCTGTATCGAGACCGGAGACGAAGATGTTGAGCATCTGATCCTCCCTCCCCACAGCTTCCCATAGCCAAACAGTTGCGATTCGTCCACAATGTGAGCCCATTCACAAATCCATATTTTCTGTTTCAACCGTTCTATATCCCATACACACCTAATATTTCTGCCATTATTTGTGCATATCTGGGGTACATTGTGATCTACTTTGCTAGAATTATTCCTTCCACTTGAGGCCAAGACCCGACATCTAAACAAGCTTTGTCCCTATTTCCCCACACATAAAGCCCCTGGAATAGCGAGGACGTATCTTGGATAAGATATTGTGGCACAATCTTGATGCGGAGGTCTTGGTTCCGCTATTCAGAAGAGGTTGTGGAACGCAGACGCTCCTCCCGTGGCCAACTTAGCCGAGGGGAGCACGTGTTGTGCTCAGACAGGCCCCTCTTTGGCCCAAATATATGATCAGATAACAATTGAGATTTGGGACTTCATGACCATCCGCTGGAATCACTTGATCTTTTTATGTGTTTCCTCGATATTTCAGAATCACATTTTAGCTGCCTCGGCGGGTTTACACCTACGAAATCGCGTAGTACTAATATTTGTTCGAATAAGATATTCTTTTCAAAAAAAACTTGGGGGCTTGGTGTAGTGGTAGCATGTCTGATTCCAGCACTTGGAAATTCCAGATGGTCACCCGGTAAGTAAACATTATCTTCTTAAGAGATACAAACTCATCATGTGACCAGTTCAAATCGGGTAGTTCCCAAAATAAACCAGTTTTCTGGTCTCTTTTTACCATTTTTGGTTCTTTGATAAGATACAGAGATGTGTTTTGGAGGGCCCTTGACTTTGGTAGAGGCTTTTTTGGTATTTTTGAAGGCCGCTTAGCGAGGATAGCAAGTAGCAAACAGAAATGGACAACATGCCACATGCAAGCGCGACTACTCATTCTTTTGAGCAAACAGATTCAACGGCTACTAGCATACAAATGAAACCATCTTCCAAATTCGGGTCCTAGGACTGTCTTTTCGATACAAGGGTTCATTTGACCGTAGTACAAGCCTTCACACAGCTGTGCATAAAGGACCAAGCCGAAATTTAAGAGAAAGATGCAGCACTAAATGCAAGAATTCTAAAGAAACGCAGGGTATTCTTCTATGAAAGGTCTGAATAATCCATGCCAATGTCAAATGATCCTATGCCAACCATGCCGTTTGAAATCATCTGAATGTACTTCCCAAACCCATGATTGAAAATCGTTAAGACACTAAGGTTACTTCTTTGCCTTGCCCTTTCCCTTCGCAGCTCCTCCCATTGCAGCTTCTCTCCTCTTTGCCTCCCTCGCGTCAATCTCGGCCTTCTTTGCCTTTTCCTGTTCCTCTCGTTCTTCTTTCTCAGCCTATTTCCAGATTAGTACGAAGCCAGAATCGTAGTAAAATATATCATACCTGCTTTCTCGCTGCCTCCGCCTCCCTCTTCTCCCTAATCAACTTCAACCTCGCCAGATCCGCTTTTGCCTCATCCGTCTTCCCCGCCTCGTGCAATTTCTGATACCTCTCCTTCGCTTGCTGCGCCTGTACCGCCTCCCTCTCCCTACGACTCAGCTCCCCAACAGGTTTCCCCTTTCCCTTGCCCCCAACACTCAACTCCTTGACCCCCTCCGCCGCCTCATCTACACTAACAGGCGCAGCCTTAGCCTGGTTCCTCGCAGCCTTAGAATGATTAGGATTAGCAGGCATATCCTCATCCTCACTCTCTTCCTCAGAGCTAGACGGCATATCACCCGGTTGTGGGACCCCCTTCTTCTTGGCGATCGCGGCTTCTTTTTTCGCTTTGGCGGCGGCGCGGCGTTCTTCGCGGGATAGAGCGGGCTTGTTGACATCTTCTTCTTCGGATGAAGATTCTTCTTCTGAACTCTCTTCTTCTTCGGAGGTGCTGGCGTTGGGGTCTTTGTCCATGACTTCGTTTCCGTCGGCATCGAGGGGTCGGAGGTTACGTGAGAAATGCTTGCCGCCTGCAGCGAGATTAGATTGTGCGAGAGGGAGAGAGAGAGAGATGAGACATACCTCCTCGAGTGAACTTCTTGAACTTGCCGCCACGGCCTCGTCCTGCGCCTGGTGGTCCTCCGGGTGCCATGTTGTTTGTTTGAAGTGTGCGATAAAGTCTTTAACAAGCTCTAATTTTATGTCTGCAAAAGATCAATGTATATGCAATATGCAATGAATGCTCTCGCGCAATGAATCAAGGACGCTGAATACCACGTTCTCAGTCCACTTCACAATGTCCCTGTGCCACGTTCAAAGTCAACGAGGGGTCCAAAAACCCCACTCGAACCACGGTTGACTCAAAACTGCAACGCTAATCCTGAATCACACAAGCGCCATCTCGGCTTAAAATTTTGCTTTATTCAAATTCGCGGCTCTCGAGTTCTTCCTTTCTTCTTCACATAAAACTACAATCCTTCATATTCACTCTGGCTTTTGTCGTACTCAATGATAGGCTGGAGGGGAAAATGGAGGAGAGAGGAGAATTATTGTCGTTGATACTTACCCTGCGGCCTGGGCTGAATGCTATTGGGTACGGAGAAATATAAACAGCGGGACATTTACTACGAGGCTGAAGGGGATTGGGAGGGACTTGGGATAGTACGGGTGGATGATGCGATTATTGGGTTTGATACCCGATCTATGTCTTGTTGGGCGACGGTGCCACCGCTGTCGTTGTCCTTGCCAGCGTTGAATAATCGGACAAAGAATTTCTTGGTGCGTGACGTACTCCTCAAGTGATGGGCTACCTCAATTTGATATTGATCTCTTTGTTACTCGCATCGTGTATTTCTTTGTCTCTACTCATTAAGCACAATGATGATTTCCTCCCCATCTGTACCGAATGTTTGCGGCTGTGATTCACCCTGTGTTTCCCCACATCTACGAGCTGTCTATACACACAGTAATATGTTCCTCAACGCCGCGCTTCTCCCCCCAATAAAAATCAAAATGGCCCACTGCACACACTGCCAGCGACCCATGACCCTCCCCCCAACTATCCACTTTCTCCTCACGACCTACCCGAATATCTGCCCCACCTACTCCTTCCCGCGACATAAACCGCGCTGCAAACACTGCGACCAGGTCGCCGCCAACGCCAAAGCCATCGATGCTGAGCTATCAGGGCCAGGCCACACGAACCCAGTGACAAAACTCGAGAATCAGATTTCGCAAGCGAGGAGACTGGTTTGGGATGGGATTAGAGTGCAAGAGCTGGAGGAGGTGTTGCCAAAGATGGAGGGGAGGCTGAGGGAGGCGAGAAAGAAGAGGGATGAAGGGATTAAGATGGCGTGGGAGGAGTTTAGGGGGATTTGGGGTCCTGAGAATTGATTGGACAGCGTCTTTTGGGCGTTTGTTGGTGGCCTATATACCGGTTTGGCAGCGTTTTGGGGTGGTTTCTTCATAGAGAATGGATTCTTTGGGCCAGGTAAATTAGCTCTCCGTAATTTATTACACGTGCGGTACTATTTGGTGAGGAAAATTGGCGATTTGTGCCTCGCCTATACAAAGCTTCAGTCTCGAGCGGTCTGTCTCAGACTCTGATGTCCTAATGAGAGATAGACAAATACGAATTGACATAAGTGCGGGGGAACGCGTTGTATGATAGTCAAGGAGAGTTGTTAATAAAAACTATACTTGCAAGAACCAAATTATAGAGCGTGCTTATCCCCCGGTAACACAAATTTGATTTCTATTAGAGTACTTGCATTTGGTTCTCAAAATCTTGAATATCCGTCTGAGACATCGCCTTATTTTGACCTAGGTATTGAAGGGCATTTCAGGAAATTTCATAAGACGCTACGACTCCTGCATTTCCCTCAAAAGCTACAAGTGGACCCTCTTGGAAAGGGTCGACCCTACGACCTCGGCCCCTCTCGAGTTATCTCAATCGCTCAGACGTTTAGTGTACTAACCAGCTCCTAACTAGCAACCTTATAA
>Ga0182030_10023954_pt1 | contig 11249 bp, 9 predicted proteins | sample 812S3MmetaG_FD_121299 | JGI IMG/M metagenome (GOLD analysis project Ga0182030, IMG submission 121299) | Permafrost microbial communities from Stordalen Mire, Sweden - 812S3M metaG (Illumina Assembly) | ecosystem: Environmental > Terrestrial > Soil > Wetlands > Permafrost | place: Sweden...
GTGTCCCCGGGCCCTGCGCCAGCCGGTGAGTGGCTGGCCCCGCTTGCGCAAAAACACTTCGAAAACGGGGGAGATCGGTTACTCCGTCACGGAGATTCATGCCTGAATTCCTATACGGCATTGGAGCTAGGGTACGTGTGACCGCTTTTCGCCCAGAATTATCGCCAAAATGTGAGATGAAGGTTTCGAGTCGACATCCCGTTCTCGATTCCCAAGGCGAATCATGCCACCCCGCGGTTCGGCGGCCACCTGCTTTCCAGGGACCGGCACATCCCATCGCCGCAGCGCAAGTTGGGGCGCGGGCGGCTCCATCCTGAAGGCACGGGATCACTCAGCCCGCGTTGGTGCCGGGCGCCTACGTTGGGTGGGAGATCGCGATCCGGTAGCCACCAACTCTGAAAGAGTTGAATCGGCCCCTCGCCGCCCTGCGGCCCTCTCAGGCCTCGGACCCGATTGCGCCCAAACGCGGTCTCGTTTAGCCGCGGGCGGGACACAACTCTTTCAGATTTGCGGCGGTACGGCTGCCGGCTCCAGGGTAGCTGCGCCGCGCGGCAACGCTGGGTTGAGTGGTGTGGTACCCTTGGGATTAGGGGCAGTGCCGTTCGGGAGTTCAGCCCGGCCTCTGTCCGATGGAAGCTAAATGACAAGCCAAGCACGTCCTCGGGGGAAACGGTTGAAACAGTTGGGGCGGCAACCGGCGTCCCGGTCCCCCCGGCTCAAGCCGGGGCTAACGAGAGGGGGCGCATCACGATGTCAGCCGGCGACAAGGCGTCAGCAGCGCCTCGACCAACCGGAAGGGCGGTCTGGAGTGCCCGGCTCTACCGCTCCTTCGCGCAAACTTTTGCTTGCATTCGCTCACAAACTGCCTATAATCGCTCACAATCGAGCATCCTTGAACATGGCTGCAACCGAAACCAAAGCTCTAGCGCCTCAGCGCTGGGAGACCTTGCGAACCCTCATCCGGGACACCGGAGTGGTTCGGGTTGAGGATCTTTGGCGTCGCTTGGGGGTCTCGCCCGCCACCCTTCGGCGAGATCTGGCCCAATTGGAGCAAAGCGGAGCGATTCGTCGCGTCCACGGCGGCGCCGTGAGCACCGAAGCGCGCCTGGAGGAGCCGCTGTTCGATGACAAGGCTTCGCTGGCGGTGGCCGAGAAGCGGCGGATCGCCGAGGCGGCCCTCGCCCTCATCGAGCCCGACGAGACCATTTACCTGGATGGGGGCAGCACGGTGCTGGAACTGGCCCGGCTCCTGCGCGACCGGACGAACCTTACCGTGGTGACGAATTCCCTGCGCGCCGCCCACGAACTGGCCGGCCGGGGCCCCCGGCTCATCGTGGTGGGAGGTGAACTGCGGCGTCTGAGCCAGACCCTCGTCGGTCCCCTCACCCGCCGGTTGCTGGAGGGCCTGCACCTCGACAAGGCGTTCATGGGCACCATGGGGTTCGCGCTCAAAGAAGGGCTCACCACCACGGACGCGGGCGAGGCATTCACCAAGGAACTCGTCCTGGGACAGGCCCGGCAGGCGATTCTGCTGGCGGACAGTTCCAAGGCGGGGAAGGTCGCCTTCGCCCGCGCGGGAGCCTGGCAAAGCATCCAGGTGCTCATCACCGACGACCGGCTGGACAAGAGTTTTGGCAGAGAACTAACGAACTTGGGGATCAACCTCATCCGAGTTTGAATTCCCCGTGCAAATGATCCGAACATGAACAAATCCCCCCTCTACCTCAGCGACATGCGGCCGAAATTCGAGCCGTTCGAATTGGACTGCGGCCGCATCCCAGCCTACCGCCACACCGGCACACTCGCCGACGAGTTGAAGGCTGGCACTCTCACCCGGGAGGAGGCGGTGGCGATCCTGGAGGACATGCTGGTGATCCGCGAGATGGAGGAGATGATCGTGAAGCTCCGCTCCGGCGCCTACGAGCCGATCCGCGACTACAACTACCGCGGACCGACCCATGTCTCCGTGGGCCAGGAAGGGACCGCCGCCGGCTCCTGCGCCGCCCTGCAACTGCGCGACAACATCACCAGCACCCACCGTGGCCACGGCGAAAGCCTCGCGAAGGGCACGGTGGCCATCCGCCAGATGACGGGCGAGCAGCTCCGCCTGCGCGTGCCGCACGTCGTCACCACCAATCATGCGGAACTGGTCGAGGCGGCGCTGGAGGAGCACGTTTACCGCACCATTTGCGAGTTGTTCGGCAAGGACGACGGCTACTGTCGCGGGCGGGGCGGCTCGATGCACATCGCCGACTTCACGGTGGGCCACCTCGGCGCGAACGCGATTGTGGGCGGCGGCGTGCCGATCGCCACCGGCGCGGCCATCGCCAACCGTTACCTGGACCGCGGCAGCGTGGTCTGCTGCTTCGCGGGCGACGGCGCCTACTCCAACGGCGTGGTGCTCGAAGCCTTGAATTTCGCCTGCCAGGCCCAGTTTACCAACCACCTCTCCGACGGCAAGAAGGGGGGCCTCCCGATCATCTTCCTCATCTGCAACAACCACTACGGCATGACGGGCCGCTGCGACGACGAGGTCGTGGGGGTCGAGCGCATGGTCCGCCGGGCCGCCGGTTTCGCCGACAACAACATGCACGCCGAGGTTGTCAACGGCATGAACGTACTGGCCGTCCGGGACGCGGTCAAGCGGGCGGCGGAACTCTGCCGCACCGGCCAGGGGCCGGTCCTGCTCGACATCGATTGCTACCGTTATTGGGGCCACTCCCTGAGCGATCCGCGCAATGAGTACCGCACCAAGGAGGAGGAAGCCGCCTGGAAAGCGATCGACGCGATCGAGACGTACAAGAAGGCGCTGCTCTCGGCCGGAGTTCTGGACGAGGCCGGTATTGCCGCGGTCGGAAAACGCGTGGCGGATCGGAACGCCCGGGCGTCCAAACGGGCTGTCGCCGCCGCCGATCCGGCTCCGGAGGATGTGCTCAAGTTCATGTACACCGACACGAAGTGCGAGATCGTGCCGGCGGCATTCGCGAACGCCCCCACCATCGGGCCCGCGCCGGAAATCAAGCGCGTCAACGGGGAACTCAACTACAAGGACGCCCTCAAGGAGGCGCTGCTGGAGGAGATGCTGCGCGACAAGCGCGTGATCTTCTACGGCGAGGACGTGGCCGATTACGGCGGCGCGTTCAAGGTGACCAAGGGTCTGATGGAGATGTTCGGCCGCGACCGCGTGTTCAACACCCCCATCAGCGAGGCCTGCATCTGCGGCACCGCTTGCGGCGCGGCCATGAACGGGCTCCGCCCGGTGGTCGAGTTGATGTACTTCGACTTCGCCCTGATGTCCTCCGACCAGATCAGCAACCAAGCCGCCAAATGGCACTATATGAGCGGCGCCCAGACCGAAGTGCCGCTGGTCATTCGCGCCTCCGCGGGCGCCGGCAAGGGCTACGGCGGCCAGCATTCGCAGACGCTCGAGTCCATGTTCTGCCACATCCCCGGCCTTTATGTGGTGTATCCCGCCACGCCTTATGACGCCAAGGGAATGCTCAAATCGGCAATCCGGGACAACAACCCGATCCTGTTTGTGGAATCCCAGGCGCTCTATGGGCTCAAAGGGCCGGTGCCCGAGGGCGAATACCTCGTGCCGCTCGGCGTCGCGGACGTCAAGCGCATGGGCAGCGACATCACCTTCGTCGCCTGGGGGCCGTTGGTGCATGACTGCCTCAAGGCGGCGGACAAACTGAAAGCGGACCGGGGCATCTCGGCGGAGGTCATCGACCTGCGCAGCCTGGTGCCGCTGGACATTGACACGGTCCTTGCCTCCGTCCAGAAGACCGGGCGCTGCGTGGTGGCAAGCCAGGCAATCCAGATCGGCAGCTACACCGCGGAAATTGCCTCCACCATTCAGGACCTGGCCTTCGACTACCTCGACGCCCCCGTCAAGCGCGTCGGTGCCCGGAACGGCATCGCCCCGCAATCGCACATCCTCGAGGCGGCCTTCCTCCCTGGAGTGGCCGACATCCTCCGGGCCGCCAACGAGATCCTCTGAGGCAACCTATGGCTACACCCATCATCATGCCCAAGTTCGGGCAAATGACCGAGGAAAGCGCCATCGTGGAATGGCGCAAGAAGGAGGGCGATTCCGTCGCCAAGGGCGACATCCTCTTCACCGTCGAGACCGACAAGTCGGTCATGGACGTCGAGAGTTTTGAAGCCGGCACCTTGATCAAGATCCTCGTCGTCCCCGGGATTAACGTGCCCGTGCAAACCCCGGTGGGGTTCCTGGGCCAACCGGGTGAGAAGGCCCCAGAGGTTGCCCCGGCCCCCACGCCTGCGGCTCCCCGAAAACCGGCCGCCCCTACCCCCGCCCCGGCGCCGGTTGCCGTAACGGGCCAACCCGCCCCCATCGCCCCGGTGGCGGCGTCCGTGCCCGCTCCCGCCCCCCCTCCCCAGGCTGCCGGCCTCTTCCGCATCAGCCCACGGGCCGCGCGCCTCGCGGCAGACTGCGTCATCGACCCCACCCCCATTCGGGGAACGGGCCCGTCGGGCCGCATCGTCGAAAAGGATGTGCGGGCTCACCTCGCCGCCCGCGGTTACGATTCCCTCCGCGTCTCTCCGGCGGCAAAGCAAATGGCCGCCCGGGAAAAAGTCGACCTGCTCGCCGTACCGGGCACGGGGGACAATGGCCGGGTTACCGTTCAAGACGTCGAGCGCGCCGTGGCCGAACGACCGCGGGCCCTCACGAAGATGCGGCAGATCATCGCCCAGCGGCTCACGCAGAGCGTCGTCACGGCCCCCCACTTCTTCGTCACCGTCGAGGTGGACATGACCGATCTGCTTGCCTTGCGTGCCCGGCTGAAGGAAGGCGGAGCGCCCTACACCGTCACCGACTTCATCGCGGAGGCAGCCATCCTGACCCTGAAGGAGTTCCCGGACGTGAACAGCTCCACCGATGGCAAGAACATCCGTTGGAGCAGCCGGGTCCACCTCGGCCTGGCGGTCTCCCTCGAGCAGGGACTGGTCGTCCCCGTCATCCGCGGAGCGGACGATCTCAGCCTCGCCGAGCTGAATGCCCGCGCCAGGGAGCTCGCGGAGAAGGCCCGCGCCGGGAAGCTGGCGCCGGACGAAATGTCGGGGAGCACCTTCACGATCTCGAACATGGGGATGCTCGACGTGGAGAACTTCACCGCCATCATCAACACCGGCGAGGCCGCGATCCTCGCCGTCTCCAGCACCATCAGGAAGCCGGTTGTCCGGGACGAGAAGATCGTCATTCGCTCCATCCTCAAGCTGACGCTCTCGTCCGACCACCGGCTGGTGGACGGCGCGCTGGCGGCCCGCTTCGTTAACGGGATCAAACGGAGGCTCGAGGATGTGTCCTTGTGGCGGATGCTGACGGCTTAATCCCAACGCGATGTCCGTCACGCCGAGAACATTCGTTGGGTTCGGGTTCGGTCCCATCCAAGCGGGGCTGTTTCTTTACGAGGCCTTTCGCGCGGGTAACTTCGACCGCTTGGTGGTGGCCGAAGTCTCCCCCGGGTTGGTGGATGCCGTCCGGCGGTCGGGGGGCGTTTACACGCTGAATATCGCCGGCGCCTCCGGGGTTCGGACCGCCAGGATCACCAGCGTGGAAGTCCTCAACCCCACCGTGCCGGCCGACGCCGCGGCGCTTGCGCGGGCCTTGGCGGACGCCTCGGAGATCTGCACCGCGCTTCCCAGCGTTGCGTTTTTCACCAAGGGCAGCCCCTCCACAGTGGACCTGCTTCGCTCGGCGCTCCGGGCGAAGCTGGCCGACACTTCGTTGCCGGCCTGCGTCGTTTACGCCGCAGAAAATCATAACCATGCGGCGGAGCTTTTGCAGGAGGCCTGCGAGGCTGGGTTGACCCCGGCGGAACGCAGCCGGGCGCGGGAGCGGGTGCAGTTCCTCAACACGGTCATCGGCAAAATGAGCGGCATCACGACCGATCCCACCCAGATGGCGGCGGAGGGCTTGGAGCCGCTCGTCCAAGGCGTTCCCAAGGCCTTCCTGGTGGAGGAATTCAACCGCATTCTGATCACCCGCGTCAGCCTGCCCGGGTTTCAGCGCGGTATCCCCGTATTCGTGGAGAAGGAAGATCTCCTTCCCTTCGAAGAGGCGAAGCTCTACGGCCACAATGCCGTGCACGCCCTGCTGGGCTACCTGGCCGCCAGGCGGGGATACGAGTTCATGTCCCAAGTCGCGGACGATGCCACGCTGATGGGTGTCGGCCGGCGGGCCTTCACCCGTGAATCCGGCCCGGCCCTGTGCCTCCGCCGTCCCGGCTGCGATGACCTCTTCACCCCCGCCGGCTACCAGGCTTATGCGGCGGACCTTCTGGCGCGGATGACCAACCCGTTCCTGCGCGACCGGATTGACCGGGTCATCCGCGACACACCTCGAAAGCTGGGCTGGGAGGATCGGCTGGTGGGAACCATGCGCCTGGGGTTGGACGCCGGAATCGAGCCGCGTCGCTTCGCGCTCGGTGTCGCGGCCGCGCTTGAGACTGTGCCCCCGGAGCCGGACACCGCCGCGCTACTGGCGTCATTTTGGCACGCGGCGGACGAACCCGCGGGCCGTCGAACACAATTGGTTGAAATGGTCCTGGCAGCCCGGGACAGTTTGGAAAAGGAAGATTATGGAGAACTTTGATCTGGTGGTGATCGGCGCCGGACCGGGCGGCTACCCCGCGGCGATCCGCGCGGCGCAACTGGGTGCCTCGGCCGCCGTGATTGAGAAGGAACAACTCGGCGGCACCTGCCTGAACTGGGGCTGCATCCCCAGCAAGGCGATGATCGCCGCCGCGGCCCGCTACAGCGACCTACGACGGCCCCATTTCCCGGGGCTCTCTGCGACCGGGGTCTCGCTGGACTATGCCGCCCTGGTCAGCCACAAGGACAAGATCGTCCGCACGCTCCAGGGCGGCATCAAGCAACTGCTCACTTCCAACGGGGTCCGGCAGTTCGCCGGCTTGGGCTCCTTCCGCGACCCCCACACCATCGCGGTCAACGGGGAGCCGGCACTCAGCGCCCGCAAGGTGATCATCGCCACCGGCTCGACCTCCGCCACCCCCGGCTTCCTCCCGGTCCACGAGCGGGTGGTGGAGAGTCGCGGCTTCCTTGCGCTACCCACCCTGCCCGCCTCCCTCCTGGTACTCGGCGGCGGTTTCATCGGCTGCGAACTCGCGTGCATGGCCGCTGCCTTGGGCACCAAGGTCACGGTCGTTGAGATGCTCGAGGACATCCTCCTCCTGCTGGACGCCGATGTCCGCCGCGAGGTCCGAACCCACATGGAAAAGAGCCTCGGCATCCGGGTCATCACCGGCACGGGGTTGGGCGCGATCTCGGCGGACGGCCAGGGGGTCAGCGGGATAGCGGGCGAGGAGCGGCTCTCTGCCGACATCCTCCTCAGCGCAGTCGGGCGGCGGCCCGTTACGGAGGGTTTGGAACTCGCGAAGGCGGGCTTGTCGGTCACCGACCGGGGCTACGTCCAGGCCGACGATTATTGCCGCACTAAAGTGGCCAACATCTTCGCGATCGGCGACGTTACCGGAAAGGTGCAACTCGCCCATTTCGCCACGGAACAGGGGGTGGTCGCGGCCGAGAATGCCTTGGGCAGCCGCCCCCGCAAGCACGAGACGCTGGTGCCCAACGTCATTTTCACCAGCCCTGAGGTGGGGACCGTCGGGCTGGGCGAGGACGAGGCAAAAAAGCAGAACCGGCCGGTCAAGACCGCCAAGTTCCGCTTTGCGGGCCTCGGCAAGGCCCTCGCGACGGGTGAAACCTTGGGCTTTGCGAAGTGGGTCGCCGACCCAGAAACGGATCGGCTGGTGGGCGCGGCGGTGGTCGGCCCCCACGCGACCGAGCTCATCGCCGAGGCGACGGTCGCCATCCGCGCCGAATGGACCGCCCGCGAGTTCGGCCGCACCATCCACGCCCACCCGACCTTCAGCGAGGTCTGGATGGAGGCGGCGCACGCCCTCCACGGGGAGGCGATCCACGCGCCCCCCAAACGCAAAGCCTGAACCCGCCATCCGCATTGGAAGCCGACTCCGCAGGGATCATCCGCCCGCTCGCCTCGATCCTCGATCGATTGGACCTCGCGGCGCTTTTTCGCTCGCCCGGGCCGGTCGAGGTCGAATTGGGGAGCGGCGACGGGTCGTTCCTCGTGGATTACGCGGTCCGCAACCCGGCGACCAATTTCATCGGCGTGGAGCGCCTCGCCGGCCGCCTCCGCAAACTCGGGCGGAAGGGAAAACGGGCGGGGCTCACGAACCTGGTCGGGCTCCGGATCGAATCGTCTTATTTCCTCGAATTCCTGCTCCCACCGGCCTCGATCTCGGCGATCCACGTCTATTTCCCGGATCCCTGGCCCAAGCGAAAACACCGTCATTTCCGGCTCATCAACGAGAGGTTCACCCACCTCGCGGCAGGGGTGCTGGGGGATGGCGGAGATGTGCATCTCCGGACGGATGACACCGATTACCACACCCAGATGTGTCAGGTCTTCGGTTCCGACCCGCGTTTCGTTCCCGCGAAACCCGGGGTCGGGTTGATCGCGTTGTCCACCGATTTCGAACGCGGTTTCAACGCCCGTGGCATCCCCACGCTGAGTGCCTCCTACCGCCTGCTCAAACGTCAATAACCGGCCCGCCCCCGCCCCCGCTTCCGCCATCTGGCGGGGGGCGGCGGCCCGCCGCCTGGAATTTCACCCGCGCCGGCCCCGTTCCCGTCATCAGGTGAAGCAGGGTGGAGGTAATACTGATGACCAGCGCTCCCAAAAAGGCGCTGCCGAATCCGTCCACGTAAAACCTGGGGCGGAGGAGGAAGCTGATGAGGTAAAGCACCAGCCCATTGATCGCGAAGCGGAACAACCCGAGGCTGAGGAGCAACAGCGGCAGGGTCAGCAGCAGGAGAATCGGACGGAGGAACGCGTTCAGAATCCCCAGCAGAAGCGAGGCGCACAGCAGGGCCGCGGCGTTGGACCAATGGAACCCGCGGACCATGTTGACCGCCACCAGCACGGAGAGGGTGTTGATGGTCCAAGTGGCAAGAAAGCGTTTCACATCACGCGCACAGCGCGACCGTGGTTAATTAAGGCTTACCCGGCCCTTGCCTGCAAGAAGGAAGTGGCCCCCCGGGAACCCAGGCTGACCTCCCCCCCCGCGGCGGGGATCAGACAGAACTGGCCCGGATTGAGCCACGAGCTTCCGGCGGCTGATTCCACCCCCAACCGGCCGCTGACCACCGCCAGAATGTGCATGACCCCGGCGTCGGGGCGCCACAAAGCCTCGCCTGGCAACGAGCGCAAGACCGCACTGAAGAGCGGGTCCCGCACCAACTCGCGCGCCGTGGTGCCGCCGTCGGCACCCTCCCCCCCGCCGCAAAGACCGGGCTCGAAATCCGCGAAGTCAATGCTCTGAAGCGACTCGGCAATGTGCAAGTCCCGCGGTTTGCCGTCCAAGCCGACCCGGTTCCAATCGGACACCCGGTAGGTAGTGTCCGAATTCTGTTGGATCTCGAACACCACCAACCCCGCGCCCAAGGCATGAACCCGGCCGCTGGGGAGGAACATGGCGTCCCCGCGCCGGACCGGCACCCGGTGGAAGCAATCCACCGCATCCCCGGCGCGAATCCCGGCCTCAAAACTCGCCCGGGTGACCCCCGGCCGGAGCCCGGCGTAAATCTCGGCACCCGGGTCCGCTTCCGCCACGTACCACATCTCCGTCTTCGGCTCGCCCCGCAGCGCCGCCGCCAGCGCGGCCGGCGGATGGACCTGCAAGGAAAGCTTCTCGCGCGCGTCCAGGATCTTCACCAGCAGCGGGAACCTTCCTCCCAGTGAACGCGCCCCGCCCAGCAGTTCGCGTTCATGGTGCTCCATCAACCAGCGCAGGGTTCGACCCGCCCACGGGCCGTTGGCGATCACGCTGATGTCCCCCGGACGGTCGCTCAATTCCCAAGATTCGCCAATAAGTTTCCGGGGCGGGAGCGGCTTGCCGTACAAGCGCTCGATCATGCGTCCGCCCCAGACTCGCTCCTTGAAGATCGGCTCGAAGGTGAACGGGTAGAGCATGCGACAGGGTTGGATGAAAGGCCCGGCCCCGCTCCGGGTCAGTTACCGGGCGGCGGGCTCGCGGCGGGCAGGTTCTCGTTGAAATGCCCGAACGCCCGGAACTTGGCGTAGCGCCCGCGGAGGCGATCGGCCGGAGGCATCTCCAGCAACTCCTCTAGATGTCGCAACAGACAGGCCTTGAAGTTGGCCGCCGTTTGGGCCGCATCGTGGTGCGCGCCGCCCAACGGTTCCGGGATCACCTCGTCCACCAAACCGAGCCCGAGAAGATGCCGGGCGGTGATCTTCAGAGCCTCCGCCGCCTTGGCTGCGGCCGCGCGATCCTTCCACAGGATGGCGGCGCAACCCTCCGGGCTGATCACCGAATAATACGCGTTCTCCAAGATCAAGACCCGGTCGGCAACGCCGATCCCCAGCGCGCCTCCACTGCCCCCCTCCCCAATCACCACCGCCACGATCGGCGTGTCGAGCAGGGTCATTTCCCGGAGATTGACCGCGATCGCCTCCGCGATGTGACGCTCCTCCGCCCCAATCCCCGGGTAGGCACCCGCCGTGTCAATCAAGGTAACGATCGGCAACCGGAACTTCGCCGCCAACTTCATCAGCCGCAACGCCTTGCGATAGCCTTCCGGGTGGGCTGAGCCGAAGTTCCGCAGGATATTGTCCTTCGTGTCGCGCCCCTTCTGGGTCCCGATCACCATTACCCGGTGCTGCCCCAGCCAGGCGAACCCACCGATCACGGCACGGTCTTCGGCGAACAGGCGGTCGCCGTGCAGTTCGGTAAACCCCGCGAAAGCCTTCTCCGTATAATCGAGCGCAAACGGCCGCTTGGGGTGGCGGGCGATTTTGACCCGGTCCCATGCGCTGAGGTTCGCGTACACCCGCCGCCGGGTCTCCTCGATCTTGCGCTCGATCATGGCAACCTCCTCCTCGAAACTGATCCCCAGGGAGTGACTCTCCCCGGAGCGTCTCAGGTCCTCAAGCGTTGCCTGAAGCTCTTCTATCGGCTTCTCGAAATCGAGCTGATGTCTCATCGGGCGGCAGGTTATCCCCGTGGCGATGCTCAAATCAACGCCCAAATCCGTACGCGCGAAGAGCCGGATTTGACTCCGGCTCTTGCTGATGACGAGGTTTATACGCCTTCACCGAGGCGCTCAGAAGGGTAATGCGGCCAACTATTTGGTCGCTGCCCGAACCGCATTACGAGCAA
>Ga0182030_10023955_pt1 | contig 11249 bp, 10 predicted proteins | sample 812S3MmetaG_FD_121299 | JGI IMG/M metagenome (GOLD analysis project Ga0182030, IMG submission 121299) | Permafrost microbial communities from Stordalen Mire, Sweden - 812S3M metaG (Illumina Assembly) | ecosystem: Environmental > Terrestrial > Soil > Wetlands > Permafrost | place: Sweden...
CGTGGATGTGCCCCTGCAGATATTTCAGTTCAAGCGCTCGCTGCGCATGACTCGCCAAGAATTGCGCGACGAGTCCAAGGAGCTGGATGGGCGCCCCGAAACCAAGCAGCGCATTCGCCAAATGCAGCAGACGCTGGCGAGGCGCCGCATGATGCACAAGGTGCCCACGGCCGATGTGGTGATCGTCAACCCGACGCACTTTGCGGTCGCGCTGAAATACGACCCGAAGAAAATGCGCGCGCCGGTCGTGCTCGCGAAAGGCGTGGATTTGGTGGCGCAGAACATTCGGCGCATCGCGGAGGAACACCGCGTGCCGGTGTTCGAGGCGCCGAGACTGGCGCGCGCGCTGTATCGCTCCACGGACTTGAACAAGGAAATCCCGAACGGCCTGTACGCGGCGGTGGCGCAGGTGCTCTCGTACATCTTCAGAGTCCGAACCTTGAACCCCTCGCTCGCGGCCCGCATGGCGCGGCCCAATCCCAAGGTCGGCGATGAGTACCTAGACGCATGAGCGCGCGCGCAGCAGCAGCAAGCTTCGGCGAATTCGCCCGCAACGGCTTAGGGGTGCCCGTGCTGGTGATGGTGGTGCTCGCCATGATGGTGTTGCCGCTGCCGGCATTCCTCTTGGACGTGTTCTTCACCTTCAATATCTCGCTGTCGCTGATGATTTTGCTGGCCGTGATTTACGTGCGGCGCGCGCTCGAATTCGCGACCTTTCCGACCGTGCTCCTGGGCGCGACGCTGTTGCGCCTCGGCCTCAACGTTGCCTCAACCCGCATCGTGCTCATCAAGGGACATACCGGAGCGCAGGCGGCGGGCCATGTCATCGCCGCATTCGGCCATTTCGTGGTGGGCGGCAACTACGCCGTGGGCATGGTGGTGTTCACGGTGCTCGTGATCATCAACTTCGTGGTGATCACCAAAGGCGCCGGGCGCATTTCGGAAGTCAGCGCGCGCTTCACCTTGGACGCCATGCCCGGCCGGCAAATGGCCATCGACGCCGATCTGAACGCGGGCATCATCACGCAGGCCGACGCCATCATCCGCCGGCAGGAAGTTCGCGAGGAAGGCGACTTCTACGGTGCCATGGACGGCGCCAGTAAATTCGTCCGCGGCGACGCCATCGCGGGCATTCTGATCGTGTTTATTAATTTATTCGGCGGCACCATCATCGGCGCGGCACAGCATGGCATGTCGCTCGCCGATGCGGGCCGCACCTATGCGCTGCTCACGATCGGCGATGGTTTGGTGGCGCAGATACCGGCGCTGCTGCTGTCGGTGGCGGTCGCCATCCTGGTCACGCGCGTCTCGCGTCCGCATGACATGAGCCAGCAGATCATGTCGCAGGTGTTGGGACAGCCCAGAGCGCTCGGCGTCACGGCCGGCATCTTAGGCCTGCTCGGCATCATTCCGGGCATGCCGAATTTCGTATTTTTGTCCATGGCGGCCCTCTGCGCCGTGGGCACTTACTTTTTGAGCAAGCGCCGCTCGCGCGACTCCCTCGTCGCGGCTGCGCCGGTCGCGGCGCAGGCGATTCCGACCGAGCAGAAGGAGCTGTCCTGGGATGATGTCGAGGCGGTGGACCTCATCGGCCTCGAGGTCGGCTATCGCTTGATTCCTCTGGTCGACCGCAACCAGGGCGGCGAACTCATGGGGCGCATCAAGGGCGTGCGCAAGAAATTGTCCGATGACTTGGGATTCCTGATTCAGGCCGTGCACATCCGCGACAATTTGGAACTGGGCCCTAACGCCTACCGCATCACCATTCTCGGCGCGCCGGTGGGCGAATCCGAGGTGTTCCCCGATCGAGAGCTGGCCATCAATCCGGGGCAGGTCTCCGGCACGATGCCGGGTTCGGCAACCAAAGATCCGGCCTTCGGCTTGGATGCGATTTGGATCGACAAGTCGCGGCGCGAGCAGGCGCAGGCTCAGGGCTACACCGTGGTGGACGCCAGCAGCGTCATCGCCACTCATTTGAGCCATCTGTTGCAATCTCACGCCCATGAACTGTTAGGCCACGAGGAAGTCCAGCAACTGCTGAACCGCTTAGGAAAGTCCGCGCCCAAACTCATCGAGGACCTGGTGCCCAAGCTGTTGCCGATGAGCGTGGTCGTCAAAGTGCTGCAGTATCTGTTGTTGGAGCGCGTGCCCATACGCAACTTGCGCACCATTTGCGAGACGCTCGCGGAGTTCGCGCCCAAGACCCAGGATCCGGTGGCGCTGGTGGCGGCAGTGCGCGTCGCGCTGGGCCGTACCATCGTGCAAAACATCGGCGGCTTGCGCCAGGAATTGCCGGTGATCACGTTGGATCCGGCGCTCGAGCAGGTGCTGCAGGATTCCATGGCCGGCGGCGGCGAGACATCGCCGGGATTCGAGCCCGGGCTCGCCGACAGAATTCAACAAGCGCTGGGCGACAGCGCGCGCCGCCAGGACGCCGCGGGTGAACCGGCGGTGCTGCTGGTCGCGCCGAAAATTCGGCCATGGATCGCGCGATTGATGCGCCATTCCACACCCTCGTTGGCGGTACTTGCCTACAACGAAATTCCGGAAAACCGGCGCATCCGCGTCATAGCCGCGGTGGGCCGTTGATGATGCTTGATTCACGGAGATTGATATGAAGATAAAACGATACACGGCAGTCAGCATGCGCGCGGCTCTTGCCCAGGTGCGGGCAGAACAAGGACCGGATGCCGTCATCCTGTCGAGCCGCCGCGGCGACGAAGGCATCGAAGTCATCGCTGCCGTGGATTACGACGAGGCTTTGTTCGCCGACGCCAATCGGCCGCGACCGGCACCGATCATCGCTCCGTCAACGGCGGCCTCGGTCATGCCTGTTTCGCCGATCGCCCCCAAGGCGCCGGCGGCGGCAATGCTGCCAGTGACGCGCCCGGCGACGCGCGCGATACCACGCCCTTCAGTCGCCGCCGATGCGGGCTTCGGCGCCATGCAGCGCGAACTCCAGGATCTGCGGCGGCTGCTGGAGACCGGCCTTGCCGGCATGACGTGGAGCGATAAGCGTCTGCGCGAGCCTCTACAGGCACGCGTGCTCGAAGATCTGTCGGCGATGGATATCGCGCCGGATGTGGCAATGGCCCTGGCGGCGCTCACGCCGCGGCGCACCAGCCTGGACAATCCGTCGCACATCCCGTTGGCATTGCTGGTCAAGCACCTGCCGGTCGTCAACGACATGACTTGCATCACCGGCGGCATCACCGCCGTGGTCGGCCCCACCGGGGCCGGCAAGACCACGACGATTGCCAAGCTCGCCGCGCGCTGGTGCATGCAGCATGGCTGCCAGGATTTGGCGTTGGTCAGCACCGATGGCTATCGAATCGGTGCCCGCGAGCAACTGATGACTTATGCGCGCATTCTCGGGGCGCCCATGCACAGCGCCAACACCGGCAAGGAATTGGGCCGCGTGTTGGAACGGCTCAAATCCAAAAAATTGATCTTGATCGACACCGCCGGCATGGGACCGCGCGATGTTCGGCTCACCGAGCAGCTTGCGGCACTCAAATTGGGTGCGGCGCGCGCGCGCGTGCTGTTGGCGCTGCCGGCGCAAGGCGAAGGTCACGCGCTCGAGGAAATTGTCCGAGCCTTTGCGGGAGTGACTCCCGCGGCCTGCGTGCTCACCAAGGTGGATGAGGCAGCGAGCTTGGGCGGGGCGATTTCCGTCGCATTGCGCCACAAATTGAAAATCGCCTACGTTTGCGACGGGCAGCGGGTGCCGGAAGACTTGCACGCGGCGCACCAGAGGCGAGTGTGGCTGATTCGCGCCGCCTTGCGGCTCAAGGAGCGCGTACCGCCGTCGCGAGACGAAGCATCATTGGCGCGCAGCTTCGGCCGAGCACCCGCCCATGCGTGACGTCAGACTATCGCCGGATCGAGCCGAAGCCCTGGCGGAACTCAACTCCTCGCGTCCCGTCAAAGTCATCGCCGTTACCGGCGGCAAAGGCGGAGTGGGCAAGACCACGGTCTCGGCCAATCTGGCTGTGTCCATCGCCGCGCAGGGGCGCGATGTCATGCTGGTGGACGCCGACTTGGGGCTGGCCAATGTGGACGTGGTGCTGGGCCTTCACACCCGCTTCCATTTGGGTCATGTCATTCAGGGTGAATGCTCGCTGGAGGACGCGATCGTCACAGGGCCCCACGGGCTGCAAATCGTACCCGCCGCATCCGGCATCAAACGCATGGCGGCGCTGTCGCCGGCCGAGCACGCGGGAATCATCCGCGCCTTCAGCGATTTGTATCACCAGGTCGAAGTGCTGGTGGTGGATACGGCGGCGGGGCTGCACGACAGCGTCATGACCTTCAGCCAGGCTGCGCATCATGTCGTCGTCGTGGTCTGCGACGAGCCCGCTTCGATTACCGACGCCTATGCACTCATCAAGGTACTGAGCCGCGAGCATGGTGTGCAGCGCTTTCAGATTTTGGCAAACCAGACCCGCCGCTCGGGCGAGGGACCCGATTTATTTCAGAAAATTGCGCGGGTCTGTGACCGATTTCTCAATGTAACGCTGGAGTACGCCGGTTCCGTACCCTTTGACGACTACCTGCGCCGGGCCGTGCAACGGCAAACGGCGGTTGTCGATGCATACCCGGCATCAATTTCCTCCATTGCGCTCAAGAATCTGGCCTCTAAAGCCGATAAGTGGTCTGTGCCCCAAGGGGCACGAGGCCACCTTGAGTTCTTTGTCGAGCGAATGGTGGGGGCCAGGATTGCCCCCTCGACGGTATTGCAATGAGAGCAAGCACACAGTACACGAACACCCAAAAACGCGGCGCGAAACCGGTTACGGATGAGCACGTCCCGGTCGATCAGGTACCCCAGCAAGAATTGGTGCTGAGACATGCCGATTTGGTGAAGCGCATTGCCTATCACTTGGTGAGCCGCATGCCGCCGAATGTGGAAGTCGATGATTTGATCCAATCCGGGATGATCGGACTGTTGGACGCGGCCAAGCATTACTCGGCCACGAAGGGTGCCAATTTTGAGACTTACGCCGGCATCCGCATACGCGGCGCCATGCTCGACGAAGTGCGCAAATCCGATTGGACGCCCCGATCCGTGCATCGAAACTTGCGAGAGATGGCGGATGTCATTCGCAAAATCGAGAACGCCAAGGGCCAGGATGCGACACCGATCGATATCGCCGGGGGCCTCGGCGTTTCGATCGACGAATATCACAAGCTGGTGCAGGACGGCGCGAGCTGCCGGCTGTTCAGTTTCGATCAAATGGGATCGAGCGAGGATGAGTCGAGTCCCGCCAATCACGCGCGCGACGAGGGACCGGGTCCTTTGGACGATATCGAGGATGCCGGTTTTCGCGGCGCGCTAAGCGGAGCCATCAACGTGCTGCCGGAGCGCGAGAAACTGGTGCTTTCTTTGTATTACGACGACGACATGAACCTGCGGGAAATCGGCGAGGTGCTCGAGGTCTCGGAATCCCGAGTCTGTCAGATTCATGGCCAGGCACTGGTGCGCTTGCGGGCGCGGTTGGCGGAATGGCTGTCGCCGGACTGATTCCATGGATATCTTAAGCGTCATCGGCATCGTCCTTGCGCTGATCGCGATCATCGGCGGCGCGATCCTCAAAGGCAGTAGCGCCGGCGCGCTGGTCGGCAGCGCGGCATTCGTGATTGTCGTGGTGGGCACGCTTGCCGCCAGCCTGGTGCAGACTCCCATGGCCACATTCTTGCGGGCCTGGAAAATCGTCTCCTGGGTGTTCAAGCCGCCGGTGAACAATCCGGCGGCAATGATCGAAAAAATAGTCGAGTGGAGCAACATCGCCCGCAAACAGGGTTTGCTCGGCCTGGAATCGGCGGTCGAGGGCGAAAAGGACGACTTTTTGAAAAAGGGCTTGCAGTCCCTGGTGGACGGCGGCGAGCCGGACGCGATCCGCTCCAGCATGGAAATTGAATTGGACACGATGGAGCACTTCGATACGCAGGCCGCCAAAGTATTCGAATCCATGGGCGTTTACTCGCCCACGCTCGGCATCATCGGCGCGGTCATGGGCTTGATGGCGGTCATGCAGAACCTCAACGATCCTTCGAAACTGGGACACGGCATCGCTGCGGCCTTCATTGCAACCATTTACGGCATCGCTTTCGCCAATCTCTTGTTCTTGCCGATGGGCAACAAGCTGAAAGCCGTGATTCACGGCCAATCACAGGTTCGGACCATGGTCATCGAGGGGCTCATCGCCATCGCGCAGGGCGAGAATCCGCGCAACATCGAATCGAAATTGCAAGGGTACTTTCACCGCTGACAGCACGCCATGGCCCGCAAGAAAAAGCACGAAGAGCACATGAATCACGAAGCCTGGGCCATTCCCTACGGCGATCTGGTGACGCTGCTGTTCGCCTTGTTCACGGTCATGTACGCGATGTCCTCGGTCAACGAGGGCAAGTTCAGAGTTCTCTCCGATGCAATGATCGCGGCGTTCAACGGCGCGCCGAAAAGCCTGCAGCCGGTGAACCTTGGCGAGCCGGAGCAACGCAAGGGCGGCGACAAGCCCTTGATCGGAATTACGCCGACCGCGCTCATCAAAATCAAGGGTCAGCAGAGCAGCCCCAGTCCGGCGCCCATCCCGCCCGCGGCGGACGTTCCCGGATCTTTGATTCGCATGGAGCGCCAGGTGCAGGACGCGATGCGCGCATTGATCGACGCCAAGCTGATTACGGTGCGGCGGGAGAACATGTGGCTGGAAATCGAGATCAACACGGACATTTTATTTCCGAGCGGCTCCGGCGCATTTTCGACGGCTGCTGAGCCGGTGCTGGATAAACTGGCGGAGGTGTTGAAGCCCTTCCCCAATCCGATCCGCGTCGAGGGCCACACCGATGATCGGCCGATTCACACGGGCGCATTTCCATCCAACTGGGAATTGTCGGCTGCGCGCGCCGCCAGCGTGGTGCATCAATTCACCAAGCAGGGTATCGACCCTTTGAGACTGGAGATAGTCGGCTTCGGAGAATTTCATCCGCGGCAACCGAATGACTCGAACGAGGGCCGCAACGCGAATCGGCGCGTCGCGGTTTTGGTGCTCGAGGCGGTATCGCCTACTGAAACAACGACGGCAAGGACCACCAGCGACACACCCACGACGGTGGCGCCCGGCGTGGAATTGGCCGACGCCGGCAGCGCCACGAACCGGTTGTTCTACCGCGTGCCGCCCGCGGAGCTGGACAAAACTGTATTGGCAAAAGCCGCAAAAGACGCAACTAAGCCGCCCAAATCCGAATGAGCGAGGTCACGTAATGAGTGAAGTTGACCGCTTAAGCAATTCAGGCCTTTATCCCGCACTCCCAATTGCGGATAGGCGATCCTCCAAAGACGATAAAGAGCGCCGGCAACGCCCGGACCAAGGTCCCGACGGCGCTACCAAATCCGTCGACACGCCGAACACGCCGCGACCGCCGAAATCACAGATCGACGAGTACGCCTGACTTGAACAATTTGAATCCGATGAGTTTCGATACTGTGCTCGCCATGGCCGGCGTGCTGCTTGGGGTGGTCGCGGCGCTGGCGGTTTTTGTCCTGTCGCGTTCGAACCGCCTTTGGCGAGCGCGCTGTGTCGCGGTCGAGTCCAGTATGGCCGCAATGCGCCGGGAGTTGGAACTGATGGCCTCAATCAGCTTGAAAACCGGGCGGCGAGTCAAACGCATGGAGCATGAATACGCCGGCGTAGCCGATCGCGTTGAGCTGGTTGAACTGCGCGGCTCGGTGCAGTCCTTCGAGCAGGCCATCGATTCGGCTCGCCGCGGCGCCGATTCGGGGAGGCTCACGGAGCAATTTGGTTTGAGCCGCACCGAGGCGGATCTGGTTACGCGGCTGCACGGGCGAAAAAAAAGCCGCTTGAGTGCGAGCGGCGTTGCGGGAGAAACCCAATAGGCTCAAACTTACGAAGCCGTGGATGTAGGCGAACCGTAGGGGGTCTTATGAAACGCGGATATCCATGAAATGTTCTTGGTCGGTGATTTCCGCGGCCGCGCTGGCCGTGAGCACGGCGTGCATGTGGCACGCCGCAAGGGCTGCTCCCCAGCCGGGCCTGTCGCTGGACAGAATCATGGCGGATCCCGATTGGATCGGACCACCGGTGCGGGATCCTTATTGGTCGGTCGACGGCCGCACGGTGTACTACTCGCTGAAGCGCGGCGGCTTGCCCATCAGCGACTTGCATCGAATCGATCTACTCGGCAACAAGGATCAGATCGTGGATGCCGCTGCGATGGCCGGCGCCGATGCGCCGGCGGTTTACGATCGCGTTGCTAAGCGCGCCGCGTTCATTCGCAACAAGGATATTTTCGTTCGCGATCTGGCCGGCGGCCGTTTGACTCAAATCACCCGCACGCCGCAGACCAAAGCGGCTGTGCATTTTTCCGCGGACGGAAGGCTTTTGAGCTTTCGCGTCGACAGCGATTGGTTCGTGCACGATTTCGGTAGCGGCGTGACCATGCCGGCCGCCATCGTCAAGGCGGAAAAAGATCCGAATGCACCGCCCGCCGCGGACGACTTGCGCGACATGCAATTGCGCACCTTCTCGACCTTGAAGAAGTTGCATGACGAAAAAGAGACTGCTCGACTGCACGATGAAGAGCTGCAAAAGGGTGATGTCACGCGCCCGGCGCCGCCTTTTTATCTGGGCGACGACGTCGTCATTCGGGGCACTGAACTGTCGCCGGATGCGCGCTGGCTGATTGTCGTGACCGAGGCTAAATCGCACGTCAAAGGCAGGGAAGGCCAGCTCACGCGCTATGTTACCGAATCCGGCTACGAGGAATTCGAGAAGGAACGATTGCGCGCCGGGCGCAATCCGCCCGCGCCGCAATCCTTGGTGCTGCTCAATCTTGCCGACCACACGATGCACGCCCTGCCCGTGGATAAGCTGCCGGGGATCTATGACGACCCGTTGAAATCCGTCCGCGAGGAAAATGCCAAATTGCTTCCGCCGGCCAATCCGCCGCCGCCCGCAAACAATGAGAAGAAAACACGCGGTGTTTGGGTGATCAACGATGAACCCGATGAAGTCAGCGGAGGCATGATTTGGAGCGCCGACGGAGGCGCTGTCGGGATTCAGATGTATTCGATCGATCACAAGGACCGATGGCTGGTGAGTGTCGATTTTGCCCACTACGCGCTGGTTCCTCAGCATCGCCTGACCGATGCCGCCTGGATCGACCAGTCGTTCAACGAGTTTGGCTGGCTCAACGACAATCACACGCTCTGGTACGAATCCGAGGAGTCTGGCTATGCGCACTTGTATACCAAGGCGCTGGACGGCGAGCCGCGAGCGCTGACCCGCGGGCAATTCGAGGTGTCGGCTCCGCAGCTATCCGCGGACGGCCGCTGGTTTTATGTGCTCAGCAACGCAACGGCGCCTTATTCGTACGATGTTTACCGTGTGCCGAGCGGCGGCGGAACCTTGGCAAGACTGACGCGGCTCGAGGGAGTCGAGAAGGCCGAACTGGATCGAAGCGGCAAGCAATTGCTGTTGAGCCACTCGACGCCGTACATGCGTACGCAAATTGCGGTTGCCAAAGCGGACGGCTCCGGCATGCCGCATGATCTTACCGATACGCGTACCGCCGAGTACAAGGCCATGATTTGGATCGAGCCGGAGATAGTGAAGATTCCATCCACGCATTTCGGCGGGGTCATTTACGCGAAGCTGTATCGCGACCCGAGCAGTAGTGCTTCCGTGAAGAAGCCGGCGGTGTTGTTTGTTCATGGTGCCGGGTACTTGCAGGACGTGCATTTGCACTACTCGTACTATTTCCGCGAACAAATGTTCAACAACTTGCTGGCCCACCAAGGCTATGCGGTACTCGATCTGGATTATCGCGCTTCCGCCGGCTACGGACGCGATTGGCGCACGGCCATCTATCGGCAGATGGGGCATCCGGAATTGGAGGACATGCTCGATGGCAAGAAATGGCTGGTCGAGCAGGCGGGCGTCGATCCGAAGCGCGTGGGTGTCTACGGAGGTTCCTACGGCGGCTTCATGACCTTGATGGCACTGTTCCGCGCACCGGGGGAGTTTGCGGCCGGTGCTGCGCTGCGCCCCGTGACGGATTGGATGCAGTACGACCACGGCTATACGTCGGGTATTTTGAATGATCCGCAAATCGACCCGATTGCCTATGCGCGCTCATCGCCCATCGAATTCGCAGACGGCTTAGCTGATGCGCTGCTCATTTGTCACGGCGTGATAGACGACAATGTCCTGTTCGAAGACTCCATGCGCCTGTATGAGCGTCTGATCGAACTGCACAAGGATAATTTCACCATGTCGCCGTATCCGCTCGATCGCCATGGATTCACGAATGCCGATTCCTGGCTCGACGAATACAAGCGGATTTACCGCTTATTCGAATCAAATCTGAGGTAAGCATTACTTGCCGGCGATTTCCGCGGCGGCGCGAATGAGTATCGCAGCGATGCGCTGCTGTTCTTCGCGAGAGCTATGCCATTTGTCGAGCAACGCGAGCTTGAGATCGCGCCGGGCTCGATGCAGTTCGCGTGAGCCGCGGCTTTCATGATCGCCCTCGGATTCCTCGCCGGAGTCTTCGGCGTCGAGCGCACGCCGCATGCGATCCATCCGCTCACCGACCCGGCCGAATTGGGTGAAGAGCGCGTCGGCGGCCGCCAGATTCTTCGCCAGGTGTTCTTTCCCGGACTCCGTGATGCTGTACAACTTGCGCGCGCCATCAGCCGCCACGGTCGCGTGGCCCAGTTCTTCAAGATAAGTCAGCGCGGGATAAACCATGCCGGGGCTCGGTATGTAGAAACCCTTCGAGCGCTCATCCAACTCCTTGATGATCTCGTAGCCGTAGCGCGATTTCTCATCGAGCAGCTTCAGGATCAGAAGTTGCAAATCCACCGAGGCGAGTTTGCGGCCCATGCCGAATCCGCGGCCGCCCATGCCCCCCTCCATGAATCCCTTGCCGAAATGGCCGAATCCGTGGTGGCCGCGGTGGCGCCCGATAGAATGATAGAAACGATGATGCATAGATCTCTCGATATGTTTTAAGACATATCTTACGATATATATATCTTAAGATAGAGTCAAGCGCCTAAAATTGGCATGATCAGCCATGCGTTTGGTCCTGACTTGACGTTGACACTAGGTGACGCGCACCGCAAAATACGCGGCTCATTTTAAGGAGGGGTACCCAAGCGGCCAACGGGGGCAGACTGTAAATCTGCTGGCTTATGCCTTCGTAGGTTCGAATCCTACCCCCTC
>Ga0182030_10023956_pt1 | contig 11249 bp, 9 predicted proteins | sample 812S3MmetaG_FD_121299 | JGI IMG/M metagenome (GOLD analysis project Ga0182030, IMG submission 121299) | Permafrost microbial communities from Stordalen Mire, Sweden - 812S3M metaG (Illumina Assembly) | ecosystem: Environmental > Terrestrial > Soil > Wetlands > Permafrost | place: Sweden...
AGCCGTAATGCTTGAGCCATGGTTCTCGAATCGAACCAAGTCCATCGTCAAGAGTCCAAAACTCTACATTGCCGACACCGGCCTGCTTTGTGCCCTGCTGAATATTCGATCCGAGGAAGCTCTTCGCCAATCGCCCGCGGCAGGCGCAGTCTGGGAGACGTTCGTTTTCGCCCAGCTTCGGGACCGCGAACGCCGCGCCGGTCGGACAGGAAGCCTCTTTTTCTGGCGCGACCGCACCCGCGAAGTAGATTTCGTCGTGGACGCCGGCGGACGCCTGGAACTGTTTGAGGCGAAATGGACGGAACTCCCGGACCTCGGCGATACAGTCAATCTAGACTTCGTACGCAACGTGATCGGCAAGTCACGAGTGACCGCCGGCGGGGTAGTCTCGCGCACCCCGAACAGCTTTCCCTTTCCGAATGGATTTCGCGGATTACCGGTGACGGAACTCGGATAGACCAAGCAAGGATGATTGATGGAAGCATCAGATGAATCGCTTTAACATACAGCAGCAGGCGGATGCCGTTTCCCTGCAAAGCAAAATAAACTTGTGACCGCACGACACAATAAACTTGTAATCGCACGGTTACAGTGAAGGACCGCGCAGAGTACTCACAGCGCAGGATCATATGGGCTCGATGTAGATGCGGCAAGCCACTCTAAACGAAGCCCAATTCGTCTGCGACGCAAAGAGGAAGCTTGACATGAAGTGCCTGACTTGTTGCCAAATCGGAATTACGCTACTGAGTGCCTGGGTGTGGTTGACTCCGCAGTGTCGCGGTCAACAAGCGATGTCTGGCGAGCCCCTACCGAAATTCGAAGCAACGATCACAAAGCTCGGACCCGCATCCCCGGACGATTGCGGATGGGACGGACCATCTCCCGGAGAATTTTCTGGCGATTCTGCGAAGTTGGAAAACGATCTCTTTGGTGATGTCGATGCGGCAATTGTGCAGGCACTGAACGCGCCTGGGAGCAATCCGAAGACAGCCATTGGGCAAGCGCTAGAATCGATGCGGGCACTCAGTGAGCGAATCAACAAGGCTTGGCCTCCGAAACGGAGATTCCATTACGAACTCCTGGACATCGATCCCGCTTTTGTCGTGACCTATCACATCCGCAGCCGCTCAACTTGGTCCGCTTTCGGAGTGGCTGCTGAGGCCTCGTGGCCCAACAAAGGATCAAACGCAAAATGGGCCCAAGTGGGCGAGGACGAATTCAGGTGGCAGCAAGTAGACAGCGACCAGGAGATGGAGGTTCACCCGCTGGAGCGGGGGCCTTCGCGCCAGGCCCGGTTCCTCGCGAAATCGTCGCACATTAGCTGTGGGGATGGAATAACCGGCCTCGACTACAGCGCCTGGGAGTGGAATCCCGCCTCTATCGGAAGCTTAGAACAGTTGATTGGTCGCAAAGGTGCAGCAAGCCGGGGTGATTATCCAGAATACGGACCAGTCGGACCATTGGAGACGAACGGGTCGAAAATTGGGCTGCCTTACTGCGAGTGGTCAGCCGTCGATTTAGATGTGGACGCACTGCTTTGCAGCATAGACACCTACGATATTTCTGGTGATGCGGTTCGTTTCTTGGGAACTCGAACCAACCGGCCCGATCTGGAAACGGTGGCGAAGGCGATTCAATATGCTGACGATCGGGATTATCGCGCAGTCCTTGCGTTCAGCGCCTCTCCAACTGTGGCGCGAAGACTGGTGGCATTGATGCCGCCGTCGATCACTGCAAACATAAATGGGGGAAGCTACCCGCCACTTCGCGGGAATCACGAAACCATTGACATAGGGGGACTGCACTTTGCTTTGGAGAAGAGAAATGGGCTTTGGATCGTGCTGCGCTTCACAGTAGATCCCGATTGACCAGCTCCGCGCTAGATGTTTACGAAGACGAGGCATTCGGCAGGAAAGTTGGCGCGGAGTGTCCGCCCGCGTGACTGGGTAGCTCGAAAATGACATTCCGGAATAGCTGAATATAAGCCGAGGCTCTTAGGCCGGTGTCAAGGCTCTACGACCGCGGAACGCGGCGCGCGCAGCGCGGCCTTGACACCGGCCGGGCCTCGGCTACTCTCTGGCTATCCGGGAATGTCATCTACCTGCCCGCGAAGCCTCTTCGGCACGTTGCTTGGCGCGCTTTTCAAGTAGCTCTTGCGCTTTCGCCGCCTTTGTTGACTGCACCTGGCGGAAGAGGATCGTGATCTGATCTTGGACCATTTTCTCGCCGCGTAGGAGCGGTTCGAGCGTCCCCATCAACAGCATCTGGATGCCTACGAGTTCGGTGAAGATGTGCATCTCCATCTCGGTGTGGCTACCGACAACGTCGCTGCGTAGCAACACCTCCCGCGCCCATTCGCTTGGCGTCTTGCCTGCTCGGGAGGCCGCCTCTTCGATGGCTTTAGCTTCGACGGCGGTAAGCTTAGTGCTCAGGTTGAGCGAACGGCGATCACGCCCGCGTAGTTTCTCTGAGCTTCGGTGTTCGATTGTGTGAACCTCGGCCATTTGGAACCTCCGATGCTTGTTTACGCCGGTATCTGGGCAGATACCGGGTTTTACGAAGTTCTTCTTTTTCAGTGGTATCTATCCAGATACCAAAGTATCTAGGCAGTTACCTTTCAGGGGTGGAGTGTCGAGATACACCCGGTGCGAAGCACCGAATCACAGCTCCCCATAGGCAAGCAGCCCTTCTTCCCACGCGCGCTGTAGCTCCGGCGTCTCCCACGCGCGATGGAATAGCTCTCGAATTGACCCCCATTCATGCGCCGTAAAGCCGAACGAAATGCCGTTGCTCTGAGCGCGGAACCATACCTGCAATTCGCCTGTCTCCGTCTGGCCTGTGTAGCCGAAGAAGTGGTGCCCATTCCACAACGAATTTGGAAAGCGTATGTCCCACTTCTCCAGCATGGATCGGAACTCCGAGATCATTGGCAACGACGACATTGGATACATGGCAAAGCGGTGCTCTGGGAGAGTCATGAGAAGCGATATATCGGATTCGTTCCCCAGCACGAATGAAAGGGCAAAGCCGCCCTCGAAAGCAGATGGGATTCCGGGTTGCCAAGGGGAACTGTAACCCTCTTCGCCAGTGGTATCCAAAGGCCTCAGCTTTACCGGCCTCTTTTGTTCGATGAAATGGCCCCTGGCGGCAACACGCCACACTATCGGCCAGTGAGGCATGAGTGCTCCATTCAGCTTCTGGCGGCTCGGGAATTGTTCCTCCTCCAAGAGTTCGTACAGGATCGTCGCTGGTGCTACCAAACGGGAAAGGTCTTGCCCCTCCTTCTTCATTGCCAGGAGAATGCGCTCCGTTGCCACGGCAATGTCGCTGGGATCCTTGCGATCACCAACCGAACAGAGATGAAAGCGGTAGTGCTCATCGCGATTCTGCTTGGACGGTTTGTGAATGCGGTACGCGGCCAGGAACGCCTCCAGCAAACCAATCGTGGACGCTGTCGAGATTCGATTCGGTGTCTTCGCTGAGAAAGCATTCTCACCGATCCGGCAGAAGTAAGCGATCACAGTCCATTCCGCTTTGGAGAGTAGCTCGCTTGCCTCGACTTTGGCTCGAATCTCCGTCATCGTGGCGGTCGCGTTGTCCAGCATTCCAACCACTTCCAAACGATCATCGCGGGAGGACTCAAGCAACTGCTTGGCAATCTCGGACGTGGAAACATTCTCGCCGGTCTTCGCGGCCAAAATAGAACGGGCACGCTCCAGTCGGCTGCGAACTGCATCGGAGACGCGCAAAGAGAGGGTCTGCTGCTGAGCCTTTTCGGTCATGGTGATGATTATTGCGCAAATATTGTATCGATACAACTGTAATGACTGTTGAAAACGGGTCGGAATTATGATAGATTCCAGTTCATCCGGCGTACGGCTGGCGCTACTTCTCCCGAAAGCGAGCCGCTCATGAACGCATCCCCTGTCCCCCGTCTCCGCCTCGTCCGTACCAGGCAGGCCGCTGAATACCTCTGTATGAGTGAATGGAAGCTGCGGCGGCTCATCCAGGACGGCCTCCTGCCCTACCTGCACGACGGCGAGGGCGCGCCGTTCCTTCTGGATATCCGCGATCTTGACGAGTACGTCGAGCGAAACAAACACCACGACACGCCGGATGAACTGGGCTTGCGTACGGTTGCATTTCCAGCACCCGCAAATTCTCCAGGCATAAAACGAGGAGTCGCCCATGCCACGCCCACGCGGAACCGGAAGCCTGTATCAAAGGAAGGAAAGCACAGTGTGGTGGATCAAGTACCACCGCAACGGAAGCTATTTTCGTGAGTCCACGCGCACGGCGGACAAGCGTAAGGCGACCCGCATCCTTTCTCAGCGACTAGCGGAAATCAGCACGGGTTCATTCGTCGGACCTGCGCACGAGCGGATCACCGTCGGTGAACTGGCGGACAGCCTCTTCCGCGACTACCGAATCAATGGGCGGAAAACGCTGGACGATGTGCAGACGCGCTGGCGCCTTCATCTGGAACCGTACTTCGGTTCGCGCCGTGTGCTCGAAGTCACAAGCGATCTGATCGCCCGTTATGTCGATCAACGGCAGCTTGAGAATGCGCAAAATGCCACCATCAATCGCGAGATGGCCGCATTGAAGCGCATGTTTCGCATTGGCATGTACTCGACTCCTCCAAAGGTTCTCCGGCTTCCGAAGTTCCCAAAGCTAACAGAGGACAACATCCGTCAGGGCTTCTTGGAGGACGCGCAATACGAGAAGCTGATCGGGTATTGCCCCGATGCCTGGTTTCGGACCCTTGTCGAAATGGGGCGGACCTACGGCTGGCGAATCAGCGAGCTCGTCAACCTGAAGGTAAGGCAGGTGGATGTCGACGCGCGCACAATCCGGCTTGAGCCTGGAACAACTAAGAACAAAGATGGGCGCGAAGTGACAATGACCAAGGCCGTCCACGCTTTGCTGGCGCAATGCGTGGACGGGAAATCAGCAGACGATCCCGTTTTCGTCCGCTCCGATGGCAAGGCTGTCCGGGATTTCCGCGTTGCGTGGGCAAAGGCGACCGAGTTCGCCGGCGTCCCTGGCCTGCTCTTCCATGATTTACGCCGCACAGCCGCCCGTAATCTGCGCCGTGCCGGAATAGCCGAAGGCGTGATCATGAAGATCGGCGGCTGGCGTACCCGCAGCGTCTTTGAGCGCTATGCCATCGTCTCGCAAACGGATATCGCCGAGGCACTTCGCAAGCTAGAGGCCTAGTGAGCGCTGTTTGATGTTCTGCAGACCGGCAAGCTGGCGGCCTAACGACAGACAGATGGTCCAGCGCGGCAAGTTTCGCAGCGTAACACGGTGGTTCTGCGGCCATTACGACCTGACTTGATATAATCCGCCATGCATATCAAGCTCGGGAAAGTGTGTGTTGAGCCTCTATGAATCCTGCAAGAAAAGCGGATGCTCTACCACCCTTGTTGAGATGGGCAGGAAGCAAGCGCAAGCTTCTTCCCCGGCTTTTGTCACACATTCCCCATGACATTCAACGCTATGTTGAGCCGTTCAGCGGATCGGCGTGCCTTTTCTTCGCGCTTCGACCAGTGACCGCCATCATTGCGGATTTGAATGTTCAATTGATGGAGACGTATGGAATCGTGCGTGCTCATCCGACGAAGACCGCGCGTGCATTGGCCGCGATGTCTGGCGAGGCGACCGCTTACTATCAAATACGAAGTCAGCGCCCCGAAACCTTAGCCGAAGTGGACCGAGCTGCGCGCTTTATCTATTTAAACCGCCACTGTTTCAACGGGGTTTACCGCACCAACAGGAGCGGTCACTTCAACGTACCTTTGGGAAGCCGTCTTGGAGTGATCCCAAATGAAGACCACTTCAAGCGCTGTGCACGAGCACTGCGTTCAGCTGAACTCATGAGCGGCGATTTTCAGTCTGTGTTGCAACGAGTCACAAAAGGAGACTTCGTCTATCTCGACCCACCATATGCCAAGAACAATTCTCGAATCAGGGGCGAATACGGCTACCACTCTTTCGGTGTCCACGATCTCCCACGTCTGCGAGACGCGTTGGAAAAGATTGATCGTATTGGAGCTACATTCTTGCTGTCTTATGCCTCTTGCCCGGAAATAGATGAAATACAGAAATTATGGTTCTCAGATGATATCCGGGTCAGGCGGCAAGTGGGAGGATTCGCAAAACATAGAGAGGTGGTCTCCGAGGTTCTAATCTCGAATCGTTCGCTGTTTTCAGATGCTACGGTTCCCAAATAACATCAAGAACCACTAGGCGATCAAGGTCCGCGTGTGAGTCCCGCGGTCTACTGTGAACCCCAGAGCTGATTCGCCACACGCTGACGTCAGAGAACCTACTAGCCAATAAAAAACACAACAGGCCAAAAATCTTGGGACCCAGTGAAGCGAGCACAATACGATAAGACTGCCTGATTCCGCCCACCATCGAAGCGAGCATAGCGAAAGTGCTCGCGGGCTCAGAAATCGAATATTCAAAAATCCATTCGCTTGGGGTTCTCTGAAGCACCTCTCGATTGTGTTTTATGACTAGCGGGTAATACATGTCTCCTTCTCCTGAATTAGGGACGAGAAGAATGGTCATGGCAGGATCAAGGAGCTGCTGCAAACCAAGGGCGCTATCTTTCTCGTATCCAAGGCCAATAATTACTGCGACGGGCATGTCAGGTGTGCTGAGCGATGCAAATCCAGTTACTGGAGAAACAATTTCATTGGGAATCGAGGCAGATCGAGGCGCGATGAATTCTGACGGGGCATAGGCAAAAAAGGTCTCAAGCTCCGATTCGTAAGTTTCGAGCCGTAATTGTCTTATGATCGCGCCGTGCCATGACCGGGTCATCGTGGATATATCAAAGGCTACGCCACGGCCTTCTGCGATCGCAGAGGCCAACGCTTCGCTGGTGATTCTCTGAACAAGTGGCGATTCATCGCTTCCGACATTATGTAGCTGAAAGCCGCGATTTCGGAAGAACTCTTCATTCTCCTTGCGTGCTATCTCTGTGGAGTGTTCGCGAAAACACAGGGCATGGCAGGACGACGGTAGAGAATGGAGCCTCGTACTGACTCCTTGAGACCTGTGCTCGTACCCGCACGCGACGATCAGCGCTGATGAGCGAGCCTCTAGTTCGGACATGCTGCTTTCTTTTACACTGCGAAGTTGCAAGCGAACCTCCACGAGCTCAAAAGAACGATCTCTGACCCGAGTTAGTTGTACGAAGGGCGACGCTGAGGCGTATGTCCCGAAGGTTTCTGAAGAGCAGCTGATAGTAGGGCGAAAGCATATATGACAATCGAATTCGGCTTCCAACAATCGATCGAGGGATGTCGATCTCTTGAGACCGGACATGCACGAATGCACCAATCAGAAGTCCAATAGTGATTTGGTCCAACGTGTCTTTGGAGACATCCGGATCAATTAGGAATGTTCCAACGGGATCAGGGTTGAATTCGCGCACAACTAGCTCAAAATGCAAGAATTCTCCCATTCGATCGATTAACCTGGCCAGAGCTCGCGATGGCACAGCCTTTCCGCTTGGATAAGCCTTGATGCCAGCCAGGGAACGTTGCGAGGCCGCTGACAGGACGCGAGACTGCTCAAGAGGCTTAATCTGCGGGCTTAAACTTCTACTGGAGTTTGTTTGAAGATCCAGCAAGTCGCTGAGCAAACCTGCTAGCAAACGTGGGTTCCCTTCGCTCATCGCGTAGATGGCATCTTCGCCATAGTAGAGTTGGGGATTTTTCCGTGATCTTGCAGTCACTCTGTCAGGGTTTCGGTAATTGAGGTATGCGTCTCGCAGCAGCACCAGGGGTTTCACTTTGCGCAGAGACTCATCTCTGACCGTAATGTCGTCAGAGACGGGGTTTGTAGGCGAGATGTCGTGGTCGACCAGATATTTCCTAAAGGACGGATCCCCCGCAGCAAGTCTCACCATTGCACGCCAGAGAATCCCCCCCTCCCGATAGACGTTGTCGGAATCGCCATCTTCCTGAGCGAAGGGCGACGTACCAAAGACATCGCGCGGCGAAACGTCGGTCGTCCGATCGAATTTGTCCCTAATGAAGCGTGTGCTGAACTCTTTACAAAAAGGCTTCGCGTCCAAGACATGGCCGTGCCACATCCGAATTGTGGCGTAGTCATGCTGGCGTTCCTGGCGAGAGGTCAGGTCAGTCGGAAGCAACGGACTCCACGTAAGCTTTAGGAGGAATCGCTGGTCAGTGCTGCGCAGAGCGGAAAACAATTCTGATTGGAGCCATTTCGGTGCAATTTCGAGTTCATCGAAACAAAGAGCCCATTTGGTGGGCGATGCTGAAACGGCGTATTCATCAAAGATCGCGCAGGCCCGGATCACGGCGCTCGGGGCTATGCCAGTGAATGCGGGAGGTAGCAGATCCAAGCGCGCTTTCAGAGCAGTCATTTGGCTGGAAATCAGTAAACTCTGGATCTCTTCGACCCAGCTGCGAAGTCTTAGCCGAATCTCAGCGAACAACGGCACGGTGGAACCAAGTTCAAGATGTTTTATTAGGGCCTTGATGAGCGGCAACGGGTCCGGAATATCATCCGCTGCGATTGCCTCGAATACGCGAGTCGCCTCGATTATGGACGATATCGCTACCAAAGCTCGCTGAAGTCGTTCCGCGTCAATTGGAAACTCAGACAAAGTGTGCGAAAGACCCGCCAACTCTTCGCTCCACCGGATATCAGAAGCAATGTATATTGCTTCAAAATCTGGTCTCGGATAATCGGCAAATTGCGGTTCGGCCGCGAGCCTGACTTGCCAAACGCGCTGTGCACGGCGAGTCAGCATCTTCAAAAGAGTGGTTTTACCGCAGCCTCTGGGCCCCATCAGGAGCGAATGCTGGAATTTGACGAGGCTCTTGAAATTCAGAGTTGGAACAAATGATCGCGCTACGTCTTCGGGCTCCAGCCACCGCGCATTGAAGGCGCTGAATACTGATGCGGTCTTCATGGCCTGTAGACCCTCCAGAGTTCGAGCTGTCCATCGTTATAAGAGGATATCTTCAAATCGTGGGCTATCAGTGCTTGATTAAGGTCCTCTCGCTGGGAGGGTGTTAGGTACTTGATCTCTGGTGCGGTGTGGTAGATCTCATGCTCCAGAAATCGATTCGCTTCCAACTGGCGTCCGGCCAGAGCGAGCAACTGCTCTGCGATCGTTTGAACTGAAACAGCGCTTCCAAATCCCGCGACAAATGGGAACCCTCTGTAGTCTTCGTTTGACTTGCGCCACCCTTTTCCAAGTTGAAAGACCCAGGTCTTGATCTGGCCCTTCACGCTTTCGGGTTGCGTTCCTTCCACATGGACTACGTGGAACGTATTGCCGAAAAGCGTTCCGTATTCGTGCAACATCGCCGAAAATGACCCACTCGCAAATATTGCGACTCCATTCAGCGTCGTTAACCGTGGGATATGCTTGTGACCGTGAACGATCAGACGACACCCGAGTCTTCGGAGGGAGGCGACCAAATCATCGCCGGTCGGAATAACATCGTTGTCACCCCAGAAGGTACCGGAGTGGAGAATTGGGTGGTGATGCATAACGGCAATCCTCAGGGGCGCGGTCAGCGATTGGGACAACGCTGCTTCCATCTGCTGGATGCGTGTCGCACTGAAGGTTCCACGCTTCGCGCTCGCTTCATCCGTGTGGTCTATAACGGTATTCAAAGCGATGAAGTGGACGTCTCCCTCAGTGATTACGCAGTAGCCATCAGCGAAATAGCTCTGGTTATTGGCGGGCGTTGCAAACGGAAAATCTGGGCGCATGTCGCGCACCTGCGCGAACACAGCATCCTCCGGTCTCAACCGCTTGGAATCGATATCGTGATTTCCTATGACCGGTATTATGAACCGTGCATTGAGCTTCGCGGCTATTTCCAGGCAGTGGTCCCACCCTTGGCTCAATCCCTCACGGCAAGCCTTATTGGCGAGATCGCCAGGCACGAGGAGAGCGTCCACTGTTAGATTTTCCCGATCAATAAGTTCCAGGAGAGCTTGGACGGGATGTCGACCGCTCGGCACGCGCGGAGCGGCGACTTTTAGGAATGAATCATTCGGGTCTGTCGCAAGTCGACAGTGTAGGTCCCCGATTATGCCGAAGGTCACATGTGGCACTGGCGAATCGCTCTGTGGAATGCCTGATTGTAGCAGTACTCGATGAGGCGGTTCGAATAACTCCGACCGCTGGGCGATTGCGAAAGCTCCACGCTGAACGGTGAGGAACCATGCAGTGATTGAGCGATAATCCCTCCAGCTTGTACCCAAGTTCTCGCGTCAGAGAGCGTTAGCGTTCCTCACGGACACGCTACCTATACTCGCCGTTGCCTATCTTCCAGTTTGGGCACAGTTTGGGCACAGTCAAGTGAGACTGCAGAAGCGATTTTACCGCAAGTAATTGATTTAATTGGTGCCGGGAGGGGGGGTCGAACCCCCACGACCTTGCGATCGGCGGATTTTGAGTCCGCTGCGTCTGCCAGTTCCGCCATCCCGGCGTCTTTATAGAAACCCAGATTCCATTCTTCTATCAATCAACGCCACGCCTGTGCTTCACGGCCGTCTTCTTAACTTCCGCTGCCGGTTCAGCCCGCTGCCCTTCGGCCTCCGCTGCTCACTGACTATTCGCCGAAAGCGAGCCGTGGGCGGATCGCACAACGCTTTCTATATTGTACGGTGTTTCCTCCATTTTGCACCAGAACCGCTTCGCCAGCGAGGATGCTGCGGGCTCGCGCGGAGACCCAGGCGACCGCTGCAAACACAGCCGCTCCAAAAAAAGCCCTGCCGGCGCGCATGCATCGCGACCGGCAGGGCCTCGTTGTTTTCGCTGTTTCCTACTGCTTCGGTCCGCCGTTCGGGTAGTCGACGCGGATGGTCAGGATCTCGTAGGGATGAATCGGCACCTTCACCACGTCGCCTGTTACAGCCAGCGCCGCGCCCTCCGGCGTCTCCTGCATGTTGGTCACCGTGGCTCCGGTTGCGCCGGCCGGCACGTGAAACTCCGCCGTCGCGTTCTTCCCCGCCCACTCATACACGCGGAAGATGATCCCGTTGGCGTCCTCGGCCTTTTTCACCGCCGTCAGCACCACGTTCTCCGGCCCCACGGAAGCAAAGGAGTGCTCGGCAGGCAACGAGCCCGCATGAGCCGTGGTCGCAACGGCGGTCAGCGGGTAGTTGTACTCGTAGCCGTGGCGCACGGTGAGCGCATCCTTCCACGTCCCCGCATGCGGATAAAGCGCGTAGTGGAA
>Ga0182030_10023958_pt1 | contig 11248 bp, 10 predicted proteins | sample 812S3MmetaG_FD_121299 | JGI IMG/M metagenome (GOLD analysis project Ga0182030, IMG submission 121299) | Permafrost microbial communities from Stordalen Mire, Sweden - 812S3M metaG (Illumina Assembly) | ecosystem: Environmental > Terrestrial > Soil > Wetlands > Permafrost | place: Sweden...
ACCCAACCGCAGCCTGGACTGCGTGGACGACGAACTTGCCAGCTCGGCACACTTCGTGTGGGTGCGCGACACGCTGCGGCTCGGTGACAAGCTCCCGCTGAAGGCCGGGATCCTGACCAGTCTTGGATTCGGCCACGTGTCCGGCCTGGTCGCGTTGGTGCACCCACAGGCGTTCATCGCTTCGCTGGAGCCGGGCGAGCGCGCGGACTACCAGCGCCGTGCGGACGCACGCCTGCTGGCCGGTCAGCGCCGACTTGCTTCGGCCATCGCCGGCGGTGCGCCGATGTATGAGCGGCCGCCAGACCGTCGTTTCGATCACAATTCCCCGGAGAAGCGCCAGGAGGCGGCGATGCTGCTGAACCCGGACGCCCGGCTGGGTGGTGACGGGGCCTTCTAGGCCTCTGCAAGATGACGCGGCCTATCCGTTAACGTAGCCAGCCATGGGCATCGTCGGAATCGGGATCGATCTCGTCTCGATCAGTGATTTCGCAGAACAGGTCGATCAACCGGGAACGGTGTTTTCCGAGACCTTCACCCCCGGCGAGCGGCGCGACGCCTCCGACAAGAGTTCGTCGGCCGCCCGTCACCTGGCCGCGCGCTGGGCCGCCAAGGAGGCGGTGATCAAGGCCTGGTCGGGATCGCGGTTCGCGCAGCGGCCGGTGCTGCCGGAGGCCATCCATCGCGATATCGAGGTGGTCACCGACATGTGGGGACGACCGCGGGTACGGCTGACCGGGGCAGTGGCCAAGCATCTGGCCGACGTGACGATCCACGTGTCGCTGACGCACGAAGGGGATACCGCGGCCGCGGTGGCCATCCTCGAATCCAACTAACTCCGGCGAGCAGACACAAAAGCGCCGCGACACGCCGACGACGAGGGGCTTTTGCGTCTGCTCGCGGCAAAGCAAGGGGTGTACATGACCGATCTGGCTGAGCGGGTCCGCGACGTGCTGCCCTCGGTGCGACGCGACCTCGAGGACCTGGTGCGGATCGAATCGGTGTGGGCCGATCCCGGTCGACGCGACGAGGTGCACCGCAGCGCGCAAGCGGTGGCGGATCTGCTGTCGCAGGCGGGTTTCGGCGATGTGCGAATCGTCAGCGAGGGCGGCGCGCCGGCCGTTATCGCGTCGCACCCGGCGCCCCCGGGCGCGCCCACCGTGCTCCTGTATGCCCACCACGACGTGCAGCCCGAAGGTGACCGCAGCCAGTGGGTCTCGCCGCCGTTCGAGCCGACCGAACGTGACGGGCGACTCTACGGCCGCGGCAGCGCCGATGACAAAGCCGGTATCGCAACGCATTTGGCGGCCTTCAGGGCGCACGAAGGGAAGCCGCCGGTGGGTGTGACGGTGTTCGTCGAGGGCGAAGAAGAATCCGGGTCGCCGTCACTGGGCCGGTTGCTCGCCGCCCACCGCGACGCGCTGGCCGCCGATGTGATCGTCATCGCCGACTCTGACAACTGGAGCACCGAGATCCCGGCGTTGACGGTGTCGCTGCGCGGTCTGGTCGACTGCGTGGTCGAGGTCGCCACGCTGGACCACGGCCTGCACTCCGGCCTGTGGGGCGGCGTGGTTCCCGACGCGTTGAGCGTGTTGGTGCGGTTGCTGGCAAGTCTGCATGACGACGACGGCAACGTGGCCGTGGCCGGCCTGCACGAAACCGATGTCGCGGGACTGAACTACCCCGAGTATCCGGCCGGGCGGGCACGCGCCGACTCCGGCTTGCTGGACGGGGTGTCCGAAATCGGCTCGGGTTCGGTGCCCGAGCGGATGTGGGCCAAACCGGCGATCACGGTGATCGGCATCGACACCACATCCGTCGCGGCGGCGTCGAACACGCTCATCGCGCGGGCCCGCGCCAAGATCAGCATGCGGGTGGCGCCTGGTGGCGACGCCGAGGCGCACTTGGACGCGTTGACCACCCACCTGCAGCAGCACGCCGCGTGGGGCGCCCACGTCAGCGTCACCGGCGGCGAAAAAGGCGAGCCCTACACGATCGATGCGAGCGGCGGGGTCTATGACGCCGCGCGGGTGGCGTTTCGGCAGGCCTGGGGTACGGACCCGATCGACATGGGCATGGGCGGCTCGATCCCGTTCATCGCCGAGTTTGCGGCCGCGTTCCCGCGGGCGAAGATTCTCGTCACCGGGGTCGAAGACCCCGCAACGCAGGCGCACAGCATCAACGAGAGCCTGCATCTGGGTGTGCTGCAACGCGCGGCGGTCGCCGAAGCACTGCTGCTGGCCCACCTGGCTTGACGCACACTAGACCGGTCTGTCGCTGGCGCGTGCCAGACTTGCCCACAAGGTGATGAAGGCAACGAGCCAGCGGCATGGAGGCGTTCATGGTGGAGGACGTTCGACTGGGTGCGGTATCGGTCGACTGCCCAGACCCCGCTGCGTTGGGCGAATTCTATAAAAGCGTACTGAGCCTGGAGGTGATGTTCTCCACCGAGGATTTTCTGGCCCTACAAGGGACGGGCGTGCTGCTCACCTTTCAACGTGTCGCTGACCACCAACGTCCTACTTGGCCGGACGGCACGGTGTCCAAACAGCTGCACCTGGAGCTAGCGGTCTCGGACCTCGACGGTCAGGAGACTCGAATCCTTGCCCTGGGCGCCACGAAGGCCGAACTGCAGCCCAATCCGGATCACTGGCGGGTCCTGATCGATCCGGCGGGTCATCCTTTCTGCATTACCAACCTCATACCGACGTAATCCGACCCCGAGCGCCGTAAGCATCCAACTCATTCTGCGACAAGTTCCGGGCAGTAGGCCTGGGCGCTGGCGCTGACGAAATAGGCATCTCCGTCGGGGCCCAAGTTGCCGTTGCCCTGAAAGAGGGTCGATACAACTGTCTTGTAGGGCGTGCCCTTCTTCAGCTCGCTGCAAAGTTCGTGCGCCTCGTTGATGAGGCCCGGTCCGTCGTTGACCTCTAGTCCCATTCCGTCGCGGATTTTTTGGAGGAACTCTGCGTCGTTCGGATCTGCGTGCGCGGTCGCCGCGAGGGTCGTGGTGACCGCCAGGACCGCTGCAATGGATAGAAGGACCTTCATTAGATACGCACCTAGCTCGAAATCCAGTGGATGCTGGCAACCATCTTTCCATGCAGTACCGCCTCGACCACAGCGGTGGACGCTCGCGAAGTGTCTAGACCGACAAGTCGCGGCGCAGCTTGGCAACGTGGCCGGTGGCCTTGACGTTGTACTGGGCGATGGGCGGGCGGTATCCCACCCCGCTAACGACTAATGACCACTACCTGCGGGCCATCGGGAGTTGTACAGTTCGATTCGTGCCGCTGCGTCATGCGGTGAAGATGATGTTCAGGGCTGATGGGCGTGTTTTCCATCGGCCGCTGGCGATTAGCGTGGCCGGGCTCATATTTGCCGGCGTCGGGCTGGCCGTCACCGCGTTGATCCTCGCCGTCGCGCACCGCGATACAGGTCAAGCACTGGCCTACATCCCGGTCGCGGTCGGTTTGACCGCCGTAGCAGTGATGATGCTGCGCGGCACACGCTGGGCGATCCAAGTCGTCATCGTCGGGCTCGCCGGGCAACTCGCCGCGATTGCGGGAATCATGTGGGAACTCAGCCACGGTATCGACGCCCGCAAAGCCAGCCAGCTCCGCCAGCTCGGCTTCGATCCAACGGCGGGCGTGGTCATCAACTTGATCTACTCCAGCATCGGGTTCGCGCTGTTCTGCTGGTTCGCAACGCGCTGGCTCGCGGCGCGGCGCAGGGCACCGGACACAGGGCACAACGGCAAGGCGAAGCGAGGAAAGATGATCCGACATGGGTGAGGCGAAGGGCCCGTTCGGCGGATCGTCCCACTCCTCGGCGAGCGTCGAGGATGTGTGGGCGGTGTGGACTAACCCCGCCGAGTGGCCAGGCGATGTCATGGTCATGGCCAAGATCGACGGCCCATTCGCAGTGGGGGCGAAGATCACCATGCAGGTAAGGCGCCATCCGCCACTGAGATTGACCGTCACCCGAATAGAAGCGCCGATGTTGTGGACGGGAGTGGCGAGAGTGCCCGGATTGACCGAGACCGTCGATCATCTCATCGAGCCCACTGACTCCGGCACGTTGATTACACAGCGCACCGTCTTTACCGGCCCGTTGGCTTCGATCGCGGCACGCGCACTAGGGGGAATGGTGCGGAAGACTTTTGAGGCGACGACGGCGCACTTTGGGCGGCTGGCCGAGAGACGCGCGTCCCCCTAAAGCGTTAATCCGCAGCACGCTCGTGGCCGGCTGCACGAACGCGCCGTTGCACCTTCGGGTTCAGTCACGCGTTCCGCGCGAAACCCTGATGTCATGCTCTACGCACCCAGAATTTTCTTCTGGATGAATGTTGTCGTATGTGCAGCCTTGACGTTGTACCGGGTCATTGCATCATCGGCGACGTTGGAGATCGACCTTCTTCGGGTGCTGACCCTTCGAAAGCTCAGACACCGTGATTGGTTACAAGTGGCGGGCTGCTTCTTGGACCAGCTGTACGCGCGAGCTCAGGTCGAGTTTGGTGTAGACGTGGGTGAGGTGGGTTTGCACGGTGCGCGGTGAGACGAAAAGCCGGGCGGCGATGTCCTTATTGCTGAGCCCGTTGCCGACCAGTCGGACGACGTCGCGCTCGGTCGGGGTGAGCGATGCCCAGCCGCTGGTGGGTCGTTTGCGTCGGCCCCGGCCGCGCTGGGCGTAAGCGATGGCCTCGTCGATGGACAGGGCCGAGCCTTCGGCCCACGCGGAGTCAAAATCCCTCTCGTCCAAGGCGTCTCGCAGCACCGCCACCCAGGCTTCGCAGCTGGCGTCCCACACCTTGAACCGCACCTCCCCTATGCGCAGCCGAATGCCGTGCGCCGCGCCGAAGAGCCGCGCGGCGTCGCGATGACCGCCGGCGTCGCCGGCCAGGACGGCGAGGCACTCTAGGATGTCGGAAATCCCCAAATACGCTTGGACGCGGGCGGCGTTCGCGAGCGCGTCGTGGGCGTCGCGTTCGGCCTGCTCTGGCTCACCTCGGGCGATCGCGACGCGGGTCCGCGTGGTCAGTGCCAGCATGTGCCACCAACCCCCCGCCGTCGAGACGGCGTCGTCGGCCCAGCGACGGGCCGCGAGCAAATCCCCGCACGCCAGCGCAGCCTGCGCACCGAAGACGCGCAGCGTCACCATCACACGCAGCCCACTCAGGTGCGGCCAGGCCGTTTGGCTTGCGTCTTGCGCCGTTTCGAGGTCGCCGCCGGCCAGGGCCGTGATGGTCAACGCCGTGTACGCCACGCCCGCAGCAAGCCCGCCCTGCTCCGCGGCGGCCTCGACGGCCGCGTCGGCCGCAGCCCGGGCCGCGCCCGTCTCACCTTGCCATGCAAGTGCGACACCCTGGAGCGTGAGGCTTTGCGCCCTCGAGATCTCATCGTGAGCTGCCTTGGAATCCGTGGTGACCTCGCCGGACTGCGCGGCGGCTGCAGCCAGATCGCCCTGGAATAGCCGTGCCCACCCAAGGAAATAGCGGCACTGGCGCGAGACGAACCGGTCACCGATCGCGTCGGCGAGGTCGCGTCCTTCTTGGGCGGCCGCGCACACCGCGATCGGGTCACCCCCGGCCATCGCCCCGCGCGCCTGCCAGGCCAGAATCTGGCCGAGCCTCCACCGATCACCCGACGCCCGGGCCAGGCCGAGCGCCTCGGCTAGGTACGGCCCGGCCATCGTGGCGTATTGGTTGACGGCGACATAGCCGCAGGCCGTCAACGCCCGAACCAGCAGGGCCGGGTCGTCGACCTCGCGCGCCATCGCCAGGGCTTGCTCAGCCTGGTCCAGGCTGTCGGCGGCCCCCATCAACATGGCAAGTACCGACCTGTCGGCGAGCGCCCGTGCACGCACCGCGGGCGTCACCCCTGGCTGGTGTGCGTCGTCGTCGGCGAGGGCGGTGTCGAACCAGGTCCGCCCTTCCCGCAGGCGTCCCCGCGTTTGCCACAGCGGCTGCAGGGAAGACGCCAGCGCCAACGCCAGCTCGACATCTGAGTTTTCGCGACTCCACCCAAACGCAGCGCGCAGATTGTCGATCTCGATGTCGGCGTGCTTGAGACGCTTCTCGTCGTCACTGCCCGCCGGCGCGTCCAACAGCGCGGCCATCGCCGTGTAGTAATCACGGTGACGTGCCCGCACGACGTCGGCCTCGCCGGACTCGCCCAGCTTCTCCAGGGCGTACTGCCGCACCGTTTCCAACAAGCGGTAGCGGGTTCGGCCCCCGCTGTCCTCGGCCACCACGAGCGACTTGTCCACTAGCAGCGTGAGCTGATCGAGCACCTGGAAGCGCTTCGCATCACCACCGCCCGCGACCGCCTGAGCGGCGACCAGATCGAAGCCACCAAAAAACACCGCCAGCCGGCGCAACAACCTCCGTTCGTGACCGATCAACAGGGCATGCGACCAGTCCACCGAGGCGCGCAAGGTCTGCTGGCGGCGCATTGCAGTACGCGCACCACCGGTCAACAGCCGGAACCGGTCATGGAGAGTGTCGAGGATCTCGGCGAGCGACAATGCCCGCACCCGCGCCGCCGCCAGCTCGATGGCCAGGGGCAAACCGTCGAGTCGCCGGCAGATCTCGGTCATCGCCGGAACGTTGTCGTGGGTCATCTCGAAATCAGGCCGAACGTTGCGAGCTCGGTCGGCGAACAACTCGATGGCTTCATCAGTCAGCGACAGCGACGGCACCCGCCAGCTCGCCTCACCGGCCACCCCGATCGCCTCACGGCTCGTCGCGAGCACGACCAGCCCCGCCGCCCCACTCAGCAGCGCGACAACCAGCTCGGCGCTGCCATCGAGCAGATGCTCGCAGTTGTCCAGCACCACCAGCATCTGACGGTTGCGAATAAACCGGAGCAGCGTGTCCATCGTCGAGCGGCCCGGCTGATCCGGCAGGCCCAGTGCTCGCGCCACCGTCACCGGCACAAGCTCGGAGTTCGTCAGCGGAGCCAGATCCACGTACCAGACACCATCGGTGTATTCGGCGGCCAACTGGTTTGCAACTTGCACCGCCAGACGCGTCTTGCCTACGCCGCCAGCTCCTGTCAGGGTCACCACCCGGTTGCCCGTCAACAGATTCCGCACCTCGGCGATCTGTGCGCCTCGCCCGACGAAGCTGGTTAATTGCGACGGAAGATTATTTGCTGCAATGCTTTTCGACGTTTGCAAAGGTGGGAAGTCGTTGCGCAAATCAGGGTGACACAACTGCACCACCCGCTCTGGACGGGGCACACCCCGCAGCTCGTGAAGGCCGAGGTCGGTAAGCCAGGCGTCAGCCGGAAGTATGTCGGCGACCAGATCCTCAGCCGTGCCGGAGAGCAGGGTCTGGCCACCGTGGGCCAGATCCCGGATGCGCTCCGCGCGGTTGACCGTGGCACCGATGTAGGTGCAGCCGTCGCACAGCTGCACCTCTCCGGTGTGCACCCCGATGCACAACCGGATCGGCGCCAACGGCGCCTGCTGCAACGCCAGAGCGACGGCCACGGCGTCGGAGGCACGCGCGAACGCCGCCACAACGCTGGCACCCGCACCCTGCTCTACCGTCCGCACACCATCGTGTGCGGCGACGATGTCCGATACCGCCCGATTAAGACGAGCGACGGCTGCGGACATCTCCTCGGGCTGGCTCTGCCACAACTGCGTAGAGCCCTCGACGTCGGCGAAAAGCAACGTCACCGTGCCAGTCGGCAATAGCCCGCTCACGCCAACTTCGCTCCAATTCACCAGCGGCATATTTATGCCTGGATGACCTGGCTCATGCTAGCCAGAATGCGCGCACTTCGAGCGGCAAACCATCGGCAAATCTGGCTTACCTACGACCCCTGCCCGCCCATATCTACGACCCCTCCAGCTCGCAAATCTACGCGCTGGAGCGGATGGTCTCGGCCTCCCGGCACCGGATAGTCGTGATGTCCGCGGCTGGTTTTCCGGAAAGGTGAATTGCGATGCTTCAGGCGCCTGAATTGGTCGATGTCGCACGCTGTCGCCGGCGCCGAAGAATCCGCTGCCCTACCAGCATCAGCGGCGGGCCTTCTGGTCCCTCGCCGGCGGCTTGCAGGAGCTCAATTCCTGACAGATTTTTGTAGCCGCGATCTGCGTGCGGAAAGTCGTTGTCCAACGTTAAGAACATACGCAGGAGGCATCGGATGTCCTATGTGATTTCCGCACCGGAGTTTGTGACAGTCGCCGCTTCGGATTTGGCTGCCATCGGTTCAACCGTTCGGTCTGCCCACGCGGCGGCGGGGGCGACGACGCAGATCATGGCTGCGGCCGAGGATGAGGTGTCGGCGGCCATTGCGGCGATGTTCTCCGCCCACGGCCAGGGCTTTCAGGCACTCGGTGCGCAGGCGGCGGCGTTTCATGACCAGTTTGTGCAGGCGTTGACCGCGGCTGCGGGATCCTATGCCGGCGCAGAGGCCGCCAATGTTGCGGCGATTACGGCTGGTCCGGCGCAGACCGTCGAACAGGACGTGTTGGGTGTGATCAATGCGCCATTCCTCGCGGTTAATGGGCGCCCGCTAATCGGTGCCAGAGCTATCGGGAACGGCTTCGCTGTTGTTCAGCGGGAAATTCAGCAGATCCCCACGACACTGGGCACGGGATTCACCCAGGTGGGAACCACGCTCGTCGACACCTTCTTCGCATCAGCGGCCATCCCGCCGATTCCGGCCTCACTGCACCCCACCTTTACCGGCGCACCGTCACTGGCAAGCAGGATCGAAACCGCTGCGTTGTATCCGGTCAAAGATCTCCTGAACGTCACAGGTGTTTATAACCAGTGGGGGAATCCGAACTCGCCAATTCTCGCGGTGCTTGCCAGCAACGCCCCGGGACTATCGTTGATCCTCTGCAACAGCCCGCCGAAGATCTTGCCGTTGCTGCTGGGCGAAACGGTCCAGCACACCACCTACGACGGGATGAGCGTCGTCCAGATCACGCCTGCGCATCCAGACGGCAATGACGTGGTCGCCATTCATGGCGGTGCGTTCATTTTGCCGCCGACGATCTTCCACTGGATCGACTACTCGTTGATGGCCTACCAGACCGGCGCGACCATCGAGGTGCCGATCTACCCGTTGATGCAGCAGGGCGGCACCGCTGGTGTGGTGGTGCCTAAGATCGCCGGCCTGATCTCCACGGAAATCACCGCGTACGGGGCCTCGCATGTCAGCGTGCTCGGGGACTCGGCGGGCGGCAACCTGGCACTCGCGTCGGTCGAGTACCTGGTCGCCAATAACCAGGCCGTTCCGGCGTCGATGGTTCTGCTGTCTCCCTGGCTGGACGTATCGGACACCAACCCGAACATCGCGTATGTCCACGATCCGTACCTGCCTCCGCTCGGGAGCGGAGCGCAGAATATCGGCAAAGTGTGGGCGGGCAATCTCCCCGAGAACAACTACGAGGTGAGTCCGCTGTACGGGTCGCTGAAGGGACTCCCGCAGACCTATGTCTACTCGGGCTCCCTGGATTCAGTCTCGCCCGATGCTCTTGTCCTCCAACAGGAGGCGGTAGCCCAAGCTGCCCCGATCAGCTTCGCGTTGGTCAATGGCGAAATTCACGACTGGATCTTCCTCAGCCCGGACGGGCTGCACTATTGGCCGCAGATTGATCAGGAACTCGGCGCCTAGAGAGCACATTCAGTCGTCTGTCGACAAAGCAATATATTGCTTGATCTTCGTTGTCGTATGTGCGGCCTTGACGTTGTATTGGGCGACCGCGATCTTGCCTTTGTCGTCCACCACGAACGTGGAGCGGATCACGCCGGTGACGGTTTTGCCGTACATCTGCTTCTCGCCGTAGGCGCCCCAGGCCGTCAGCACCGTGCGGTCGGGATCGGACAGCAGCGGGAACGTCAGCTTCTCGGCGTCCCGGAACTTGGCCAGCTTTTCCGGCTTGTCGGGGGAGATGCCGACGACGTCGAGGCCGGCGTCGTTGAGGTCGTGCAGGTTGTCGCGGAAGTCGCAGGCCTGCTTGGTGCAACCCGGTGTCGAGGCCGCCGGGTAGAAGTACACAACCAGGCGGCGGCCCTTGTAGTCGGCCAGCGACACCTTGTTGCCGTCGGCGTCGGGCAGGCTGAATGCGGGGGCTTTGTCGCCAGGCGCCAGCCGCGTGTTCTCGGTCAACGTGATCCCTTTCTGTTCACCGGAGCATGGGGATCAGCACCGGCTGATCTAGGGTAGTTCGAAGCGGACTTGCTGGCGGACTGGGCGGACTTGGAGGACAGAGACGTGGCGGAGCGGGACCCCGACACCATCAAGCAGGACATTGACGAGGCCCGCAACCAGCTGGCGTCCACCGTCGACTCGCTCGCCCAGCGCGCCAACCCCCGCCGTCTCGCCGACGACATCAAGGTCCGGGTGATCGAGTTCGTGAAAAAGCCCGTGGTGACGGCGTCGCTGGTGGGTTTCGGGGCGCTGACCGTGATCATCGTCGTGCGCAGGGTCCGCAATCGCTGACCCGACCGCGCGGCGTCACGCCCGGCCGGCGCCGGCCCTGCTGTCGACGTGCACCGGAAGGTCATCGGCCCACGGCTGAGTGGTGACCATATCGTCGACTTCGACGTAGCCCCTCTCGAATTCACCGGTCGCCGCATCCACCAGCCGGTACTCCTGCCTCTGTTTACGGATGGGTTGCGCGTCGAGGATCACCACTCTTACGTCGCCGGGCTCGAATCCGCACCGATCCTGTAGCGCCTGGATGAGGCACTCGTTGTGCAGATGCCCGTCGCCGAAGTTCCAGCCGAGCACCATCGCGCAGAGAGTCTCGCCCTCGCACAGGTTGTAGTCGTCCTCGTCGTAGCCCGCGAGCGCGCGGTGCACCAGGGTGAACAGCGCGCGGCCGTGGGTGTTCATCCCGCGAAACGCCATTGCGAGGTGCAGTGGCACCAGGGTTTCGTCTTTGCTCTTGTAGAGCCGCTCGAGCTGCAGATGCTGCATCGGGCCGAGCGCGCGGGAGCCGGTGCGGAACTTGTCGTCGACCGAAGGCTTCACGCACCACAGGGTGGTGTCCCAGTTGCCGGCGTAGTAGCGCATGCCGGGCAGGAAGGAAACCTTGCGCGGAAATAGGTTTCCGATGACCACGGTGCCGGCGATTACCACGAACAGCACGGCCACCGGCAGCGGGTCGGTGACACTCGACAATCCCAGCTGCGCGTGCGCGACGAACAGCCACAGCACCCCGAAGATCATGAACACGTTCCATTCCAGCGGCACACCCATCGGGAAGGACAGCAGGATGTTCA
>Ga0182030_10023959_pt1 | contig 11248 bp, 5 predicted proteins | sample 812S3MmetaG_FD_121299 | JGI IMG/M metagenome (GOLD analysis project Ga0182030, IMG submission 121299) | Permafrost microbial communities from Stordalen Mire, Sweden - 812S3M metaG (Illumina Assembly) | ecosystem: Environmental > Terrestrial > Soil > Wetlands > Permafrost | place: Sweden...
GTGCACATCGGCGACCGCGTGCAGCAGGGCCAGGTCCTTGCGCTTCTCGACGATCGTGTGCTCCGTTCAGCGGCTGATTCCCAGAAGGCTCGCATCGCATCGGCCCAGGCGGCCGTTCGCGGGTGGGAGGCCGAAGAATCCAGTGCGCGCGCAGGCCTGCGCCGCGCCGACGCGATGCACGCCGACAAGATCATCAGCGAAGAAGATTGGGAACACGCAAAGTACAAACTCGATGAGACCATCGCCGAGGTGGCTCGTTATCGCAATGATGAAACCGCGGCCGAAGCGGATTTCACAACCGCCAATCTGCAGTTGGAGCAGTCGCGCATCGTCGCTCCGTTTGCCGGCGTGGTCGGACGAACTTCGGTGCGCCCTGCGCAGGAAGTGAAGGCGGGCGATGTTCTCTTCTGGATTACCGCCGAAGCTCCGCTTGAGGTCCTGTTTACTGTCCCTGAAACTTCAATGGCCGCGTTTCCCGTGGGCGCACAGCTTGAGCTGAGCACCGCCGATTATCCCGCTCTTCACCAGCGCGGCCGCGTCGAACGCGTGAGCCCGGTAGTGGACCCGGCCAGCGGCAGCGTGCAGGTGATCGGCGCAGTGGTCAATCCGTCGCCGCTTCTGAAACCAGGAATGCAAATGCAGGTCCGTCTGGCGCCATGAATCTTAGCGAAGCCCTCGACGCCGCACTTCCGGAGATGCCCAAAACGCGCACCGCGCTGGGGCGTCCGCCCATGCTCGATCCGGAACTGGTGGTGCGCGAGGACGAACTTGATGGCGAGAAAATCATCGCCGTGCTGCAGCGCGAGAAAGGCAATTTCTTCCGTCTCCAGCCCATGCAGTGGCAGTTGGCCTGCTTCTTTGACGGCGCGCGCTCCTATGAGGATATAGCCGAGCTGTTTGCAACTGAAACCGGAGCCTACATTGCTCCGGATGAGGTACGGCAGTTCGCCGACAACATGGAGGAAGCAGGCTTCTGGTTCAAGACAGCGCAGGAAAAGAATCTCGCCCTAAGCCAGAAGTTGAGAGACCAGCGCAGCCGCCGAGCCGGGCGCACATCCAAAGTGAACCTGGCCCACATCAGCTTTTCTGCATGGGACCCCGATCGTTATTTTGATTGGCTCAACGGCATCCTGGGCAACCTGATCTTCAGCTCGTGGTCCGTGATGGCCATGGTTCTGCTCTTCCTGTTTGAGACGGTCGTATTCATCGCGAATTGGAGTCAGATCGGCCCCGACGTACCGCTCTACTACAACTTCACCCACAAAAGTCTGCTGGACCTGGCGCAGTTCTGGCTGCTGTTTCTGATCATGGGCTTCCTGCACGAGTCGGCGCACGGCCTTACCTGCAAGCATTACGGCGGCCAGGTGCACGGCATGGGGCTCATGTTCATGTACCTTATGCCAGCCTTCTTTTGCGATGTCACCGAGGCCTGGGTCTCGGCCTCAAGAGCACAGCGGCTGGCCACCATTATCGCCGGCATCTGGGTGGAGATGGTGGTCTGCGGCATCGCCATGGTCATCTGGACCAACACGGTGGCCGGCCAGTGGATCCACGACTTCTCTTACCAGATCATCCTCATTACCGGCATCGCCGTGGTGGTGGTCAATCTCAATCCGCTCATCAAGCTTGATGGCTACTACTTCTTCACCGAATTCATCGGCATCCCCGACCTCAAGGAGCGCTCCACAGCCTTTGTCTCAGGGTGGTTTCAGAGCAGAATACTTGGCCTGCCCGTTGAGGCGCCGGTCGTGCTGCGCAGGCGCGCGGCCTTCTTTGCGATCTACGCCATCATCTCCGGCGCCTACAGTTACGCACTCCTCTTCGTGGTCGTGCGGTTGTCCTACAACATCACATCGAAGTGGATGGCGGAGTTTGCACTCATCCCCGCAGGCGCGCTGGCCTTCATGGTGTTCCGCTCGCGAATCCGTGCGCTCGGCGGAGTCACCGTTCGCTTCTGGAAACAGCACTTCGTTTCCATCCGCCAAATGCGGCCGCTTCATTTTGCTGTCGCCGCCGCGCTGGCGCTGGTTCTATTTGTTCCCTTCTGGCGCGACCGCGAAAGCGCCTACTTCGTCATTGAGCCCACGCGTTCTGAGACCGTGCATGCGGCTGTGACAGGACGCGTAGACGAAGTGTTTGTTCATCAGGGAGAAGAAGTGAAAGGCGGCCAGCCGCTGATTCGCATGAGCAGCCCCATGGCAGCGTCAATGCATTCGCGCGCTGAAGCGCAGACGGGCGATGCACGCTACCGGGCCATCACCGCCGAACTCCACGGCGAGAGCATTGGCGCCGCGGCTGCAATGCAAAACGCGTCATCCCGGTCCACAGGAATTGCGCGCGAGGCGCAGTCCTCGCTGGTCATCGCCGCGCCGGCCGACGGCATTGTCGTCACGCAAAAACCCGCGGAGTTGCTTGATCAGGATGTTGGCTCCGGCCAATCCCTGCTCGACCTGGCCGACGCCGGCCCGCGCGTGGTGCGCGTCTTCATTCCCATCTCCGCGCTGGACCGTGTTCCTCCCGACGCTGAGGTCGGCCTGGCGCTGCCGGGCAGCTTCAGCATCGTCAGAATGACCCTTGCGCCTCCGAGCGGCGATGCGGTCAACCTGCCTCCGGGCCTTGTCCCCAACCAGGATTACAAAGGCATCAAGCTCCCGGTCTTCTACGCCTCGCGCATGACGCTGCCCCCATCGGCCGGCAGTCCGCGCATCGGTGTCTCCGGCGAAGCAAAGATCTTCGGCGTCCGCCGCAGCTTCGCCTCACGCATTCTGACCATCGCGCTCAACCTGGTCAAGGCACATGTCTGGTGAAATGAAAACGGCAGCCGTTGTTCCGGCTGCCGCGCATTTCTCAGGGAGGGCTTTTTTGAAACTGTGCTCGTTTTGAGAAGGGCTGCTCTCGGGCCAACTCTTGGCCGAATACATTCGCTTAGCGGATGCCCTTCGCCAGCGTAACGCCCTTCGCCAGGCTGACGCCCTTCGCCAGGCTCACACCCTTCGCCAGGCTGACGCCCTTCGCCAGGCTGACGCCCTTCGCCAGGCTCACACCCTTGGCCAGGCTCACACCCTTGGCCAGGCTGACGCCCTTAGCAAGGCTCACGCCGCTCACGCCCTTGGCCAGGCTCACGCCCTTCGCCAGGCTCACGCCCTTGGCCAGGCTGACGCCCTTAGCAAGGCTCACGCCGCTCACGCCCTTGGCCAGGCTTACGCCCTTCGCCAGGCCCACGTGCTTGGCTACGACCGCCTTGCTGGCAGTCACTTTGTCGTTGACCATCTTCGTGTTGGCTTGCAGGCTGGCGGTGGACTTGGAGGCCGTGCTGTTGCTCACGAGGGACTTCTTGGTGATTGCCATGGTGTTGATCTCCTAATGAAATTTTTGATTGCTTCCAACGCCATGACTATATGCATCCCGCGTGCCAAACTTCAACAGAGGCGCAGAAAAATCGCAACGCATTTAAATTGAATAACTTATGGAGGCAGGCAGTCTTGACGGCAAATGAAAAGGGTTTCTACTTTGGGTTAAAAAGTGACTCTTATAGGTTTAATTTTTCACCCGTCCAGCCTAAAGCGAGTACTTCCGGCAGAGATACTTGATGCGCTGGCCGTCGATACTCAACAGGCGCGCCGCCGCTGCCTTGCTTCCGCCGGTGCGGCTCAGCGCCGTGGTCAGCAGCGCGACTTCCAACCGGCGAATCTCTTCGTCAAAGTCCGCGCCCTCGGCTGGGATCAGCAGCGCCTCCTGCGCGGCGATGCTCTGCGCCAGCACTCGCGGCGGAAGATGGTTGACCCCGATTTCATCCCCCCGAACGGTCACCACCAGCCGCTGAATCAGGTTCTCCAGCTCGCGCACATTGCCCGGCCAACCGTGTTCCTCGATCACCGCGAGCGCATCCGGAGTGAGCTGTTTCACTGCGAATCCATTGGCCACGCAATGCACCTGGAGAAAATACTCACACAGCAGGGGGATGTCTCCGCCGCGCTCCCGCAGGGGCGGCAAGAGGATGGGAACCACGTGAATGCGGTAGAAGAGATCTTCGCGGAATCGCCCGGTTCGCACCATCTCTTCGAGTGGCTCGTTGGTGGCGCAGATGAGCCGGAAGTCGATCTTGCGATGATTGCGTCCTCCCAGCCGCTGCACCTGGTGATCTTCCAGAACGCGCAGCAGCTTGGTTTGCAGCGGCACTGTCAGAGTCGCGATCTCGTCCAGAAAAAGCGTGCCGCCATCGGCCAGCTCAATCTGTCCGGGACGCGATTCGGTAGCCCCGGTGAATGCGCCACGCTCGCTGCCGAACAGCTCCGACTCGATCAGGCTCTCCGGCAATGCGGCGCAGTTGAGGCGCACGTACGGCTTGTTTGCCCGCCGGCTCAGCGCGACCAGCGCCCGCGCCACCAGTTCCTTGCCGGTGCCGCTCTCACCGCGGATGAGCACGTTGATGCTGCTGCCTGCCACCTGCTGAATGGCGTCGTACACACGGCGCATTGCCTCGCTGCCGCCGACAAAGTCCTGGAACCGGCTTGCCTCCAATGTCTGCTGGCGCATGCGCTCGCGCTCGGAGTCTTCACTGCGGCGGCGCACCGTTTCAGCCAGCGTCATGCGCAGTTCGGCCAGGTCCACCGGGTTGCGGAAGTGCGCGTCTGCGCCGGCGGCAAGCGCCTGCTTCTCCACGGAACGAGCCCGCGCGCGGCTCATCGAGATCAGCGTCAGACTCTCGTTCAGCCGCCGCAGCTCGTTCAATACCGGCAGGCCGCCAAACGGCTCGTCGCCCTCTGTATCAATGTCCAGCAGCACCGCTACAACGCTGGCCTCACGCGCCAACCGCGCCAGATCTTCATAGCTGCCGCTGAAGGCAACCTGGAACCACGGCGACAGTTCCGGAATTACAGTTTCAAGAAATTCCTCATCGACCGTGACAATGCAAACCACGGGAAGCAGCGATTCGTCCTCCGAGGGCAACTCGGATTCGAGGGGGTTCCTTCTTGTGGCCATACGGAATTCTAACCGTGAATTGACTGAAAATCTGCAAGAGAATTCAGGAGATCGTCAATGAAGACAACAAAAACGGCGCATCGTGAGACGCGCCGCTTCGTTGTGCAAACAGTCTTACTGCTTCGCTGCCGGCATCGCGGACGCCGGATGCTCGCTCCAGTTCTCCACCGGTCCCAGCTTCAGATCCTTCAGGCCGGACTCGATCTTCGCCTTGTCGCCCACCGCGATCACCAGCAGGTTTTCCGGATGAATATACTTGGCCGCGGCCGCCGTTGTGTCGGCTGAAGTGACGGCCTCAATCTTCCCCGGAAGGCTGGTGTAGTAATCAAGCGGCAGGCCGAAGAGCCATAGATTCGAAAGCTGTCCGTTCACGCCAAAATCGCTTTCAAAATCTCCCGGCAGACTCAGGATGATGGAGTCCTTGGCCCGCCGCAGTTCCACATCGGTGAGTGGCTTGGTGTGAATCTCATTGAGTTCCTTGAACAACTGTTCCGCCGCCGGGGCCGTCACATCGGTGCGCACCAGAGCATAAGTGATGAACGGCCCGGTGCCGCGATAGTAGCGGAAGAACGACGATGCGCCGTAGGTATAGCCGTGCTCCTCGCGCAGGTTCATGTTGATGCGCGAAGAAAACAGCCCGCCCAGCATGGTGTTCATCACCGCGACGGCTGGATAATCCGGCGAGTTACGCTGAATTCCCACGCCAAAGGTGAGCAGCGCTGTCTGCGGCGAACCCGGCTTGTCGATCAGCAGAATCTTCCGCTCCGGCACCGCCGGCGCAGGTGGCAGAGCAACGGGTGCAGCACTTGAACTCCACTTGCCGAACGCCTCTTCAGCCAGCTTGTGCGCCTCGGCCACGCTCACGTCGCCGGTCAGTTCAAGCAAACTGCCGCGCGGTCCGTAGTTCTTCGCGTAGAATCCGGCAACGTCATCCCGGGTAATCGCATGGAGCGAATCCGCCGTGCCCAGCGCATCGTAGGCATACGGGCTGTCGGCGCCAAACAGGTTCAGTTGCCCCGCTCGCAAGGCCAGTTGCGCCGGATTGTCCTGCTGCTGCAACAGCCCGGTGAGCCGCCGCGTACGCAGCCGTTCCAGATCCGCCGCAGGAAACGCAGGACGCTCCGCCGAGTCAGCCAGCAGCTCCAGCCCACGGGTCAGGTGCCGCGAGAGCAGCGAGATGGCCAGGCCAGCGCTGTCGGCGCCGCTGAACGAAGATAAGTCAGTCCCCAGCAGCGACGCTTCATTCGCGATCTGTTCCGAAGACCGCTTCTCAGTGCCCTCAGTCAGCAAAGCCGCGGTAATCCCCGCGAGTCCGGGACGGTTGGGCGGATTCGCCGCGCCGCCGGCCAGCGTCAGCAACTCCGCCGACACAATCGGAAGCTCATGCCGCTCCACAACATAAACCGTGAGCCCATTGGCCAGCGTGAACACCGTCGGCTTGGGCAGCACCAGCGCGCGCTCCGGCCCAGGCTTCGGCGCAGTCGCGCGCCACGCCTGCGCAGCCTCAAACTCCGGCGTGTGCTGCGGCGTGATTTTCACACTCGCGTCGGTGTCCTCGGGGCTGCGAGGCACATCGTTGAGCACTTTCTTTCCCGCAATGCCGTAAACCACCACCCGCTGATCCTTGCCCAGCGTGGCCTCTGCCACTTTCTGCACGCTGGCCGGCGTGACAGCGTCATAACGCGCCAGATCCTTGGGCAGGTAGCCGGGATCGCCGGTGTACTGGTTGTAGTAGTTCAACTCGTCGGCCACGCCGCCAAACCCGCCCAGCCGCTGCAATCCAGAAATGATGCCCGTCTCAATCTTGTTGCGCGCCCACTCCACCTCTTCGGCCGTCGGACCCTTGGCCGCAAACTCGTCAATGATCTTTTCCGCCTCGGCCTCCAGTTTCTCCGGCGTCACGCCCGGCTTGGCAATGAACTCGCATTCAAATGGCGACGCCAGCGCCAGCGAGTCGTCATTGCAGTCGGCCGATTGCGCAATTTGCTGCTTATAAACCAGCTCGCGATACATGCGGCTCGACTTGCCCGAACCCAGCACATGCGCCGCAATGTCCGCATCCGCATCCCCTGCCGAGAACGCCGGCGGCGCCAGCCAGGCCAGAATCACCTTTGGCAGTTGCACCGTATCCGTCACCACGGTGCGCCGCTCCGCCGTGATTGCCGGCGTCGCCACCGGTGTCACTTCAACAGTTGGGCCCATCGGGATGGCCCCGAAATACTTCTCGATCAGCGCCTTGATCGTGGCTGGATCAAAGTCGCCGGCAATCGCCATGGTCGCGTTGTTGGGCGCGTAGTACTGCGTAAAGAACTCGCGCACATCGTTGAGCCGCGCCGCCTCCACGTCGGCATGCGAGCCAATCACATCTGCGTAGTACGGATGCGTCTTCGGGAACAGCTCGTGAAACACCTCTTCATCCACAATGCCGTACGGCCGCCCTTCGCCCTGGCGCTTTTCATTGCGCACCACGTCGCGCTGATTGGTCAGCTTGGCCCTGTCCAGCGTGTCCAGCAGGAAGCCCATCCGATCGCTCTCCAGCCACAGCGCCGTCTCCAACTGGTTGGCCGGCACCGTCTCAAAGTAATTGGTGCGGTCGAAATCCGTGGTGCCGTTCACGTCCGTGGCGCCGGCCTGCTCCAGATGTTTGATGTGCGCCTTCTCGCCCACATGCTTCGATCCCTCGAACATCATGTGCTCAAACAGGTGCGCAAACCCGGTGCGTCCCGCGCGCTCTTTCATCGGCCCTACGTGGTACCAGATGTCCACAGAGACAATGGGCAGCTTGTGATCCTCGTGCAGCAGCACCTCAAGCCCGTTGCTGAGCTTCAATCGCTGGTAGCTGATTGTGGGCGCGTGAGAGGAACTCTGGGCGGTTTCGGCTGCCAGAACCTGTGTTCCGGAGTAACCTGTGCACAGGCAAAGCGTGAGCGCGGAGAACACGATTGCGCCGGGAAAGAATTTCATGGATTTCAATCTCCTTGGGGCGTTCTGCAGGTGGGAATTCCTCGTTGGAAGCAAAATTGCGTCTAACCAGGCAGGAAACTGCCCGCGCTGTCAGCATAAATCAGTGTTGCGGGCTTCGCCCAACAACTTTCCCGGACAGTCCGGGTCATAAAAGGAAGAGAACAGGTGTCGAACGCACTGTCTCGCGCCGCCATCAGACCGGAGGGAAATCGCTTGATTTCGCAAGCCAGAGGACCGATCGCCGCTCTGATGTGCCTGACCCTTGTCAGTCCCTCGGCTCCGGTGCTCGCGCAAAACGCGTCTGCGCCCGGCCTCGCGTCCAAACATCCAGTCGCACGCCCTGCCTATCAATCCGGCCAGTTGCACGGCGATGAGCGTATTCTCCACACCCTCAACCGCTTCACCTTTGGACCGCGTCCGGGCGACCTGGAAGCCGTGCGCACCATGGGCCTGGAGAAATGGTTCGACCAACAATTGCACCCCGAGACAATCGACCAAAACGATCTGGACGCCCGCCTCTCTCAGTTCCCTGCCATGCAGGGCAACCCGCAGGATCTGATCTACTACCTTCCCAGCAACGCCATGATCCGCCAGGCGCTCGACGGCAAGGTGCCCGTTCCGGACAAGCCCGCGCTTCGCATTATCTATGAGAACGAGATGGCCCGCGTCGACTTCAGACGCAAGGAAAAAGAGCAGCAGAAGCAGCAGCAAGCCTCCCTTGCGCCCGCACCGGCGGTGCCTGGCCAAGCCATGACGCCACAGATGGCTCAGCCTGCAGCCAGCCCCGGAATGGATGAAACCGCGGTTGCAAGACCAGCTCTTCAGCCTGAACAGGCTTCCTACCAAATTCAGCCGCAGTCCGTGCAACCCCCGTCGCCGAAAGCCCTCTCCATGAGCATTGGCGCAGTGATCGACAAGCCCGATCTACCCGCCGTCGCCCCCGCGCTCATCGTTGAAATCCTCGCCCTCCCCGCGCAGCGCCGCGTCGCCCGACTCGCCGGTATGAAGCAGCCCGAGTTCGATGCCTTCCGCAAGGCCCTCAAGGGACCGCAGCGCATTGCTCTGCTCACCGGCCTCAACCCCGCGCAGAAAGAGTTTGTTGCCGCACTTGAAAACCCGCAGCGCGTCATTGTCGATGAGCTTGCCGACCAGCGCATGGTGCGCGACATCTACTCAAACGCCCAGCTTCAGGAAGTGATGACCGACTTCTGGCTCAATCACTTCAACGTCTTCCTGCACAAAAACGACGAGACACCCTACTATCTGGTCAGCTATGAGCGCGACGTGATCCGCCCCAACGCGCTGGGCAAATTCGAAGACCTGCTGGAAGCAACAGCGCACAGCCCGGCCATGCTTCTCTATCTCGACAACTCCAGCAGCATGGGTCCCGACTCGCCCGCCGCCGAACGCGCCAAGGAGCGCGCCGCACGCAATCCCAACGCGAAGAAGGCAGCGCTCGAAGGCCTGAATGAAAACTACGCCCGCGAGCTGATGGAACTGCACACGCTCGGCGTCAACGGCGGCTACACGCAGGCCGACGTCACCCAGGTCGCGCGCGTGCTCACCGGCTGGACCGTCGATCGCCCGCAGCGCGGCGGCAGCTTCAAATTCGACGACAACCGTCACCAGCCCGGCAGCAAGAAGGTTCTCGGCAAGAAGATCAAGGACAACGGCGAAAACGAAGGCATCGAGCTGCTGCACATGCTCGCCACGCGTCCGGCAACCGCGCAGTTCATCTCCCGCAAGCTGGCCATCCGCTTCGTCGGCGACGATCCGCCGAAGGCGCTTGTCGACCACATGGCCCAGTCCTACCTCGCCAGCGAAGGCGACATCGCCACCGTACTCAAGACCCTCTTCCACTCGCCTGAGTTCTGGGCCACCGGCACCTATCGCGCCAAGGTCAAAACTCCCATCGAGTATGTCGTCTCTGCAGCCCGCGCCGGCAATGTCGATACAGATAACATGCAGCCGCTGATCAATGCTTTGCGCGAGATGGGTATGCCGCTCTATGGCGCCGTTCCGCCCACCGGCTACAAGTGGGACTCGTCGGACTGGGTCAGCACCGGCGCACTCGTGAATCGCATGAACTTCGCGCTCACTCTCGCCGCCAACAAATTCCCGGGCGTGGCCGTGAACATCGCGCCCCCGCCCGCCTTCGGCACCGTGCAACTCGCGGACAACAACGGCTCGCCCGCCGTCGTGCACAACGCAGCCCCAGGAATTTATCCCGCGAACATTCCCGCGCCGGATGTAGAAGAGCATCGCCTGGAGTCGATCCTCGTAGCCGGCGGCGTGAGCGATTCGACGCGCTCGGCCGTCTTGCAGCAGTTGGCCGCACAGGCTTCGCCGCCAAATGCAACAGGCACCCCAACGCCGCCCAGGCCCTTGAATGCAAAACAAGCCGCATCGGCGCTTGAGAAGCAGGACCAGTTGCTCGCTGGTCTATTATTAGGCTCCCCGGAATTTCAACGCCGGTAATATGGCCTAAGGATTGTTTCAATGGGCGGGTGCCCCATGGCTCGCTTTTGAGACATCGGGACGTACAAACTGAATGACGATGCTTTGAAAGGGCACGACTTTAGGCGTGCTGCAAACTGAAGAGCCGCGGCTTTGAAAGGGCACGACTTTAGTCGTGCCGAAAATGGCAGAAAAAAGAATCGGGACTTTAGTCCCAGAGGTACACCATGCAGACCAACCGTAGATTCTTCCTGCGCAACGGAGCACTGGCCATCGCCGGCACCGCGGCCATCCCCAGCTTCCTGGTCCGCTCCATCATGGCTGAGGCCGCCGCCGTCCCCGGCCGCCGCCTGGTTGTCATCTTCCAGCGCGGCGCGGCCGACGGCCTCAATGTCGTTGTTCCCTATCGCGAGAAGAACTACTACAGCATGCGCCCCGGTATCGCCATCCCCGACAATCAGGTCCTCGATCTCGATGGTTTCTTTGGCCTGCATCCCTCGCTCGCGGCCTTCAAACCGCTCTACGACCAAGGCCATCTCGCCATCGTGCACGCGGCCGGCTCGCCCGACATGTCGCGCTCCCACTTCGACGCGCAGGACTACATGGAGTCCGGCACACCCGGCATGAAGGGCACAGAAGACGGCTGGCTCAACCGCGCGCTGCAAGCCGAAGACCTGCGTCATCGCTGCGCCGGCACCTGCGAGCAGCACACCGCCTTTCGCGCCCTCGCGCTCGGCTCGCAGGTCCCGCGCACGCTGGCCGGCAAGGTCCCCGCCATTGCGCTCTCCAACCTCAACAACTTCGCCGTCGGTGCACACGGCCCCACTCCGTCCGTCGCCTCCAA
>Ga0182030_10023960_pt1 | contig 11248 bp, 9 predicted proteins | sample 812S3MmetaG_FD_121299 | JGI IMG/M metagenome (GOLD analysis project Ga0182030, IMG submission 121299) | Permafrost microbial communities from Stordalen Mire, Sweden - 812S3M metaG (Illumina Assembly) | ecosystem: Environmental > Terrestrial > Soil > Wetlands > Permafrost | place: Sweden...
GCTCGTGAGGTTGGTGCCGATCGTCTCGGGGTCGCTGGTGCTGTAGATCGTATACAGCGTGTATACGCCATTCTGGTAGAGATAGAGCACGCGGGCGCCGAGCGGATTGTCGAGTCCAGGCGCCATGCCGCTGGCATATTTGGCGGCCTCCGGCTGGCGCTGGATCATCTCCTTGGGCGGCGTCCAGACGGGCCATTCGGCCTTGCGCCCGACATAAGCGTCGCCGCTCCACAGGAACCCCTGGCGGCCGACATTGGCGCCGTAACGGGTGGCGTTCCCGTCGCCTTCGATTCGATAAACGTAGTAATTGGCGGGATCGACGACGATCGTGCCGACCGCTTCATTCGAGTCGTACTTCACGGTCCGGCGATAATATTTCGGATTGAGCTTGCTGACGTCGACCGCCGGGATCGGGAATTTCTCGTCGGGCGCCGGCCCGTAGAGCTTCTGCGCCTCGGCCAGGCTCATGACGTCGGGGTTCGCGCAACCGGCGAGACTTATCGCGCCGAGACTGACGGCGGAGCCGAACAAAAACGACCGGCGGCTGAAAAGCCCCAACCGAAGCCCAACCCGAGCCGCCTCGTCGTCTGCGCCGTCGCCGATCCCACCGTCCGTGCTCATGATATTGAAGTTTCCCATGTCCTTTGCCCGACTATAAAATACGCAGGTTTACACTCGCTGAAGGTTTTGCCCGGCTGATAGCAATCGCGGGGCTGGACTGGCAAGCTCGGAAGCGGGATGGGCGCTTACGCAATCTTCGCGAGCGAACCCAGCCCGAACTGGGCGGCGAAGAAGGCGCGGTACGCGCCGTCGCGGGCGATCAGTTCGGCGTGCGACCCGGATTCGACCGCCGCGCCATTCTCGATCACGAAAATCCGGTCGGCGCCGATGATCGTCTGCAGGCGGTGCGCGACGACGATCGTGGTGCGGCCGGCCTCCAGCGCCTCCAGCGCTTTCTGGACCTCGCGTTCGGATTCCGAATCCAGCGCCGCCGTCGGCTCGTCGAGCAGCAGGATCGGCGCGTCCTTCAAAATCGCGCGGGCGATGGCGACGCGCTGGCGTTGGCCGCCCGACAGCTGTGCGCCCTGCTCGCCGACATTGGTGTCGTAGCCGTAGGCGAATTGCAGGATAAAGTCGTGCGCATGCGCCTTGCGCGCCGCCGATTCGATCTCTTCGTTGGTGGCGCCGGGCTTGCCGAGCGCGATATTGTCGCGGATCGTGCCGCGAAACAGAAAAACGTCCTGCGAAACGAATGCGATCTTGTCGCGTATCGAAGCGAGATCGACGTCCGCAAGGTCCTGTCCGTCGATAAGTATGCGCCCGTCGGTCGGCGTGTAGAAGCGCTGGATGAGCCCGAGAATGGTGGATTTGCCGCCGCCCGAGGGCCCGACGAGCGCCGTCGTCTGGCTGGGCTCGGCGACGAGATCGAGCCCGCTGACCGCTTCTTCCCCCGCGCGATAGGAAAACCGGGCGCCCTCGACCACAACCCGGCCGTCCGAAACCTGGAGCTCAGCCATGTTGGGGCGCGGGGCGTCGCCGAGCGGCGCGTCGAGAACTTCGTAAATCAGCCCGGCGCCGACCAGCCCGTTCTGAATATCGACGGGGAAGCGGGCTAGCCGTTTGGCGGGTTCGTAGGCCAGCAGCAGGGCGCCGAGAAATGAGGCAAAGGCGCCGACGTCCGCATGTTCGACCGACACGCGCCACGAGCCGTAAAAAATCGCAAACGCGATCGCGCAGCCGGCGAGCGAATCCGCGATCATGGTCGCAAGGCCCCCGCCCGCCGCAATGCGATTGGCGGATCGCTCTACCGTGCGGATCGCGCGCGACATGCGCTCGCGCATCTCGCCCTCCAGATTGAAGGATTTCACGATCCGCGCGCCGAGCACGGTTTCGCCCATCGTCTGCACGATCTGCGTCGAGCCCTCGAACGAGCGCTTGGCGAATATGCGCACCTTCTTCAGGATGCCGCCGACCAGCACCGCCACGATCGGCAGCGTCACAAGCGCGCCCAGCGCGATCAGCGGATCTCGTGCGATCATCACTACGATGAGGCCGATGACGGAAAAGAGATCGCGCGCAAAGCCCTGGACGACGAGTTGCAGCGAGTCGCGCACGCCGTTGGCGGCGAATGCCAGCCGCGCTATGAACTCGCTGGAGTGGCGGTCCTGGAAATAGGCGACGTTCTGGTTAAGCAGGCGCTCGAAGACGCGCCGCTGCGCCGTGGCGACGATGCCGTTGCCGATGCGCGAGAGCACGATCAGCGATCCGAAAGTCGCGGCGCCGCGCATCACGAACAGGGCCAGCGACTGCCAGGCGAGAAATCGCATCTCGCCAAGCTTTTCGGCGGTCACCATGCCGTTCAGCACCGGCCGCAGCAGCCACGCGATCGAGACGTTGGAGAGCGCGATGAGGGCGAGAAACGCCGCCGCGAGGAGGTAGCCGAACAGGTGCTCGCGCCCGAACTCGCGAAGGAGCCGGACGAGGAGGTTCCCGTTCAGGGACTTCGTCGGAAGCGAAAGCGCGAGACGGTCGAGCATCGGCCTGTGCTAGCCCGGTCCGCCCAAAAGGGAAAGCCGGGCGGACGATACAGGTCTGCCCTCGATCCGCCGGGTCCGCCGGCAAGACGCGTCAGCGGCGACCGAACGGGGCGGCGGGCCGGACCGTGCGCGGGCGCTTATATTCCACGACGACCGCGCGATTTCGTCCGGCGACCAGCGTCGATCTTCCCCGCGAGAGCGCGGCCTGCTTCGCCGCGAGCGCCTTGACCTCGTCGGTCGAGACGCCCATCAGCGAAGCCGCGATTTCCACGCGATGCGCGGGATCCGCGGTCAGCGCCTCGGCGGCGATAAGCGCCTCTTCGATCGTCGGCGGGTCCTTGCGGACGCGCCGGGCGCCCCATTTGGTGTTCCAGGTCGTGCTCATGGCGGCCTTTATTTCCGTCCGTTTGTCTCTCTGGGTTCTCGCAGGCAATTCTTACACCACGACGACAGACACGCCGTTCTAGCACGAATGCTGCAGTGCACAAAATAAATCGCAAAATTACCCATGCGACTTGTGGACAACGCGAATCATCGCGCCATTGCGACAACATAACGCGGCGGCGACGATTTTGCTTTGCTTACGCGTCGCGCTCCGCTCAATTGGGGGCTGTTGAGGTTGTTTTCCACTGCGCGGCTGAAAAATGTCCTCTCTAGACAAGTCCGTCCCACTTGAGAGCGGCCAAACGCAACCATTCCAGGCGTTTATCGACGACCTGCAGCGCCACGAAGGCCGGCGCGCGCAGATCGACGCCACCTACCGCGCGAGCGAGCCGGAGATCGTCGCGCGTCTCGCTGACGCCGCCGAATTGCCCGAGCGGGTCTCCGCCGAGGCGCGCGACCTCGCCCGGCGGCTGATCGAGGGGCTTCGCGAGCGGCCGACTTCGGGGCTCGTGCAGGGCCTGATGCGCGAATATGCCCTTTCCAGCCAGGAGGGCGTCGCGCTGATGTGCCTCGCCGAAGCGTTGCTGCGCATTCCCGACGCCGCCACCCGCGATGCGCTGATCGCCGACAAGGTCGGCGGCGGCGAGTGGCGCGCGCATGTCGGCCAATCGCCCTCGCCCTTCGTCAACGCCGCGACCTGGGGCCTTCTCATCACAGGCCGGCTTGTCGGCACGGTCGACGAGCGGGGGCTCGGCTCGACGCTGACCCGGTTGATCGCGCGCTCGGGCGCGCCGATCATTCGCGCGAGCGTCGACACCGCCATGCGCGTGCTCGGCGAGCAATTCGTCTGCGGCCAGACGATCGAGGCCGCGCTCGCCAACGCCAAGCCGCTGGAGGCGCGCGGCTTCAGCTATTCCTACGACATGCTCGGCGAAGCCGCGCTCACCGCGGAGGACGCCGAGACTTATCTGAAGTCCTACGAGAACGCGCTCGACGCGATCGGCGCGGCCTCCGCCGGGCGCGGCATCTACGAAGGGCCGGGACTCTCGGTAAAGCTTTCCGCGCTGCATCCGCGCTACGTGCGCGGCCAGCGCGAGCGGGTGATGCGCGAACTCTATCCGCGCCTCGCCGGCCTTGCGTTGCGCGCCCGGCGCTGGGACGTCGGGCTGAACATCGATGCCGAAGAATCCGAGCGGCTCGATCTCTCGCTCGATCTGCTCGAGGCGCTCTGCCGCGATCCCGCGTTGGAGGGCTGGAACGGCATCGGCTTCGTGGTGCAGGCCTATCAGAAGCGCGCCTATCCGACGCTTGAATGGATCATCGATCTCGCGCGCGCGACCAGGCGGCGGATCATGCTGCGGCTGGTCAAGGGCGCCTATTGGGACAGCGAGATCAAACGCGCGCAGGTCGAGGGCCTGGAGGGCTTCGCCGTCTTCACGCGCAAGGCGCACTCGGATGTCTCCTACGTCGCCTGCGCCAAATTGCTGCTGTCCGCGCCCGACGCGATCTTCCCGCAATTTGCGACCCATAACGCGCTCACCGTCGCGACGGTCCATGCGATGGCCGGCGGCAATTTCTATGCGGGCCAATACGAGTTCCAGTGCCTGCACGGAATGGGCGAGCCGCTGTACAACCAGATCGTCGGCGACCGCCCGTGCCGCGTCTATGCGCCGGTCGGCTCGCACGACACGCTGCTCGCCTATCTCGTGCGTCGGTTGCTGGAGAACGGCGCCAACACCTCGTTCGTCAACCGCATCGCCGACCCGAACGTGCCCATCGGCGCGCTGATCGAGGACCCCGTCGCGGCGGCGCGCGCGCTGACCCCGGTCGGCGCGCCGCATCCGCGCATCGCGCTGCCCCGCGATCTCTTCCAGCCCGAACGCGCGAATTCCGCGGGGCTCGATCTCAGCAACGAAGCGCATCTGGCGAAGCTCGGCGAATCGCTGCAGGCGGGCCTCGCGATGCCCGCATCTCCCGGCGAGGGGACGGCGCGCGAAATCCGCAATCCCGCCGATCAGCGCGATATCGTCGGCAGGGTCGTCGACGCCGGCGCCGCCGAAGTCGAGGCGGCCTCAGCGGCCGCTCTGCGAGCCGCGCCGGAATGGGCGGCTAGGGCGCCACAGGAGCGCGCGCAAACTCTGGCCCGAGCGGCCGCTCTGTTTGAAGCCGACGCGCCCCGGCTTGCCGGGCTGATCTGCCGGGAGGCCGGAAAGACGCTGTCCAACGCGCTCGGCGACGTGCGCGAGGCCGTCGACTTCCTGCGCTATTACGGCGCGGAAATCTCGCGCGACTTCGACAACGCGACGCACCGCCCGCTGGGGGTCGTCGCCTGCATAAGTCCCTGGAATTTCCCGATCGCGATTTTCATCGGGCAAATCGCCGCAGCGCTCGCGGCGGGCAATTGTGTGATGGCCAAGCCGGCGGAAGAGACGCCGCTGATCGCGCTCGAAGCGGTGCGCCTCATGCACGAAGCGGGCGTTCCGAAGGACGCTTTGCAGATCTTGCCGGGCGATGGCGCGGTCGGCGCGGCGCTGACCGGCCATGTCTCGGTCTCCGGCGTTATGTTCACGGGCTCGACCGAAGTCGCACGCCTCATCGCCGGTTCGCTCGCGGGCCGCCTCGGCGCCGATGGCGCGCCGATCCCGCTGATTGCGGAGACGGGCGGCCTGAACGCGCTGATCGTCGACAGTTCCGCGCTCGCCGAGCAGGTCGTCGGCGACGTTCTCGCGTCCGCCTTCGATTCGGCGGGCCAGCGCTGCTCGGCGCTGCGCGTGCTTTGCCTGCAGGACGACATCGCCGACCGCACGCTCGCCATGCTGAAAGCGGCGATGCGCGAGCTTGCCGTCGGGCCGCCCGACCGCCTCTCCTGCGACGTTGGACCGGTGATTTCCGCCGAGGCGCTCGCCGGGCTGGAGCGTCATGTCGAAGAGATGCGCGCGCGAGGGTTCCCTGTGCATGCGGAGCCGCTCGGCGCCGATCGCGCGCATGGGCATTTCCTCGCGCCGACGCTGATCGAGATTGCTTCGTTCAGCGATCTCCGGCGTGAGGTGTTTGGCCCTGTGCTGCATGTGCTGCGCTACAAGCGCGAGGCGCTCAATTCCTTGATCGATGAAATCAACGCCTCGGGCTATGCGCTGACGGGCGGCGCGCATTCGCGCATCGATGCGATGATCGATCAGGTTTCCTCGCGCCTCTCCGCCGGCAATCTCTATGTCAACCGCAACATCATCGGCGCCGTCGTCGGCGTGCAGCCGTTTGGCGGCCACGGGCTTTCCGGCACCGGGCCAAAGGCGGGCGGCCCGCTCTATCTGAAACGCCTGCTCGCGCGCGCCCCCGCGCGCTGGCCCGTGCTGCCGCATGGCGAGGCGCCGAAAGCGGCCGAAGACTTCGCGGAGGCGCTCGCCGATTCCGATCAGGCGGAACTGGCCGGCCTCGTCAGAACGGTCGCGCGCGGTTCCCGGCTGGGGCTCGAGATCGAGCTCAAAGGTCCGGTCGGCGAGCGCAATGTCTATTCGCTTCAACCGCGCGGCGCCGTGCTCTGCGACGCCGGCAGCGACGAGGCGATGATCGCGCAGATCGCCTGCGCGCTGGGCTCCGGCAATCGCGCAATCCTCGACGGGCCGCCTGCGGAGGCGTTGATCGAAGCGCTGCCCGCCGCGCTGCAGGTCTGGTTGGAGCGCGCGCAGCGCCATAGCCGCTTCGAGGCGGTCCTCACCGATCGCAAGGGCGCAGAGCTCGTCGCGTTTCTCCGCGAGATCGCGCGCCGCGAGGGCCCGATCGCCAGCGTCTTCCGCGTCGATGTGGACACGCTGCGCCGCGACGAGGCGCCGCTCGATTTTCTGCTCGGCGAGCGCTCGCTCTGCATCAACACGACGGCGGCGGGCGGCAATGCGAGCCTGATGTCGATCGGGTAGGGCGGCGGCCGTCAAAACCGGAACGGAGCCGCGCTGTCGCCCGCGATCTTGATTGTCAAAGCCAGGTTCAGGATCAGCGCCGCGACGGCGAGGACGGCGGAGAGGACGATCAGCCGTTTGTTGATGGAGAGCCGCAGCGCGGGCACGATAAGCGCGAAAAAGACGAGCGTGAACGGGATGACGGCAAACCATCCCATCGCGCCGCCTTTGTTCAGGTAGATCAGGCGGAAGCTGTAGAGCCAGAACCAGGTCTGCGCATTGCCCAGAATCATCGCAAGATATCTCAGGTATCGTATCGTCGGCGACGCCTCGGCGTCAGGCGCATCTGTCATGTCGACGACGATCCCACCTTCAGCCCTCAGTCTTTTGTCGCGAACAGCAGGGACCAGTTCGTGAAGGGCCGGAGCTCGATCAGCTCGTATTTCAAATGGCCCGCCTTGATCAGCGGCATGTCGTCGAGACGACCAGCGGCTTCCTCAGGGTCGGCGGCCTCGAACACGAAGACGACTCGCGAGGGAGCGGCGGTCGCATAGACCTCGCGCAACGCGCCCGCGGCGAAGAGTTCCCACGAGGCTCTCACCTCGCTCGCAAGCTCCGCCCGGATTTTCTCGATCGGCGCGCCGGCAACGACGTCGATGAGGGCGAGGATTTTCATGTCCGTCAGCCCGCAGCCATTTCGTAGAGAACGCCGAGCGCCTGGCCGCCTTTGCCCTGCGTGAAATCGCCCGCAAGTTGCCCGGCTAGCGAGGCGATCGACGTCGTCACGACGCCCGCCTGAACCAGTCTGCGAAAGGCGGCGTCCTCCGTTCTCGGCGAGATCCCGCCGCAGGCGTCGACGACGACTTGCACGTTCAGGCCGCGCGCGGCGCCTGAGAGCGCGGAGTGCTGCACGATGATTTCGGTCGCGACGCCCGCAATCAGCAGCGTCTTGCGGCCGGTGCTTTCCAGCGCTTCGCGGGTCGCCGCGTGGAGAAAGGCGTCGGTCGTGTTTCGCGTATTGGGCGGGAGGTCGCCGAGCGCCTCGGCGATCTCGGGCGTGACCTGTACCGGGCCGCCCTGAGACGGCGCCGTCGTAACGACCGCCGGAATGGCGAAGATGTGCGCGAGCTTCGCGAGCGCGCGGACCGAGCGGCGCAGCCGGGCGACTTCATTGGTCGCCGAGCGTTCGATGATGCCGGCTTGCAAGTCGGCGAAAAGCACGACCGCGGTTGCGGGATCGAGCGGAGCATAACTCATGACGTTTTCCCTTCCAGCCGATCGAGCGCGGCGCTGATTTCCTCGGCGATCTGATCTCCGCTCATCTTCGATTCTGCGACCATCAGCGCGCCGCCGACAAGCAGAAAAAGCATCCCAAAGATCGCCAGCGCGACCGGCGCCAGCCGCAAAGCGTGGTCGGTCACCTCGTCGATTGGGATCGAGAGGCAGGTTACCACGAAAATGGCGACGGCCGAATAGAGCAGATGCAGGGTGAACTCGGCATATTGCGCGCGCCTGGCGTGACGCTTCAACCAGACGGCGATCTCGCTGCGCGGCACGCCGAGCTTCTCGATTGAGCCTTCGTTGACGGCCCCAATCAGAACGCGGGCGCGATCGACGATTCGCGCCATCCGGGCCATTACCGTGGCGATCAGCGACGCGGAGCCCAGAATCAGCAGTGCCGGGGTCACCATCGCGGCAATCATTGCGACCGCGGCCGAAGAAGCGTTCACGTTACCCATGGGACGCGCGCCTTAATTCAAAGCGGCGGCGGCTCGTAGGGCTCGGCGGCGACGCGCTGGAACACCCCAAGCGCCTCCACGGCCGACGCCTTGCGCGCCGCGCCGGCGCGAACCTCGTCGCGGCTCCACATCCATGAGCGCATCGGGTCGTGCCGCATGTCCCAGTTCGCGAACAGGCGCTCGCGGGCGTCGCGCGCGCAGAGCTGCTTCACGTCGACGTGCCGGCTGTCGCGTAGGATGCGGGCGTAAGTCGCCTCGACGATGTCGCGATCCCCTTCGAGCATTTGCAGAAAGAGATCGCTGCGGCATATCAGGCTCCCCGTTACGTGGTTGCGCTTGTTGTGATGGCGCGCCGAGGAGAGGATCCCGGCGAGGGCGCCCTCATCGAAACCGAACGGCTGAGAGGCGTAGATCAACTGGGTGAGCTTCATCGATATCGCCTTGTCCGGGAGGTCATTCATGATCGGGACGACGGCGCGAATGTCAATGCGGGACTGATCAGACGCCGGCCAGCACCGCGATTTGCCCGAGCGTCGCGCAATTTTCCGGCGCCGCCGTAATAGAGACGCCTAGTTTCGCGCCGGCGCCGACATAGCGTGCGACGAGCGCCGGCGCGCCGATGACCGTCGCGGCCTTGGCGCCGCGCGAGCCGGCGAGAATCTCCGCGCCGACGAGAAGGCCCGAGAGATATTCGGCAAGCTCCTCAGGCTCGACCTCATTGAAGAGCCCGAAGGTTCGCGTCATGAACATCGCGTGCAGGAGATCGCCGGGCGCGTTCAGCGAGGCCGCGGCCTCCAGTCCGAGCCCGAAGCCACTGTGCGCGTCGCTGTCGCGCGCCGGCGCCATCATGCGCCCAAGCACGCTATTCTCCTTGAGGACGGCGAAAACCTCGCCGGTCATGAAAGTCTCGAAGCCGACGATGCGGCCGTCTTCGACGCGCGCCCATTTGGAATGGGTGCCGGGGAGCACGAATAGCCCGCTGTTTGACCGGCTCGCGTTCAGCGCCCCTAGAATTTGCGTTTCCTCGCCGCGCATCACGTCGGGTGCGCCACGCGCATCGCGCGAACTGACGCCCGGCACGATGCGCACGCCGCCGAGCGTGGCAGAGGGCGCGACGATCGTCGCCGCCGCGATTTCGGCAAAGCCCGCGGGGCAGGGCGCGTAGGGCGCCTCGATCCAGCCCTGCCGCGAGCCGACCATGCCGGAGGCGATGACCGGCAATTCCGGACGCCCGGTCTTCCAGCGCGAGATCTGCTTGACGAGATAAGGCTCGTGTTCGCCGGCCCTGAGACTGAGCGCGCCCTCGCCGCTCGAAATCGAATCGAGCGCAACGCCCTCGACGTCCGACAGATAGGCGCGAAACGAGCTTGTCCCCCAGTCGACGCTGATCAGGGCGGGCGGGCGATCGACCAAGGTTTCCTCCGCGGGCAGGCCGTCAGAACGTTATGTTCGTGCGCAGGCCGATCACAAGTTCATTCTTTATCTTCTGCGTGGGATCGCTGGGGTCTGCGATCCCCGCGCCGGGATTGAAGACATACTGGACGTCGGGCTGGATCTGCATCCAGGCCGTCGCCTGATATTGATAGGTCGCTTCGAGAAACGTCTCCGTGCTGCGCACCGGCGTATAGACGCTCGGTTGGTAGAGATTCATCTGCATGTCGTAGCCAGATGCGCCATTGCTGACCCGCGCGACGCCAATGCCCAGCGCAAATGCATCCTTCGCCCGTCCGGAGAACGGCTCCAGCAACGTCAGGCCGGAGTCTACGCTGAAGCTGATGAGATTGCGATCCTGCAGCGTCGTGAAGGTAGGGCGGACAAAGAAATTGAGGTTGTGGCCGGCATCGGCGCCGTCGCGCCAGACCATCTGGTCGACGACGCCGTAGATCGCGTAGTTGCCGCGATGGGTCGCGGGAATTCCGTTGCTTGCCGGGCTGGCGAGGGGAACGGCGGCACTGTCGTATTGCTGGTCGTCGAAAGCCTCGCTGTTGTACCAGACGCCGATCTTGTACGTGCCCGGCAGCGGGTCGCCGGGCTTCGGCTTGGCGTTAGGGTCGGCTGCCGCATAGCTGAATTGCAGCTCGGCGATGGCGAGAACGCCGGTGTTGAGCGGGAAACTGACGCCGCTCGCATTGGCGCTCTGCGGGTTCACGGCGTTGAGCGGGGCGGGACTGCCATTGAAGAGGCCCGCGAGCAGATTGAGGTTGTCGCTGAGCTGCGCGTGGAGACGGACGCCGAGCCCGGCGAACGGGTAGACCGGGCCGCCAGCCGGCATATTTTCGGTGGGAAGCTCCGGCCATCCCATCACCGCGTTCAGAAAATAGCCCGTGTTCGAGCTCAGCATGAATTCCTGATCTATGCTCTGCTCGCCGAATTTGATGTCGACCTTGTCGCCGAATTTCTGCTGATACCAGAGCTCCCACAGCCGCAGCGAGGGTTCGGCCTCGATGTTGCTCGCGAACTGCAACGTGTAGAGATTGCTCGTGCTGAGGTCGCCGCCCCAAATATGGAGGCCGCTGACGTTGAACGTGCCGCCGTTCCAGCCGAAGGCTTTTTGCGTGTCGAGCTGCAGCGTGGCGGTGGTCAGGCCGTTTTCCTCGAAACCCTGCTTCGCGCCGCCGCTCACATTGCCGAGAATTTCTGCGTTTTCGGTGAGCGTCAGCGTCAGGCCGTACTTGCCGAGCCAGGTTCGAAGGCC
>Ga0182030_10023963_pt1 | contig 11247 bp, 11 predicted proteins | sample 812S3MmetaG_FD_121299 | JGI IMG/M metagenome (GOLD analysis project Ga0182030, IMG submission 121299) | Permafrost microbial communities from Stordalen Mire, Sweden - 812S3M metaG (Illumina Assembly) | ecosystem: Environmental > Terrestrial > Soil > Wetlands > Permafrost | place: Sweden...
ACATTATCGACGCCGACAATCAAGTCGTGGGTCGCGTGGCTGAAAAAGCCGCTGTCCTGCTGCGGTGCAAACACAAGGCCATCTTCACGACCCACGTCGACACCGGCGATCACGTCATCGTGATCAACGCCGAGAAGGCCGTCTTTACCGGCAAGAAGGAGACGCAGAAGGAGTACATGAGCTACTCGGGCTTCATCGGCGGGCATCATACCGAGACGGCCAAGGGTCGCCGGGGTCGCCATCCTGAACTTATTATCGAAGGCGCCGTGAAGGGAATGATCCCGCACAATCGCCTCGGTCGTTCCGCTCTCGGCAAATTGCATGTTTATAAAGGCTCCAAGCACCCGCATGAAGCCCAGGCCCCCACGCCTCTCAAGCTTAAATAAGGATTCAAGTCATGGTTACCCCTGCTAAAAACGTTATCGTCGCCACTGGCCGCCGCAAAACCGCGGTGGCTCGCATTCAGCTCGTTCCCGGTGTGGGGAAACTCGAAGTCAACGGACGCGATTTTGAAGATTACTTCACGACACCGGCGATGAAGACGATCGCGCTGCAGCCTCTGCAGACGGTTGATTCCGTCAAGAAATTCGACGTCAAGGTCAAGGCCCACGGGGGCGGACTCGTCGGCCAGGCCGGCGCTCTCAGCCTGGCTTTGGCCCGCGCTTTGATCCAGGTTGACCCGGCTTTGCGGACGACGTTGAAGAAGCCCGGTTTGCTTCGTCGCGATCCCCGCCAGAAAGAGCGTAAAAAGCCAGGACAACCGGGCGCACGCAAGCGCTTCCAGTTCTCCAAACGCTAACATTCTCTCGGTTTGCTTGATGCAACCGAAAGAAGAAAGGCCCTAGTTGCAATCCGTACGTACGGCGGTCATTGGCGCTTCCGGTTATTCCGGGCAGGAGCTTCTGCACTACCTTGCCCGGCATCCGGTGTATCAACTCGGCCTGGTCACCTCCAGGCAGAACGCGGGCCAGCCGCTGTCGCAATCTGTCCATGGTCTCCCACGTCATTTGGGCGCGCTGGTGTTTGTCGATGCCGCGCCCGACTTTGCCCTGGCGGAGCAGGCGGACCTATTTTTTCTCGCCGTTCCCCACGGCACGGCGGCGCCTTTTGTCGTGGCGTTGCGCGAGGCGGGAAAGACCGTGGTGGATTTGAGCGCCGATTTTCGGACGACCGATCCGGCCGTCTATAAGGAATTTTACGATCACGATCATCCCGCGCCCGCTTTGCTGGACGAGGCGGTTTATGGCATTCCTGAAATCCATCGCGAGCGGCTTAAGACGGCGAAGCTCATTGCCGCACCGGGTTGTTTTCCCACCAGCATCATTTTGCCGCTCGTGCCGTTTTTGCGCGCGGGACTGGTCGAGCCGGATTCGATTGTCGTGACTTCGTTGACCGGTGTTTCCGGCGCGGGCCGCAAGCTGGAGCTGCGGCTGCTGTTTGGCGAGATTTCCGACAACATGTACATGTATGGCGTGCCGAAGCATCGCCATCTGGGCGAAATTGAACAGGAGCTTTCGCTGGCGGCGGGCGAGAAGGTCACGATTACTTTTGTGCCGCACCTGATACCGATCCATCGCGGGATGCTTTCGACGATTACCGCGCGACTGACGCAGCCGAAGACAGATTCGGAGCTGCACGGGATCTTGCGGGAAGCGTATGGTCAGGAGCCGTTTGTGGAAGTTCTCCCGCCTGGCCAGATGCCGGAGTCGCGGCATGTTGCCAATTCGAACCGCATCGAGATCGCGGCGCGGGTTGATAATCGCACGAATCGTCTCATGCTCTTTTCGTCCCTCGACAATCTTGGCAAAGGCAATGCTTCACAAGCCATTCAAGCGGCCAATCTGGCATGTGGCGTGGAAGAAGAAACAGGTCTGATATGAAGGCCGCGAAAAATATGGAAGCCAAGACGATCAAGGGAGGTGGGGTCACTTCCGCGGCGGGATTTCAAGCCGCCGGCGTAGCTTGCGGAATCAAGCCTCGCGGGGAAAAAGACATGGCCCTCGTCGTCTCGGATGTTCCGGCGGCAGCGGCGGCAACCTTTACGACGAACATAGTCAAGGCCGCGCCGGTCAAGCTCTCCATGCGACACATGCGCAATGGAAAAATGCGCGGCGTGGTGATCAACTCGGGCTGCGCGAATGCGTGCACGGGTGTGGGTGGAATCGCCGACGCCAAGGAAATGGTTGAGCACGTCGCGAAGCAATTGGAGACCAAGCCGCGCGAATGGCTCGTCTGCTCCACGGGCCGGATTGGCAATCGTTTGCCGATGGCGCAAGTGCGCAAGGGAATTGAGAAAGCCGCCTCGAAACTCGCGCATGACAACGGCGTGGAAGCGGCCAAGGCGATCATGACCACGGACACGCGCCGCAAGGAATTTGCGATGCGCTTTAAGGTGGACGGACGCAAGGTGACCATCGGCGGCATGGCCAAGGGCGCGGGGATGATCCATCCCAACATGGCGACGATGCTGTGTGTCATCACGACCGACGCGAGCATCGACCGGGCGGCGCTGAGAGCATGCGTCGAGGAGGCGGTCGAATATTCTTTCAACCGTATTTCCGTGGATGGCGACACCTCGACCAACGACACGGTGATCGTGATGGCCAATGGCGTGTCGGGCACGAACCTGCTCAAGAGCTACCATCCCCAATTTGGATTATTCAAGAAAACGCTGACTCATGTGATGCGCAAACTGGCGCGGATGATTGTCGAGGACGGCGAGGGGATCACGCGCGTGGTCGATGTGGTGGTCAAGGGCGCGGCGAATGCGCAGGAGGCAAAGCTGGCGGCGCTCGCGGTGGCCAAATCGGAATTGATCAAGACGTCCTGGACCGGAGGCGATCCGAATTGGGGCCGCATCATGGCCGCGCTCGGCTACAGCGGGGCACGCATACGCGAGGAGATGGTGGAGATTTTTTACGATGGGCTGCTTGCCGTGGTCAACGGTCAGCCGAGCAAGACGCCGCTGGTGAAGCTGCGCAAGCTGGTTCGCAGACCGAAATTTACCATCACGATTCATCTCCATTCCGGCATGGGCGAGCATAGTATTCTCACGACGGACCTCACCGAGGAGTACGTCCGGATCAACAAAGGCGAATGATGCGTAACACGAAGGCCGACGCGCTGTTGGAGGCGCTGCCCTATTTTCAACAATTCCGCGGGCGCACCGTCGTGGTGAAGTATGGCGGGGCGGCGATGGAGAATCCCGACCTGGTCCACAGCGTGATGCGCGACATCGTTTTTCTGGAGGCGGTGGGCATCAATCCGGTGGTGGTTCACGGCGGTGGCAAAGCCATCACGGCGGCGATGCGGCAGGAAAATCTGACGGCCAAGTTTGTCGATGGCTTTCGCATCACCGACGAGGCCTCGATGAAGATCATCGACCGGGTGCTGACGGAAGTGATCAGCCCCTCGTTGGCGGACAAGGTGCGGGAACTGGGCGGCAAGGCGGAGATTCTTTCCGGCAAGGAGATCCTGACAGCAGTCAAGGCGCCGCCGCGGTTGGACGCGACGGGCACTAAAATCGACATGGGATTTATTGGCGACATCACCTCGACCGACATCACCAAGGTGCAGAAGCTGGTTGATGCGGAAATCGTGCCGATCGTCTCGCCGCTGGGCCGGGGCTTGGACGGGCAGGTTTACAACATCAATGCCGACATCGCGGCGGCGAAAATCGCGCAGGCGCTGAAGGCCCACAAGATCATCTATCTTTCGGACGTGAACGGCGTGCGGCGCGATCCCAAGGATGAGTCGTCGCTGATTTCCACTCTGACGCCGGCGCAGATTCAACAGTTGAAAGAGGACGGGGTGATCGCCAGCGGCATGATCCCCAAGGTCGATTCCGCGTTGGAGGCGCTGGCCGGCGGGGTGGCCAAGGTCCATTTTCTTGATGGCAAGAAGGCGCACTCTTTGCTGCTGGAACTTTTCACCGATGCCGGTATTGGCACGGAAATAGCCGCAATGAAATAAGGCATTCCATGAGTACTCCCCTTCGTCATTTTCTCGGCCTCAAGGGCATCGAGGAGAAAACTATCCGCGACATTTTCACGCTGGCCACGCGCTATAAAGCGGAGCGCAAATCGATCTCGTGGCGTCCGCTGGCCGGGCAGACATGGGCGCTGATCTTCAATAAATCGTCAACGCGGACGCGGGTTTCCTTCGAGGTGGCCATCCGCGAATTGGGCGGCAATGCGATTTTTCTGAACGCGAACGACATGCAACTCGGTCGCGGGGAGCCGATCAAGGATACCGCGCGGGTATTGGGGCGTATGGTGCACGGCGCGGTCATTCGGACTTATGCGCAAAGCGATGTGGAGGATTTCGCCCGCTACGCGAAAATTCCCACAATCAATGCGCTGACGGACGATGAGCATCCGTGCCAGATCATGGCCGATATCATGACGGTGGAGGAAAAGCTCGGGCCGATCGCGGGCCGGAAAATTGCCTTTATCGGCGACTGCGCGTGCAATGTGGCGCGGTCGTGGATCTACGCGGCGGAGGCGCTGAAATTTCATCTGACTTTGGCCGGGCCTGAAGGCTATCTCAGCGAGGTGACCAATCGTTTCGTCACGCAGACGCATGACGCGAAGGAAGCGGCGCGCGATGCCGACGTGCTTTACACGGATGTGTGGGTGTCGATGGGCATGGAAGAGGAAAAGGCCAAGCGTCAGGCGGCGTTTCAGGGCTACCAGATCAATCATGAACTGCTCGCCCTGGCGAAGAAACATGCGCTGGTGCAGCATTGCCTGCCGGCGTATCGCGAGCAGGAGATCACGGAGAAAATCTTTGAGGAGCGGCAGGAGGAGATTTTCGACCAGGCGGAAAATCGGCTCCATGCGCAGAAGGGGATTCTGCATTGGCTGACGGAGGGGAATTAGCCGCAAAAGATCACAAAGAGCGCAGGAGGGGGAGGGGACAGATTTCGCACAGAGGACTGAAGAGGGGGAGGCAGAGAAGGGGAAGAAACGAGGGGAACTGAATGGGGATTGGTTTAACCGCCGTGCAAGCAGCAATCATGTTGTAAGGGAAATGAAATACATCATTAGAGTCTTCGCTTTTTTAGTTTTCCTAGTCATATGGTTTGCTGTCCGGGTTTATTTTGATCAAGATCGTTGGCATCATTCTTTACGTACGTCGTACGAACTGACAGCTATCTGCCTCGTCGCCGCGAGTGACATTTTTTGGATAAAGCGCAATAAATAGCGGACGGTTTTTAATTCGCCTCTTTTTATGAGTTCTTTTGTGGCTAATCTAATTCCTTCACCGACCGTCGTTATTGACGACATCTGCGCGCGCTTTGATTGGCGCGAGCTTTTTGGCAATGACCATCCGGTGGAGCTTGATCTCGGCGCGGGCGATGGGGGCTTTGCGCTGGCCTATGCGAAGCTGCATCCGGAGATCAATCTGCTCGCGGTGGAACGGTTGCTTGGGCGCGTGCGCAAAATCGAGAAGCGCGCGGCACGGGCCGGGCTGGGCAATCTTCGTGTCCTGCGGCTGGAGTTTGGCTACACGGTGCGTTACCTGTTGCCGTCGGAAAGCGTTTCGATCGCGCATATTCTCTTTCCCGATCCGTGGCCGAAGCGCCGCCATTGGCCGCGCCGGTTGATCCAACCCGATTTCGTGCGCGACCTGGCGGTTGCGCTGAAATCCGGCGGCGAACTCCGGTTCACGACCGACCACGCGCATTACTTTGAGACGGGGCAGCAGGCCATCCGCGATGCCAATGTGCTGCAACCTGCGCCCGAATGGGACTGGTCCCTCGATCCGAAGACCGACTTTCAGCAGACTTTTGATGCGGAAGGCCGAGCAACTTATCGGGCGCGTTGGGTTAAATCGTAGGTGGGTCTGAGAGATAAAACGTGCCGGGCATTTTCTGCCGAGAAGGGTTGCCTCACTCTGCCGATGCCCATATAGTGCGTCTTTCGCAATCGAATATACACCGAACATTAATCTGTGGCTTCCCTTAACGAACCATCCACCCACGCCGGGCGCTCGACGGAGCACCTGAAGCAAATTGAAGCCGATCCGATGAACCCGGCCAATTGGGAGGCGTTGGCGGACAAGGTGCGGGGGCAAAATGATCCGCTGAGCACGAAAAGCCTTGAGGTGATTATCGATGGCTTGAAGATGATCGAGGCGCTTAATGCGCCGGGCAAGGATCCGAGTCCGGCTCCGCAAAGAATTTCTCCGTTGGCCAAGTCGATGTTTTCGCGGCTGGCGCGGGCCTATAACAGCCCGACGCTTTTGAAGGAAGTGGGCCTGATTTATCTGCGCGATCTCGGGCTGCCCAGTGTGGCGCTCCAGCACTTTGAGCGGTCGTTGCGTCTGGGCGGTCCGGACAAGGAGCTGCGTCCGCTGAGCGAGGCGGCAGCGGTGGCGGTGCAGCGGCAAATGTCGCAACGCTCCGGGGCGGAGGTTGGGCACGCTGGTATTACCGCGGCGCAGCACGCCAAGCCGGTCGCGACCGAGATTATTCGCAAGACGGGAAAGATGTTGATGCCATCGCGGGTCAACCAGGCGGCCACGCGAAAAATGGCGCCGCCGATGCCCGGGACGACGCCGTCTTCCGACAGGATGCCCGGAACGACGAAAGAGTGTCTCGATTACGCGCAGATCGCGATCAAGCAGGGGGATTTGAAACGGGCCGAATCTCTTCTTAAAAAAGCGAATGAGAAACCCGGTGACAAAACCGAGATGTGGCAAGGATGGACCGATTTGGGGCAGGCATGTTTCGAGATGGGAGATTCTCCCGGCGTCGAGAACGCGTTTGTCGAGGCGCTGAAATATGATCCGGATGAATTGGCCTCCCAGTTCAACGCGGCTTTGGGCTATCAACTGAATCAAAAGTACGACCTGGCTCTGGCGACGTACCTGAAGGCCAATAAAATTGACCCGAAGCATCCGAAGGTCTGGTGCAATCTCGGTGTGCTCTATTTTCAAACGGACCAATACCCGCAGGCCGAGTCGGCTCTGCGTTTCGCGACGATGGCCAGCCCCGAATATGCCCGTGCCTGGGATAACCTGGCGGCGGCGCTGGGCGCCCAGGACAAATTGGACGAGGCGCTGATCGCTTGTAAAAAAGCGGTGGAATTGCGCCCGGATTACCCGGAAGCCTTCTTCAAGATGGGCGTGATTTATTTCAGCCGAAACGACTTTACGGAGGCTGCGGCTGAGTTTAAGCGCGCCGCCCTGCTGCCTGCGATTTGCGCCTACTGCAATGCCTTTCAGGCCATCATTCACGCCCGGCTCGAACAGCCGGAGGAGGCGGAGGCGGCGGTGCAGCGGGCGATCAAGGCCGATTCTAAATGCGACCTGCTTTGGATGGCTTGGAATGAAATCGGGCTTTGCTGGTATGCGGCGGGAAATTATTCGCGGGCGGCCACGGCCTACGGCGAAGCGACGATCATCGTGCCGGAGGAGCCGCAGGCGTGGTTCAATTTGGGAGTGAGTTTCCACAAGCTGCACGACCAGGATGCCGCGCGCGATTCTTATCAGCAGGCGGTTGATTTGCAGGAATCGTTTCCCGGGGCCTGGCACAACCTCGGGGTGGTCTGTGCGGAAAAGGGTGAACATCTCGCCGCGGTGAAAGCCTTCCAGCGCGAGGTCCATTGGGTGCCGGACAACATCCGGGCGTGGTATGACCTGGGCGTGACGCTGCAGAAGCTGGGGCGCGAAGATGAATCGCGCGTGGCGTTTCACAGGGTCGATTTATTGAGCAATGCCGCAGCCGATATTTCCGGGCCGCCTTTGGAAATTAAAGGTGATCATGAGCCGAAAACGGGGCCCATGCCGACGCGGCAGATCCCTTCGAGCGCACCGTAAGCGCGCTGAAATTGTCGTGATTTTTCGCGGCGGATGGTGTTTAATCGGGGCTTCTTTTATGCCCGGTTTCCCTACGATCGCGCGATTTTTGCCGGTTCTTTTTATGCTGATTTTTGTCAGCTTTTGGAGCGCTGCGCTTCAGCCTGCGCATGGCTCGACGTCGGACATTGATTTTCGCAGTGCGGTGGAGCGAGAGACGTTTGCTCTCATTAATGGCTACCGTAAAAGCCGCGAGCTACCGTCCCTGGCCTGGGATGATAAAATTGCGAAGGCGGCCCGCGCGCATAGCAGGGACATGGCGACGGGTGAGGTTGATTTCGGGCATGACGGTTTTCGCGAGCGTGTCAGTGGTTTGAAATCGGTGATGGCTGGTTTTCGTGGCGCGGGTGAGAACGTTTTCATGAGCAGCGATCTTAATGAAGTCGCTCATCAAGCGGTGGAGGTGTGGCTGCATAGCCCGCATCATCTGGAGAATATTCGCGGAGACTTCAATTATTCCGGGATGGGGGTCTGGCAGGACAAGGATGGCACGATTTATTTCACGCAGATTTTCATGAAGTTTGCGCCGCGGGTGGAGCAGGCTCAGGCTGCGGAAGCGCCGGGAGTGGGCACTTCGTTTGGAATTTTGGCATCACCGTATACGCGGGGTGGGGAGTAGGGTTTTCCTCGTTCCCAAGTTGTACTTGGGAACGTTTCTTGTTCTCGCGAAATTTTATTTCGCGCAAACTAAAACGGAGTAAATGCGTTTGGGAACGGCAATGAAATTGCCTCAGCAAGTGCGTTCCCAAGTGCAACTTGGGAACGAGGGGAATTAATAAAGTCGCTTACGCGACCCGGCGCAAGGGCCTGCGCCGGCTACCTTTTTAGGCGGCTACCTTACCAGAGTTCGTTCGGGCCGACGGGGACGGGGATGGCTTCGCGGCGCGTGACGGCGGGGACGTCGCCGGGGTTGGTTTCCTCGTCGCGGAAGTTGAGCGAGTGTGGGGCGGGAGAATATTTGCGCTGGAGCTGGCCGTTCTCATCGAGGAATTGGGCCCGCCATGAAGTGTATTGCTCGAGCAACGCCTGAAAGTCGGCGCGCGTGGAGATGCGGACGATGCCCTTGTTGAAGAGCGAGGCCGGGCCGAAACGCTTGGCATACCACGGACCGATTTTGCGGAACATGGTGCAGCCGAGAGCTTCGCCGAAAACCTCGATCATCAAATCGAAGTGGCGGTTCATGACGCGGACGCGCTCGGCAAAGCTTGGCTCGGGCAGCAACTCGCCGGTTTCGAGATAATGCATGGTGTGGGCAAAGATCCACGGGTTGTAAAACGCGCCTCGTCCGATGCTGACGCCTGTGCAGCCGGTGGAATCGAGCATCATCTTTGCGGCTTGCGGGCTGGTGATGTCGCCGTTGCCGATGACGGGAATGCGCGTCACCGCCGCCACGACGCGCCGGATTCCGGCCAGGTTCACCGAGCCTTCGAAGCCTTGTTGCCGGGTGCGGCCATGGACCATGATGGCGGCGACGCCGGTGTCTTCCAGGGCGCGGGCGAGATCGGGCGCGGTGAGGTTGTCGTCGTCCCAGCCGAGGCGCATCTTGCAGGTGATGGGGATGCGGACGGCGTTGACCATGCCGCGCACCAAGGCCGAGGTGCGATCGAGTTCCGTCATCATCGCCGAGCCGCCGCCGACCTGGCAGACTTTCCGCACGGGGCAGCCCATGTTGACATCGACGGAAGCGACGCCGAGGGACTCGAGAACGCGCGCGGCCTCGGCCATTTCCTCAGGAACCGCGCCGAAAAGCTGTACGGCGAGGGGGGTGTCCTCGGCGCAGCTTTCGATGAGCTTGAGGGCCTTGCGGTTCTTTTCCAGAAGCGAGCGGGCGTTGACCAGGTCGGTGGTGCAGAGACCGACGCTGCCGAGTTCGCGAATAACGCGGCGAAAAGGAAGATTTGTATAACCGGCCAGCGGCGATAATAAGAGAGGTGTGGACAGAGCCAAGCTGCCAAAGTTGATTGCGGGGAATTTCATCGAACGCGACAAATATATCAGATTCAACAAATTTTGTAACCACATGGAGCAGAGAGGAGTCAACAGCATATGAAGAGGTTTGCCTCGATATGACCGACGCGGAGGTGACAGATTGCCTGGCGCGAGGGAAGGCCGGTGATGAGAAGGCGATCCTTGAGATATTTCATTTTATGTATCCCCATGTGGCCAAGCTGGTACAGGCGAATCTCCCCGCGCGGGAGAGCGCGGAAGATCTGATCCAGCAGGTCTGCGTCAAGGTCATGTCCCACCTCGATCAATTTTCCGGCAAGGTGCCCTTTTTACACTGGGTTTCGCGGATTGCGGTTAATACATGCTTGAACCAGATCCGGCATGAAAAGCGTCGCCCGGAGGTCCGATTGGCAGATTTGAGCGAAGACGAGGCGAACGTGGTCGAGCACCTGGCCGCCGCTCCGAACGAACTCGATGCCTCCGATCACGTGGGCTCGAAGGAATTGGTAGATAAATTGCTAGGAACATTGCGGCCGGCGGACCGGCTCCTGATGCGCCTGATGTACCTGGAGGGACGCCATGTCGATGAGATTGCGGGCCTGACGGGCTGGAGCCGCTCGCTGATCAAGGTGCGCGCGTTCCGGGCACGGGCGCAATTGCGTAGGCGGTATAGTTTGCTTATGAAGGAGAACTCATGAATCCCATTGATGACCAACTCGACCGGCTTTTCCGCTCTGCTGCGCAGGCTCGGCCCCGCCCTGTTACGGCTGCGCCATTTGGGCTTGAGACCCGTGCCTTGGCGGCGTGGCGCGCCGGGCGATCGGCCGAGACTGTTTTTTGGGATATGCGGCTATTGGTGCGTGGATTGATCGTGGCGGGCTTGATCATGGCCGTGAGTTTTCTGCCCGCTCTCAATAGCGCCGAAAGCACGAGCAATCCGTTCGCCGATTATCTGCAAATGACCGACTCGACCGTTGCGTCGGATGAGGCCCAATGAGTTCTAAATTGAAGCCCTCGCTGGTGTTGGCCGTGATTTTTGTGGCAGGAATCCTGACGGGAATTGGGCTGACCATCGGGTTGGGGCCTCACTTCAAGCGACCGCCTGCGCCGCACGAAGCGAAGTTTCACCTGTTCGACTACATCAACCACCGGTTGAACCTGACCGCGGATCAGCAGTCCAAGGTGCAGCCGATTACCGTGGATGCCGAGACAAAGCTTCACGCTTTGCACCATGAAGAACTGGAGCGCGGTTCTGCGATTTTCAAGACGATGGATGACCAGATTTCGGCACTCTTGACGCCTTCGCAGCAGGCGGAATTGCAAAAGATGGAAAGCGAACGGGACAAGATGTTCTCGGGCCACACGCATCCGTGGGGATCCCCGGGTGGCGGGTTTCATCATAACGGGCCGGATCAGAATGCGCCGCCGCCTCCAGCG
>Ga0182030_10023966_pt1 | contig 11246 bp, 9 predicted proteins | sample 812S3MmetaG_FD_121299 | JGI IMG/M metagenome (GOLD analysis project Ga0182030, IMG submission 121299) | Permafrost microbial communities from Stordalen Mire, Sweden - 812S3M metaG (Illumina Assembly) | ecosystem: Environmental > Terrestrial > Soil > Wetlands > Permafrost | place: Sweden...
AATCACATCGACCCCGACCCCGCCCGGCGCGAGCGCCAGAACGCTTACACCCTCAAGTGCCTGGATCTGTGCGGCAAGCTCGGCATCCCCAATATCGGGGGGCAGAGCGGCACCATCCCCAATATGCGCTTCCAGCAGCAGGTGGACGAGATCGTCAAGGTCTACACCGAGAAATATTTCGCTTCCTGCGAGAAGAACCACGTGCGCATCCTGTGGGAGCCCTACGCCGGCGGGCCCAATATCGCCACCGGACCGGTGGGTTGGGAAGCGCTCTTCAAGGCCTTCCAGGACAGCCCGCATGTGGGCCTGCAGTTCGACCCGTCGCACCTGGTGTGGCAATTCATGGACCCGGTGGCGGCGGCTCGCGAGTTCGCCGCCAAGATTTACGACGTCCATCTGAAGGACACGGAGATTCTCTGGTACGTAGTGAAACGCGCCGGCATCCAACCCGTAAACCGCGCCCGCTGGTGGCGCTTCCGGCTGCCCGGCAACGGGTCGGTGGATTGGAAAGGCCTCTTCGGCGTGCTCGCCGAAGTGGGCTACACCGGGGCGATGAACATCGAGCACGAGGACGAGTTCTACTACCCCTCGTACAACGGTTCGGACTTCACGGAAAACTACAAACGCGGCTTCCGCGTGGCGCACGAATTCCTCAACACGCTGGTGCCCCCGGTGACGGCGTAAGCCAGGCCGTCTGTTATGCCGCCTAGGGTCGACAATTCTTTTTCGTCTTTTTCTATAAGGGTCTATAAGGGTCTAGTTCTTCACTGGGCCCACGTCGGTGCCCAGGCCGGCGTAGTCCTCTTTCACGCGAATTACCTTTTCTCCGCTGAAGGTTACAAAGGTGATCTTGCCGGGAGGCGTACCGAAGACCCAATCCTCAGTGTCCACGCCGTCGTTGCTTTCGCGCTCTTTGTGGGTGGGCTGTCCCAGGGCCATGCGCACTTGTTCCCGGTCCATGCCGACCAGAGCGCGCTTTTCTTTGATGGCCTGCTGCACTGCCGGCGGCAGGGTCTCGGAGTAGATCTCGGTGACGCTGTGACGGTCGAAATCGAGCACCGGCGCAAGCATTTTTTTGACGTCCGCGGACTTCACGCCCTCCAGGGGCTTGTGGAACAGGACCACGATGGAAGTGCCGCCGGGCGCGTTGACGTCGCTGTTGTTACTTATGGGGGCCGGCGCGCCGCCCATGCCTCCGTCGACCTGCACGCCCTGGTACCACTTTCGGCCACCGTTGTAGCCGCCGTTAATTTGCAGCACGATGCGGTCGTCGGCAAGTTCGATCTTGGTCACCTGGACGGTATCGCCGGTGCGCGCCGCCGGACCACTCTCCCTGGCGATGGCCGCCCACTCTTTCTTGTCGTAGGCGCCGGACTGGGCGTTGAACTCCAGAGGCTTCTTGGAGCGCGGCAGGAGCACTTTGGCATTGGCGTATTCCGCGGTAAGGCCGCGAGTCAGCTCGATGCGGTCTTCGAGACTCAACTTGCCGGCCGCCCGCGCCAGCGGCGCCAGGGAGGCTGCTACGGCAATCAGGGCTAAAGCTCGCATACGTCCTCTTTCGGCTCAGCCGGCGGGTCGGTTAATGGCGAAGACTGGCGCCGAATGGGGGCTTTCCATAGATAAACGGCCAGCACGATCATCATGGCGGAAGTCAGCACGCTGGCTTCCGGACCGTACTCGCCGCCGCTCCACAGGTTCCCGGCGCTCCACACCATCTCGTGGCCCGTCATCTTCATTCTAAGCCCGCTGACGTTTACCCCAAAGAGCGGCAATGTAACATTCCACCCGAAATGCAGCCCGGCCGGCAGCCACAGGTCGCGGCTGCGCACGAAGGCGTAGCCGAACAGGATGCCGAAGCCGCCGGTATTGGCGATTCCCAGCCACGTGGCGTGGGGATTACCGGTGTGCAAGAAGGCGAAGACTATGCCGACGGGGATGATGGTGGCCCACGTCCCGCACCTCGCCAGGAGGATCTGGAACCCGTAGCCGCGCATCATGAGCTCTTCGCCCATGGCGCCCAGCGCCAACATGGCCATCACGAAGACCAGGAGAGCGAACGAGGGTTGGTCGTTGGGCGTGCCGGAGATGCGCGCCGCACGGGCGACTAATGCCGGCGCCAGCACCAGGGACGCCGCTCCGGCGCCGCCCAGGATGCCGAGCGCCACGTTCTCCATGGACGCGCGGTTCCACCACAGGCCCAGGTCCACCAGCCGGAGGCCGGTAAAGAAGCGAAGCACCAGGAGATTGGCCACCAGGGCGACGGCCAGATTGCCAGCCAACCCGCCGGCGAAATATCCCGCTGCCCAGATCAGTACCAGGCCCAGCACCTCCCGGGTGAACCAGACGATCAAAACATACATTGCCACATGGATGGCGAGTCTCGCCGGGTCTAGCCTCGGCGCCGCATTGGCTGGTATCGTCATGAGTAGTATGTCAGCCCGCCGTATTCTTCAACTCGGCGACCCGCTTCTGCGAGCCGTCTCCGTCCCGGTTGCCACGCCCGCGGAAGCCGGCGGCGTATTTCGGGACCTGGGCGACACGCTCCACGAGTTCCAGCGCACTCACGGGTTCGGACGGGGTATCAGCGCCGTGCAAATCGGAGAACCGAAGCGACTAATATACATCGAACTGGAGGGCCGCGCGTACTGCCTGCGGAATCCCGAGTACGAATGGCAGAGCGAGGAGAAGTTCGAGCTCTGGGACGATTGCTTCTCGTTCCCCGGCCTGCTGGTGCGGCTGGAGCGGTCGGTGGGGGTGCGGATTCGCTTCTGGAACGAGGCTGGGGAAGTGGAACGGGTGGAGGCAAACGGTGGGTTCTCGGAGTTGCTGCAGCATGAGATCGACCACCTGGACGGCATTTTGGCGGTAGATCGGGCGCTCGATCGGGAGAGCTTGTGCACGCGGGACGAGTATTTGCGGCGATACGGAGGTGTCCGTGGATACGCTCCCGCCAGTAGCCCGGGCGGCGGCCGTGGGCCACTGCGATGATTTCCAGGCCGGTGGTTTAGGCGCCATTCCTGCGATTCCTGCCACCGTCCATTCGGCTTCGGCGTCCTGGTGGTAAAATCGAAGCGATCCGGCCCTGTAGCTCAGTTGGTTAGAGCGTCGGTTTTACACACCGAAGGTCCACAGTTCGAACCTGTGCGGGGCCACCACGATCCTCGGAAGGCCGATACACCGCCAGAGCGGGTACGTTACAAGACAACGATTTCAATTCTCTGACCAGCTACCGTGACGGGGAACACTCATGGCGCGCACCTTCTCTGCCAGTTCCGAAGCCGTGAGCCCGGTGGTGGATCCGGCATGATCTTGGAAGCGCAAATGCGGTTCCCCCGTCCACGCAGGGCGCCCGGTCTTCTTCTTGGCGGTCGTTCTTGGCGTTCTTGGGAATACCAGGCTAAGCCTGGCTGATCTTGTGAATGGAAAGGAATTCACCATGTAAATTGCTCATTCGTGCATGTAGCGGAACCGGAGCGAGCTGGAGTAATCCTGCTGGTGGAAACCGGGAAGCAAACCTGCGAGCCGTAACGCAAGCGTCATACACCGCCTGATACCCGGCCTTAATGTGACCGCGTATCTCCTCCAGCGCCTGATGGGCCGACCGGCCAGGACGGAACCCAAAAGAGCAATCCTCGAAATCTGCTTCGAAGATCGGCTCCAGTATCAACAGGGCCGCCATCTGGACCACTCGGTCGCGCACCCCGTCTACCCCAGGCGCGCCCTTGTTGGCTCGCACCAGCTCCCTGACGGTCGCGGCTGAGCGCGGCCTCTGGCGGGGCCAGAATGAACGAAAAGAGACCGCGTTGCAGAGCATCCGTAAGTTGTTGAAAAATCATGCGGTCTCAGAGTAGTAACAAGTCTCGTGGAATCAACGCAGCGCTACCGAGCCGGCCCCGAGCGAACCTTGTCAACGGAACATGTCCGCCGGACAGCCGAGACTGCGGACGGCGCTAGTGGCGGTGGCGACGGCATCGCTTTCGCGGTGCATCTGGCGATACAGGAGAGCGACATTCCGGCCGGCGGCACAAAGCTGTTCGTGCACCAGAGGACAATTGAAGTTCAAGGCGGCGGAATTGCCACGTCCGGCCAGAGCGCAGCTATCGGGCACGGTCTGCCGGTAGAGATCCACCACTTCGGCCGCCAGCCGCACTGAGCCGGAGGAGCCCATGGTGATGCCTTCCAGCAGCGAAACGGCGGCTTGCGGATCGTTTCCCATGGCGCGATAGGTCTTGGCGATCTCTTCGAAGTACTCGGCTTGCGGATCGACGCGGCGGCAAACATCGAGCGCGGCCAAAGCGTTCTGGTACTGCCCCAGGGCGCGGTAGGTGCGGCCCAGTTCCAGATACAAGGGGACCGAAAAAGCAGGTTCCACCGTCTTGCCGGCGAGGCCATTTAGACGCTTCACCTGGCGATCGCCGGCCTCGTCCACCTGGCGTCCCTGGAGCAGCACGTCCAGGGATTTTCGATACCAGGCGGCGCCGCCGTTCGCCCCCAGCGAATCGCCCTTGAGGCGGTAACAGAAGCCCGCGGTGGCGTAGGCGGCCGGCACTTTCCGTTCGTCGGGCAGCGGTTGCAGGATGGCGAGAGACCGCTCCGCATCGCGATCGGCGGCGTCGAAAGCCTGGAACGGTGGAGAGGCCAGGGCGCTCGCCAGGTGCTGGTACGGCCGGTAACTGCCGGCGCACGACCGCTGGGCGCTGGCCCAGAGGCTGCGCTCGTCGAACCAGTCGAAATTGCGGGCGAATGTCCGGCCGCAGAAGGCCAGCGAGACGACGGCCAGCGCGGCCGGGGCCGCCAGGCGCGCGGCCGGCCAGCGCGGACGAAGGCGCCGGCAGGCGGCCCAACCGGCGCAGGCGACGCAGCCGGCAAATGCCACCGATGGCAGGTAGAGCACGCGTTCGGCCATGATGGTGCCGATCGGCAGGAACAGGTTGGCGGTGGGCGCCATGGCGGCGAAGAAGAAGGCGATGAAGAAGAACAGCGGCTTCGACCGGCGGTAGGCGGCCAGCGCCAGAGCGGCCGCGGCGGCATATACCGCCAGGGCCAGAATCGCCTGCCAGTCCTGCCAACGAGTGAGGTTCCAGGAGAACAGCGGAATCTGGTTGTAGGAGTAATCGGAGGAGAGCCGGGCCGGCCACACCAGCAGCCACAAATACTGGCCCAGCACTTTGACCGCGGTGAGGCGCGCGGTCCAAAAACCGGCGCCCACCAGCGGGTTATCGGTGAACGCCACCAGGGGCAGCGGGAGATTGGCAAGCACGCGGGCCCGCACCGCCAGGAAGACCGCGACCGGCAGCGCCGCCGCCAGGTAGCCGATTATGCGAGCGCGCCGCGGGGCGTGGCGGCGCCAGGCGATGTCGTAGAGAAATACCGCCGCGATCACCACCACGCCGCTCTCCTTGGAGAAGATTCCGATGGCACTGGCGGCCAGCAGGCCCAACTGCCACAGGACGGCGCGCCGGCCGGTGGCCGCGACGCTGCGCGCATAGCAGAGCAGCCCCGCCAAAACGCCGAACGCCGCCAGCAGGTCGGCGCGGCCCACGACGTTGGTCACCGACTCGGTGAGCACAGGATGGACCGCCCAGATGGCAGCCATGGCGAACGCCGGCCAGAATTCCGTCAGCAACAGCCAGCCCAGCAGATAGACCAGGGCGATGTTGGCCGCGTGGAGCGCGAGATTGACGACATGATAGCAAACGGGCGAAGGGCCATTTCCGAGGATGGCGTAGTTGAACAGGTACGAAAACGTGGTCAGGGGGCGATACAACGCACTGACGGTGGTTTTGTACCAGTAGTCTTTGGTGAGAATCAGGCGGGCATTTTCGGCGGTGGCCTGGTGGACGCGCGCGTCGCGGACAATTACGGAGTCATTGTCGTAAATCAGGCCGGAGCGGAAGGAGTTGGAATACGCCGCGAGCGCCAGTCCCCAGAGCACCAATAGCGGAATGGCGTGACGCCGCCAGCGGGGGATGACCGGTGCGGGCTTGACGGACGCCGGCGCCTCCGCGGCAGCGGACGGACGGATGCGAGGCTTGGATCGGTGCGCCACGATTCCCCATGATACCCGCGCGGCGCGGCTTACCGCGCGTACATGCGGATCACCCGCTCGATGGCCCGCCGGCATACCGCGCAAAAGCCCACTTCGTCGCGGGTGAACATGATGCAATCCGTCTGCGGCCGGTAGTAGCCGCGCGCCTCATACATGGCGCCCTCGAAGGCCCCTACCTTGCCGGCGTTGGGGCCGGAGGCGAGCAGTTTGGTGTCGCGCTCGCGCTCCTCGCGGAACAGGGCTTCCATTTCCTCTTCGGGACGGTGCTGGGCGCGGATCTCGCGGCGGCGATTCTGAATCTCCTGCTCGATTTGCTCGAACTCCTGCTTGGGCCAGGGGGTAGGCAGCGGGACTCCGGCAGTCAGCAACTCCTTCCACTTGGCGGCGGTGGGGTCCGCGGTGGCGTTGGGCTCCCAGGGTTCGGGCCGCGCGGTGCTGCCGGTGTAGGAAACGTCGGAGGTGTAATATTCGTCGGCCAGGCCGGCGAAGTGGTGGCCGAACTCGTGGACCAGGACGTAAGGAGTGAAGGCGTTGCCGGCCGAGACGGTGGCGAACAGGTTGAAAATACCGCCGCCGCCATACTTGCGGTCGTTGACCACGATTTCGATGAACTCGTAGGGCGCGGCCGCGGCGATTTCGCGCAGCCGCCGGTTATCGAACGTGAGCACGTAGCGCTCCGAGCCGAAAGCGTCGTAGGACGCGCGCAGCGGGGAGCGGCGATACACGCCGTCGGAGGGGCGCGAGACGCCGCTTTCTTCGGCCGGGGTGTCGATGGCCCAGACGTTGAAATCGGCGCGGCGCTCTTTGAAGGGCGAGACGGCGAAGAGGGTATCGGCGGTGCGGCGGGCGTCGCGATGCCACTGGTCCATTTCGGCGGCGGCGTAGCCGTCGCCGAGCAGCAGCAGGTCGACCTTATCGCGCGGGGCGCCATTCTCCATCACCGCCCAGACGGGGAGTTTGGGCGGGGGGCTGCGGTCGATGGCGGGGTCCGAAGGATCGACCAGGAGCGACCAGACTTCGCGGAATTCGTTGTTGGGCCCGCGCTTTTTGAGGAGCACCTGGACGGGCGCGGCGGGAGCGGGGAAGCGGACGCTCTCTTGAAAGGCGCGGCGCTGTTGCCTGGCCTCATCGGTGGTTTGCCACTCGCCGAAGATGCTGGCGAAGCCGCGGGAGTAGAGCACGCGATTGGTCGCGCGGTCGAGCACCTGGAAGTAGTAGCTGCCGAGGTTGGACTCGTCGATCCAGCGATCGAGAGGTCCAGGCCAGGCGCCTTCGAGAACGATACCATCGAGGGCGAAGTGTTCCTCGGAAGCGGCGCCGGCGTGCATGTAGTCGACGCGCATGGTGCGCAATCCGGCCGGCTGCGCGGCGGCGACGGCGGCGAGGAGAGGGAGGAGATGGAGTTTCATGTCCATAGCTTTCGGAGATTTGCCAATCCTTCGAGATAGTCTTCCTTTCGCAGGTTGTTTTTGACGCCGTATTCCGCAAACAACGCGATCGTCTCACCGACGGGTACGCCTGCAATCCCGGCGGCTCGCCCCAGCGAGGCCGTCCCTTTCTTGTAATGCTCGATGGCGAGCAGGATGCGGCTCCGGCAGACTACGTCACGGACAGCTTTCGACTTGTCATGCACGCGGAAGTTCATTGTCTTCGCCTGTTATGAGTCTGGCAATCACAGCGCGGCTTTCAGACTCCCGAACCGCACCGGGATGTCCCGAAACTCGCGCGCCAGATCGTGTCGCCCGGTCCGCTCAACAAAGTATATAAGCGGGGCAGTGTCCAGCCCGACGGTCGTCCCCCAGAGCCGGCCTATCCATTCCACGAGGAGCGTTCCCGGCGCAGGTAGTCCTCCACATCCACGCTTTGCCAGACTTCATGGCCCAATCCTTCCAGTTCCAACAGGCTGCGCGGCGGCTGACCCAGTTCGCCACTCAGGCGGGAGATAATCCCGGCGACAAGCCGGAGCCGATCCACCGGGGCGAGGACCTCCAGAGACTTCCTGGCGCTTTCATAGGGCGTGGCGGGCATGAGATTAGATTCATCTTACCGCCAAAACCGCCGCGTTCCCCAGCTACGCGAGCTGCGACCCTTCCTGCGGCAGCAGAACGACGATCTCGGCTTGGGGATTCTGAAAATCACCGGGGACATACGCGGCGATATTGCGCGCGCGCCCGATGGCTTCCCATGCCACACCCGCCTGATTCAGGCTGAAATACTGGTGATTCAGCTTGATGGGGATGGTGGTGGGCGGCGACATCACGTGGGTCAGTTGCACTCCCGGCAGCGCCTGGCGCACAAGGTGCTCGATGTGGCTGGCGGAGCAGATCTTGATGAGCTGCGGCGCCTTCTGAATCAACTCGCCCTCGTCCATTTCCGCCTGGATGGCCAGGTAAAGCCGGGTATTGTCGAGGAAGCGGTCTTCGAAGATGGAGGCGGCGTAAATCGAAGGCCGGATGAGTTTCAGCGGCAGCGAGACGTAGTTGCTGGGGATGACGGTCTCGAGCAAATCGCGCAGTTTTTCGTCGAGTTCGCCGAAGCACGGCCCCAGGTCCTCGTGATCGTAGACCGGCAGGTCGCGGGGTTGCAGGCGAAGGGAAAAGGTGGTCAAGGTGGAGGCCAGCGAGAGCATCAGGCGGAACAATTCTTCGGGGTGCCCGTGCTTGGTTTCGAACAGGTGGCGGAGATGCGGAAAGTGCAGGTTGATGGTGTATAGCAGCCAGAAATTGGCGATATCGGCGGTGGTGAATTCCGCCAGGTTCTGGTTCTTTTGCCGCCGCATGCCGGCCAGCGAACTGCTTTTGGCCGAGAGGATCTCGATCAGGCGGCGGGCTATGGCCAGGATGAAATCGTTGGCCGCGAAGTCGAGCAGCGGCGGGGCAAATTTGGGGTCGAGTTGGTAGCTGTCGCCGGAAACGCGCAGCACGCGGGCCACCGGCAGGGTGATGCAGCCGCCCTTGGGCTCGCCTTCTACCAGCAGGCGGAAATTCTTGCGCGCGAGCTGCACGGGCTTTTCGGACGCACCGGAATTCTCGTCGCGGAACGAAGAGACTTCCGACAGGTAGCGGGTGTCCATGCCGCGCTCGCGCATGGAGAGGTTGACGCCGCTCACGCGGAAATCGGGGATTGCCAGGGCCACGTCGAGGGAGGTCTGCCCGGGCTCGAAATAGGGCGCCAGGGGCTTCACCGGCGGCGCGGGATCGGAGCCGGGGATGTCGAACGGGAGTCCATCGGGAAACAGGCCCTCGGCCTCATGGATGGCGAAGGCGCCGGAGGCCAGGGCTTCCTGGTTGATGCGCAGGCGGCTGAATCCCCAGGGGCGGAACTGCAGGGCCTCCATGCGGAATTGCAGGACGCTTTCGACGAAGCGGTCCTGGACCTGCAAATGTTGCGGGCTGAGGAACGTGCCCTTGGCCCAGATGACCGGCTGCAGGATGCGCATGTTGAAAACAAAGTTAGCAGACGCGGTGTGGTAAGGGCAATCAGGGCGTGATACAATCGCCAAAACGGAGGGTCCGATGGCATTTTTGGACAGCCTGGCAGGAAGCGTGCTGCCGCATCCCAGCTCGTGGCGGTTGGCCAACGTGGGTAGCGCCAGCGGATCGGTGGGACTGGCGAAGTTCGTCTATATTGCGGCTACCGGCGGCACGTTCTATATGGCGCTCGGCGCCGGTTCTCACAAACTCCCCTACACCTACGGCGGGGTGGGCGCCGGCGGCGGGGTTGGGCTATCGGTGCTCGGCCCGTTGGCGGGCAGTTTTTCGGCGGCGAGCTTCCCCAGCACCGGCGGTGAATGGGGCCGGCTGTACCTGGCGCCGTCGTTGTGGGGCGTTAGCGAACTCGACCGGGACACCATTCTGGGACCGGCGTTCCTGATCAACATCAGCGCCAGTCTGATCGCCGGCGGATCGATTTCGATCGTATTCTTCGGCGCCACCAACATGGTTGACGCGGTAACGCCGTTTGCCCTGCTGAACCGCGCCAAGGCGGTGGCGTTTCAGGCCGGGCTCGAAGTCACTACAACCTATGGGGCGGGAGTGACGGGCTACAACCTGATGATCTTCAATCGCGGAAAGATGACGTAGCGCGGCGCGGGTCACTCCCACGGCCCGGCCAGCGCGCGCGGTGGATCGGCAATGGACTGCGATTGCGGCAGCAGGATGGAGGCGGTGCTGCGCGAAGACGCCAGCGGCATCACACCTTGGGCCAGAATCTTCCCGGCCACGCGATCCGTCAGCCACGTCTCCGCCGCGGGCGTCATGCGGATCTCGCCATCCACGCGATAGTTGTGCACCGACATGCCGTCAAGCTGGCTGCGCAATCCCGGATGCATCTGCCAGCCGCGCGCCTGGAAGGCCTGGCCCAGCAGACACACACAGGCGATGGCCGGACTGCCCCACAGATAGGCTTCGTGGACGGGCGGGAGCGGCATCTCCTCGAAATCGAACGATTCGACCGCCGAAGTGGCGCGCCCGTAGGGCAGGCGCAGCAGAATGCGCGGCATGGCCAGGCCGATCCAGCGGGCATCGGGGTGGCCGCGGAGTTCCCGCCACGCCTGCCGGCTGTGCTCATCGAGGGGATGACGCCAGTCGTCCGGATCGGGCGTGGCGGCCATGGATTCACAGCCCATGAGGCGGGGATCGATGCCCGCCAGCAGCGGTCCGCCGGCCTTGCGCGCCAGGCCGGCGAGGCTTGCCAGGGCGGCGCAATCCTCCTCCGCCGGAGAGAAAGAATGCAGGCAGGCGGCGGCCGACCAGCCTTCGCGCGCGATCAGTTGCGGATGACCGGAACGGGTGGCTTCCAGCATTTCCTCGCGGGTAATATCGATCAGGTAGAGCTTCAGATCCACTCCCGTTTCCAGGCGCGACAGCAGAAAGAAGACCGATCGCCAGGCCGCTTCCAGGGCCTGAAACTGCGGATGGCCGAGGATGGCGCGCATCAGGGCGCCGGTGGCCGCGTCCAGTTGCGCCACCAACTCGCCCTGCCGCGGGTCGGCTTTGGGAATCACGTGCGGCGCCACGATGCGGCGGATGGCCTCGTCCACGGGGGCGGTGAGGTCGGGGGGCGCCGGCGCGGGTTCGGAGGTCTGCTCTACGATCTGGTCCAGCAGGCTGCCGGAGAACGGCGGCGGAGGAGGGGCGGGAGCGGCCTGCGGTCCGGCTGCGGCGGCGCGAAAGGTGGCGGGATTGGCCAGTTCGGC
>Ga0182030_10023967_pt1 | contig 11246 bp, 14 predicted proteins | sample 812S3MmetaG_FD_121299 | JGI IMG/M metagenome (GOLD analysis project Ga0182030, IMG submission 121299) | Permafrost microbial communities from Stordalen Mire, Sweden - 812S3M metaG (Illumina Assembly) | ecosystem: Environmental > Terrestrial > Soil > Wetlands > Permafrost | place: Sweden...
AGAAAAATTCTTTGCGAACATCAATCAAAAGCACCATTCGGAATTGAAGTCTCTACTTAGCTTGAAGTTCCAATTCTTTGATAAAAACAGTCCACTAATTTATCCCTTGTGAAGTATAGCTATACTTACTTCTGAAAGCCCAATGTGTCTTATCAAACCTTCCTGTTGTGCCTGCTGTAAGAAAAACAGTGTTGATTCAAAAGGCACTTTGGGATCTATCCTGTGCAACTGGTATAAGTCTATCCGATTCAGTTTTAGGCGTTTCAGGCTGCCTTCTAGCGCCTTTCTCAAATGGTCAGGATGACTGTTGATATGCCATTCGCCGGGGCCGGTACGCTCAAACCCGCCTTTCGTGCCTATAACCATACCAACTGGATAAGGATACAAAGCCTCTGCTATCAATTCTTCTGAAACATAGGGGCCATAGCTATCTGCAGTATCAATGAAATTGACGCCCAAACCCGGCAGGCTTTGCAATACTCTAATGGCCTCTTCCCTATGCTCCGGCTGTCCCCATACTCCTTTTCCAGTGATGCGCATTGAGCCATAGCCCATGCGATTTATGGTCAGGTCGCTGCCAAGGGTAAATGTGGGATTGTTTGCGTTGTTCATTTATTTGTCTTTAAAAGGCAAAGGTAGGACGACCACGGGAACTCATTGTAAATATTTCGCATTGGCTTATCAATAAATAATAGCTATAGATACTTGTAAATGCTTTATCAGAAAACCAGCACCTTTGTGCCTGTTATTTGTTAAACAGCAATTATCCTTTAATCATGGAATTAGGCATCAGCACATTTGGGGAAATACCCATAGAGCATATATCCGGCAATGCAGTGAATGCACAGCGGCGTATTGAAGAATTAATAAAAGAAGCAGTACTGGCAGATGAGATTGGCCTTGATGTATTCGCCCTGGGAGAGCACCACCGCCCTGACTTTGTAGTATCTGCTCCTGAAGTTGTTCTCGCTGCCATTGCCTCCGTCACCAAAAAAATAAAACTGTCTAGCGCAGTAACCGTACTTAGCTCAGCCGACCCGGTACGCGTCTTCCAGAATTTCGCTACGCTCGACCTTATCTCGAAAGGCAGGGCGGAGATCATGGCAGGAAGGGGCTCATTCATTGAGTCGTTCCCCCTTTTCGGCTATGACCTTGATGATTATAATGAGCTCTTCTCAGAAAAGCTCGACTTACTGTTAAAGATCAATAGCGCAGAGATCGTTTCCTGGGAAGGGCTGCACAGGGCGCCTATACATCAGTTAGGAGTATATCCCCGCCCATACCAGCAACAATTGCCGATATGGATAGCAGTGGGTGGTACACCGGCATCTGTGGTACGGGCAGGTAGCCTGAACCTGCCGCTGACCATCGCAATATTAGGGGGCCAGCCAGCACACTTTTTGCCGCTTGTAGAGCTATATAGGTCATCCGCAACAAAGGCAGGGCATGACGCGGCAAAGCTGCAACTCGCCATCAACCAGCATATGTATATAGCCGACAGTTCGCAGCAGGCAGCAGATGAGCTTTGGCCCAGCTACAGCAAAATGATGAACCGGATAGGGCGCGAGCGTGGCTGGTCGCCCATGACAAGGCCACAGTTTGAGCAATTGCGGGGCCCCGGAGGCCCACTACTTGTGGGCAGTGCAAAAGAAGTGGCCGATAAAATAATTTATGAACATCAATTGTTTGGTAATACCCGTTTTATGGTACAAACAATAGCGGGAGATCTGCCTCACGAAAAGCTGCTCCACTCTATTAATCTGTTTGGCACAGAGGTAGGAGCAATAGTGAGGAACGCTATAAAATAGTTTTAAAACGTTTAGAATTATTTTAACTGCTTCCTATTCATTTCTATTAAACATGCTTATATTTACGTAGTTAAGTTTATTAAAAATCTGGGGCTAACCATTTAGATAATGCCGGTAAATAATTTTGATTACCAGGTTGTTCATTTCTTTAACCAGTTTTGCCGGCAGTCAGAGTTATTTGACAGGGGAATAGTTATTTTAGTCAATAATACATTATTAAAGGGCGGCGTCCTGATGATGCTGATATGGTTTGAATGGTACCGCCCTTTAAAAAATAATTTTACCAAAAACCAACACACCATACGACAGCACATTATCTCTACGCTTTGCGGGTGTTTTGTATCCATGTTTTCAGTAAGGGTGTTAACCAAAATACTTCCTTTCCGCGCCCGGCCAATTCTAAACGTAGATAATCATCTGCTGCCGGCGTTTGGGCTGGGAAGTAATTTTGTAGATAATACCAATTCATTCCCCAGCGACCACGCTTCTTTGTTTTTCGGTTTGGTTGCAGGGATGTTTTTCGTGTCGCGGCGCGCAGGTTTTCTCTCCTTGATTTACGTAACCTTGTTTGTTATGTTTCCTCGCGTTTATTTAGGATGGCACTATCCCACTGATATTTTAGCTGGTGCTTTTTTAGGTGCTTTTTTTGTTTGCGCTGCAAATATGGATTTTTTCAGAACAAGTATATCAGAAAGAATACTAAAATATGCAGAGGCTCATCCCCATATTTTTTATCCCATATTTTTTTTATTTACCTACCAGATAGCTACCCTATTTGAGGGAATCAGAACAATTGGAGAATTTATTATTCACCCTTACAGTAGCTAAGGAACGATGACCATATTAGTGGTTATCTCCTGCCGAAATGCCAGTTTTTACTATTCTTTTCAATACTTTTGAAATAAACAAAAAGCAGTAATGACAGGCAAAAAGGATATAACAGAATGTGTAAAAACCTACCTCAGCCTGTTCCCCATGGAAACAGAAACTACAAAAATATTTTCAGATTTTTTATTGAATGCTTCTGAAGATGAACTCTTCACGAGAAAAAATTTCAACGGTCATATAACCACAAGCGCATTTATCATAACTAAGGACCATTCAGAGTTATTACTGCTGAAGCATAAGTTCCTGGACAAATGGCTGCAGCCAGGCGGCCATGTAGAGGCAGACGATTCCTTGCTGGCATCAGCATTACGGGAAGCTGATGAGGAAACAGGTATTCCAAAAGCACAGTTACATAATCTGCCCATTCATCCATTTACAGAAATTCCTTTTGACATTGATTCACACTACATTCCGGCCAACGATAAAAAGAAAGAAGAAGGCCATTATCATCATGACTTACGGTACTTATTTGTTTATAGGGGAGATCGTGAAATAAATTACAATACCGATGAGTCAACCGGCATGAAATGGATTAAGTTGAGTGATTTGGGAAATGACCCGATGTTTGCACACGTAGTGAATAAGATATACAGTTTCATAAAAAACGGCGTTCCCGTAGTGCTATGAAATATTCCCGTTAGTCCCTTCCATATATGCCATAGGCACTGTTAACGTCAGTCCACCCATTTTTTCAACATAAACATTCAGGTTTCCCTCTAGCTGTCTGAAAACTGTTACCTGTTCCAGTTCCGGCACAAGGCTTTTCCATGCACCAAGCCAGCCTAATTTAACAAAGGAGTGATTTAAAAAAGCGGACCCATCCACAAACTTCATTTCAAATTGTTCTTCAAAATACCTCCTCACGGTAAAGCCATTGTTGCTATAAAGCCGGGAAATGCTTTCTATCGTACCACGATGTTCCTGCTCACTTTTTAATCCTGCCATCAATTCTGTTTTCCCCAGTTCTGCCAGCGTTTCTTCAAAAATTGCATAGAACTCCTGCCTGTGGCCATTCAGGTTGGTAGTGAGCGCCAGCCTCCCTTTAGGTTTAAGCACCCGGCTGCATTCCTTAAAAACTTTCGGCGGGTTGTCGAAATTATTGATCCCAAGATTAGACACAATGAGGTCCACACTCGCATTATCAAATGGCAGTTGCCCTGCGGAAGACTCAATAATTTCCGCATTACTAACGCCATAGTTTCTGATTTTCTGTTTCGCCCTGTTGTTCGCATTCACCCAGGGATCTATACCATAACATTTACTGGAGGCACCCAGCCGCTGTGCAAGCTCCAGCAATGGGAAACCTGCCCCGGAACCTATATCAACAACAACCAGGTTCGGCCTCAGTTCCAGGTGCTTTAATAATAATAACCCGAACGATGCGCTCCACAATGGCATCTCATCAAATGTGCTGATAAATTCAGGCGTATCTTCAAATGTATACTGCAGGTAATTCGGCTTCATCCTGTTTTTATATTGAACTTACTACCTTTGTTTCTAAATACAAAGTGTACGACTCGGATAATAGTTAATACACGCTAAATACCTTATGATGAAACGACCTTACACACTATTACTTGCCCTAACACTCATACTATCCTCTTTCACACCAAAAACAGAAGACAAGGTTTCCGTAGCCGTGGCTGCAAATATGCAATTCACCATGCAGCAGCTTAAAGCAGAATTTGAAAAAGAAACCGCCATTCAGGTCGACGTAACCGTAGGTTCATCCGGCAAATTGTGTGCGCAGATCATAGAAAGTGCCCCCTTCGATGTTTTTGTATCTGCCGATATGAGTTATGCCGAAGAGCTGAACAAAAAAGGCTTTGCAGCAAATGCTCCCGAAGTCTATGCCTGGGGTTCCCTCGTGCTGTGGACAATGGATAACAAAATAACCCCAACCGCAGACCTGAAAGTACTATATACTCCCGGTGTAAAAAAGATTGCTATCGCCAACCCTAAGACAGCCCCATATGGAGTTGCTGCAGAAGAAGCACTGAAATACTACAAAATATACGACCTGGTAAAAGACAAGCTGGTATATGGCGAAAACATCGGGCAGACACAGCAATTTATTGCATCGCAGGCGGCGGAGATCGGGTTCATTGCCAAATCGCTGGTGCTTTCTGATGAAATGAAAGGAAAGGGCAAATGGGTGGATATTGATAAGAAGACATATGCTCCTATAGCGCAGGGCGCAGTAGTATTAAAGCATGGCCGTGAAACGAATAATACACCCTCCCAAAAATTTTACCAATTTCTCTATTCCCCTAAAGCCAAAGCTATTTTCAAAAAGTATGGGTATATTGTGAATGAGAAATGAACCAGCTACCGGGCGTCATCAGCGAAATAATATCAGAAGGCCATCTGTCTATAGTACAGGTAGAAGCCCTCGGCCATACCTTTAAAGCTATAGTAATAGACACGCCGCAAACCGCCCCCTATCTCCGGGAAGGCAACAACGTAAACATGCTCTTCAAAGAAAATGAAGTGGTGATCGCAAAATCTTTCTCTGGCCTCATCAGCCTGCAAAACAGGTTCGATAGCATCATCAAAGCGTTGGAAATGGGCAAGCTGCTTTGTAAAGTCACAATGGATTTTCAGGGCCATCAGCTCATTTCACTCATTACCGCCCACGCAGCCACACAATTAACTTTAGCCATTGGCGATAGCGTAACAGCCATGGTAAAAACCAATGAAATAAGCTTATCTGTGCATGATTGACCTGCAACCTTTATGGATCACCTGCAAGCTCGCGTTGGTTACCACGGCCATCCTGCTCATCATTTCGGTACCACTCGCCAACTGGCTCGCTAATAGTAAAAGCAGGCTCAAATCAATTGCAGAAGCATTAGTGAGCATGCCCCTTGTTTTGCCGCCTTCGGTACTGGGCTTTTACTTTTTAATGGCATTTGGCCCTGCCCATGGCATTGGCAGGTTTTTAGAGCATTACTTCAATGCCCGGCTGGTGTTCTCCTTTCCGGGCCTGGTAGTAGCTTCGGTCATCTATAGTTTGCCATTCATGGTGCATCCCATACAGGCAGGGCTTTCCGGCCTTTCGGCTCATTTAAAGGAAGCCTCTTTTTCCCTCGGTAAAAGCAGGCTGCAAACGCTCTTCAAAGTGCTGCTGCCCAATATCAAGCCTTCCCTGCTCACCGGCATAGTCCTTGCTTTTGCACATACCATAGGAGAGTTCGGCGTAGTGCTCATGATAGGCGGCAACATACCCGGCCAGACAAAAGTAGCCTCCATCGCCATCTATGACGAAGTAGAGGCCATGAACTACCACAGTGCCAATGTCTATGCACTCATCCTTTTTGCAGCCACCTTTACTATTCTTCTTACTGTATATCTTGTTAACCACCGGTACTCTATAGCTAAGCAATTATGATCTCATTCGCTATTCATAAAATGCTGCAAATCGCGCAGGGCAAAATGCCCCTCGACATTTCCTGCGAAATACCCAAAGGACAGCTCGCTGCTATTTATGGCGCCTCAGGCGCCGGCAAAACAACCATACTCAGGATACTGGCAGGTCTTCTTACTCCCGAACAGGGTAAAATAAACATAGGCCCAGAAGTCTGGCTGGACACTGAAAAGAAAATAAACCTCGCCACTCAAAAAAGAAATATCGGCATCGTATTCCAGGACTATGCCCTGTTCCCAAACATGACCATAAGAGGCAACCTCGACTATGCACTGGGAAGAGCACAGGATAAAAAGGTGGTGGACGAATTAATGGAGATAATGGAGCTGCACCAGCTCAGCGCCCGCTACCCTGACACACTCTCAGGCGGCCAGAAACAGCGCGTAGCCCTTGCCCGCGCACTCGTGCGCAAACCATCTATCTTACTGCTCGATGAGCCCCTCTCCGCCCTCGACAATGATATGCGCGCAAAGCTGCAGGATCACATCCTGCAGGTACACAGGCACTACAATCTCACCACCCTGTTAGTGAGCCACGACATTTCTGAGATATTCAAAATGGCCGATAAGATCATAGTCCTCGACCATGGCCGCATCACCAAACAAGGCACCGCGTCCGAAATATTTGCCAACCAGCAGGTAAGCAGTAAATTTCAGTTTACAGGCGAGATACTAAGCATCGAGAAAGAAGACATCATCTACGTAGTTTCCGTACTCATCAATAATGGCATTGTGAAAGTGGTAGCCATTGAAGAGGACATCATTAATCTGAAACAAGGAGATAAGGTGCTCGTTTTTACAAAAGCGTTTAATCCGATAATTTGGAAGATTGAGGCGTAGATAGTAAAGGAGCTTATTAATACAGAAGAAAATAAATTAAGAATTGCATAGCAAGAATATTTCACTCTACTATTTTTACTTAATTCGTACATGATTTTAAATCTATGCGCTCCAACGTTTTTGGAATCGTAAAAAATGCGATTTCGGTATCTAATTCGAGTTTAAAAATATGCACTTATTTATTTCGTATTTCTAAATTTTTTTGAAGACGGTGCTTTAAAACTATCTCTCTGATTTCATTAATTGTTTCATCATCTTTACCATTTGCAAAATCGGTTAAAATTTTCTTTGCTATGTTGTACCTGACTGTCAAATCTTTTTTCAGCAGCTCAGTCATTTCTTTTGTGATAATATCTTTTGGTGAAATAAATTTATCCACACTTATGCCTAAATATAGGCTGTCATTTTTTAGTTTATTTGAATTAAAGACGTCCGTTTGCTGTTGCACCAATTCTTTAAGTGATTGCAAAACCTTAGTTTTCTTGAGACCTTTTTCTCTTAATAGGGGAGGAATAATACTGCAGATTTCAAAGTCAATCGCCTGTTTCGTTTTTTCTTTGTGTGAACTAAACTCGTCATTGACTTTGTTCCAATTAATTTCTATCCCAACTTTAATTGTTAATAAGAGATCATATAACTGCCCAGCCTTACCGAGTTCTTCTAAAGAAAGTTGGTACAGAGAATAGGCTCTTAAAACCATAGCATTCTCAAATAATAGGTCTCCTTCTTTTATCAAATCTTCTGCATTATTCAGCGCTAAAAAAATCCCTCTTTTTATTTCATCTTGTGAAAAGTATTCGAGTGTTTGTTTTGCCATATTGATATATACTTATTACGCCAGAAATTCTGCAAGGCATCCGCAGTCAAAGATATTTACCTATTCCGCTGGTCGCAAGGTCCCGCTTCGTCCTCACATGTCGAAGCGGTCCCGCTTCATCCCTTTGCGCCCTCTGGTAATCCCACGACCCGTTGCGGCAGATGTTAGCGCAGCGCATCTGGTGCTACGACTATAACCCGATTTGCAATCGGTACTCTCTTGACGCAGCTAAATCAAGGCACCACTGGTCGCAAGGTCGCGCTTCATCCAGTTGCGCCCGCTGGTAATCCCACGAGCAATAAAATAACTCAAATATAATCGTCGAAATCGCAGCAAATGTTTGCTTATATAAAATCCTTTGCATAATTTTCAGGAAATCTAAAACTTATTATTTATGCCAGGTGGATGCGGAGGTAAAATAACAATTGATGGAACTGTATTCGAATATAGTGAGAGCCAGATCGGTAATGGTAGAAGCAGAGGTATAAAAATATCTTTGGAAGGCACTCAAAACTCGTCAAGTGAATACAAATTTAACCCTAATCCGCACCTAAATCCGTGGTATAATAAAAATCAACCTGAATTTTATCACGAGGCTGCTACAAGAATACCTGAAACATGGAAGAAAAACAATGGAATATTCCCATGGTATGGATACAAAATTACCATAAATAATACGGAATACAAATTGGTTGATTAATGCCTCCTTGTAAATCTACCAACGTAGAAAAGATATCTACCGGAAGTAAAATAGGTTCATCGTTACTGATCTGCGTATTTGCGGTCAGTAGAATATCCACAACTTATAAATGCAATGATTTCAGCAGTTGTTGGTTTTCACCAATAACTCTCGCGCAGCATAGGTAACATCCACGCAGCTGGCGTGAACTTCGCTTGTATGCATGTGTCACAAAGCCACCCTGTGTACATCCGGGATTACCGGTTTGCAATCAGGTTTGGCTTGATGGTGCTATATTCACTGTGCAGGAGTCTGCGTGGGCAGTCCTGCTACAGCTACGTAGTCATCACCTACTGTCTTTATTTGCTATGTTTACTTGCCGGGTATCTCGCCAAATGCCTTAAAACAGGCATGCAGTCCATCTGCTAAGCCCAACGGGCTCATGCGCCTCCCCAGTTACCATCAACTACAAATCGTGAGCAGTCTTTTGAAACCCATTCTGAATGTAAGCTACTATGTTTATTTTCTGCACCTTCCTGGTATAGCGCATAACAGGCTAAGCTTGCGCCACCACCTGATACCCCGCCCACTACATGTTTTTCTTCCTCTTCAGTAAGAGGTTTCATCCCCTCTGCGTTCTGTAATTCATCTAATTTTTTCTTGTTTTCCTGATTTTCCATTGTATTGATTTTAAACGTTGGTGAACAGTAATTTAAACAAACCTATAAAAAAAATGATCATTTTGCCACGGGGAGGTAGCAAACGGATGCTATCAGGAATGAAGCGTATTAATGAGGTAGTAAGTGGTTTTTTATGTATCTTCCTTTGCATCCAATATCACAAATGGTCTCCTGTTTGTGATCGGCATGTTTCTGGCCACTGCTATATCAGGGTGTGTTTTTCCACTGAGGAACGTTACAACGCACCTACCCTCTTTCTGCTCTGGTAAAACAGTAACTAGTTGCCTATTTTCTTGCTGTTTCGGTTTTCCTGGTGGTTAAGCTTTTTTTGCTCTTGCTTGGTAATGTGGCCATGATTTTGAGCAGCCATCCCTCTTTCCTCCTTGCGTATCTCGTGGTCGTTCTTATGAAGCCTTGCCGCCTCACCTTTCGACATTTCGCCTTCTTTTACTTCTTTGTGTATTCGCTTATCCTGGTTATTAAGCCTGTGGTTCACCTCACTGCGGCGCGGATGGTCTTTCTGCCACTTATCCTGGGCCATGGCTGTACTGAGAATCATACCCAATAACGATGCGGTTACTGCAAGTTTTTTCATAAAAAGTATTTTGTTGTGTGTGAAATGAATGTGCATTTAAAATTAATAATTGTTGGGATAAATAAGTAAACACATAAAAATAATTCTCGCAATGCCATCTTCCCGCCACCCGGCATTTGTAAACCAGCCATGTGAAAGCTGCACAAATCTTATCATCCTCCAATCCCGGCACTCCCCGTTCAGACCAAAAATTTTCCTACCCGTAGCAACACTAAAAAGTCGATCCGCCATCGTACCTTGCAATATCGTTTCCCACAAAGTCAGCCTTTAATAAAGGGAAAAAGAGTAAGGCCGCTAAAAAAAGCGGACTACGAAAATCGGGTGTCAACCCAGGGCCGGATTACCCAACGTAAGACATGTTAGATCATTAATTTAGACATGTTCTGGGCTAAAAAAGACAACCACAAGGACATGCAGAGGACAACCAGGAGACAACCACCTAACCATCATTCCCTGATAGTTATAGGCATTACATGGGCACAATATCATGAAATCATAACCATAACACCATCTAAATGAGCAGAACAATAAAAAGCACTCAGCTCCATTTTTCATTTACAAGGTTAAAAAGACATGTTTTGACATGTCGCGGCAACCCGCTAATATAGCCAGACCTGGAAAAATTCCTCGTCATCTCTATTTTGCATCAGGGAGGCAGGGAAAAACAATTTCACTTTTGCAAAAAAGTAGGGGGAAGTTGGGGGGAAGGGCTAACATAATCACTTACTGAAAATGATTATCTTTGTATATGAAGTACAGTGAGCTTTTCAGGCTGTTAAAGCAAGATGGCTGGCAGGAGATACGGCAAAGCGGCAGCCACGTCATTATGCAACATCCTGAAAAGAAAAACCAAATATCGGTTCCTTTCCATTCTGGCAAAGAAGTAAAAAAGGGGCTGCTATCCGGGATACTCAAACAAGCGAAAATAAAAACAAACAAGAGATGAAGAAGCCGAAAATAACAATGACGATAATTAAAGAAGATAGTGGCTACAGCGCCAATGCGCAGCTAAAAGATATGTTTATAGGAACACAGGCAGACGATATGGATGAATTGAAAGATAACATTGTTGATGCAGTGAATCTTGCGTTTGCGGATAAGGGAGTAGTATACAATATCAGTGAAATAACCCTTAAATCCGACCTGCAAAGTTTTTTTGACTTTTACAAGGTTATCAATGCAGCAGTTTTGAGCGATAGAATAAAAATGGATAAAAAACTTTTGACTCAATACATGAACGGCGAAAAAACACCTTCAGCGACTCAAACCAAAAGGATATTCAAAGGCGTACAGCAAATGGGAAAAGAGCTTGCCGCAATCCAGTATTTTTTGTAACGCTTACTTCCCGATACAAAACTTGGAAAAAATATAATCCAGTTTATCCTCGGTAGTCACCTCCCCGGTTATCTCACCCAGATAGTGCAGGCAGGTGCGTATATCAAGAGAAATAAGATCACCGGAGATATGATTGTCTAACCCGTTTTTTATATCATGCAGCGATTTCAGTACCTCT